>JADMIO011874955.1_pt1 | contig 80326 bp, 67 predicted proteins | sample 8958161 | NCBI WGS metagenome assembly JADMIO01 (sample SAMN16585339, study PRJNA669376) | soil metagenome | isolation source: Crop rotation soil | place: USA: Cullars Rotation, Alabama | collected 2011 | reverse complement strand
CGCGACAACTTGTCCACGTGGAATTCTAAGCTTAGGATCCCAATGTGCTGGAAAGGATTCCGCAGGACGGCAGACCAGGCGTCTTTCAGAGTTCGAGGGTGCTGAGACTGCGCGCATCTTATCCTTAGAACTACTTGACGATCAACACGTTGACAATGCTCGTGCAATGGCCAACGTGTACGTCGCGATTGCCGCGTTCGAGAACTCGGTTCGCGCCCTAGTTTCGAGCGTTCTACTCGAACAGATCGGGGAAAAATGGTGGGACACGTGTGTATCCGAGAAGATCCGAACGCGGGCGGCCCAAAAAAAAGACGACGAAGACAAGATACGATGGCATGTCCAACGTGGGGCAGATCCGATCAATTACACGCTGATGACTGACCTCGTTAGCATTCTCAGACAAAACTGGACACAGTTTGAACCGTATATTCCAACGATCGAGTGGGCAGCTAGCATCATGGACGTGATCGAACGTTCCCGAAACGTCATCATGCATAGCGGCAACCTGAGCCGAACCGATATTGAGCGCGTAGGTATCTACATTCGCGATTGGATCAAGCAAGTTGGAGCGTAACTGGTCGGAAGACTCAGAACGTTGAGGCTCAGTGATCTGGAGTTCAAGACAATCCGACAGACCGCTTGTAGCGATTGCCAGACAACGTTTCGAGACGGGTCTGGCATTTCAAGTCTTTCTCTCCGCTCGCTGCTTGGCGCCTCATTTTCGCGATTGCAGCGCGGAATTTGAAATGAATGGGTTCGCTTAGCATTGCTTGAGCCTTCCGGTTGATTCTGGCGCGATCCTTGTAGACGTCTTTCACGAATATCGCTTCCGCATCAATTTGCTTTTGGTCATCGGCTGGTTTTTCATTCCTTTTCCTCTTGTAGTACGAACTCATGGTTCTGTGATTTGCCGGAAAGGCCGTGACGGCGCGTATGAGACCCCTCCGGGGCGTCCAAACGATGAAGAGTATGCGGCCAGCCTTGGTATGGCCTAACTCGATCTTCACCACTAATCGGATCGACGCTAGTCTCTACGAACTCCGGATCGTTAGCAAGCACCTGCTCGAATTCCACTGCTTCACTTTATGTCTGGCGACATGCGCTGTTATGCCGGGCCGAGTCAAACCGACTCATCTTGTCTCGCGATCTGTACATTACACATACTTCTTGAGAAGTTCGTTCAACTCGAGTTTATAGAGTTAAGTAGCGGGCCTTAAGTTGAATACCAGTACCGATGGTCCGCGTGCTCCATTTCTTCACGATCCATCTGGCCGCACAATGACTTCACGGGCGCTGACGGTGGCCCGAACGGATTCAAAAAAAAGGAGAGTGCGACATGAAAAAGAAGGTCATTTTGGCGACACTTACGACCGTGGTGTGCGCATTGCCCGTCTCATGGGGCGAAGAGAAAGTCACAATTTGCCACTTCCCTCCTGGCAATCCGGCCAATGTACAGATCCTGACGATCGGCGCCAGCGCGGTGCCGCATCATGTCGGCAATCATCCCGGCGATCGGCCCACGGTAGGCTCTGGAGACAGGTGCGTTTCGACAACCCAGTCGCCACCGGGCAATAGCGAATCACCGCAATAAATGGGTTCAAGTTCCCCGCCCCCAATCCCTGCACCGGCCGCTTCCTGTCGAGGCGGTCGGCCCGCCCTCCCCTAATTCCCTGTCAGCTCGAAGCGGCCGTCCGGATGCAAGAGATAACGCCGGCCTCTCCAGGCGATGTGGTTGCCGAAAAACCCGGCGATCCACACCAGGAACGCGAGAATATCCTGGACCGGAAGCAGCCACCATGTGAACCGGCCGCGAAGTACCCGGCTTGCGCAAACCCGCGCGGAGACGGCACGCAGCGCGATCGATAGCGCCGCGACCGGCCACAGTACCGGGGACCATGCCCATAGCAAGAGAGCCAGCGGCAAGGGCATTGTGAACAGCTCGCCGATGTATCCGGCAGGGCGCGAACGGCGGGTGCTGCGCGCCCACCGCAGGCGGTGGCCGAAATTTGCGGCAAAGTCCTGGCTGCCGATGTGGTGCTCGATCACGTAGGACGAAAGCAGTACGCGGTACCCAAGCTGGTCGGCGAACTTTCCCATGACGAAGTCTTCGGCCAGGTAATCCTTGAGGGTGTCGAATCCGCCCATTTTGTCGAGCACGGTTTTTCGGGCGGTGATCGTGGGGCCTAGCGCGAATTTCATTCCTTCCAGCATGCGAGCGGTGAGAACGCCGCCGATGAACTGTGTGTTCATTCCAATTGCTTCGAGCGTCGACCAGATGCCGCGACCGGGCACGGCGCGGTATGGACACGTGGACAAGCCGACTTTGGGATCCGAAAATTCCGCGGCGAGCGTGGAGAGCATTTCCGGGGTCGCGCGAATGTCGCTGTCGCTCATGACCAGAAGCTCGTGCTTGGCAGCCGATTTCATCAGGTCCAGACTGTAGACCTTGGCGTTGGGATATGGGGGCTCGCCGGTGACGATGAGGTTCACGGGGACGGCGGGATATTCGGCACGGAGTTTCTCGACGACCGGAAGGGCGGCGTCGGCAGCGTGGCGTGCGGCGAACAGGATCTCGTAATCGCGGTAGCGTTGCGTGAAGAAAGTGCGGAGATTCGCTTCCAGCTCGTCTTCCGCGCCGGAGAGCGGCTTCAGCACACTGATGGGTTCGCCCTGGTCGATCGGCGCAGGTTTGACCGTGAGGTATGACCGCGCGGCGAAAATCGTCAGGATGGAGTAGATGATCGAACCCGCTACTAACGCCAGCAGAATCGCCGTCAGAACCACGGCTATTCGAAAGGCGTCTTCGCGGCGATCAGTTTTTGGATGTCAGCGAGGAAATCGTCGACCGACTTCACGCCTTGATCGCCGTGCTTACGGTTGCGAACCGACACCTGGCCGTTTTGCTGCTCTCGATCTCCGACCACCAGCATGAACGGAATCTTCTGCAACTGGGCGTCGCGAATTTTGAGATTTACCTTTTCGCTGCGGTCGTCGAGCGTTGCGCGGATACCGGCGGCAATGAGTTTGTCGCGAACCTGGCCGCCAAATTCGAGCTGGCGGTCGGTGATCGGCAGAACAATTGCCTGGATGGGCGCGAGCCAGACCGGAAATGCGCCGGCATAGTGTTCAAGCAGAATGCCGAAGAAACGCTCGACCGAACCGAACAAGGCGCGGTGGACCATCAGGGGCTGATGCTTTTTGCCGTCTTCGGCTATGTATTCGAGACCGAAGCGGCGCGGTAGAGTGAAATCGAACTGGACGGTCGAGAGCTGCCACTGGCGGCCGATCGCGTCGACCAGTTTCACGTCGATCTTCGGGCCGTAGAAGGCGGCTTCGTCGGGCGTTACCTTCACCTTCATGTTCAGGCGCTCGACGGCTTTGAGCAGGGCCGATTCCGCCAGTTCCCACTGGTCTTGCGAGCCGTCGTATTTGCCGCTGACTCCTTTGTCCCAGGTGGAAAGCTCGGCTTCGTAGGTTCCGAATCCGAAGGTGTTCAGAGTGTCGATTGCGAACTGGAGGCAGTTGACCACTTCGTCTTCTATCTGTTCTCGGGTGCAGAAGATGTGGGCGTCGTCCTGGGTAAATCCTCGAACGCGCATGAGGCCGTGCATGGTGCCGGAACGCTCGTAGCGATACACGGTTCCCAACTCACCCAAGCGGACTGGCAGGTCGCGATAGCTGTGTGGCTTGTCGGCGTAGATGAGGATGTGGCCGGGACAGTTCATCGGCTTGAGCTGGTATTCGGCATCGTCCAGTTCCATCGGGGTGAACATGTTGTCCGAATAGAAATTGGCGTGCCCCGATACTTTGAACAGCTCGCGCCGGACGACGTGGGGCGTGTAGACAAGCGAGTAGCCACGCTTGAGATACTCGGTCCGCATCCAATCCTCGAGAAGCTTGCGAACGGCGCCGCCCTTGGGATGGAAGAAGATTAAACCCGGCCCGGCGAGTTCCTGGATGCTGAAGAGGTCGAGTTCCTTGCCGAGCTTGCGGTGATCGCGCTTCTTCGCCTCTTCGATACGGGCCAAGTGTTCGTCGAGATCCTTCTTGCTGAAGAATGCGGTGCCGTAGATGCGCTGGAGGCGCTGGTTTTTCTCGTCGCCTTTCCAGTAGGCGCCGGCGATCGAGAGCAATTTGAACGCTTTGATCTTCGAGGTGGACGGAAGATGCGGACCGCGGCAGAAATCGATGAAGTTCGGGCCGAGGGTGTACTCAGAGAAGACGTTGTCGGCTTTCTCCGTGATGAGCTCGACTTTCATCTTTTGATCGGCGTACTTGCGCAGACCCTCGTCCTTGGGAGTCATGACGCGCTCGTAGGGAAGATTGCGCGCCTGGATCTCGGCCATCTTCTTTTCCAGCTTTTCGAGATCGTCCGGAGTGAAGGGAGTCTCGCGCTGAAAGTCGTAGAAGAAACCGGCCTCGGTAGGCGGGCCGATGCCTAGCTGGGTCTCGGGAAACAATTCGAGCACGGCGGCAGCCAGCAAGTGCGCGGTCGAGTGGCGATAGACTTCAAGCGCAGCCGGATCTTTTGAGGTCAGGATTTCGACCTTGGCGTCCTTTTCGATGGGACGAGTAAGATCGGCGAGGTTTCCATCGATCCGCGCAACAAGGGCGGCGTCGGCCAGACGGGGGCTGATGGACTTCGCCACATCGATCGGGGTGCTGCCTGACTCGACGGATTTAACGCTGCCATCGGGCAGGGTGATGTTCACGGTACTCATAGGGGAATTCTTATGATGCCACATCGGGCAGCGGCGGTTGGGGTATCATGATCGGAAAGTAAAGCCCATGTTGCGTATCTCGAGTTTCCTCCTATTTGCGGCAGTTGGCCTAGTCCTGGCTCAAACCGACCAGGACCTGGTGAAAGCCGACCCGAGCGGCTGGTTCAGCTACTCAGGGTCTTTTCACGCGCAGCGTCATGTGACGCCGAAGCAGATCCATACGGGTAATGTGGATAGCCTCGCGCTGAAGTGGATCTACCACGTGCCGCGCGCCGAGGAGTTAGAAGGCGTTCCGGTGGTGGCGAACGGCGTCATGTACGTGTCGCAGCCGAACGAGGTGGAGGCACTCGACGCGCGCACCGGGCGGCTAATCTGGCAATACCAGCGACCCGGGCCTGCTCGCGGACACAACCGCGGCGTTGCGGTTTACGATCGCAAGGTCTATCTCGGCACGACGGATGCGTTCTTAGTGGCGCTCGACGCGCGAACCGGGGGCGTGATCTGGGAGACCAAATTCCCCGGCCAGAATCCGACGTACCAAGGCGGCGCGCCGCTGATCGTCAAGAACAAAGTGATCGTCGGCGGTTATGGACCCAGCGGCACGATTAACGCTTTCGATGCACAAACGGGCAAGGTCGCCTGGCAATGGAATGTGCTTCCGAAGATGGGTGAAATCGGCAGCGAGACTTGGGGCGGCGGCGACCCGTGGAAGGCGGGCGGTGGACCGGTTTGGTTAACCGGAAGCTACGATCCGCAGCTCAATCTCCTGTACTGGGGGACCGGCCAGCCGAATCCGGATTTCATCGGCGACCGGCGCGAGGGAGACAATCTCTACACCGATTGCGTGGTCGCGCTGGATCCGGATACGGGCAAGCTTAAGTGGTTTTTCCAGTTCACTCCTCATGACACTCACGATTGGGATGCGGTGGAGATTCCGGTGCTGGTGGACACGGTCTATCAGGGGCAGCCGCGAAAGCTGCTAGTGCAGGCCAATCGCAATGGATATTACTATGTGCTCGATCGGACCAACGGCAAGTTCCTGCACGGCGTTCCGTTCGTAAAATCGATCAACTGGACGACGGGACTAACCGTGGAAGGCCGTCCGATACTGACGCCAGGCAAGGATCCCTCCGTCCAGGGGACGAAGGTTTGTCCGCCGACACACGGAGCTACCAACTGGCCGTCGCCTGCGTACAATCCGGACACGAAGATGTTCTACTTTCTCGCGACCGAGGGCTGCGGCATCAACTATCGCGGCACGGGGAACGCCGCCGCGGTCACATCAGGCTCGGGAACGAGCTACGCGGAGAGTCTGGAGGAGCAAGAGCGCTGGCAGAATTATGTTCGCGCACTCGACGTGACGACCGGGAAGATCACCTGGGACTACAAGCAGATCGGGTCGAACCACTACGGTCCGGGCGTGCTATCGACTGGCGGCGGGCTGGTGTTCGCCGGCGATAACCAAGGGATGTTCACCGCGCACGACGCCAAGACTGGAAAGCCGCTCTGGCATTTCAACACGGGCGAAAAGATCACGGCGTCGCCGATGGGTTACTCGGTCGGCGACAGTCAATTTATCGGATTGCTTAGCGGCCCAAACGTGGTTGTGTTTGGGCTTCCGGATCGTAAGTGATGAAGCTATTCAAAAATGCAGTCCTCTTCGGCGTGGCCGCTGCGATTGCGGCAAACGCGCAGGCGCCGCGCAATCAGGCAGCCGTCGATCCACAGGCCGCTGTGCAGGGGCGAGAGATATACAACGGGCGCTGCACGACCTGCCACGGACCCGACGGCACGTCGGGTGAACGGGCGCCCGCTCTCGGAGCATCGGGCCGCAGGTACTTGCGCAACTCGGACCAGGAATTGTTTGACGCAATCCAAAAAGGGATTCCAGGCACGGGAATGCCGGCGTCAGGACTTCCCGATGCGGACGCAACGAAGCTGGTGGCCTATGTGCGAAGCCTTCGCGGAACGGCGATCGATGCGCCGGCTCCAGGCGATGTCGCGCACGGCGAGCAGGTTTATCTGGGTAAAGGGAATTGCAGCCAGTGCCACATGCTGCGCGGCAAAGGCGGGCTGCTGGGCCCGGACCTGACTTTCCTGGCGAACCGGCGGAAGCTGTATTCGATCAAGGATGCGCTGACTAAGCCGGATCACACACCCGGCGGTGACGGAGGACGTCACGAGGTCAGCCTCGAGCCGAATTTGAGCTATCAGCCAGTGCGCGTAACCACGCGCGACGGGAAGAGTGTCACGGGCGTTATCAAGAACGAAGATTCCTTTTCGTTGCAGATGATCGGCACCGACAATGAGCTACATCTTTTCTCGCGAGAGGACCTGCGTGATGTCGTGTACGAGAAGAAGAGCCTGATGCCGTCCGATTACGACAAGAAGCTCACGGCGCAGGAATTGCAGGATCTGCTGGCTTTTCTTAGCCGGCTGGGAACGCCGCCGAGGCGATAGGGATTAAAAGTTCGCTCCCTTACGAGTCTGGGTGGAAACAGCTTGAAAGCACTTGAGTGGGGCGGGTTCCAAACCCGCAGGCCGGTATTTTACCGGCCTTGGTCGCGTTTTTTGCTTAGTCTCATGTCCAGAGAGGCCGATTGTAAATCGGCCTGCGGGTTGGAAACCCGCCCCACAACTTTTTCACACAGACTCTTACGGGCGCGGCTCTGCACCGGTTTACAGTGTTCGAGTGATCTTGGTTAACGTACGCGGACGATCCGGGTCCAAACCCTTTTCGCTCGCCAGGCACGCCGCGAAGATCTGCGCGGGGACGATGTAGGGGATCGGCGTGTACAATTCGTCGAGTTTCCGGCCTAACTGAATGCATCGCGTGGCATTCTTCTCGATGCCGCTATTGCCGGCGTCAGTGATAACGATCGTTTCCGCTTTCAGTTTTCGGAGTTTGGCCAGCATGCTCCGCATCGAAGATGCAGTGACTCCGGAAGGGGCGAACAGAAATACAGGGAAGGACGGCTCCACCATCGCGATGGGGCCGTGCAAGAAATCGGCCGACGAAAATCGCTCGGTGACGATGTAGCAGGTCTCCATCAATTTCAGGGCGAACTCGAAGGCGTTTGAATAATTCAAGCCGCGACCGACGACGACGGCCTGCCTCATGAAGCGGTACCGTTCGCACAACGACGCGATCGAATGCTCGAGCTTTAGAGCGCTTTCCGACCAATCGGGAAGGCGCTTCAGATTTTCGAGTCGGATGTCGCCACCGAGCGCATAGGCGATCAGATAGAGGATCAGCATCTGGCCGGTGTAGGTTTTCGTGGCGGCGACGCTTTTCTCGCGTCCGCCCCGAACCAGGAAGACTTCGTTGGGAATTCGCGCCATCGAACTGGCGGCTTCGTTGGTGATTCCGACAGTGATCGCTCCCTGGGCGCGGGCGCGTTCGAGGACCAGGTTGGTGTCCGTCGATTCCCCCGATTGAGAAATGCCGATTACCAGCGCGTCACGGAGATCGACATCGGCCTTATACAGCGTGAATATGGATGGGGCTGCGAGAGATACAGGAATGCCGGTGGTGATTTCGAGCAGATATCGCCCAAACTGCGCGGCGTTGTCAGACGTGCCGCGCGCGGCTAGCACGATCAGCTTCGGACGCAACTGCGCCAGCGCCTGCTTAAATTTTTCGATGTGCGCCAGCTCGGCGGCCAGCGTCCGGGCGAGGACGGTAGGCTGCTGCCGGATTTCCTCGAGCATGCGAGACATGAGAGCAATTATAAGGAGTCTTAGCCGAGCTTCGCTTCGAGTTCGGCCCAGCGCGCGTATAGCCGATCGACCTCGGCTTGCGCGTCCAGCATCTCCTGGTAAGCCTGAGGGAGACGGGAGGCGTCGGCGGCAGCATCGGCTACGGTAGCCTTCTTCGCTTCGAGCGTTTCCTCGGCCTGCAGGATCTTCGCTTCCATCGAATCCCATTCGCGGCTGTCGAGATAGGAGAGCCGCTTTTTGGCGGGAACGGCAGCAGAGACGGGCGGTTGGGCTTCTCTCGCCATAGGTTTCGGCTTGACGCGATTGGATCGCGCCTGTTCCCACTGGGAATAATCCGCGAAGAGGCCTACGCCGCCGTCGCCATCGAGCGCGAGCACCGCAGTCGAAACGCGATCGAGGAGGTAGCGGTCGTGCGTCACCAGCACTAAAGCTCCGGTGAAGTCGAGTAGGCTTTCTTCCAGAACTTCGAGTGTCGGAATGTCGAGGTCGTTGGTCGGCTCGTCGAGGAATAGGACATCGGCAGGCTGCAGCATCAGTCGTGCAATCAGCACCCGAGCTTTCTCCCCACCGGAGAGACGAGAAACTGGAGTTTCGAGCTGCTCGGAGCGGAAGAGGAAGCGCTTGGCCCAGCCTGCGACGTGGATCGGCTGGTCGCGATAGATGACGGAGTCGCCTTCCGGCGCAAGGGCCTTGCGCAGGGAGACCTGCGGATCGAGCTGTTCCCGGTTCTGATCGAAGTAGACGACGCGCAATCCGTCGGCGCGATCGATTTCGCCCCCATCAGCCGAAATTTCCCCGTAGAGCGTTCGCAGCAGCGTTGTCTTGCCGCTCCCATTTGCTCCGACCAATCCAAGGCGCATGCCGGGGCGTAGAAGCATGTCGAGACCGCGAAACAGGACGCGGCCGCCGAGCTGTTTCTCGAGTCCGCGGACTTCGATCAGATTTTTCGTCTTTCGTCCGGAAGCGGTGAAGTCGATTTGGGTAGAGCCGGTGCGCTGGCGGGCGTATACTTCGGCCAGTTCCTCCATAAGCCGGCCGGCTGCGTCGATCCGCGCTTTCGATTTCGTGGTGCGAGCCTTCGGTCCGCGGCGCAGCCATTCGACTTCCCGCCGGACCTGGTTCGAAAGAGCTTCCTGCTGCCGGGTCTGCGCGCTCACAAATTCGGCCTTGCGGTCGAGGAACTCGCTGTAGTTGCCTTTTACGCGAAACAGACCGCCGGGGTAGAGCCTGGCAAGCTCGGCCATGTCCGACGCGACATTTTCGAGGAAGTAACGATCGTGGCTGATGACGACGCTTGCGAAAGACGCAGATTTGAGAAGCCGCTCGAGCCACAGGATGCCGTCGAGATCGAGGTGATTGGTAGGCTCGTCGAGCAGCAGGATATCGGGGTGGCCGAGCAGGGCGCGCGCAATCGCCAGACGGCGTTTCCATCCACCGGAGAGAGTATCGGCAGGGGCGTCGGGAGACTCGAAGCCGGCCTGGCCGAGCGCCATGGGAATTTCAGCGTCGTGGTCGGCGCCGTCGGGCAGGGCCTGTTCCAAAACCTGGCGCACGGAAAGGCCTGCGGGAAACACGACATTTTGCGCAACGTAACCGAGCCTGGCGCCTTTGCGAACCGCGACCGTTCCCGCATCGGGCTTCCTCACGCCGGCCATGATTTCGAGCAATGTGGATTTGCCGGAGCCGTTGGGACCGATCACACCAAGACGGTCGCCATCGGAGACAGAGAGAGCAATGTCTTCAAAAAGCGGATTGACTCCGAACGAGGCAGTGAGCCCCTGGCAATTCAAAACTAAAGGCACAGCAGACTAGTAGGGAGCGGGAAGACGAGTGAACTCGAAACCTTCCGGGTCAAGCCCGCGAGCTTTCAACTGGCCGATGCAGTCGCCGATGCTGTCCCCGATCGCTTCGATGCGCCGCAAGGGGAGCGTGGCGGGGCTGTAGATCTCGAGTGCGATGAGTTTGCCTGTCAAGGCGAGGCGGTCTTCGAGACTCAAATCTTCCGGGGCGTGGCCGATGGCCTTCTTCGGATCTTTCGCGGCGCTAGCTGGCATTCAGGCAGATTTTACCACCTCACGATGCGGCGCGTTAATCTTGGAGTCGCGTGACTGCGAACCGACTCTTCGTGAAGGCATTGGGGGCGATTTACGGCGTCGCGTTCTGGTCGCTGGCGATGCAAATCACAGGACTGGTGGGATCTCGAGGGATCCTGCCCGCTCAGACGTACCTTTCGAGAATCTCGGAGGTCTACGGGGCGAGTAAGTATTGGACTTTCCCGAGTCTGTTCTGGCTTGGGTCCAGCGATTTCGCGCTGAAGCTCGCGTGCTGGGCTGGAATTCTTTTTTCGATCATGATCATCGCGGGGATATTTCAACGCGCGTCGCTCGTGTTGTGCTGGCTGTTGTACCTGTCGCTGACCACCATCGGACAGGACTTTCTGAATTTTCAGTGGGACATATTGTTGCTCGAGGCTGGGTTCCTGGCGATTTTTCTTGGGTTTTCGCCTGTGGTGATCTGGCTGTTCCGGTGGCTGCTGTTTCGTCTAATGCTAATGTCCGGTGCGGTAAAGCTACTCAGCGGCGATGCCACCTGGAAGAACTTATCCGCGCTTCAGTTTCATTATCAGACACAGCCGTTGCCGACACCGGTCGCCTGGTATGCACAGCAACTTCCGGGATGGTTCCAGCATGCGTCGGTCGTCTTGATGTTCGTCATTGAATTCGGAGCGCCATTTCTGATCTTCGCTCCGAGGCGTGCGCGGCTCTTTGGCGGGGCGGCGATCGTGCTGCTGCAGGTGGTGATTCTGCTGACCGGCAACTACACGTTTTTCAATTGGCTGACGATTGCGCTGTGCATTCCGCTACTCATGGAGACAAAGGACCAGGGGAACGCCAACGTATTTTGGCGACGCGTCACTGTATCTGCAGCCGTGGTGCTGGTGACTATCAGCGGCATTCAATTGGTGTCGCAATTTGTGCCTGTTCCCGCGGCGCTTCGTTACCCAGAGCGGGTGCTATCGTCTTGGAATCTGACCAACTCTTACGGTCTGTTCGCGGTGATGACTACTGTGCGACATGAAATCGTGCTGGAAGGGTCGAACGACGGATCGGCCTGGACCGAATACGAATTTAGATACAAACCAGGCGACGTGCGGCAGGCTCCGCGCTGGGTAGCTCCGCTACAGCCGCGACTCGACTGGCAGATGTGGTTCGCGGCGCTGGGGAGCTATCGAAGCAATCCATGGTTTGTGAATTTCGTGCTGCGGCTGTTGGAAGGTTCCCCGGAGGTTGTCTCGCTACTGGCGCGCGATCCGTTCGCAGGGCATCCTCCGCGCTACGTGCGGGCTCTTGTCTATGACTACTCGTTCACCGATTGGCAGTCGAGAGACTGGTGGAAGCGGGAGCTGAGAGGGGATTATCTTCCGCCGGTGTCGCTGGAAATGTTTCAGCGAACGGAATGATTCTTCTTGCGGGCGAACTTGAGACCGGACCAGTCCGCGTCGACGGCGCAGACCTTGTAGTCGACGAGGCCGGAGGCTAACCCCGCGGCGCGAACGTCGTTCTGGTTGAAATCGACGCGATACCGGCCGGCCTTTTTGGGATGGACAATCCAGAGTGAAGCAGCTTCGGGAAGGCGCTCGCTCAGGAAAGCGGCTTCGCCATCGAGCTCGGAGCGGGATCGGACAAACCAGATCGCCAGAGTTACATGGCGCGTCAGAGACGAGTGGAGCTCGACATTTTCGGGCAGATCGCCCAATTTTTCCTCGAAGTCGTCCGGCGCGCCCAACAGGGCAACTTTCATCGACGCTTTGAATCCAAGCTTCTTCATGAGGCTGGAGCCGGCGTAGCGCTGCATATGAGACGGCGGCTTAACTGGATTGACGGGGCGGGCTTTCAGGGCTTTAGTGAGAACACGCGCGACCGCCTTCCAGCTCGTAAAAAAAGCGTCCGGCAGCTCGACCCTGATGCGTTCGACCTTCTCTTCGACCCCGCCCGCAAGAACGAGGGGGATCGATCGAAGGTGCTTACTTTGTCGCATTGCGACAGCGACCTCTCTGCCATGAGAAGGGAGCCGGTCCAGGTCGATCAAAACGGCCGCCGGTGGATTCGCCCTGATGTGCGTCATGATGCTGCCGCCATCCAGAGGAGCAACATCCACGCGAAACCCGGCCTGCCGTAGGGCGCGAGAGCGCTCTTGCGCGAGATCCTCTTTCCAGCACACGAGACGCACTGACGCCATCCGATTACGGTAGCAAATTCCGTTAATTGATCGTCAGCGATAGCGTCACCGTGGCGCTTTGGGGAGACGAACCGGAGTCCGTCACCCGGAATGTCAGGGTGCTGCCGGTCACGGTTGTGACCGGCGTGCCGGTGATCTGGCCGGACGGGCTCAAAGTCAACCCGTTCGCCATGCGCCCACCGATCAACGACCACGTGTAGGGGCCCACGCCGCCGGTCGCCGTCAGCGTAGCATTGTACGGCGTGTTCGGATGGCCATTGGGAAGAGACGTTGTCGTGATCGCCAGCGGCGCCGACGCAATCGTGAGAGTCAGGTTCACGGTCGCAACCTGCGCGGGCGAGCCGGAGTCAGTGACCTGGAAGGTCAGCGGTGTGTTTGTCACGCCAACCGTGGGAGTCCCACTGATGACACCCGTCGCCGGATTGAGCGACAGTCCGTTCGGAAGTGTTCCGGCGGTTTGCAACCAAGTGCGCGAGCCGGTCCCACCCGTCGCGGCGAGGGACTGCGAGTAGAGCGCGCCCAACTGGCCACCCGGGAGCGACGTGGTCGTGATGGCCAGCTGCGCGATGACCGTCAGAGTCAAGTTAACCGTCTTTGTCTGCGCGGGCGATCCCGAATCGGTGACCCGGAATGTCAACGGCGTGTTAGTTGCAGTTACCGTCGGCGTACCGCTGATCTGTCCGGTCGCCGGATTGAGGGAAATGCCGGTCGGCAGAGTACCCGAGATGAGCGCCCACGCCAGGGAGCCGGTTCCACCGGTAGCGTTCAGCGTCAGGGAGTAGAAGCTGCCAGTCTGGCCATTGGGGAGCGAAGCTGTCGTGATCGACAGCGACCCGGCGATGGTCAGAGTCAGGTTCACCGTCGCGACTTGCGCGGGCGAACCGGAGTCTGTGGTTTGGAAGGTGAGCGGCGTATTCACCACAGCGACCAAAGGCGTACCGCTGATCAATCCGGTGGCCGGATTGAGGGTTAAGCCGTTCGGCAACGTTCCAGCTGTTTGCAGCCAGGTATGGGCCCCAGTTCCACCGCTCGCGGTGAGTGTCTGGGAGTAGAACACGTTCATCTGGCCGCTCGGGAGCGACGTCGTATTGATCACCAGGGGTCCGATGATTGTTAGCGGAAGAGTTACGGTAGCGTTCTGGGCAGGCGATCCCGAATCGGTCACTCTGAACGTGAGCGGAGTGCTGTTCGCGGCGACGAGCGGTGTTCCGTTGATCAATCCCGTAGCGGGAGTCAACGTGAGACCAGCCGGGAGAATTCCGCCGGTCAAAGCCCATGTACGCGCTCCTGTTCCGCCCGCGGCTCCGAGCGTCAGCGAGTAGATCGATCCGACCTGACCGTTCGGCAGCGACGCCGTCGAAATCGTCAACACGGGGGCAACCGTGAGAGTCAGCGTCACGCTGGCAGTTTGCGCAGGTGAGCCAGAGTCGGTGACCTGGAAGGTCAAAGGCAGGGCGGTGACCGGCACTGTCGCCGTTCCACTGATCTGACCGGTCGTCGGATTCAACGATAAGTTATTCGGCAGTGTTCCACCGATCAAAGCCCAGGTGCGTGTCCCTATTCCACCTGACGCTGCAAGAGTCTGTGAATACGGCGAACTTTGCTGGCCATCGACGAGTGACGTGGTCGTGATGGCAAGCGGACCTGCGACGGTTAGCGTCAGGGTGGCTGTCGCCGTTTGCTGTGGCGAGCCGGAGTCAGTCACCTGAAATGTCAGCGACAGGTTGGTCACGCTGGAAAGCGGCGTCCCGCTGATCTGACCGGTACCTGCCCCAAAAATGAGGCCATTAGGCAGCGATCCCGCAGTTATCGACCAGTTCTTCGTGCCCGTTCCTCCGACCACGAATAACGTGTAAGTATACGGCACGCCCACCTGGCCGGTTGGGAGCGCGGCGGAGACAATGACCATCGACGATGTAACCGTCAAAGTCAGGTTCACGCTTACGGACTGGGGCGGAGTTCCGGAATCTGTCGTCTGGAAAGTCAGCGGCGTACTCGCCGCGGTTACGGTTGGGGTACCGCTGATCTGTCCCGTGGCCGTGTTGAAGGTCAGCCCGTCGGGTAAGGTTCCCGCCGTCAGCGACCAGGTATGCGCGCCGGCGCCGCCAGTCGCGAAAAGAGTCTGCGAGTACGGAGCCCCTATCTGTCCGTTCTGAAGCAATGACGTCGTGATGACGAGCGGCGCATTGATCGTGAGAGCGAGAAGCTTCGTTGCGGTCTGAGCAGGCTGGCTCGTATCGGTAACCTTGAACGTCAGCGCCATGTTCGTCACCGCAACCGTCGGCGTTCCGCTGAGGAGTCCGGTCGCGGGATTGAGCGTCATGCCGGTCGGCAGCACGCCGGAGAGAAGCGACCAAGTGTAAGTTCCGGTTCCGCCAACAGCAGCGAGGTTTTGGGAATACGCAGTGTTAGTGTTCCCACTGGGCAGCGACGCCGTAGTGATCGCCAGAGCTCCGGTAACTTGCACCGGCTGGCTGGCGCTCACGTATCCGAGTGACGACGCCGAGATCGTCGCAGTTCCGACATTGACTCCCGTGACCTGCGGCTGCACGAGAGGCGCAGTGAAGCCTTGTTGAATAAAGACGCTTGGCGTGACGGTGGCCGTCAACGTGTCCCCGCTCAAGAGCGCAACGGTTGTCCCGCCTGCCGGAGCCGGCGAGGATAGGATTACGTTAATCGGCACGGTCTGCCCCGGCGCCACGGTGACGTTTTGCGCGAGCGAGATGGCTCCAAGGTTGACGATGAATGCGGTGACAGTGCCGCTGGCGTAACCAGGAGAACTGGCGGTAATCACGGGAACTCCCGCGGTCACACCGGTCATGTTGAAGGTACCCGTCGTGCCTCCGGGAGCGATCGCGACCGTTTGCGGATCGAAGCTGACGCCGCTTCCCGAGAGCGTCACGATCGTATCGGGACCTGCCGGCGCCGGAGCGCTCAACGTGACTGTGCCGCTAATCGTGCGTGTCACGCCGACACCCGGCGCACTCAACGTAACCGAAATCGCAGGAGTGCTCACATTGACCGTGGCGACGCCCGACTGGTAGCCGCTGCTCGACGCCAAGACGGTCGTACTGCCCGAACCCACCGGCGTAACGGTCACGTTCGCGCCCATCGCGCTCTCCGGCACAAGCACGCTAGCCGGCAAGGAGATGATGTTGGAATTGAATCCAGTGAGATCGACCACGACACCGCCGGGACCCGCAACCGCGCTCAACAGGACGGAGAGTGTTCCTTGAGAGATCACCAGGTTGAGCGGATTCGGTGTGATGGTGATCTGCATTGCTCCGATCGCCGTGATGGTGACAGTCACCGGGTTGCTGCTTGCGAATCCATCGTTGACGATCAATTGCGCGATGTAGGTTCCGGGCAGGTCGGCGATGAAAGATGGCAGCGCCGTATTCGGGGACGCCAATGCGGCAGTGCTACCGGCGGGGCGATTCGTAAAGGACCAGGAATAGGTGAGCGAGTCGAAATCCGCGTCCGAAGATCCGGTACCGTCGAGCGTCACGGTGACGCCCGGAGATACGGTTTGATTCGTACCCGGATTCGCCACCGGCGCAGTATTCGCGGTGGTGACCGTCATGGTCGACGGCGCGCTGTTGAGCGATCCGTTATTCACGATCAGTTGAGCAACATAGACGCCCGGGCGGTCGGCGACGAAGGTCGGATTCAGAACGTTAGCACTCAGCAAGACGGCTGTGCTGCCGGCGGGCCGCGCGATCAATGACCAGGTCGGCGTAAGAGGCAGCGATTGCGGATCCGAGCCCGAGCCGATCAACTGAACGAGGGCATTATGAACCACTGTCTGATTTGGCCCCGCATCGGCGACCGGCGCCTGGACGCCGAGCATCGTGATGAGAACGGTGGCCGGAGCGCCATCGGCATGTCCATCGTTGACTACCAACTGTGCGACATAGGGACCCACCACGTCCGCCGTGAATGTGGGGTTGACGATGTGGGTATCGCTTAAGGCCGCGGCGCTGCCGGCGGGCGTTGAGATCAAGTTCCACGTATAGGTCAGCGAATCGCCGTCCACGTCAGTTGATGCGGCGCCGTTCAATTGCACCAGTGCGCCGGCCCCCACTACCTGAGGCGAGCCCGCATTCGCAACCGGCGGGGTGTTCAGTGTCGTGATGGTCGCGGTGGATGGCGCGCTATCGGCGTGCCCGTCGTTGACCACCAACTGAACGACGTAGGCGCCCGCCTTGTCGGCGACGAGATTCGCGGAAACAGAACGGTAGCCGCCAAGAAACGCCGTGCTGCCGGCGGGCTTGCTAGTCAGAGTCCAAAGATAGGTGATGGTGTCGCCGTCCACATCGGACGATCCGCCACCATTCAAAATGAGAGTGGAGCCGAGGTTCGTCGTCAGATTGGGACCTGCGTTCGCGACAGGCGGAGAGTTGACCGTGCTCACGGTCACGGTGGCGGTGTCCTGATTGGTCCCGTTGGTGACGAGCAAGCTCAGAACGTAGTTGCCCGGAACATCCACAACGAACGAGGCGACGACGCTATCGGGATTGATCAATGTGGCGTTTGATCGCTGAGGCCGAGTCACAAACGACCAGTGATAGGTGAGCGTTCCGGCGCCGGTCGGGTTGACAGAGGCGCCTGCGTTGAGAAGGACAGTGCCGCCGAGAGTTACGGTCTGGTTCGGTCCGGCGTTGGCGAACGGGACGACAAAAGTCCAATTGAGAGTGTTCAAATCGAACGGCACAGAGCGATCGGTCAGAATCGTAAACGTATCGCTGCTGGTGACCTGAACATGCGACCCAACCGCCCCGAAGTGAACGGTCCCTTGCCCGGGAGCGATCTGGACGGCGGGGACAGGGCTAGTCACACTAGCCGTAACAGCGGTTACCGCTGGACCGTTGTTCAGCAACTTCGCCTTATAGGTGGCGTACCATTGCGAGCGGGTAACTCGGGTTTCACTGACGAGATCGTAACCGACGATCGAGAGATCGGAGGCGCAGAGAGCTGCGGTAGGGGTCAAAATCGCCAGGGCAGCCAACAACCCCACAGCCGAGTTTAAGTAGCGCATAGTCACCTGTTTGCCGTTAAGTAAATCCGTCCCTACGCGAAAAAAGAGCGCGCGAACGCACACGTCACCACCGACAAATCAATACGTAACATGCCCCCCAAACACGAACAATTACCAGAGTGGAATAACCGGAAGGCTTACTTCATGGGATGTTGGAGCAGTTCCTGCCGTCCAAGTTCCAGTGCTTAGAACTTGCCTGGGGGATATGTCCGGATCGGGGCACAGCTTGGAATATGATGATATCTACCGGCAATCATAGGACGGACTTGAATGGAACAGAATTGTATCGATCAGCAGACACGCCGCGCCGTACTACGGACAACCGCGGCCGCCGCCATTCCCTGGCTGGCCGCTCCCGCATGGGGACAGAAACCCCCGGCAGGTAGCGCGGAGTACCTGTACGCCTACGTCGGGTCCTACACGACAGAGGCGCGCCACGGACGAGGCGACGGCATCAATGTCTACCGCGTCGACTTAAAGACGGGAGCATGGACGCACGTCCAAAAGGTCGGCAACCTGATGAATCCTTCTTTTGTGATTCTTAGCAAGGATCAACGGTTTCTCTACTCCGTGCATGGCGACGGGGAGTATGCCACATCGTTCTCGGTCGACCAGAAGACCGGCTTCCTGACGCCGATGAATCAGGGCAAGACCGGCGGCAAGAACGGCGTCCGGCAGCAGATCGACCCCAGCGGCAAATTCATGGTGGTCGCCAATTACGCGACAGGAACGGTCGCGGTCCTTCCCGTGAAGCCGGATGGCTCGTTGGGCGATTACATCCAGCTAGCCGAATTGAAGGGCGAACCGGGACCGCACCGGGTCGAACAGACCAGCTCCCATCCGCACGACATTGCATTCGATCCTTCCGGAAAATTCATCGCGGTTCCCGACAAGGGATTGGACCGGGTCTTCGTGTTTCGGTTCGAGGCGGGCAAGATTACGCCGACCGAACAGGGTTCGGTAGTGTCGCGCGCGGGATCGGCGCCGCGGCATATCGCCTTTCATCCCAAGCTTCCGTACGCGTGGGTGATCAACGAAATCAACAGCAGTGTCACGACGTACCATTTCGACTCAGCTTCCGGAGCGCTGAAGCCACTGCAGATTATTCCTTCCCTGCCCCCGGACTTTATCGGAAACAGCACGGGAGCCGAGATCCTGGTTTCCGGATCGGGCCGCTTCCTCTATTGCTCGAATCGCGGTCACGATAGCGCGGCGGCATTCTCGATCGATCAGCAGACAGGACTGCTGAAATCGATCGGCTGGACTCCGACCCAAGGCGGCAGTCCCCGCTTCATCGGGCTTGACCCGACTCAGCGCTTCCTCTGCGCGACCAACGAGGTGGGCGATAACGTAGTCACATTCCGCTTCGACGCCGCGACGGGACGATTGACGCCGGCCGGCCAGAACGTTAAGACCGGAAGCCCGGTAACCATTGCCTTCCTCCGCGTTTGACGCCATCGTCATCGGCGGAGGAGCCGCCGGACTGATGTGCGCCATCGAGGCCGGAAAGCGAGGCCGCCGCGTAGCCGTGCTCGAGCACGGCGACAAAATCGGCAAGAAAGTTCTGATCTCGGGAGGCGGCCGCTGCAATTTCACGAACCTCTATTGCCGCCCGGAGAGTTTCTTTTCGTCGAACCCGCATTTCTGTAAGTCGGCGCTGGCCCGGTACACACCCGCCGATTTCATCGCACTGGTCGAGAAGCACCGCATTCCCTACCACGAGAAGACGCTCGGACAGTTGTTTTGCGATCGGGCGGCGAGCGACATCACGACGATGCTGGAAGAGGAGTGCCGGGCCGCCGGTGTCGCGATATTCGTAAACTCGAGGCCGCGCGAAGTGCACCGGACCGACCGCTATGTCATCTCCACCGGAGAAAGGACCTTCGAGGCTCCCGTGGTTGTCATCGCCACCGGCGGCCTTTCGATCCCTAAGATCGGCGCAACGGGATTCGGCTACGACTGCGCGCGCCAGTTCGGATTGGCCATACGGGAGTGCCGTCCGGCGTTGACGCCACTCACGTGGACCGCCGAGGATCGCGGACGGTATGGCGATCTGGCGGGCGTTTCGGCGGATGTAATCGCTTCCCATGGCAACCAGCATTTCCGGGAAAGCATGCTGTTTACCCATCGCGGTCTGAGCGGACCTTCTATCCTGCAGATCTCGTCCTATTGGAAAAAGCCGGGAGCGATTGCCATCGATCTGGCCCCAGGAAGAAATGTGACCGAATCTCTGGCGAAGGTCACTCACCAGCGCACGCTCGCCGCGGCGCGTAACGCTTATCGCTCCGTCCTGCCGGTACGTCTGGCGGATCGCTGGCTCGACTTCCACGCGCCCTCGCAGTGGACCAATCGCGACCTGGACCGGCTCGAACAAAAGACACATCGGTGGGAGATTGTCCCCGAGGGGACGGAAGGTTACGAGAAGGCCGAGGTGACTGCCGGAGGAGTCGACACCGACGAGCTGTCGGCCAAAACCATGGAAAGCCGCAAAGCGCCGGGCTTGTATTTTGTAGGAGAGGTGGTCGACGTAACCGGGCAACTGGGCGGATTTAACTTTCAGTGGGCCTGGGCGTCGGGATACTGCGCCGGAACGTCGCTGTAGCTGTATCCGATCGAATCGAGGATTATCCTTTCGGATACTCGAGGGTCCTATCCCTTATAGAAAAGAAAGCACTTGACCTTGGCCCAAGCCCTGCATCGGGCACTGGGCATGATGACACTACCTACCCGGGAAGCCGTCGCGCTGGTGCTGGCCCTGCTTCTAGCCGCCGACGCACATGCTATCGAAAAAATAAGCCTCGACTGGCGAGATGTGGGGAAAGCAGCATCTGGCAGGAAGGTTGTCCTCGTGCTGTCGGACCAATCCCAACTGGCGGGCAAGATCGTCGAGGTCCAGTCCGACCGCCTCGTCTTTGACGTCCGCAAGACGCTGCCGGCGGATCTGTACAAGAAAGGGCGCACTTCCCTGCCCAGGAAAGACGTCTCCCTCATCCGCGTTTCGCGCCGCGGTTTTTGGTGGCAACTGACCGGGGCCGGCGCCGGGTTCCTTCTCGGCGGATACGCCGGCTATCAGGCCGGATCACGCGCCTTCGGCGACAATTCCGGCGGGCGAGGTCTGAGTCTGGCGGTCGTCGTCATGACCGGAATTACGCTGGCCGGGTTTCTGCTGGGACGGCAAGCAGATCAAAAGACGATTCTCATTCAGGTCGTCCCAGCTAACAGCGTCGATATTGCAGCTTTGAGTTATTAGGAGAATTGTGCGAACAGAGAAAACGGCGGCAGTTCTGGTGTGGCTTGCTCTCGGCATTGTGTCTGCCAGCGGTCAGGAGTACAGACGCGAAGTGTTCGGCAGCATCGGCGTAGGCAAGACTTACGACGACGAAGGATCGCTAGGCAAGGGACTCAATGGCGGCGGTGGGTTCGGCTACCGGCTCACTCAGCGCTTCGGAGTTGAAGGAGAGGTCAACGGATTCGCGACCAAGCGGACGTTCTCGCCCGCCTTCGCGCCGTTTCGGGCGAGCGGTGTATTCGTTAACGGAAACGGCCTTTTCTATCTGAACCAGGGACGAGCGCAGGCGTTTCTGATCGGCGGGGTGGGCATGCTGCATGTCCAAAACGACTCGTCCTTTGCAGGACCCGTGAATCGATCGAGCAACGGGCTCGCGATCAACTTCGGAGCAGGCGTGAAAGTGTTTCTGACCCCTCATGTTCTGCTGCGGCCGGAGTTTCGCATTTATGGAGCAAACAGCGGCAATGCCGTGGAGTCCCCCTTCACCGATATGCGCTTCTCGATCGGCGCAGGGTACGCCTGGTAGCCTTCCTAGCTAGCTTCCACGGCCTGTTCTTTCCCGGCGATTGACGCGATATCGTCGGCGTCGGTGATCAGGAGCGGCACCTCAGCGTGACGAGAGGCCCGCGACACGAGCGGCAAGAGGTCCTTCACGCCTTTGGAATTTTGCATGACCGCGGCCAACGCGCGCGCCGTGATGCGAAATTTCTTGCATTGCGGGCATTCCACATCGTAACTATCGATCACTACATCCGTGATTTCAGCGGGTGATCCGCACAGTGGACACCGATCCATGCCTTAAAAGCGAGCAATTCAGCGACCGAACTCGACTAAGGAAACACAGGGGTTAGGATTCGCCGCAAGATTGGATGAAACAAAAGGGCTGCTCAACAGTCTATATAGGCCGCTGGACGATCTCGCGCCGCCGGAAAACGCACCAAGATGATTGCTGCTCTCGCGCGTTTAAGGCGCACCCGAGTTCACGTGTCCGGCCAACGGCTCTTCCGTGTCGCCTCAATTTGCATTGCAACTGCCGTGGCGGCATTGGCCCAGCCCACTGGCGACGACGCTCCTGAATCCCTCAAGCAACTGACGCTGGAACAGCTTTCGCAGATCGAAATCACGTCCGTCACCAAGGAAGCCGTCCCGGCATTCAAGACTCCGGCCGCCATCAGTATTCTGACGAACGAACAGATCCGCCAATCGGGCATGCGGACGATTCCCGATTTGCTGCGCCTCGTTCCGGGGGTCAACGTAGCCCAGGTCGATGCGAACGAATGGGCGATCGGCATTCGTGGGTTTCAAGGAAAGCTTTCCAAATCCGTTCTCGTCCTCATTGACGGCCGGTCCGTGTACACTCCTCTGTTCGCCGGAGTGTATTGGGACATGCAGGACGTGATGATCGAGGACATCGACCGAATCGAAGTGATTCGCGGACCTGGCGGCACGATTTGGGGATCGAACGCGGTTAACGGCGTCATCAACATCATCACGAAGAGCAGCCGCGATACCCACGGCGAACTTGTGTCCGCAGGGGGCGGCAATCGAGAGCAGGGCGCAATTAGTTCGCGATGGGGCGGCGGGTCCGATGCGGTCAGCTATCGGGTCTATGGAAAGGGCTTCACCCGAGGACCGGAGTTTCACTCCGATGGCAAGAACTTCGACGACTGGCGGCGAGGGCAGCTCGGATTTCGAATCGACGCTGCTGTCACCAGCCAGGATGAGCTGACAGTCCAAGGAGACGTCTTCGGAGGCGAGGCTGGACAGGCTTTACAGCTCAGCGCATACTCTCCACCTGCGAATCCAACCGTCCAGGGAGAAAAAGGCTTCAACGGCGCGAATCTCATGGCGGCGTGGAAACGGACGCTTTCGTCGGGCGCAGATATACAGGTTCGTGCCTATTACGACCGGACCGACCGGGAGGAACTGAATTACCAGGAAGTCCGCAATACGTTCGACATCGACTTTATCCACCGCATCCCACTGGGACGCAACGATGTGACCTGGGGACTGGGGGTCCGAAGCAGCCCAAGTCATTTCTTCGAACGCGTGCCGACTGTTCAGTTCTTTCCGGCGAAACAAACCTACAACATCTTCAGCGCGTTTGTTCAGGACGATATCGCTCTTGTTCCTGACCGTCTGGCCTTAACGATCGGGGCCAAGATCGAGCACACCACTTACAGCGGCGCCAATTACCAGCCTGGCGTACGTTTATCGTGGACACCATCGGATAAACAAACCATTTGGACCGCCGTCACGCGAGCGGTCCGCACCGCTTCCCGGATCGAAGACGGTTTCAACTATTCCTTTCTCGCGCAACCCGCCGTTCCGCTCTATCTGCGACTGATTGGCGACGGCCAGTTCACCCCGGAGCAACTGGTGGCATACGAGGCCGGCTATCGCCACTACATTCGCAAGCGAGGATTCGTTTCGATCGCACTCTTCCACAACCGCTATGACGACCTTTTGAGTGTCGAGAGCGGACCGGCGGCGCCGGAGACGACGCCGTCGCCTCCTCACCTGATCCTGCCCCTTCAGTTCAGAAACGGAATCCTGGCGAACAGCACCGGCGGCGAAATCAATTCCGTTTGGGACCTGAGGAGCTGGTGGCGATTGCGCGGATCGTACTCGCTGGTGCTGCTCGACGCGAAGAGAAAAGCGGGCAGCAATGACGCATCGACGGTCGGACAGTTGGAAGGCGACACGGCGTCTCACAGCGTGGTGGTTCAATCTTCCTTTCAGCTTCCGCGACAGTTCGAGCTGAACCTCGAGTACCAATATGTCAGCGCGATCACCGACCAGCGGGTTCCAGCCTATTCGACGGGGAACATCCGGCTAGGATGGCGTCCACGAACGCCGTGGGAATTCGAAGTTGTCGGCCAGAACCTTCTACAACCTTCGCACGTGGAATATGGCGGAGTGCCCGGGCCGCTCGTGGGTATCAGACGCGGCGTCTACGCCGGCATCACCTGGCGGCGCTGAATGGCTGGCATCGACCGAATGCTTCGATCTGTCCGATGGCGGCTAGCTGTTTTGATCACAGCGATGGTGTGCGCCTACACGCTGCAATCCCAGGACAACGCCGTACCGCAACCGCGCCCGGCAGCCACCGAGTATGACGTCAAGGCTGCGTTCGTTCTCAATTTCGCAAAGTTCGTCGAGTGGCCCGACACGAACACTAACAGCCCCTTCGCGATCTGCACGCTCGGAGAAGATCCCTTCGGCGCGGCCCTGGATCGAATCGTCGCCGGTGAGACGATTAACAATCGTCAGGTGGTCGTACGGCGGCTCCGCAAATTGCAAGAACCGTGCGACATAGTGTTCTTCGCCGGTTCCGAGCGAGACACGACCGGCCTTCTCCGTGACATTGGAACCGGAGTCCTCACCGTCGGAGAATCGCCGGATTTTCTACGCCACGGCGGCATGATCAACTTTGTCATCGCCGACCGCCGCGTGAGGTTTGATGTAAACCGGACAGCGGCCGAGCGTGCGTCGGTAAAGATCAGCTCTCGCCTGCTCGGCGTGGCCAGGTCGGTGGTGAGATGAAGGGTCAAATCAGCTCCAGGTTCGGCAACCTTCCGATCCGGCGCAAACTCCGCGTCATGTTCCTGGCGACGACGGTTACGGCGCTTGCGCTGGCCGGCCTGGGCATCGTTGCGGCTGATTCCCTGCTCTTCTATAACTACCTCCGGCGCGATCTGGCCACGTTTGTCCAGATCCTGGGCGACAACAGCACCGGCGCACTGGCGTTCGACGACGCAAGGGCGGCCACCGAGACGCTAGCAGCGCTGCGGGCCCGGCCGCACATTCAAAACGCCTGCTTGTTTCAAAATTCGGGCACGCTGCTGGCGTCGTATTCAAGGGCTGGGTACAACGGCTCCTGTATTGCGGAAAAGGCGGAGGGAATCCGCCTCGAACAGAGAGTTCTGGTGGCCGTCCATCAGGTCCGTCTGAGCGAAAGGCCTCTCGGCGTGCTCGTTGTCAGATATGACCTGGAAGAAATCGTCGACCGGATCATCCTTTACAGCGGGATGGTTTTGGCGGCTCTTCTGCTGTCGTGGGTCGTCACCATACCGCTCTCGTCGCGATTGCGCGCGTTGATTTCAGACCCGATTCTAAAGTTGGCAGGCACGGCGCGTTCTGTCTCTCAACAGAAGGACTACAGTATCCGCGCCGCTAAGCAGTCCGAGGATGAAGTGGGCGAACTGTCCGATGCTCTCAATCAAATGATGGAAGGCATTCAGTCTCGCGACAACGATCTGAAAGCCGCTCTTGAAGATCAGCGCGACGCGCTCCGAAAGCTCGAAAAGCTGAACATCGATTTACAGCACTCTAACGCTGAGCTGGGGCGGTCCAATAACGATCTGGCGCGATTCGCCTTCATCGCGAGCCACGATCTGCAAGAGCCGCTCCGCATGATTACGGCTTACACACAACTCCTGGTGGCGCAGTATGGCGCTCAGGATGGGGAGCGGTCTTCGGAGATCGTCCGATACATCGTCGGCGGCACGAAGCGGATGCGGGAACTCTTGGACGACCTTTCCATCTATACCGAGATCGCGGGATTCGTCGAACAGTCTCCGGAGGTGGTGGATCTCAACGGCGTCCTGGAAAAGGTGAAGCAGGTTTTGAGCATTCGAATCACTGAGACGCAGGCGCAGATTGTCGCGGCCAATCTCCCGTCGCTGACAACGCACCCGAGCAGGATGGCCTCCCTCTTTCAGAATCTGATTGAAAATGCGATCAAGTATCGCAGTGAAGCAGCCCCGCAAATACAAATCTCTCTTCGGGAAGACGGGAAAGAGTTCGTGTTCGCTGTAACGGATAACGGCATGGGGATTGAAAAGGAATATCACCAGAAGATTTTCGTAGCCTTCCAGCGGCTGCACGGCAAAGATGTGCCGGGAAGCGGAATCGGCCTGGCGATCTGTCAACGGGTGGTCGAGGGATACGGCGGCAGAATCTGGGTGGAGTCGGACGGAAAAGCAGGCTCCACGTTTGTGTTTACCCTTCCAAAATCGATGGGGCAGAGTGTTACATCATGACGGCGAAGAAGCCACGGCTGATGCTCGTAGAGGACAACCCCGGAGACGTGAGGTTATTCCGGTGGGCGCTGGAGCACGCGAAAATCTCCTGCGAACTCATGGTGCTGGAAGACGGAGGCGCCGCACTAGCCTTAGTGGACCGTGAAAATCAGGCGCCCGCCCCCAGCGTTCCTGACTTAGTAGTGCTCGATTTGAATCTCCCGAAGGCAAGTGGGAAGGAGGTTCTCGCCGCCATGCGTGACACGGCGGCGTTTTCCCAGGTGCCGGTTGTGATCTGGACCTCGTCGAAAGCGATGAGCGACAAGGCGCAGCTCGACGCGCTACGAGTCAAACGTTATTTGTTGAAGCCGGCCGAGCTGAATGAGTTCATGACACTGGGCGCGCTTATCGGCGATCTACTAAAGCCCGTCTAGGGCGCCGGTTCGACTTCCGATGCTTTGATCTCCGTCACGCTTCCATTCGCGGCCCACTTCAAGAAACCGATCAGATCGGCCAGCTCTTGCGAAGTGTATCCGGCGCCGGCCGGAGGATGTTTCCAAAGCCGCGTCTGTTTGGCAGAGATGATTCGCTTGGCATCCACTTTGCGAAGGACCGGCGTCGGCTGGCTGAGATCGTAGATTTCGATTTCGGTCCCTTCTTTCTTACGTTCGATTCCGGAGAAAGTTTCCGTCGCCAGTGCGTAGTCTTTCACATAGGCGTAGACAGTCATTTTGAAAGTCATGACCAATCCGCGGGGTCCGACGGTCGACGCTAGCGTACCCAGGTTTGGTCCGATCGCTTTTCCCACGCCAGCGAGCGAATGGCATCGTCCGCAGGGAGTTCCTTTTTTGGAATTTAGAAATATTTCACGGCCGCGCTCCACTTGCGGCGAAGGTCCGGCCTCCGCGGCTGCAACCAATTGCAAAGTGAAAAAGACACCACAACCTACGTGAATGAGTAGGCGCATTCTCAACCTCCTTAACTTGCGAGTGAAATAGAAGGTTTGAACTCGCCGAACAAACCTGATTAGCGTGAAAGGCGCGACGCTATCTGAGAGACCGAAGCTTGAACGTGCCGACGGTAATGGGGGTCATCGAGGCTGATGACAAAATTTGGTGGAGGCGGCGGGAGTTGAACCCGCGTCCGAGAAAGTTCGCAATGAGACGACTACGTGCGTATCCGATTCAAATTTGTCGGGCAGCGCCTCAGAACCGGCAAGAGTGACGCTACCTTAGTCCGATTGATTTCGGTTTTCGGCTACGAACAGAAGCCTTGGACCTATCCTGTAAGATGACGCTCACTAGCTGGCGCACAGGCTCACCAGCCGGAGCGGCTACTTAATTAATTAAGCAGCGTAAGCAAATTGCGTGTTGGCAATTTTGGTTTTCCGATCGTTTTACGGGAGCTCGGAACCCGGCACGCCTTCCCATCTCGATTCGATCCCGTCGAATCCGTTGCGCCCCCTTTCTTCTCTATTTTAACACTAGTCGAAAAGAGGCCATTTCCGTAGCATTTCGGACTAATAATAGGCCATCCGAGATCGCGGGATTGTTCCAGGTTTGCCCTTCAACTGCCTGAAAACGCGAAACTTCCTGTAGCTTGTCGGGCGAGGGTTTGATAAGAACGACCTCACCTTGTTCCGTCGTCACGATGAGATGGCCGCCCGCAAGTACGACTTGGCCGTAGCCATATCGGCCTCCCTTCCACTTCAGTTCACCGGTTTCCGCGTTGATGCAGCCGAAAATCGCTTCGTCGAAACCGTAAATGTGCCCTTCATGAAGAACCGAGCTGGAAAAGCGATTCTTCATGCGGTTGTTCGCCCAAACTTCTTTCGCTTGCAGCTTGTCGCCCGCGGGAGTGAGTTCAAGAACCGCGGACCCGTGTCCGTAGCCTGCGGATATGAAAACGCGGTTGGGGCCGAGGATGATCGGCTGGGCGCTGTTGATGTCGTACTCGGTGACCCAGGGGTAGTCCCAAAGCAGTGCGCCGCTCTCGGGCGTGAGACCCATGATCCGCTTGGCGCTCACCACCAGGATCTGCCGTTTACCTGCCAAAGTCACGAGCATCGGGGAAGTATACGCCTGCATGTCGTCGAGCGCTTTCCAAACCGGCTCGCCGGTGAGCTTGTTGTAGGCAACCACCGATTTACCTCCGGATCCACCGGGGAGGACGACTACCTTGTCATCCACGATCAGCGGGGCGGCAGACATGCCCCACTGCAGGTTGGCGGCGCCGTTGTCGGAGAGGATGTTACGCGACCAAATACGGCGGCCGGTCGCAGCGTCGAGGCAGCGGAATTCTCCGGTGGCCCCCAACACGTATACTTTCCCTTCATCCCAAACAGGTGTGGCCCGGGGACCGTCGCCTCCCATCGATTCACGGAACTCAGCGTCCCATTTGTCAACCCATAGCTCACGGCCAGTAGCAAGATCGTAAGCGGTCGCGGCCTCCTGGTGACGGCGCTGTTCGATCGTGAATGCGCGCCCGCCCGCCACTACGAAGGACGCGTATCCGCCTCCGATCGGCTGGCGCCAGACTTGCGGCGGTCCGGATTTGGGCCATGGCGTGAGGGCGGAGAGCGGATCGTAACGCCCGTTGCGATCCTTGCCACGGAAGCCGGTCCAATAATTTTCGCCGGCCGGTTCTTTTGGACTGACCGTGGCATCCGGAGCGGCGACAGGGGACGGCGCGGCGGCTTCGACCGCGACGGGAGGCTGTTGCTGATTCCGGCTACGCTCCAACTCGGCGTAATGGGATTCCGTTCTGTCGAACACCGGAATAGGCGTTCCGCCGCCGTTCAAACGGTAGCGAAGGTTGAAAAACAGTACGAGATAGGCCACGCCCCAAGCCGTGATCAGAAACGATCCAAACAGCTTGCGCGACAAACCGGCGTCGGAACGCAGCCAGAGCAACACCAAGCCCGCTGGCGGAAAGACGGTCGAAGCAAGAAGTATGGCGCGATTAGAGCTGGGCATCCTACTTCATGATAGCTAGGCCGCGCCCAGCGCAGCGTCGAGAGCTTCCAGAAAGAAGTATTCGCCCCACATGACCGATTCGTTCACACCGAGGTTCTTCTGTGTGTGATACACGCCGCCACGCAAGATTCCTTCCCAATCCGGCTGGGACTTGCCGAGATACTTTGCGCAGAGGTTACTTACAATGTGGCGCGCGGTCGAATCGTAGAAATGTCCTTTCACGGGATCGGCTGATAGCCCGGCCAACAGGAAGAGACCCGAGGCCGCAATCGCCGCTGCCGACGTATCCACCTGGCGGCGGCTTTCCGGCGGAGCATCGTAGTCCCACGGCGGAATGCCGTCCGAAGGCGTGTGTTCGATGTAGAAATCGGCGCAGGCTTCGGCGGTCTCCAGGAATCTCGCGTCGCGCGTATAGCTATAGCAGGTTCCAAAACCGTAAAGCGCCCAGGCAAGGCCACGCGACCAGCAGGAATCGCCACGAAAGCCCTGGTGGGTGGTTTGCTTTTGAAATTCTCCGGTTTCGAGATTGAAAATTCCCTCATGGGCAGTCGAACCATCGCCGCGCACCAATACGCGCCGAGTGGTGAGCGAATGCCGCATCGCGATGTCCATCAGGTTGCCATCGCGACGCTCGATCGCGGTGTAGAAGATGATCCCGACGTTCATCATGATGTCGATGAAGAGAGACTCCGGCGCAACGAAGGAACGCAGATATTCGCCCTTCGTTTTGAACCGCGACGCCAGAGTGGTGCCGGCCTCCATGATGACGGATTTGAGCGACGGATCCTGAGTGAACTGGAACCACCGGTAGTACGTGGACATGAAAATGAAGCCAAGATCGTGAACATCGCGGTCTTGTTTGCGAGGCTCGAGCGGCTTCGAATAACGGATCGCTTGCTGGCGCCACCAGCTTCGCTCCGGACTCGACTGCGGCTCCCTGCCGTAGACGATCCACAGCATGCCGGGAAGGAAGCCATCGCACCAATGGGTCCAACTCTCGCCGGAGTGTTTCCAGCGGCCATCCTTGGTGTACATGGGGTAAAAATCGGGATGGCGCTCGATCAGGTTGCGCAGCCTGTCTTTCGCGAAATCCATCGCGCCTGTCAGTAGATTTGTGTCCGTGCTCGTCTGGAAATCAATCACAGGTTGTCATTATAATGGGTTCTAAGTTCGCTCCCTGCCATGGCTGCCCAATCCCAGGTCCCTCTGCATCGAATCGATCCACGGTACGCGCGCTTTGCGATGGAGTTGCGGGAATCTCCCATTCACCGCTACGGCGTCTATGCGGCCGAGCCGATTCCGGCGAACCGGAAGGTGATCGAATACACCGGCGAGCGCATCAGCCGGCGGGAAACCAGACGGCGGGGGTTCAACGACGAAACCTACCTGTTCACGCTCGACGATTACTGGACGATCGACGGATCAGTGGGCGGCAGCGGGGCGGAGTATATCAACCACTCCTGTCAGCCGAACCTGCGCGCATGGATCTGCCGGGGTCATATTCTTTACTCCAGCAAGCGAGCTATCTCGCCGGACGAAGAACTGACTGTGGACTACCGTTTTGCAAGCGACGTTGGACACGTCCCTTGCCGCTGCGGATCGGCATTATGCCGCGGCGCTATCAATCTTCCCAAATAATATTTGTCATTTAAATATACTTTTGTAATACTATTTTCAATAGCATACGATATATATTCATAAATTAAAATTGACTATTTCTGGTCATTTGTTAGATTTAATTCACGCCCGGCAACAAGCCGGCGGGGAGCTGACAATATGATTTGGGACAGATCGGAGACGATAGGGCTGGCCAAAGAATCCTGCGCGCATTGCAAGGGCGCGGGCCAGCGATCGATTCGCAAGGGCCGCCCGACACCCTGCAATTGCGTGTTGCGGGCGATTTTTCGCGCCTGTTACGCGCGATTCCATTACTGCGTGACCAAGGAGAAATTCATGAGCAAGGTGAGCCTGGCGCCTTGCAAAGGGAAAGACCGCAAGCTGATTTTCGTTCGCCTGGATGAGGATTATATCTGCGATTTTACCATGGTAAGCAAGCGGGCATTGACGGAATTCGAATATGATGTATTTCGCAACCACTTTCTACTGGGCGCGGACTGGAGACTTTGCTGCCGTCAAATGAAGATCGATCGCGGTACATTTTTCCACGCAATCTATCGAATTCAGCAAAAACTCGGACGCGTCTTTCGGGAGCTAGAGCCCTACAGCCTGTTCCCGCTCGATGAGTACTTCGCCGGCAAAGTCCAGAAAGCCCGTGTCATCTCGATGCCCGATCCCGCGAAGGCGCCCCCGGTCCAACCGCCTTTGCGTAAGGCGGCATAAGGACGGGAATTTACCGATGTGGGCAGGCCATCCGGCCTGCCCCTTGTGGTAGACTTCGGGTCGGACTTCTGGATAACCTTACCCATTCCCTGACAGCGTATGCGCTCAGCAGGGCCGGTCTAGACCGGCTGACTCCCTCGGCGACCGCCGTGCTGCTGGTCGCGGCCAACATTCCCGACATCGATTTTGTTACGAGGGCATGGGGATCTCTCACTTATCTGAACTATCACCGTCATCTGACGCACGCCCTCGTGATGCAGCCGCTGATGGCGCTCCTCACGCTGTTGGCGGTGCGGTTTCTTTTCCGCAAGCAGGTAGCCTGGAAGTCTGGGTTTCTGGTCGCATTGGTAGGACTGGCGTCTCACCTGGCGCTCGATCTCACCAATGTGTACGGAATTCGTCTCTTGCTGCCATTTTCGGCGCGATGGCTACGACTCGACCTCACCTCGGTGATCGATCCCTGGATCTGGGGAGTCTTCCTGCTCGCCGTATTCGGTCCGGCGCTTTCTCGGTTGATCGGATCGGAGATAGGAGAGCGTCCCCGCCCCAGCCGGACGCCGGCAATCCTGGCGCTTTCCTTCCTGCTTCTCTACAACTGCACGCGCGCGGTGGTGCATGAGAGGGCGCTGGCGATTCTCGATTCCAGGATCTATGACGGCGCTCCGCCTAAGAAAGTCGCAGCGTTCCCTAGCGCTTACAGTATCTTTACCTGGCGGGGACTGGTGGAGGGACCTTCGTCCTATTCGGTCACCGACTTCAACGTTCTCGATATCTTCGATCCGACCGATCGGCGGGTGTATTACTTCCCAGAAGAGCAGCAGGCCGTCCATGTTGCACGCGAAACTCAGGTGTTTCACGATTTTCTGGCTTTCGCCCAGTACCCGGTATGGACCGTGACGCCGATTCCCGACCCGGCCAACGGGTGGCGGATCGAGCTTTCAGATCTTAGATTTGGAGCCAATCCGGGACGAGGATTTACAGCGACGGCCATTCTCGATTCTCAGATGAGGGTAGTAAGTACCTCATTCCAATTCCTTTAGTCCGCACCCTCGGTTCTGATTCCGGGTCCCCTGATGTACTAAGTCTTTCTGCCAATTGGCGTGTTGCTTGACATATGCCAGACTCTAACTACACGGAGAGAGAGGGTGCATGAAGGGCATGGAAGCCTTATCGGTTCTCGACATAGTTCAGCTCCAGAATGTCACGATGAATGACACGGCGCTGATGCGTGAAGTGGTTGGAGCGCTGGTAAGCGACGCCACCCGGCAGATTGAGTTTCTGCAACAGGCTATTGAACGCGCGGACGTTAAGGAGTGCAAACGGCTTGCGCACAGCCTGGTCGGGGCAAGCGGCAACGTAGGAGCTGCCTCCATGGCGGCTGTCTCGAGTTCGATCGAGACTTACGCTGCTGCCGGCGACATCGACCTTTGCCGGTCGTCAGTCAACCGCCTTTCGGTAGAAGTAGAACGGCTGCGCGCTCAGGCAGTTTCCATCTAACCGGCGCTTTTCAGCAACGACTGAACGGCGTCGGCGCACAGCACAGCCGCGTGTTTAGACTCGGAGCTAAGCCCTCCCACGAGTTCTTCTATTTGCGCGGGGTTCAATCCCTTTAACTCGGACTTCGATTTTCCCATCATCCATTCTGTCAGCGCGGACCCAGCCGCGATCGACGCGGTACACCCTTTGGTTTTGTAGCGAGCCTCGATGACCGCGTTTCCCTCGAAACGTGCCGCCAGGCGCAGAATATCCCCACAAGCGGGATTGGTGACTTCCACAGTGACCGCGGGAGAAGCGAGATCACCCACATTGCGGGGATTGCGAAAGTGATCGAGCAGGCGCTCGCTGTACATGAATGATATTCTGGCGCCGCAGCCACTTGATGCCAAGTCTCACGTGTTACACTGAAGTCGCGTTGATCGCATCGGTCATGCTGGCATCGCTTGTTCATCCCGCCGCCTCAGCCCCTTCGTCCTCGATGCGTAAGGATAAAAAATGAAAAACATTTTCGTAGGAAATCTCAGTTTTGCGACCACGGAGCAGGAAATCCGCACCATTTTTGAGGCGCACGGCGCAGTACAGCGCGTCAATATCGTGACCGATCGCGACTCGGGTCAGCCGCGAGGATTTGCGTTTGTCGAAATGACAAATGACGCAGAAGGTGAGCGCGCGATCGAAGCCATCAACGGGAAACAGGTTGGCGGCAGGACACTGAATGTCAACGAAGCGCGGCCTAAGGGCGAAGGCGGCGGCGGTGGCGGTCGTGGATTCGGCGGTGGCGGTGGAGGCCGGGGACGCGGCGAGGGCCGGGGCCGCTACTAATCGAATTTCACATAACGGCTTCCAGCGCGGGCTGCCTGGGAGCCCGTGATACGATACCTTGCTTGGGAAAGACCCGATGAAGATTCTGGTCGCCGAATGCAAGCAAGAGATATCGTCCTTTAATCCCCAACCGAGTACGTACCGGGATTTTTCCGTCTTCTTCGGAGAAGATCTTCTCAAATACCACAGGACTGTCCGGAACGAAGTGGGCGGCGCGTTGAGCGTGTTCGACCAGCGGGCGGACATCGAACTACTGCCTACCTACGGCGCGTGCATGAATACGTCCGGAGGATTTCTCAAGGCGTCCGATTTCGACCAGATCTCCCGGGAGTTTCTCGATCCAATCCGCCACGCTCCACCGTTCGACGCCATTTACTTCTCTATGCACGGGTCGATGGCTGCCGAAAACGAGTACGATACGGAGGGCTTTCTTCTAGCAGAGACACGGAAGATCGTGGGAGAGAAGATGCCGATCGTGGTATCGCTCGATCTGCACGGCGTGCTCACTGACCGCATGCTTCAGCACAGCGATGCTCTGGTTGTATTTCACACTTATCCGCATGTCGATTTCTACGAGACTGGCGCGCGTGCGGCGAATTTGCTGTTGAAGATCATAGCCGGAACCGTGCGACCGGTGTCGGCACGAGTCGAAATACCGGCGCTGGTCCGCGGCGATGAATTGATCACCGACACCGGACTCTACGGCGGATTCGTAAAACGCCTGGCGCAAATGGAGTGCTCCGGAGAAGCGCTCTCGGCCGGCATGTTCATCGGCTGCCCGTTCACGGATGTTCCGGAGCTGTGCACGAATGTTCTTGCGGTCGCCGATGGCGACGCCGGACGGGTGGCGAACGAGGCCATGAAGATCGCCGGGGAATTTTGGGCGGTTCGTGAACGGCTGCAATCTCAGTTGATCGATCTTGACGAGAGCGCACGCATCGCCATGGAGACCGATGGACACGTGGTTTTGGTGGACGCGGCCGACGCGCCGAGCTCAGGCGCATCGGGCGACAGCAACGCAATACTGCGTGCATTGATTGCCGCCGGAAACACCCGAACGGCGATCCTGCCGATTGTGGATGCGCCTGCAGTGCGCGCGGCGTTTGCCGCTGGGGTCGGCGGGCACATCGAGACATCTCTGGGAGGTACGGTCGATCTGCGGCGATTCAAGCCGGTTGCGGTGACCGCGAAAGTACGATCGCTTTCCGATGGATGGTTCCGGAGCGAATCGCACGGGCAGAGGTGGTACTCGGGCGACACGGCGGTGTTGGAAGCCGGTCCCTATACGATCGTGGCGACGAGTTACCCCTGCAATCTCTGGGACCGATCTCTGTTCTTCGCGAACGGACACGATCCGGCTAACTTCGACATGGTGGTAGTCAAGAGCCCGCACTGCCAGCATCGTTTTTTCGACGCCAAAGCTAAGCGCGTCGTGAACGTCGATGCTCCCGGGTCTTCGAGCGCGAATCTGCGCAGCTTGGGCCACACGCGGTGCCGCCGTCCCATGTTTCCGCTCGATCCGGATTTCGCGTTCACGCCATCCGTCAAACTTTTTCAACGAGGCAGCTAGATGAAGATACGCCAGGTGCGCGCGATCGGATTGCGCGGCAAGACTCCGGAGGGCGGCTGGTCGAACGAGATCCGGCCCGATGACTGTGTTCATACTTTGATTGCTGTTGACACCGATCAAGGATTGACGGGCTGGGGAAGCGTATTCACTAGCGATCACTTGGTGAACGGTGCGCTCGCCGTGCTCAAGCCGTTGTACGACGGAGAAAGCGCCATCGAGCCCGAGCGTGTGACGGAGAAGCTTCACCAGCACACCTTTTGGCAGGGCCGCGGTGGTTCGATTACGCATGCGATCAGCGGGATCAGCATCGCGTTGTGGGATCTGCTGGGCAAGGCGACGGGGCAGCCGGTAGGACGCTTGCTCGGCGGGCGATACCGGGAGCGGGTGAAACCCTATGCGTCGATTCTCATGCGCGATCCCCAACCGCTTGGGGAACAGTTACGGGAGATCAAAGCCTCGGGATTCCGGGCTTTCAAAATCGGGTGGGGACCTTTCGGACGCAAGGACGATAAAACCGACGAAGCGATCGTGAGCGCGGCGCGGCAGGCTGTTGGCAACGATTCTATGCTGATGGTCGACGCCGGGGGCAGCGACGCATTCTGGGGTCAGGGATACAAGTGGGCAATCCGGGCGGCGGACATGCTGGCGGCATATGACGTTGACTGGTTCGAGGAGCCGCTTCGTCCGGATGCGCTCGAGGACTTCGTACAGCTTCGCCGGAATTCGCGGGTTCCGATTGCAGGAGGCGAGACGCTGACACGGCGGCAGTCGTTCAGCCCGTTCCTGCAGAAAGGCGCGTTCGATATCGTTCAACCGGATGTCACAAAAGTTGGCGGATTGAGCGAGTCGCGGCGGATTGCCTGGGAAGCAGATGAGTGCGGGGTGCGCATGATTCCGCACGGATGGAATACGGCAGTCGGACTGGCGGCGGATCTTCAGATCGCGTCGGCGTTTCCGCATACGGATTTGGTGGAGTATCTGATGGGGTCGCCGTTTATCGACGAGCTGTCGGGGAATGCGTTCAGGTTGGATGGGGATGGGATGCTTGCGATTCCGGACTCGGCCGGCTTGGGACTGACGTTAGACGAAAAAGCGCTGCGCGAATATGTTTCACGCAGCGCGGCTTAGTCCAACGGAGCCGCGACCGTCAGGGAGTGGATAGCGGTCCTCCGCTCCCTGGTGGTCACGGCTCCGTCGGTTTCGTGTCTGAGGTGAGTGATGACGTCGCCTTAAATGTAGGCGATTACGTCGATTTCCACGAGCGAGTTGCCCGGGATGCCGCCGGCGGCCGCGATCGTCGTGCGAACGGGCGGTTCGTCGCCGAAAGAACCACGGAACACTTCGTTCATGCCGTCGTAGTCTTTCAGGTCGTTGAGATACACGTTGCACTTTAGAACCTTGCTCATGGACGAGCCGGCTCTTTCGAGTTCCGCTTTCAGATCGTCGAGCACGATCTTGGTATGGGACTTGATGTCGCCGGGGACATGGGCGCCTTTTCCCGCGATGAAGAGGAGATTGCCGTAGGCGACTGCGGAATTGAACAAGCCCGGTTTCGCGGGCGGCTTTCCGTCACGATAGAAAACCTTCTTGGTGGGTTTGTCCTGCGCCGCAGCAGGAACCGCTGCTGCAGCCGCGGCCGCCGCCGTCACTGCTCCGCGTCCGAGAAATTTTCGTCTGTTGGTGGTTTTCATAAAATGGCTCTCCTTAAACTTAGGCTCGACGGCCCTGGCGATACTGATGGCGTTCGGCGGTAAATTTCGCTTCGCCGTATTCACCAAGCGCCACGGTTCCCGACATCTTGCCTCCGTCGACCGTACCAGTGAATTGATAGGCGACGCGCTGGCCCTCAGTCCCATAGGAACTTTGGAAGCGGACGCTGTTCGCGGCCACTGAACCGCTCAGATCGCCGGAGGCGAACTCACCGTGATGCGTGCCCTGCAGCTGGCCGCCATTCTGCTCGAACACCAGCTGATGATTGACGGACCCGCGAACAAAATCGAGCCGGACGTCCCACTGGCCGGAAACGTTCACCGGTTGTCCAGTAGGCGGGGCTGGAGTATCGATCTTGGGTGGTTTCGAGAGCAGCGCATACAACCGGGTAGCGACGACCTTTTCATCGCCGGAGCTCATCTGATAGGGGACCACGGATACGGAATTTTGCGCGGCGCTCGCCAGTACGACGCGCGGCTCGGTATCGAGAAGCAGCTTGCTTACATCCTGCCCGGTGATGCCGACTTTGGAGCTGTCCCAGGTGATCTGCAGCGATGGCGTGCGGTTCGAAAGACCTTCGCGGGGCTGGTTGATCGCTGTCTGAACCGTAGCTACTTTCTTGACGTTGTCCGAAATGTGCGTGAGCCAGGATTCCCATGTCGCCCACTCGGCTTTGTGGTCGCGCTTGACCCACATCTCGACGGCGGCGAGCATGCCCATGATCTCTTCTTTGCCGACTTTGAGTGAACGTCCGAAGGCATGGTGCGGAGCGCTGTTGATCCAGGCTCCTTGCAGCAGGCTCTTCTCACCGAGAAGCAGACCCGCAGCCTGCGGCCCGCGCATGCATTTGCCGCCGCTATAGCAAACGGCTGTCGCTCCTCGTTGCAGGTGAACATTTGGCTTTAGCGTCAGGACTTCCGCCGCGGCGTCGACCAGGACGGGCACATTGTGGCGTTTGGCTACTTCCGAGACGACTTGCGTGCCAAGGGGACCTTCATCGCCGGGACCACCGAGGATGTACACCATCGCGGTGCGTTCGTTGAACGCGGCATCGAGTTCAGCTTTATTTTTCACAATCACGAGCTTGACGCCCAACATGCGCACGGCGTGATCGTAGACATTGTGCGAGTAATCGGGAACGATGACCTCGCTCTTCAGTCCGGTGAGGTTCGGCAACTGCTGCATCCGTTCCGGGTTGCCCCCCGCGATCGCCGACGCGGTGCAATGCGTGATGGCGGCGCAACAGCCGGCGGTCACAATGCCCCACTCAGCTCCAGTTAACTCCGCGAGCCGCGCGCCGACACCATCCATCAATTCGTCCATGTTGACGAAGCTGCGCGAGGCCTCATCCATGGCCTGTTTCACTTCGGGCAGAGTGGTGGAGCCGGTGATGATGGTAAAAGTTCCGCGAGCGTTGATGACCGGTTTGACGCCGATCGAACGATAGATATTGCCGAGCTGCATCGGCGCGGCGGACGCGGTCTTCGCGAGACTGCCTCCCAGGGCCTGGGCGGCGGCGAGAAGTCCGCCGTGACGAAACAATCTGCGGCGGCTATAGCCGGGTGTCGACATCCCCAGTCTTTCCCAAATGGATTCCGGTGTCATGAGATTTACCCCCTACCAATAGCTGGAGTTTATCATAAGGCTCCGCTTGCGACGCCGTTAATGCGCGTGGATTTCGACAATACGAGATGTCAAAATTTTCCGGTACAAGGGATGCTCAAATTCCAAATGCATACCGCGTCCCAGGAACATTGTTTTTAACATCGAGCCGCCCCAAGTAGATCCTTGAATCTGGACTTCCGTCGGCTCGGGGCAGAATTCGGGATGGCCGGAAAGGAGAGCGGATCCGTTTCCGAGAAAAACCAGCTCGTAAACGTGGTTTATGGTTTCGATTGAAAGAACAGAACCGGGCGACAGATCCCTCAAATAGACGCCGCCTTCGATTTCAGATCGGATGATGTTGTCGTTCACCGCATCGGAAAAGCAAGGGTTCGCGGCGAAGAGGACGCGGCTCGAGATGGCGGTAGTTGTATCCATCGCCCTTTTTATTCTACTCCCGCAGTGCAGCTTGACCTGAGTCGGACGCAGGGCTTAGACTCAGGCCGTGGACCGACGTTTGTTCTTGCAAGTTACCGGCGCCTCTTCGCTTCTGGCTGCGCCAACCACGGAACCGGTTTACAAGGTGGTCAGCCGCTTCGCGCCTGCCGCTAAACCGGGGATGCCGGGGCCTTATCCGGGCCAGGTGGTGCGCGTTCATTCGGAAAAATCGATCGACGCGCAAACAGATAAAGCCGACGGCGCCGTCGTCCGGCAGATGCTCGCGACGGGGATGAAAACTCTCACGGGCGATGCCCGCGACGAAGATGCCTGGGCGCGCTTCATCACGCCGAAGGACGTGGTCGGCATCAAGGTGAATTGCTCTGGTGCGCCCAAAATTCACTCCGCGACCGAGATTGTGGCCGGTATCGCCGAGAAACTGATCGCGGTCGGCGTTCCTGCCAAGCAGATCTATATTTACGAGCGATTTGAAGGACAGCTCAAGAGCGTGGAGTTCGACAAGCACGTTCCGGCAGGGATCACGATTGTCGCCGCGGAAAATAATCGCGGATCAATCCTGGGCTACGATCCGCGCACGTATGTCGAGACGAGCTTTTTCGGAGAGGATGACACACGATCGAATTTGATACGTCTGGTTGGCGATACGCTGACCAAGATCATTAACGTGCCGAACATGAAAGAGCACCAGGCGGCAGGCGTCACCGGGTGCCTCAAGAATATTGCCTACGGCAACTTTTCGAACGTGGACCGGTCGCACCGCCGGGAAATCACCAATACCCGCACCTTTATCGGCACGCTTGCGGCGACCGAGCCGGTCCGCAGCCGCGTGGTCCTGAACATCATGGATGGATTGCGCGGCGTGTGGCAGGCTGGTCCGTTCAGCGAGCACCCTCAGTTCCGCTTCTACCCCAAACAGATCATGTTCGGAACCGACCCGATCGCCATGGATCGCCTGCTGATCGACATCATCGAAGACAAGAGAAAAGCGGAGGGCGGCAATTCGATTTTCGACCGGTCTCCGGAGCAGCTTGGCGACAATCGGAATCCTAAGAAGAACCGCTTTATCCGCGAACCGGGCCACATCGAGTACGCGACGAAGTTTGGCCTGGGCGTGTACGACAAATCCAAGATCAAGCTAAAGGTGATCGAGCTTTGATGTTCCTTTTATTGGCGGCTGCCCTGCCCCGGCTGTTCTGGGATGGAGCCGCCGACACCGCGCCCGCGTTGAAGGACGCGGGCATCACTCAGATTGTGGTTCCGGCTGATCGCGCTGACGAGTGGAAGAAAGTAGCGGGTGTTGGGGTGCTAACGGGCGATCCCAGGGGCGCGGTGAAGCTGCTGCCACCGGCAATTCGGACCGGCGTGAATCAAGCTTCCGCGTCGCGCGAGCCGTGGCTTGATTCTAACGGGTGGCGATTTCTGCGTCAGCCTCAAGGCAAGTTCTACTACGATGTGCCTGGGCAGCAATCAGCGCTCGCGGCGGCCGAGTGCTTCAGCTACGGGGCCGACGCCATGATTCACACCAATGCGGCCGGCCTGAAGCCGCTCGGACAGATGCTCGCCTTTCTGAAGGGCGTCGGCACGAGTGACATGCCTCCGGTCGCCGACATCGGATTCGTCGACGATGGAACGAACACGTCCGGCGAAGTGATGAACCTGATGGTGCGCGGCAATCTGCTTTTTCGGATCGTGAACGAGCCGGACAAGCGCCTTAAGGTGAACGTCAAACTCGGTTCGCCTGACTACCCGCTGCAGGAAGCGAAAAATCCGAAGATGACTGCGGCGCGTATTAGGTCGAATCTGACCGACGAAAAGCGGTCGCTGCGGATTTACGGCAGTCCGGTGGTGGTCGGCCGATTAACCGAATCCGGCGGAAAGGCGCGCATACAACTTTTGAATTACGGGGGCGCCGTGCGCAAAGTGTACGGGGTCCGGGTGCGGGTGCTTGGGCGCTACAAGAACCACAAGGTGCTCGCCGACGATACGCCCGGAGCAGAGCTGCAGGATTTTTCCTCCGATGCGGCGGCTACGGAGTTCACTTTGCCAGTATTGAAAACCTACGCTGTAATCGATCTTTTCCGATGACTAAACTCGTTGCTCTCCTTTGCATCCTTCCTTCCGCCTACGCTCAAAACTTTGATCTGATCCTCCAGGGCGGGCGCGTAGTCGATGCCAAGAACGGAATCGCCGCGATCCGCGATGTCGCCATCAAGGACGGAAAGATCGCCGCCGTCGCGGCCAAGATCGACCCGGCGCAGGCGCTCAAAACTATTAACGTTGCCGGACTGTATGTTTCTCCCGGATTGATCGATATCCACGTTCATGTGTTCGCGGGCACCGGGGAGCGCGGGTCGTATGCAGGCGATAACAGTGTCTATCCGGACGGCTACACGTTTCGAAATGGGGTGACCACGGTTGCCGACGCCGGATCTTCCGGTTATCGCAACTTTGAAGATTTCAAAAACCGGATCATCGACCGCGCGCGTACCCGGGTGCTCGTTTTCCTGAATATTGTGGGAAATGGAATGCGGGGCGGCCGGTTTGAAGATGATCTCAAGGATATGGAAGCTGCCCCGACCGCTGCGATGGCGATGAAGTATAAAGATATCGTCGTCGGCGTCAAGACCGCCCACTACTCAGGACCCGAATGGACGCCGGTGGAACACGCCGTCGAGGCCGGCACTGCTGCCAAGATTCCGGTGATGGTGGATTTCGGTACGGATCATCCTGAACGTCCTCTCGCCGATCTCGTCACCAAGAAGCTACGGCCCGGCGATATCTACACGCACTGCTACTCGGGTCTGCGGCATGAACTCACCGACGACGGAAAGGTAAATCCCGGAATGGTCGAGGGCCGCAAACGAGGCGTGATCTTCGATGTGGGCCATGGCGGTGGAAGCTTCGCCTGGCGTATTGCCGCGCCGGCGATCAAGCAGGTTTCCTTCCCGATTCCATCTCGACCGACCTTCACGTTTCGAGCGCAGCTGGCGGCATGAAGGACATGCTGAACGTCATGAGCAAGTTCCTCGCGCTCGGACTTTCCGCCGATGACGTGATCGCGAAGTCTACCTGGAACCCGGCCCGGGAGATCAAGCGGGAGGAACTGGGCAATCTTTCGGTTGGCGCGATTGCGGATGTCGCTGTTCTGCGAGTCGAGAAGGGCAAGTTCGGATTTCTCGATATGTATGGCGCGAGGCTCGACGGCACACAGAAGTTTGTCGCCGAGATGACGATCAAGGGCGGGAAAGTCGTCTACGATCTGAACGGACTGGGCCGTCCGGGCTGGACGACTCTTCCGAAGGACTACCTCTATTTCGCTGATCCGCGGTGGGACGCGGTGAGTCCCGCTCGAGGCGGACGCGGCGGTGCGGCTAAGAAGTAGCCGAGCTTACCGGAGCGCGTATTTCTCTCTTACCAGAAACACGTAGCAGCCGATTCCGATCGCGAGCCAGAATCCGATCGCTAACAGCGGAGCGTTGAAGAGTCCTGTTTCCTGCACCAGCTTCCCTGTGATCCATGGGGCGGCGATACCGGCAAAACTGGCAGCGGTATTCTGCAAACCTGCTACTCGTCCGATCGCTCTACCGGGCATCAGCGTCTGGGTCAGCGCCCAATAATTCGCGGTTGTGAGGCCCAGACCGCTGAGCGAGAAGACCGCCAGGAATAGGGTCACGTCCGGCGACTGCGTAAACGCGCCGCCGATCTCGCTAAACGCCAGCAAGAAGCCGATGATGATGAACGTTTTCCGGACGTTCACTGCATCCCATCCTTTCGCGATCAACCGGTCAGCCGCCCAGCCGCCGATGATTGCGATCGTCGCCATTCCGCCGAACGACATGAAGGTGTACCAGCCGGAGGCCATGAGCGATAACCCGTGACGCTCCTTGAAGTAGGTCGGCATCCAAGTCATGCAGAAGTAGACGAAATACATGTAGCAGAACGTGCCGAGGCAGGCGCCCCACATGACCGGAGTAGCGAGGATGGCGCTCCAGGAGGTTTCTTCCTTTTTAGCCGACGGCTCCGCCTGGGCCGGACCGGCATCGTCTTTTACGAAAAGCAGCCACGGAACAAGCCACAGAAGGCAGCCAAGCCCGGTTAGCACGAACATCCACTGCCAGCCGTATGCGGTGATGAGGTAGGCCGCGAGGGGAGCGCCGATGGCAGGACCGTATTTGGTCCCGGACATGTAGACGCCGATCGCCAGCCCTCGTTCTTTTTCGGCGAAGTTCGACCGGATAAAACGCATGCTGGCGGGAGTAACCATCGCTTCGCCGATGCCGAGTAACAGCCGCATCGCGACCAATCCGCCGACAGTGCCGGCAAGAGCGGTGCCGGCCGAAACAAGACTCCAGAGAAAGAAGGCCGCCGCATAGGGCCACTTAATTCCGTAGCGGTCGACCATCCAGCCGGCGGGGGCCTGCAGCACTGTGTAGGACCAGAAGAATGACGACAACACCATCCCTGAAGTCTCCGGGTCCATCGGCAGAGTCTTCCGGATCTCCGGCAGGGCCGAAGACAGGCTGATGCGATCGATATACGCGATGATCACGGCAACGGTCAGGAATCCTACCACCGACCACCGCATCGCGCCTTCGCGGGGAGCTGTAACTGCTATCGCGGGATTAGCCACGCTCGTATTCTACCCCCACCACGTCTCGCCCGGGACGAGATGCGCTTTCACCACGTCCGGATTGAGCTCAATCCCGAGTCCAGGCTTGGTGTCGTTCACCTGCACATATCCGTTCTTCACATTAGGACCGTCGAGCACCAGAACCTGGTCCATCCAGCCGCCTTCGCCGGTGATCGTTTCGAGCGCCATGTAGTCGCGGATTGAGCCTGCGAACTGTACGGCCGCATAAGTATAGACCTGGCATCCCGTGTTGTGGTTGCACATCGGAATGCCATAAATGTGAGCCAGATCTGCAATCCGCTTTGTTTCGAGGAAGCCGCCGGAGTTACGCAGATCGGGATTGATGATGTCGCAGCCGCCTTTGGTGATGAAATCCTTGAAGCCTTCGCGGCGCGCCAGGTTTTCGCCCATCAGGATCGGCACCTTGGAGCTGGCGCATAGCCGTTGCCAGGATTCGGAGAAATCGACCGTCAGCGGATCTTCGAGCCATAGCGGTTTGCTCGATTCAACCGCATCGGCGATCTGGATGGAAGTGCGCAAGTCGAATTCCCAATGGCAATGGACCATGAAATCGTGATCCCAACCGATCGCCTCGCGGCAATTTTCGAAACCCTGTCGCGTGGCGTTCAGCGCCTTGGTGGTGAGCACCCGATTGGAAGGATCGCTCTCCAAGTTGTTCGGCGTTCTCGGGAGTCCGAACTTGTGGGCCGTGAAACCGCTCGGATGAGCCTTCACTTTGTCCGCCCACTCTTTGCATGAGGCCTTGTCGAGCGGATTCCGCGGCGCGGAGTGATCGTACAGCCGTACCTTATCGCGAAACTTACCGCCCAGCAGAACGGTTGTCGGCACGCCGAGAATCTTGCCGGCGAGATCCCAGAGCGCCATCTCGATACCGCTGACCGCGCGGATCAGGTTGTGCGCGGAGCCGTCGGTGCGCGTTCCGCTAAGTGAGGCGGAGCCCTCGCCCATCGTCACGTAAAGCTTGTCAATTTCGAGAGGATCCTTCCCGACCAGCCACGGCTTCAGGGAAAGAATCTGCTCTTTCACCCCAACACCGGGTGAACCGTATGCCTCGGCGATACCGTACAGACCATCGTCGGCGGTGATCTTGACGAGAGTGTAGGTGCGCTGGCCCTGCAGCATCATGACCTGGACATCGCGGATCTTGACGCGCTTCTTGTCGGCCGCGGCCAACTGGTGGTAGCGGGCCATGAATGGTAAAGCGGCGGCGATCTTCAGAAAGTCGCGGCGCTGCAGGTTGGCTGGGTTCATCGATTTTCCTCCCGGACTATTATCCTCCGATGGCGTCGCCTATGCTCGATTTCGAGTTAATGTATACTTCCCAAACATGAAGAAAATCGTGCTGCTTTCTATTCTTGCCATCGTTCCGGCCTTCCCCGCCACGCAAGTCGAAATCGCAACGAGTATCGCTTTCACGGAAGGGCCCACCACTGACGCCGCCGGGAACGTCTATTTCTGCGACACTGCGAACGATCGCATCCTCAAGCTCACGCCAGACGGCAAGCGCACTACCTATCGCCAACCCGCCAATCGAGCCAATGGACTGGTGTTCGATGCGCAGTGGCGACTGCTTGCGTCCGAGATGGGCAGCGCCGAGAATCCGCCACGGGTGACCCGTACCAACATCGAGACGGGAAAGGTTGAGGTGCTCGCCGATCAGTTCGAGGGGAAACGGTTCAGCGGCGCCAATGACATTACCTTTGACGCTAAGGGCCGCATCTATTTCACCGATTTCGGCGGTTTGACAGCAACCGATCCCAAGGTGATCGGACTGAGCGGCGTCTACAGGATCGATACCGACGGTAAGGTTTCGAGGATCCTGCTGGCGCCTCAGGTCCATCGCCCGAATGGATTGATCATTTCTCCGGACGACAAGATCCTTTACGTTGTCGAGAGTGTCCAGACCGAGAAGGGCCCACGCATGATCCGCGCTTTTGATCTTCGGCCGGACGGCACGGTTACCAACTCACGGGTCTTCCACGATTTCTTTCCTGGCCGCAGCGCCGACGGCATGTGCATCGATACGGCGGGCAACCTCTATCTGGCGGCGGGTCTCAACCAGCCTCGCGGATCGAGCGAGACGATGGATACAAAGGCGGGAATCCATATCTACTCCCCGGCCGGAAAATTAATCGAATTTATCCCCATTCCTGAAGACACGCTCACCAATTGCGGTTTCGGCGGACCGGATATGAAGACGGTGTATGTCACTGCCGGCAAAACACTTTTCCGATTCCGGTCGAATGTAGCCGGAACCCGGCGCTGACCCTATGTTAAAGTAGGGTTAAAGTCGCCGAGAACGCGCCTGGAGGAGCTGTGACAGCTTCGCGTAACATAGGATTTTCCGCCTTCATTTTGTTCAGCCTCGGCGCATTCACACTTGCCGCCCAAGAGGTTTCTCCCGATCGCATGGTAGCTGAGTGGGCGCTACGCCTTAGAGGATCCGTTATCCTCGAGGGCCAAACGAAGCCTATTTCGGAAATTACCGAGCTCCCCGCGTCGGATTTCAAAATACACACTCTGAATCTGGTCAGCATGACGTTTTGGGCCACCGGGTTTGAGGACGAGATCAGCCGTCTACCTGCCCTGCCCCATTTGAAAGAACTGTATCTCAACGGCCGGCTCTGGTATGGGCAGCCGGTAGGTCTTGTGGAAGAAACGATCGCACAGTTCGCGTTTGCGACCAATCTGGAAAAGCTGATTCTAAGCAAGCCGGTTCAAACCTACATTCCGTTTGAAGACCCTGCGCTCGCGCGGCTGCAAACGCTGAAGGATCTGACAGAAATTCGCATTCATCAGACGCAGGCGCCCGGCGCCACTCTGGCCGCGTTCACCCACCTGAAGTATCTCGATGTCTCGTTCAACCGCTACTTCAACGACGCCGGCATGAAGAGTCTCAAGTCGATGACGGATTTGAGCAAGCTTTACCTGAAAGGGACCCTGGTAACCGACGAAGGGCTCAAGAGCATCGCGGGGCTGACGAATCTCACGGAACTCGATCTTGCGGGCCTGACCATTTCCGATGCCGGCATCGCAAGCCTCGCCGGACTCACGAAACTTCGCCGCTTGGATTTGCAAGGCTCGAATGTCACCGACACCGGAGTCGAAGCGCTGCGCGGGATGACTCAGCTCGAAGAATTGAGCCTGTACCGGACGAAGGTATCGAATGCGGGTCTTGCCAAGCTGGCGGGATTGAAGCATCTGCGTTCGCTCGATTTACGCTATACGCGCGCGACCGGTTCCGGTATCAAGGAACTGGTGGCGGGCATTCCGAACTGCAAGGTCGAGTTCCAGGACTCTTCCAACCGGGGCTCGAAGCGTCAGACGGAAGCGGCATCCGTAAAAGGCAAGGGAGAAGCCGCGATCGCGGGATGGCTGCGTTCGATCGGCGGCAAAGTCGAGATGAAGGATGGGCATGCGGCCGCCGTGTCGTTGCGGTCGGCGTCGATTACGGATCGGGAACTCGATATTCTGGCGGAACTTCCTCAGCTGGAGGATCTCAATCTGCGAGATACCGAGATCAGCGATCTGGGCGTGGAACGTCTTGCGGCGATCCGATCCCTACGCAAACTCGACTTGAGCAATACGCTGCTCTCCGACACGGCGCTGACGAAACTGGCGCCGCTGACGAATCTTCGTTCGCTCGCGATGGACAGTACGCTTGTGGAGGGATCAGGACTGGCCGCGCTGCCGAATCTCGAAGAATTGAGCCTCGACAACTCGCCGATCAAGAACGCAGGCGCGAAGAACATCGCCAAGATGACGGGGTTGCAGCACCTCTCGATTACCCATAGCGATCTCACCGATGCGGGAATCGCCGATCTCGCCGGGTTGAAGAAACTGACGAAACTCAACCTCGCGGGAGTCGATGTTAGCGAAGCGGGAGTACAGCATTTGGCAGGCTTGACCGGACTCGAAGAATTGAATCTCGACTTCGGGCGGTTCGGCGATCGAGCGGTCCGGCATTTGGGAAGCCTTCAGCAGCTCAAGCGCCTCGGGCTGGCGCAGACCAACGTCGGTGACGCGGGCATGGAGACACTGGCGAAACTGACCAAGCTCGAATCGCTCGATTTGAACTACACCATCGTCGGCGACAAAGGCCTGGCGACGTTGAGCACGCTTCCTGCGTTGGCGGAATTGAAACTCGACCATGCCGAGGTAACTGACGCCTCCTCGAAAACAATCCTGTCGATGAAGAGCTTGAAGAGCGTGGATCTATTCCACACGCTGTTCACCGAGCCCGCCATCAAGAGCCTCAACGCGGCGATGCCGGGCTGCCGTATCTACTGGCAGCGGGATTCGAACAAGCGTGAGCGTCGTAGTTAGGAGACGGGATGAAGACGTTACTGATAGCACTCGCGGCCGTGACAGCGGCATCGGCTCAGACAGCCGTCGCCGACTGGATTACCGGACAAGGCGGCACAGTCGTCCGCGAGAAAGACGGCCGGATCACCGAAGTCTCTCTTGCGCGCACCTGGGCCACCGACAACGATATTGAACGCATTGCCGGAATTCCGACTCTTACTCGACTCGATCTTTCGTTAACCTACGTCTCCGACCGCGGGATCGAAAAGCTGCAAAAGCTCGACAAGCTGGAAGACCTGAACCTCGATACGGCCGAATTTATTACCGACGCCGCTCTTTCCTTCTTACGATCGAACAAGAAGCTGCGCCGTCTGAACCTGCGCGGAACCGACGTCACTGATACGAGCCTCGAATTTATTGCGGGACTCACCGCTCTGCGGTCGCTCGACATCAGCCAGACCCAGATCACCGACGTCGGGATCGAACACTTAGCATCACTGGTCGAACTGGAAGAGCTTGATCTGGGCGGAGACAAGATCAGCGGCGTGAGTCTCAACACTCTCAAGCTGCTGCCCAAACTCAAGAAGCTCGGCTTCTTTGGAATCCAGCGGCGCAACGCGGGACTCTGCTGGGCTCCCGTGATCACGGACAAGGAACTGGAAACGATCGGCCTGTTGAGTAATCTGGAAGATCTCAATATCGGCTGGGGCGTTGGACTCGGGAAACCGAAGCCGGGCCCACCGAGCGGCGGCGAAGCCGAATGCCAGATCGTCGGAGGAACCCGCGTTACCGATGTCGGATTGGCCCACGTCGCGAAGTTGAAGAAGCTGCGCAGGCTCGATCTCAGCGGCGCGCAGGTGACGACCGCCGGACTGCGGCAGATCGAAAGCCTGCAGCAGATGCAGTATCTCAACCTTTGGAACGTGCCCGCAGTCAACGACTCCGTGGCTCCTCTCCTGGCGGGTCTACCGAATCTCGCTACTCTTGATCTCTCTTACACGGCGGCCGGCGACGAGACGTTGCAGCGGCTGGCAAATCTATCCAACTTAAAGCATCTCTACCTGACCGATACCAAGGTCACTCCGGCGGGTCTGGCGTCCTTCCAGACGAAGCGCGCAAGCTGCCAAGTGTCTTGGGGACATCGGCCGGCAGCGCGAAAAGTAGCGCCGGCGCAAAAAAAGAAGGCCAATGCGGACGATATTTAGCAAAGCGACAGGATTGACACTATTGCTTGCGCCAGTGATTTTGGCGCAGGACGACTTCAGCGCCAAAGTTTATCCCGTTTTCGAGAGCGCCGGATGCCGCGGCTGCCATGTCGAGGATGGGGTCGCTTCCGGTACTCGGCTACATTTTCCCGAGTCGAGCGCGAGTCGCGATCGCGTGCAGGCTTTCGGCATTACGCTCGCCGTTCTCGTTGACAAGGCCGACCCCTCGAAATCTCTGTTGCTCAACAAGCCAACTGCCCGGATCGCGCATACGGGTGGGGAGCGGATCAAACCCGGATCGCCCGAGGACAAGATTCTGAGTGATTGGGTCCGTTATCTGGCAACCGTTCCCGATACCGCTGTCGCGGCTGCGAAGCAGAAACTGGCGGGCGGCGACGCAGGATCGCAACCGGATCAATTCGTGCGCCGCATGACGCACAGCCAGTACAACAACACCGTTCGCGACTTGTTGGGCGACTATAGTCGGCCTGCGGATCGGTTCCCGCCGGAAGATTTTGTCGACGGTTTCAAGAATCAGCTGCGCACGCAAGGGATGTCTCCCCTGCTCGTTGACGCCTACTCGAATGCCGCCGAACGGCTCGCGAAAAATGCTTTCCGCGCCGGCGACATCAACAATCTTGTGCCCTGCAAACCGGCGTCGGCCGCGGATGCGAAATGCCGCGACGCGTTTATACGCAAGTTTGGAGAGCGCGCCTATCGTCGTCCGCTGACCGAGGCGGAAGTCCGCAGGTATACGACTCTCTTCACTACGCAGGCGCGGACGACTGGCAAGTTCCTCGAAGGCGCGCGGGTCGTGCTCGAGGTGATGCTGCAATCGCCCAAGTTTCTGTTCCTGACGGGCGCGAGCGGCGGCTACGATACTGCCACACGGCTCTCCTACTATCTCTGGAATTCGACTCCCGACCGCACACTGCTCGACGCGGCTGCGAAGGGAGAACTCAACACGCCGCAAGGAATCGACAAGTCGGCACGACGGATGCTCGAAGATCCGCGCGCGCGGGAATCGCTTTCGGAATTCTTCAACCAGTGGCTGAGGCTCGACCGCGCGCTGAATGCCGTTAAAGATCGGCGCCGGTTCCCTGAATTCAGCCCCGAACTCGCAGCGATGTCGGTGGAGGAGACTCGCCGCCTGCTCGAACGGGTTGTCTGGGAAGACCGCAACTTCATGGAAGTCTTCACCGCCAACTACGGGTTTCTGACGGCCGATCTGGCGCGACTGTACAACACGCCCGCGCCCGCCTCGGAGTACCAGTTGGTCTCATTTCCCGCGAATACTCCCCGGGCTGGATTGCTTGGTCAAATCTCCTTCCTTGCGTCCACGGCGGGGCCGGTTGAAACTTCACCCACCGCGCGCGGCATTTTCGTTCGCGAACAACTTCTTTGCCAGCACATACCGAGTCCGCCTCCTGGAGTGAACACGAACCTTCCCGAGCCGACAGCCGAAAAACCGCAGACGCGGCGTCAGCGCATGATGGCCCACGTCGAAAATCCTACCTGCGCTTCGTGCCACAAATTGATGGACCCGATCGGCTTCGGATTCGAGCATTTTGACGGCATCGGCAAGTTCCGCGAAAAGGAAGTGATCCAGGTCGGCGCCACCGCCGAAGATGAAGCAGCCGGTATCCGCTCCAGAGCCGGGAAACAGATGAGCCTTGACCTCGACGCCAGCGGCTCGGTCGCCGGCCTTCCCAACTCCACTTTCTCGGATCCGAAACAGCTCGGAAATATCCTCGCTAACAGCCAAGTTTGCCAGGAATGTGTGGTCCGGCAGGTGTTCCGGTACGCTTACGGACGGATGGAAACTTCCGCCGACCAGGACACGATTCAGAAGTTGTTCGCCGCCTTCAAAGATTCGGGCTTTCATTTCAAGGATTTAGTCGTTTCTGTCGTGAAATCGCCGGTATTTTCCGAAGGGCGGAAGGATTCCCAAGTTGCTCAAAATAAGGTAGAATCACTCAGGAGATTGCCATGAACGTCAGCCGGCGAAGATTCCTCCGAGGCGTCAGCCTCACGACTGGGGCCTTGATTCGGGTTGGATTACCGCCTCTTGCGGCGATGTTTAACTCCAACGGCACGGCCTATGCGAAAACGGCAATCGAGCCGCGGCTGCTTTTCTGGTTTAACGGCAACGGCATCCCCGAGCGTTATTGGATCCCGACGGAAACAGGCTCGGACTACGAGCTTTCGCCCTGCCTGAGCCCGCTCGAATCCTTCCGCAACGACTTTCACGTCATTTCCGGCATCGACAACCCCGCCGCACGAGCTTCCGGGCCCGGCAACACGCACCACAAATCCGGTAGCGGCATGATGACGGGCACGCCCTATACCGGTAGAGGCGCAGGCGGACCGTCCTTTGAGCAGGTCCTCGCGCCGAAGATCGGCATGAACACCCGGTTCCGCTCGATCCAGGTCGGCGTAGGACAGGAATCGCACGGCGAGAATATTCATCGCAACATGAGTTGGGCCGCGGCAGACCGCGCACTCCCGCCGGAGATGATTCCGCAGAATCTTTTCGACCGGTTGTTCGGTGTTCGCGACGAGAGCTGGGTCGGCCGGAAGAAGAGCGTTCTGGACGCAGTGCAGGCGGACGTCGCGGACTTGAAGCCCGCGCTCGGCCAGGCCGATCGCCATCGCCTGGATGAACACCTGACATCGGTTCGCGATCTGGAAAGGGCGGTCGCCAGCCTTCCTCCGGATTACGGCAAGAATCTGAAAGAGCCCGAAGATATTTCCGATCTGACGGATTATCCGAGAATCGCAAAGATTCAATCGGACCTGGTTGTGCACGCTTTCGCGTCCGGCCAGACGCGCGTCGCATCTTACATGCTAACGAAATGCCAGAGCCTGATGCGTTTCCCGTGGCTGGGGCTTACGACGCTGCGGCACCACGATTACACGCACACCAACGCGGGGACACCGGGTAGCCAGCGCATCATGCGCGACATTACCAAGTGGCACGTCGAGGAGTTCGCCTATTTCCTCGGGAAGTTAAAGGCCACCCCGGAAGGCGCGGGCAACCTGCTCGACAATACACTTTGCGTGTACGTCCACGAGCACGCGGAAGCCAATCCGCACAAGGATAACGGACTGGCCGTTATTCTGGCCGGGCACGTCGGCGGAATGAAGACCGGCATGCACACGAAGGCGCACAACACGATCGGCGATCTCTATCTGACGCTGGGAGAAGAAGTCCTCAAGGCTCGCCTTGAAAAGGGCTTCCCATCCGCTCTGCAGAAGATGGAAGAGATCGTCTAGCTTCGGCTTAAACACAATGAAAATTACTTGCCTGTTTCTGGTCGCCGCCATGGCTGCGGCGGCCGCTGAATTGCCTTCAGCAGAAGAAAAGCAGCAGATTGAAGCCAAGATGGCGGAGCTGTCTTCGCGTGTCAAAGCGCTGGCCGCCAAGAAGGCCGATCCTGCTTTGCTGGCCGACGTCGATATCTATCGCAAGGCCGCCGAATACATTCTGAAGTTCCCTGACGAGTTCGCGACCAAGGCGTTCACCGCGAACACGCTCGCGGTGCTCGATACCGGCCTTTCACGCGCGAAGGAACTCGAAGCAGGCGCTCCGTCCTGGCCGAACAAGAAGGGTCACGTCATCCGAGCCTATGTCTCGAAGCTCGATGGCAGCGTGCAGCCTTACGGGCTGACGATTCCCGAATCGTACGACGGCAAGAAACCGATCCGCCTCGACATCTGGCAGCACGGAACCAATCGGACGCTGAACGAAGTTGCCTTCATCACCCAGCAGGAGGCAAACCGTCCTATTCCGCCAGAGCAGGATTACATCCAGGTCGAACCGTTGGGCCGCACGAATGTGGCCTACCGCTGGGCGGGCGAAGTCGATCTCTTTGAGACGCTCGCTTCGGTACAGCAGCGCTACAAGATCGATCCGAACCGCGTCGTGCTGCGTGGATTCTCGATGGGCGGCGCGAGCAGCTGGCATCTCGGTTTGCATCACCCCGGCAAATGGGCCGCGGTCGAAGCCGGCGCAGGATTCACCGACACGCATCGCTACGCCAAGATCGGCCCGCTGCCGCCGCATCAGGAAGCGCTGCTGCATTATTACGACGCGGTCGATTACTCACTCAACGCGTTCAACACACCTACCGTGGGTTACGGCGGCGAGATCGACGCCCAGTTGCAGGCATCTGTCAACATTCGCGAACAGCTTGGGAAAGAAGGATTCCAGTTTGCTCAGGAGCCGTTCCGCTTTACAACCTCCGACTTGCGCGCTCTGTTCCTAATTGGACCCAAGACACCACACGCCTGGGAGCCCGAGAGCAAGAAGGTATCGAGCGCCTATATCGCCAAGATGATCGAGTCGGCGGACCTCCCACCGGCGCATCTGCGCTTCGTGACCTACACCACGCGCTTCAACGAGTGTTACTGGTTTACGGTAGATGGTTTGGAAAAGCAATGGGAGCGCGCGGAAGTAGACGCGGCGCGTAGCGGCGACAGAAAGAACTATACGGTAACGACCAAGAACGTCAGTCGAATCAAATTCCCTGGTCCAGGCGGGACTTTCACGATCGACGGCCAGACGCTCAAGGCGGGCGCCGATCCAGCTTTCGAAAAGAAGAACGGGAAATGGTCGACCTGGAATGGCCGATACTCCGGCCTGGCGAAGGTGCATGGACTTCAAGGCCCCGTCGACGATGCATTCATGGATTCGTTCCTGGCGGTTCGTCCGACAGGCGACGCCTGGAATCCGGTGGCGCAGGAATACGGCAAGACCATGCTGACCCGTCTCAGCGCCGATTTCTCAAAGTGGCTGCGCGGCGATCCGCGAGTGAAAGACGATAGCGCCGTTTCCGCCAGCGATATCGCGGACCACAATCTGATTCTCTTCGGCGACCCCGGCAGCAATAGCGTGCTCGCCAAGATGATCGGCAAACTACCGATCAAATGGACCAAGACGGAGATCACCGTCGGCAACCAGAAGTATTCGGCGGCAGACAACATTCCCGTTCTGGTATATCCGAATCCGCTCAATCCGAAGCGCTATGTGGTGATCAACAGTGGCCACACCTTCACGGAGCAGGATTTCAAGGGCACAAACGCACTGCTGTATCCGCGGCTGGCCGACTACTCCGTCGTTTCACCGACGGGAGAGATCAAGCTCTCCGGATTTTTCAACGAAAGCTGGCAGTACTAATTTGTCGAAACGAGCGGTGAATCCGTAGGCATGGGACTGCTCGTTTCGATTTTTGCGTCCGACATCCTTCCTGTCTTCGCCATTGCCGGGGCTGGATTTCTACTGGCGCGGTACGGCAAGGTCGACGTGAAAACCGTGGCGCGCGTCGTCTTCTACACGCTCCTGCCGTGTTTCGCGTTTCACCTCCTCGTGACTTCGAGCGCATCCGGCCCAAATGTAGGCCGCCTGATGCTGCTGGCGGTTCTCATCATTGGATCGATGGGTCTGGTCGGTTATATCGCGGCGAAGGCGCTGCGACTGGACGGCAAGTCGTTGCGCGCTTTCCTCATGGTGGTTATGTTTTCGAACGGAGGAAATTACGGGCTACCCGTGGTGAAGTTTGCTTTCGGCCCCGAAGCGCTCGCCTTCGCGACCATCTTCTTTTTGACCGGCTCGGTCACCACGTATGTGACGGGAGCGCTGTTCGCCGGCAGCCGCCGCGGGAATATTCTCGGCGCTCTCGACAAAATCTGGCGCATGCCCTCGCTCTACGGCGCGAGTCTGGCTCTGCTTGTGCTGACTTTCGGATGGACGGTGCCGGAACCTGTCATGCGGCCAGTAACTCTTTTGAGTGACGCCGCGCTTCCGGTGATGATTCTGGTTCTTGGCATGCAACTGGAGCGCGCCGTCTGGCCGGAGCGCCCGGGCATCGTGGCGCTGGCCGTCGGGATGTCGCTGTTGGCGGCGCCATTTGTCGCATTGGGGCTGGTCTCGCTATTGGGTATCTCGGGACCGGCGAAACAGGCTGCGGTGATCCTGTCCTCGATGCCAGTGGCGGTTGTTACAACGATCCTGGCGCTGGAGTTCGAACTGTCGCCGGAGTTCGTCACCAGCGCCGTGTTTCTCTCCACTCTCGCCAGTCCGCTGACCCTGACTCCGCTGATCGCGTACTTGCGTTGACTATCTCCTGCCGCTGAACATCGACCGGGAACCGGGCAGCGAATAACGAAAGGAGACCTGAACGTAATTCATATCGCCATGGCCATCCTGCCAGGTGGCGCGATCCATCTGGGATATCTGAGCAGCAATGCTGGCTGCGCCCCAGGGCTGCTCCTCAAACAAGTGGTGAATAAAACCGGCGGTCCATTCACGCACATTGCGATTCCCAATCGCACGCCCTCCGTGCACGAGACCTCCGTAAGCAAATATTTCCCAGGTCGGCCGGACGCGCATTTCCATTCCCTGGAACGTTGAATACGTTCGAGCCCCTGGTGGCAATGTATTGAGTAGCTCGGGTCCGGCGCCTTGAGAAATCACCTCTTGCGTAATGAAATCGATCTTGTGCGGCGCGTGGATTGCAGCGGCGAAACTCCCAGCCCTCCGATGCAGGCTTCCCAGTCCAGTTGCTTCGACATGAAGTCTCCGGGTATCGTGCGCCAGCTTACCCAGGAAACTCTTCCCTGCCTCGTAAGAGACAGCCATGTGCCAGCTTCCGGAATCGCGCGTGATCCGCAGTTGGCGGTTTCGAAGGCCTGCCAGTCCGACGTGGTACGCGGGATCGATCACAAGCGAATTCATGAGTCCGCCTTCGCTATTGATCCCTTCCCGGTTTGGCCGCAGAAGACTCCACGCCTGGCCACCCAGAATTCTCCACTTACCAATTCGATACTCGCCCCAATATTGTCGGAACCGGTAGGGCTCCTTTCCGGGAGCGTTGAGAAAATCGGTCTCCACGTACACACTCAAGTTTTCTGCCTGAGCACAAAGTTGGATGCGCGAGTGCCCGGCTGAAAAAAGGCTTTCCGACGGCGTTTCCACCAAAGGAATCCGGCCGAAGCGAGTGTTGATGGTATCTCCAGTCGTGGCGGTGCGGTACATGCCGACGCCTTCGAAGAATCCCGCTGGTCGAAACGTGGCTGGCCCGAAATGAAAGAGGAATGGTTTGGGCTCGACTCTCGTATCGCAACCAAAAACGCGGAGAGCGGTAATGAAGGGTAAGAGAATCCAGATGGCTCGACGGGAGTAGTGTTCGATTCGAAACGGAATAGTAACGAAATCGTAACACAGCCGTCGTCGTACACAAACCCCGCAAGCCGGCCCACCAAGAGTATTACCGGAGATCGGATCCTAACTGGTCCGTCGGGAGGGAGGGTGCCTCGAGAGTACCAGTACTTTTATTGCCATTCGACCCCGCATTACGTTTGTCGCCATTGTATACTCGTTCGGTCCGACGTCGTTGGTGACACGAGGCGATGGGGACTGGAGGAAGATACGCGACTTTTCCTTGCAATCAGCGCGCTTGTGCTCGGCAGTTCTTCCGCTTCCGCCGATGTTTGCCTGCCTGGCACATTAAACGACTATCTGTCCCTCTCGTTCGGCTGTACAATCGGCTCAACGATTTTTAATGACTTCTACCTGGCTTCCGGCCAGAACTTTGCGACCCCGATCGATCCGACACTGATTCAAGTGACACCCGGCGGCTCGCCATTCGCGCCTTCTCTCACGTTCTTCGTCAATCAATCGGCGTCATCTGGGAGTTTTTCGAGTCCTTTTTTCACTTCGACGTGTCGACTCTCTATTTAGGAGACGCCACGATGACGCTCGATAACTCGAGCGCAACGGGAGACGGCGTCGCGATCGCTTCGGCGGATATTTGTCCGAATGCTTCGTTCAATCCTGGCGAACCTACGGGCTGTTTCACCAGCGAATCGCTGATCACGTTCGCTGCAGATGGTTTCTCCGGATTGACGGACTCGAAGTCTTTTGGAACAGCGACCTTTTTTGACGTATTCACTGACCTAACCGTCGATGGCGGCCCGTCGGGAAGCGCCAGCCTGGGCTCAGCCACCTTCGCAGTAACTGTGACCCCGGAGCCTGCGACCGGCTGGCTTCTCTTGGCGGGTTGCGGAGCGTTGCTTTTGAAGCGCTTCCTGCGGCCTGTTTGATTCTGTAATTTCCCCTGGCTTACAAAACTTAGTGTTTCGGAGGATACATGCAAAGATTCACCCCCCTTCTTTTCGCGTGTCTTATGGCAGCGCCATCCAGCCTTCTGGCGGGTCGCGGGGATGCGCCCATCACAGCGCTAGATCGCGCAGCTAACATTACCGACGTTTTCGCCTTTCGCAGTTATGATGGCGGCGCGATACCACGCGTCACATTCATCGTCTGCTTGAATCCTTTCCTCGAACCCGGCAACGGACCCAACTGGTCACCGTTCGATCCGGAGATTCTTTATGAACTCAAGATCGACAACAACAACGACGCCCGCCAGGACATCGTGTTCCAGTTCCGTTTTGCCACTGAGCAACGTTTGCCAAATCTATTTCAGGTATACGCCGGAACAGGGAGCGGGGTCACAGCTCCCGTGAACTCACCGGCTCCGGTGCCGCCCGGTACAGTAATCGTCCCTCCCCAAATTGTTTCGTTCGGCGATTTTGGTCTAGGCCAGCGTCAGTCCTATACGGTCACTATGGTCAAAGGAGGCATAGCAACTCCAATAACGGGTGCGGGACCGTTTTATGCAGTGACGCCGAACGTGGGACCGCGCACAGTAAATTATGCCTCCCTGTTCGCGGCAGGAACGTACAACACAACGACGCCGAACATCAAGGTTTTTGCGGGCGCCGTGGATGACCCGTTTTGGATGGATATGGGCGCGTTATTCGACACGTTTAATCTGCGTTCTGCAGTCAGTGGCGGCTTTCTTTCCCCGGTCCAGGACGCGGCGCTTCAGAATTTTGCTTCGGACACTCTCTCCGGTTATGCAGTGAATGCATTCGCGATCGAGGTTCCGGTGAGTCTTCTGACCCGCACCGGCGCGGTGGAAGCTGCGACATCTACCGCCGCTACGATTGGCGTTTGGGCGTCGACCGCCCGTCCTCGTCTGATGACCCGACGTGCTCCGTTGCCGCCTCAATATTCCGGTGGATTTAGCCAGGTGAACCGCGTGGGCAATCCCTTGATCAATGACGTGATCATAGGAACCGGATTCAAGGATCGATTTAGCATGGACGAGCCAGTGAATGATTCACAATTCTCCAACTTCGTTCTTGATCCGGCGCTGGCGCGCGTCGTTAACGCCCTGACCGCTGGCGGATTATCGATTCCCGCACCACCGCGGCTCGACCTCCTCCCGCTCATCACATACGCGCCGCCTATCGCCGCCCCTGGAACGCCACCCGGACCTCAAGCCGATCTGCTTCGTCTCAACACTGGCGTTGCGCCGACGTTGCCTGGGCTTGCGAGCCGGTTAGGATTACTTGGTGGAGATCCAGCCGGTTTTCCAAACGGCCGGCGCCTGTTTGACGACGTCACTGATATTGTCTTGCGAACCGTCGCTGGTGGTGTTCTCAACCCAACGTTCAACAAGTTCCCCAATAACGTAATCGGAGATGGGGTCAATGTGAACGACGCGCCCTATCGGACGACCTTTCCCTATCTATCGGACGCACCGAGCGGACGGGATCGCCGTCACATCGATCCGGCAGAGCCGGGTTGCACAGCGGGAGGCGGGGGTCCGTGCCCTAACTGAGAGGATCGTGATATTCGCGCGGAGGCGCCCTTGCCTTCGCGCGTGGAACACAAATAAATCCTTACTCCTGGCCTCCTCGTCGACGGTAGCTAGAAAGTCTTCCAATCCTCGCCTCTTTCGACCAGTCGACTTCTCACAAGTAGTAAACTGATCCCAAAGGAGCAACCGTGCAAACTAACTGCCGGATCATTGCTTTGGCGCTGATCGCGTCTTTGTCGCCTGCAGCTGAAATCAGAGCGGTCGTTCCGAAGGCCGGACCACCTCTCGCAGGACCATACACACCGGGGGTCTTCGCGGGCGATTACCTCTATGTCTCCGGACAAGGGGCGAAATTCGCCGACGGCACAATGCCCACAACGTTCGAAGGGCAAGTCAAACAGACCCTCGAAAACGTGAAATTGATTGTGGAAGCGGCCGGCTTGACGTTGGATAACGTTGTCTACACGCAAGTCTATCTCGATGACATTTCCAAGTTCGCCGAGATGAATCGTGTCTACGCCAAGTATTTTCGTAGCGTCCCTCCGGCCAGAGCAACATTGGGAGTGGCCAAACTACCGGGTACGCCTGTCGAGATTAACGCCGTGGCGATTCGGAACGCCGCGGACAAGAAAGCGGTGAGCGTTCCAGGATTCAAATCGAGCGAACCGCTTTCGGCCGGCATTCTCACCCGTGATCGGCTTTTTGTGTCAGCGATGCGCCCGGCGTCTCCGGGCCAACCTGCGGATCAGGTCAAGGCGGCGCTGGATGGGATGGAGGCGGTCCTCAAAGCCGCGGGGCTGACAATGGCGCATATGGTTTTCGTCAATCCCTATCTCACGCGAACGATCCCAATGAACGTCATGAACATCGAGTACGCCAAGCGGTTCGAGTTTGGAAATACTCCGGCCCGTGCGACGATCGAAGTCCCCAACCTGCCGGAACAATCCCAGATCGAGTTCACGGGCATAGCAGTGCGCGATCTATCGCAGCGGAAAGCAGTCCGGCCGAAGAACATGCAGGCGAGTCCGACTGCCAGCCCGTGTGTTTTCGCCGGCGACACGCTATACTGCTCGGCCAAGAGCGCTTCGATTCCGGGCCCAAACGGCGGAATTTTTGTGGACAAGGTCGATCAACAGTTCCGCCTGAGTATGCGTAATCAGTTGGACAACCTGGAAGAAGCAGGTATGGATTTCAGCTCGGTCGTATCCTGCAACGTCTACCTCGACGACCTGGCCGATTTCCCCGCGATGAACGCCATCTACGCCAAGTATTTCAAGGGCGTCAATCCGACACGGACGACGATCCAGCAGATGCAGCCTTCAGATAGAAGCCCCCGGCCGGAAGGACTTTTTCCGGCGATTGAACAAATCTCATTTATCGCGGTGAGGAAATGAGTCTTGGGCATCTCGGTGGGCTGTTGCTGATCGCGCTGGCCCTGCCGGCGCAGGACAAGCCGCCGGCCTGCGAATCGTATCCGGCGGGCGACACCGTGATCCTTCCACATCAAAACGAACCTGGCGCTTTAAGTCTCGATCCTGCGGCTCCGATGTGGCGTACGGGCGTGATGGCGAAAATGGATCGGCTGTGTCAAACCGGGCGTGAGGCCGCAGGAATCCAGAGCGAGGTTCGTGCGTTCTGGACAGATTCCGCGATTTACTTTCTTTTCATCTGCCCGTACAAGGTCCTTAACCTGTTCACGCCTCCGCAGCCCGGCGGTCCTCGAAACAAACTGTGGGACCGCGATGTAGTCGAAATTTTCCTCGGCAGCGACTGGGAGCACACCCGCCGCTATCGTGAATTCGAAATCGCGCCGACCGGAGATTGGATCGATCTCGCCATCGATCTCGACCGACGCGGCCCGGGTGACCGCTCTTGGCGCTCCGGCTGGACCACGGCTGCGCGCATCGATTCCAAACGGAAAGTCTGGTATGCGGCGGCGCGGATTCCTTTGAGCGCCGTTAGCGATACGCCGGTCGTGCGAGGCTCGCGCTGGCGCGGCAACCTGTATCGCATCGATGGCGAAGGTCCCGACGCAATGCGGAGTTTTCTGTGCTGGCGTCCGAGTTGTGTGACCGATCGCGATCCGAACCACGTCCCTGAACGATTCGGGACCTTCGTTTTCCAATGAGCCCACGGATCGTTTTGGCGGTTTTTCTTTTAGCGCCTGCGGTAATGGCGGCGACGGTTGACGAAGGGCGCGCTCTATTCAGCCGAAACTGCGCGTCCTGCCATGGATCCGATGGCCGCGGCGGCGAGCGCGGACCGAGTATCACGGCTCGGAACCTCGATACGCGCACCGATTTGCCGGACTTGATCCGAAAAGGGCTGCCGGCCCGTGGGATGCCGGGCGTGGCGGTATCCAACGAAGAAGCGCAATCGCTGGCTCTATTCCTGAAAACTCTGGCCCGGCCCGAAACCGCACCATCAACCGCAAAGGGACGTGGACCCACTTTCGCCGAAATTGCCACGCCGCCGTCAGGCTCCTGGCCGACCTATCACGGCCGGCTGGACGGCAACCGTTACAGTTCCCTCAAGCAGATCGACCGGAAGAACGTTGGCCAACTGCGGATGCAATGGATGTACTCAATTCCCGGCGCGGGACGGCTTCAAGTGACGCCGGTGGTGTTTGACGGTGTCATGTTTGTGACCGCGCCGAACGAAGCAATTGCGCTCGACGCAAGCACTGGACAGCAGATCTGGAATTTCCGGCGCAAACGAACCGAAGGAGTCGCAGGAGACGCCGGCAGCGGTATCAATCGCGGAGTCGCCATCTTGAACGACAGCGTTTTTCTGGTGACGGATAACGCACATATCATCGCGCTCGATCGAGCGACGGGGCGTCTGCGCTGGGAAACGGAAATGGCGGATCCCAAGGAAAATTACGGGGCCACATCGGCGCCTCTTATCGCCGGCGACCTCGTCATCTCCGGAGTGTCGGGAGGCGACGAAGGTATCCGCGGATTCGTCGCTGCGTTTCGCGCTTCCGACGGTAAGGAAGTCTGGCGTACCTGGGCCATTCCCAAGCGCGGCGAGCCGCTCGCCGATACCTGGCAAGGTAAGGATCTCGAAAACGGCTGTGGTGCGACGTGGCTGACGGGAACGTACGACCCATCTTCGGAACTGGTGTATTGGGGAACAGGCAATCCGTGTCCGGATTACAATGGCGACGAACGCAAGGGCGACAACCTCTATACCGATTCCGTGCTGGCGCTCGAGCGGAGCACAGGAAAGCTGAGATGGTACTTCCAATACACGCCCCATGATCTGAATGACTGGGATGCCGAGCAGACTCCCATGCTGGTGGACGCTAATTGGAATGGCAGCCCGCGAAAGCTTTTGGTTCAGGCAAATCGTAACGGCTACCTTTATGTTCTCGATCGGACCAATGGCAAGATGCTGCTCGGAAAGCCCTTCATCAGAAATTTGAACTGGTCCTCGGGGCTTACCGAATCAGGCCGGCCGATTCTGGTTCCGGGCATGCAGCCGACGCCAGAGGGAACCAAGATCTGCCCCGCGGTGGAGGGCGCCACCAACTGGATGTCGACCGCATATCATCCGTGGACGAGTCTACTCTATGTGCAGGCGCTCGAAAGCTGCAGTATTTTTCGCAAGGCGCCCGACACGTGGAAGGCTGGCGAATCCTTCTATGGCGGAAACACTCGCCGCCCGCCGGGTGAAAAGGGACAGAAGTTCCTTCGAGCCATCGATATTCAGACGGGCAAGCTTGCCTGGGAACTAGCGCAGGAAGGGCCGGGCGATGGCTGGGGAGGCGTACTGGCCACTGCCGGCGATCTCGTCTTCTTCGGTCACGACAGCGGCGATTTTGCCGCGGCCGATGCCCGCAACGGAACTTTACTCTGGCGATTTCACGCGAATCAGCGCTGGAAGGCATCGCCGATGACATTTACAGCCAATGGAAAGCAACTTATAGCGGTCGCCGGAAGCGGATCCATCGCAGTTTTCGGGCTCCCCTAACTTTTTGTTCAATGGTTTGACCAATACTTGACCTTTACACCTGAAAGCAAATATCATCATGTTCCATGAAATCACTTGCTTCCGGTGTTCTGATGATATTTCTGGCCGCTTCTGTTCCTAAAGCGGCAGCTCAGTCCCTCTATGGTTCGCTGATCGGAACCGTCAGCGATGAGTCCGGCGCCGCCATTCCCGGCGCCACGGTTACAGCGACGCAGACCGAGACGAACGTTTCGCGCAGCGTCACCACCGGCGAATCAGGCGGTTATAACCTTCCGAACCTACTGCCCGGCACCTACCAGATCGTGGTGACGGCAATGGGCTTCCAGTCTTTCACCGCTCGCGATATCGCCGTCCGGCAGAATCTCGATCTGCGCGTTGACGCGAAGATGAATGTCGGCGAGGTGAAGGAATCGGTTGTCGTATCCGGCACTACCGCTGTCCTGCAGACCGAGAGCGCCGCGGTGCAATCGCTCACGACAAACCAGCAGTTGGTGACGGTGCCGACGAGCGGCCGCGCCTGGCAAACGTCGATTGCGCTGATGCCGGGAGTCGCGCAGCCGAACTACGATCAATCCGGCGGCAGCAACAATCCGACTCGCGCTATGGCGCTGACCATCAACGGTCAACCTCCCAGCAACACCGTCGTCCGGTTGGACGGCGTCACCCAGATCAATCAGTTTTTCCAGCAGATCCAGGCTTACAGCCCCAGTCTGGAAGCGATCGAAACGGTCAGCGTCGTCACCAACAGCTTCGACGCCGACCAGGGCATGGCCGGCGGCGCCTCTATCAACGTCCAGGTTAAGAGCGGCACTAACCGTTTCAGTGGATCCCTTTTCGAACACGCGACAGACTACCGGTTGAAAGCGAAGAACTTCTTTTTGCCGCCCGGCGATCCCAAGGGCACTGGCAACACCCACATCTTTGGAGGAACACTCGGCGGCCCGATCAAACGCGACAAGCTCTTCTTCTTCGCCAGCGTGGAAGACACACGCCAGAGGACCACTGCGGGAAACGCATTATCCAACTCGGGAGCGAACGGCCTGGTCAGCCTTCCCACGATGGCGATGCGGGCCGGCGACTTCTCCGGTACAGGAACGGTTCTCTACGATCCCTTGACCGGCGCGGCGAACGGCACAGGCCGTATTCCGTTTGCCTACGCCAACTGCCCGGGCGTGACCACAACTACCGATTCCAGATTCAACTCATGCAACGTCATTCCGACGAGCCGCATCAATCCGATCTCGGCTAGAATCCTAACCAAGCTAGTTGCGCCGACACTGCCCGGTTTCACCAATAATTACTTCTCTACCAACCAGTACGACTCCGACTACAACAAGTACGACGGGAAAATCACCTGGACTCCCAGCGGCCGCACGACGATCAACGGGCGCCTCGGTTACGCGACGAGCATCGAAGACAGCAGCCCGGCGCTGCCGTCGATCGACTCCGGCCCCAATTCCATCGTCCAGGGACGAATTTGGGACTCCACGGTCCACAGCCACTCGCTGGCGATTACAACGGTTGTCACGCCGACGTTCGTGGTCGACGGCGTGTTCGGCTTTACGCGCACCGACATGCTGGCGCGCCCACACACCGACGATTGCTGGGGCGAACTCCTGGGCATCAAGAATAGTTGCCAGCCGCCGTTATCGCGCAGCACCGCGATCCCGACCATCAACGCATCTACGTGGAGACTCACTGGCGGTGGAGAGCCGCGCGCCTACCGCGATCCCCAGTGGGGTGGCTCCATGAATGCCGGTTGGACCAAATCCAAGCACAACATCAAATTTGGCGGCGAGTGGAAGCTTCTGCATCAGAATCACTATGAAACACAAACGCCGTCGTTCACTTTTACAGGCGGCCGGACGGCCCTCGCGCCCGCCGCGCCCAACAACTTCAACGCCTTCGCGGACTATCTGCTGGGCGAAGTGAATGCGCGGACCTCGGAAGCCATGACGCCGATGATCGGCCAGAAGCCGACCGTACAGGACATGGACAATTTCCGTCCCGGAACGCTCCGCACCTGGCAGTATGGATTTTATATCCGCGATCAGTTCGAATTAACCAGGAAAATGACGGTTTCCGCCGGCCTTCGCTGGGAGTATTATCCGCTCTCCCGCCGCGCCGATCGAGGTCTGGAGGTATTCAACTTTACGACCAATCAGCTCGAAATCTGTGGCGTCTCGGGAATCCAATCCACTTGCGGCGTTACCGTGGAGAAGAATCTGTTCACGCCGCGGCTCGGTTGGGCTTACCGGCCGAACGACACGACGGTGATCCGTGTGGGCTACTCGCGCAATCCCGAGAGCGACACGTCCGGCCGCAATCAAATGCCTCCCGCACAGGTTTTCCCGACAACCATCATCTTGACGGAAACCGCAGCCAACCAGTACTCCACGATCGGCAGCTTGAGCGATGGCGTGACGATCGTGCCCGCATTCGATCTCACCGCAGGCCGCGTGAAACCTAATTCAGGACTCACCACCTACCGTGGAAAATTCATCCGCGGGAAGATCACATCTTTTAATGTCAGCCTGCAGAAACTGCTTCCCACCGGTGACAGCTTCACCATCGGGTACGTCGCCAATCGCCAGAAAGAGATGACGCGCAACGAGAATCTGAACTACGGCAAACTCGGCGGAGGCACCGCCAGCCAGCCCTACTTCTCGATTCTTGGAACCAGCTCGGTGATTCAAGTGCAATCCCCGCTTGGTCACGTACAGTATGATTCGCTGCAGGTCGGGTTGAATCGCCGCATGTCGAACGGACTGCAGTACACCGTCGCCTACACCTTCGCCAAGGCGATCGACTGGTGGGCCGGCACTATCCCACAGCCAGAATATTGGAGCTTGAACAAGGGAGAACAGGCGAACAGTACTCCACACCTGTTCAACACGTCGGTGGTTTATGAACTGCCGTTCGGAAAAGGAAAAGCGTTCGCAAGCAATCGAGGCGCGCTCTCCCAGATCATCGGCGGCTGGCAGGTGAACGGATTCTTCACCGCCCGCTCCGGAACTCCGTATAGCGTTAGCGCGAGCACGGCGTCGTTGAACCCCGGCTCCGGAACCCCTCAGCGAGCCGACCAGGTCAAGCAGGAGGTCAAGACTCTCGGCGGCCATAGTCCCAGTGAAGCGTGGTTCGACGTAACTGCGTTCAAGCCGGTGACCGATGTCCGCTTTGGCACTGCAGGCTTTAATAATCTGCGCGGACCCGGCGTCGTCAATCTGGACGCGAGCCTGTTTCGCACTTTCAGGATCACCGAGCGCATGAATGTTCAACTCCGCGTCGAAGCGCTCAACGCCACCAATACGCCTCACTTCTCGAATCCGGCCAGCAACGTCGCGAACCTGCAGTTGAACCCGGACGGCACCGTGCGAAATCTGAATGGATTCGGCGTGATCACCACTTCCAACCGCCTGGGGCGGCAGTATGACGAGCGGGAGTGGCGCCTCGGAGTACGTCTGGGTTTCTAGGCGCTCGTTAGAGAAGCACTCAGCGGAAGCTTCAGGACGGCGTGGCAACCTGCCGCGCCGTTTCTGTTTTCAAGCGTCAATCCACCGCCATGCGCTTCGGCGATCTGCCGGCTCAGGACGAGGCCAATTCCCGACCCGCCGGGCTTAGTCGTGAAGAACGGCACAAACAGATTCGCTGTTCCGGAAAGACCCGGACCCTCGTCGTCGATCCAGATCTCCACTGACCTTCCGTTCTTGTTCCAGCCGACTTTCACTCCGCCGCCGGTTTCAAGCGCAGCGTCGACTGCGTTCCGCAGAAGATTAATCAGAAGCTGATCCAGTTGATCCGGATCGCCAGGAATCCCCAGAGCCGGGCCGCGAGCCACCGACACGCTCAAGCGAGTCTCCAGTCCGACGCTCCTTTGGATCCAACTCCCCACATCGACCGATTGCAGGCGAGGACGCGGTAACCGGGCCAGGCTGGAGTAGGCTTCCATGAAGCGGCTCAGCGCAGCGGAGCGGCTGCCGATGACATCGAGGCCACGCTGCATGTCTTCGCGCCAGTCGTCCGGCTGTGGATCCTTCGCGAGCAGATCGCCCAGACTGCCCGCAATGGACTGGATCGGCGCCAGCGAGTTGTTCAGCTCGTGCCCCAGCACCCGCAGCAGTCGCTGCCAGGCGAGCCGCTCCTCTTCGCGCAGGGCCTTGCTGAGATCGGTGAGGACCAGCAGATGGTGCGGCAGCCCGTGTTCACGAAAAGAGCCTCGCCGCAATCCCCACCGGCCGGCGCCTCCGGGAAACGTGGTCTGCACCGTGCGGGTCGGATCGCCTTCCAGGCACTCCTGCAAACCCAACTCTTCCGCAGTGCGTCCCAGCAGCCTTTCGAAAGGCTGGTCGAGCAGACGCTCTCCAGCTTTGTTCACAAGCCGGAGTTGGTTCGCCTGGTCGAATGCAAAGATCGCGACATCGATCTCGGCCATCACAGTGCGCAGCAGCGTCGCCGCTTCGAGAGCGCCGAGGCGTTGTTCCCGCAGCGTTTCGCCCAGCGCATTTACTTCGATCACGACCTCGCCCAGCGAATCGTTGGTGATCGCGTCCCGTCCGCGAATGGAGTAATCGCCTTCACGCAGCGCCGCCAAGAGATTGGAAATCGTTTTCAGCGTAAAGACCACGCGCCGCCGGGCCGCGAATGCGAATCCCGTCCAAACCAGGACAATCAGGATTGTCAGCGTCCACGGGATTCGTGGAGGATAATTGCCGGTCCAAAGCAGAACCAGCGCGATCACCGAACCGGGCAGCCCCGCCGCCAGAGCCATCAACAGGACGCGACGCTCGTGCCGGAGCGGTTTCATACTACATTCCGTAACGCTGCAGCCTGCGGTAAAGCGCGCTTCGGCTAAGTCCCAGCGCACCGGCGGCCTGACTGACGTTTCCGTCGAAACGTGCAAGCGCCTTTTTGATCAAGAGCGATTCTACGTCCTCGAGGCTCATGTCTTCGAGCTTGGGAGCGCCATCGCGGCCTGCTTTGAGGGCGAGATCGGCCGCCTTGACCATGCTGCTCTGCGCCATCAAAACGGCGCGTTCCACCGCATGATCGAGTTCACGGACATTGCCTGGCCAACTATGCCGTAGAAGCGCCTGCATAGCGGCTGCATCGAATCCCGTCACTATTTTTCGATATTTCCGCGCGTGCTTCTCGAGAAAATACATTGCAAGCACGGGAATGTCTTCGCTCCTTTCTCGCAATGGAGGAAGGTGGATCTCGATCGTATTCAAACGAAAGAGCAGGTCCTGCCGGAATCGTCCAGCCGCCACTTCTTCGTTCAGGTTGGCGTTCGTCGCCGAGATCATTCGGACGTCGGCATGACGGGTTTTTGAGGATCCGACCCGCTCGAATTCCCCAGTCTCGAGTACGCGTAATAACTTCGATTGCAGATTCAGCGGGACGTTGGCGATTTCATCGAGAAAGAGAGTTCCCCCGTCGGCCAGCTCGAATCGGCCCACGCGGTCGACTTTGGCGTCTGTGAATGCGCCCCGAATGTGCCCGAAGAGTTCGCTTTCGAAGATTCCCTCGGAGAGCCCGCCGGCATTTACCGTCACCATCGGCCGTCCCGACCGACCGGAAGCAGCGTGCAGGGCCTGCGCAATCACGCCCTTACCGGAGCCATTTTCTCCGGTGATCAGGACGTGCGCGTTCGACGGCCCGACGCGAGCGACAACGTCGAGGACGGCGAGCATCCCCGCAGACTGAGCGATGACGGAAGAACTTCCCGCCTCCCGGAGCGCGAGATTCTCTGCTTCGAGCCGTTGCCCTTTACGCAGCGCGCGTCCCAATTCGACCTGCGTGCGTACGATCGATAGCAAGCGAGCGTTCTCCCACGGCTTCTGAATGAAATCCCTGGCGCCGCGCCGCATCGCCTCCACCGCCACTTCGACCGTTCCCCACGCCGTCATCACCACGATCGGAAGCGTAGGATCGATCTCCTGCAACCTGGGCAGCAGATCCAATCCTTCGGCGCCTGAGGTAGTGTCACGAGTGTAGTTCAGATCCATCAGCACGCAGTCGAAGGTGCGAGACTCGACTGCGGCGAGCGCCGCTGCGGGCGATGCGACAGGTTCCGTCTTGTAGCCTTCGCCCTTCAGCAACAGCCGCAGCGCTTCAATCACGTGCGCCTGATCGTCCGCGATGAGAATATCGGCCATCACTCGTCGCGCAAAGCTGTCCACGGATCTGTTCTTGAAGCGCGCCAGGCCGGCCAGTAGCCTGCAAGAATGGCGGCGCCAAGCATCGCTGCCGCGGCCGCGCCGACTGTCAGGGGGTCGTTCGGTTTTATCTGGAACAGGTATGCTTTGACGAACTGCGACATCGCCAGCGCTGCCGGCACACCGATTCCGATCCCGGCTGTCGCGATCACCAGGACCTCCCGTATCACCATCCAAATGATGCCGCGGCGGCCGGCGCCGAGGGCCATTCTTATTCCGATCTCGTTGGTTCTCCGCGTCACTCTATACGCCATCATTCCATAAAGGCCTACGCAGGCGATCACTGCCGCCAGGCCGGCGAAGCAGCTGCACAATATCGCGAACGTGCGCTCGTCGCCAATGGTGCGGTTGATCGCGATCTCCTGCGTCGAAATCTCTGCAACGGGGATTCGGGCATCGGCCTCGCGCACGGTCTGACGCGCGCTCGACGCCAGCGCCAGCGAATCGCCGGCAGTGCGCAGCACGTAAGTGACCTGGCCCAGAAATTCCGTTCGGCTCCGCGTGAAAGGGATATAGACGACGGGAGGCGTATCCTGTTTCAAGGAGTGCAACCGCGCTGTTTTAGCGACACCAACGATCTCGTAGTCCTTAGGCGGATTGTCGTCACCGAATCCGAAATGTTGGCCGATCGGGTTTTTGCCGCTGAAGTGTTGCTTCGCGAAAAGTTCGTTGACAACGGCGACGTTCCGTCTCCCGCTGATGTCTCTCTCCTCAATATCGCGCCCGAGCAAAATCGGAACCTGCATCGTGCCCAGGAATTTCGCGCCTACGATCAGGAATGAGGCGTCTGACTCTTTTCCGATGACGCCCGGAATTCTTACACCGGTTGAACTTCTGGATCCTGAGACGAGCGTGTAACTGGTCAGGCTGGCGTCTTGCACGCCGGGAATCCTGCCAAACCGCGACATCAAGTCCTCATAGAACCGCAAAAGCTCGTCGCTCTGATACCCGGCTTGCCGCGCGTTCACTGTCACCAGGAGTATTTTTTCGCTATTGAATCCGAGCGCCACGGAATTCAGGTTGGAGAGCGACTTCACGAAAACGGCGGCCGCAATCAGCAGAAGGGCAGACATCGCAATCTGCAGCACCGCCAGGGCCTGGGTCAAATTCACCGGCGTCCAGCGGCGCAGTCGAATCCGGTGTTCGCTCCCCCGCGTTGCCTTCAAGGCGGAAATCAAATCCAGGCGCGTTGACTGCAATGCCGGCGCCAGACCGAAGACGACGCCTGTGCCGAGCGCTAATGCGAAGGTGACCAACAGCACTCTCCAGTTCAAGTCCGCGTGCAGGGTGAAGTTTTCTCTTCCGTTGGCGAGAAGCCAAGTCAAACCCTCGATCCCCCAAACCGCGATGATGAGCCCGAGCACGCCTCCGAGCAGCGCGAGCAGCACCGCCTCGGTGAGAAGCTGCCGCACGACCCGCATCCGGCGAGCCCCCAATCCCAAGCGAAGCGCAATCTCCCTCTGGCGTACGGCGGACCGCGCCAACAGCAGGTTGGCGATATTGGCGCAGGCGATCGCAAGGATCAGCGCCACGAGCGTCATCAGGACATACAGCGGTTTGGAATACTGCCGGCGCAACCCGTCAAGACCGCCGCCTCCGTCCTGCAGGAACAGGATCGGAAGATCGGCACGTTCCTTATCATTGGTCGCGGTGTTCTCGACAAAGGCGGCGAAAACAGGCGCTACCGCCGACTCCGCCTGCTCCCTCGTTACCCCTGGACGAAGCCGCGCCATGATCTCGACCCAGTAGTTAGTCTGGTCTTGGTACTTGGCGCCCTGGTCCTCACCGGACCGCGTTTCCAACAACGCGCTTGCGTGCATCGGCAAAAAAATGTCCTGAGATCCGGCGGGGTTTATTCCGAAAAACTCCGGCGCGGCAACGCCGGCGACCGTGAATGGCTGGTTGTTGATCAGAATCGGCTGCCCGGCCGCCTTAACGGCATCGCCGAATCGCCGCTGCGCATACCCGTAACTGAGCACCGCGACGGGCGATGCTCCGGCGCGATCGTCGTCGAAGTCGATCAGCCGTCCGGCCGCCGCCGGCACGCCCAGTCCCCGGAAATACTCGCCCGAAACGTATTGCGCGGCGGCCAGATCGGCTCGTCCCTGAAGCTGCACATTGAGACGAGGAGTGCCGCTGAAGGCGAAGACGGAAGAGAAGACGGGACTTTTCTCTCGCACCAAATCGAAGACCGGATACGGATAGTTTCCGCTGACAGTGCCCAGCGTGCTATCGAGATGTGTGCCGCCGTTGAACCGTCGCGCGACAGGCGGATGGAGTCGGCTGTGCCATTTCAGCACGACCAGTGATTCGGGATTCCGCACTGGCAGCGTCCGCATCAGAACAGCATCCATGAAGCTGTAGATCGCCGTATTCGCCCCGATTCCCAGCGCCAGTGACAGCACAGCCATCAACGTGAACAGTGGCTGCGAGCCCATCATCCTTAGCGCATATCGCAAATCCTGAAGCATAACGGCTCCTTTAGTCTAGTCCGTCATCCAAATTGGCATGTGTTGTGGCGCGGGCTTCAGCCTGCCGCGTCGAGACTCGTCTCGATGCGCGGCGCATACAGGCGTCGAGATGAGTCTCGACGCGGCAGACACCAGTGTCTGCGCCACAGAATACAACTAGCTCTCTATCCAGCCATCGCTGATTTTAATGATCCGGTTTCCGTAGGTGGCGTTCTTCTCCGAGTGCGTAACCTGAATGATCGTCGTGCCTTCGCTATTCAGTTTCTTGAACAACTCCATGATTTGCTCGCCCTGGGTTGTGTGCAGATTGCCAGTGGGCTCGTCGGCAAGAATGAGCTTAGGATTGGCGATCACTGCTCGCGCCACAGCCACCAATTGCTGTTGCCCGCCCGAAAGCTGATTCGGGAACAAGTCCTTCTTGGCAACGATTTGAAAACGGTCGAGGACGTCCGCCACCATCGCATCGCGCTCCGACTTCTTGACGTTGCGATAGGACAGCGGAATATCCAGATTCTCAGCAACCGTCAGGCTGTCGAGCAGATGATAGCTCTGGAAAACGAACCCGATATTCGCATTTCGCAGGTCGTTGCGCTTGTTCTTGTCCAGACGATGCACTGGCTGATCGAGGAAGTGGTATTCGCCGGTCCAGGAGCTATCGTGCATGCCGATGAGGTGCAGCAGAGTGGACTTACCTGCCCCGGATGGTCCCATGATCGACACGAATTCGCCTTCCTTTATCTCCGCGTTGACACGGCGAAGAATGAAGGTCTTGCCCACGCCGTGGGCGTAGAACTTCTCGATATTTTGCAGTCGGATCATGGCGATTTCTCTATTGTCACTCTACTGAACGTCTAAAATCATGCAATGGACCATCACACCGTCGCCGCTGTCAGCCTCACTGGCATCTGTCTCGACGTACTCGGAGGCATCTATCTCGCCTATGATTTGTTGGGCGGTCAAAATGGTCCTTTGCGACTTCTGACTCGGATCGTGACTTACTCGATCGTATTCGGAGCCGGATATGGGCTCGGCCTCGGATTGTTCTTCGGGGCGGCCAGCGGCGCCACGACCGGGCTCACGGTCGCCGTCGAACTCCAGCGGCAGGCCCGCCACCGCGATCATTATTCGTTGCCCTGGGAGGCGCTTTTTAGCGCCATCCGTGGAGGGGGATTCGGCATCGGGCTTTACCCGATTGTCGGATTGCCGTTCGCCGCCGCCTTTGCGGTGCTCCTCACCGCCGGACAAATCCTGGCCTATTCTCGCGGCATGCGCCCCGGGATTGACTATGTTGCAAAACGTCGTCCCCGCTTTTCGCGGCGCCAATTCTGGGGAACCATCATTCGGACTCTCGGCTACATCGCCGCCGCGCTCATTTGTAGCGCCGCTGTACGGCATCTCGATCATCCGTGGCTCTTTGCGATCCAGGTCGGATTGGTGACAGGACTCGTGACCGCCGTCGGAATCGCTGTGAATCCATTCATCGAGTTCTATGCGGACAATCTTCCCGAGCGCCGCATGGGAGCAATCGGAATCTGGATTCTGCTGTGCGGCTTTTTCCTGCAATCGTTCCAATATTGGGTAGCGATACTCGATGTTCCTCTGACCTGATGTCAGGTATGAAGCACGCGGCGCCCGTCCACGGTCGAATAGATGCGAATGCCTCCGTTCACCGAATTCATTTTGATCCGGGCTCCCCCTCCACCGCCGATTCTGCCTTCAAACGACTCCCCAATGCGAAAGCCTTTCGGCGCGGGAATTCCGAAGTCGTTGGTGACGCGTCCATGCACTGTATGGGCCGTGATCTCCGCCTTGACTTTGGCGGGAAGGGAGAGCGAAATCCCCCCGTTCACCGTGTTCAGCACAACCGATGGCGTGCCGTTGATCTGGTCGAACGCAGCCTCCACCTGGCCGTTGGTCGTCGACATATGTGCTTCGCCAGCCAGATTCGCCGCGCGAACCGCGCCATTTACCGTGGAAAGCTTCACGTCGCCGGACACTCCCACGACATCGACGCCGCCATTTACAGTTTCAATCGCAAAGAGCCGCGCTCGCTTGGGCACCTTCAGCGTGTACTCCACACCGGCCGTGTCCCTCCGGTGATTGTTCTCCGGATACCGCGTGCGGATCGATATCGAGCTGCTGCTCGAATCGATCACGATCGTGGCGTCGTCCAGAGCCTCTTTGGTGCGGGCTCGCTTGATGGCGTCGATCTGCACTTCGTTCCGATCCCAGGAAGAGATGTGCACAGCCCCGTTGACATTCTTGAGTGACACACGACCGTCCGCTTCGATCGGATATGATTTGTGCAGCTCTTCGGTGAGGGCCGCCTTTAAGGAGAAGTCACCGGCGCCGGCCAACAATGCGGCGGCTACCAGAGTCTTCCAGGAAAGTCTTCGTTTCATTTGCATGTCCTCCCTTAGTCGGATTTCAGAGCTGCGCGCGGCTCGATTTTCGACGCGGCGCGCGCGGGAAAATAACTGGCCGGCGCCGCGGCGGCCGCCAGAATCAACGAAACAAAAAGAACGGTCGGTAGCCCGGCCATTCGCAAAACCGGTAGAGTTCGGGCAGCGAAGAGTCCCGTCGCGATCCCCACACCCGAGCCAATCCCCACCAGCAGCAGCGACTCTCCGGCGACAATCCGCAGAACTTCATTGCGGCTCGCGCCCAACGCCAGCCGGATGCTGAACTCTCGCGAACGCCGGCCGACCATCTGACAAGTGACCGCGTACACTCCCGACATCGCCAGCAAAAGCGTGATACCGGCGAACGTCGCAAGCAAGGCCGACGGCAGCATCGGCGGGAAATGCAGAATCGCGCCCGCACCGATCATCAACGATATCGCCAGAGCCACTTCGCCGATCACGATCAGATTCGCGCCTCGCAGAAGCTGCATCCGCGGCGCCTCGCCGGATTCGGAGCGCTTCAACAATTCCTGTCCATCGCTGCGAATCGAATCGAGCGCAGGGACAATGCCAAATAAGATGCCGCATAGAATCGAAGTCAGGAATGCGAATCCCAACACGGCGCCGTCAACGCCGGCTCTCAATCCTGCGGACTCAGGCGCCAGTTCGATCAGCAGATCGGCGCCCCACCAGGCTAGAATCACTCCGGCCACACCGCCCGCCAGCGATAGCACCACGCTCTCCGTCAGCATGAGCCGGAAAACCCTCATTCGATCCGCGCCCATCGCCGCCCGGACAGCCAGTTCCTTACGGCGCATCATTCCGCGCGCGATGAGGAGATTCGTACAGTTGACGCAGGCCATCAGCAGCGAAATACCGACCGCCGCGCTCATCCATAACAGAACCGGCTGTGCAAGCGGCGGCGCGGGAACATCCGCGCGAAAAAAGAGCGCATTGGCGACGCTAAACACCGCAGTGCTCGCTCCTATCGCAAGCCCAATCGTGAGCACCAGGATGGCGGAGAACGCAGGGTCTCTCGCGATCATGCGGATCGCGTACCGTACGTCCTGCCAAAGGATCAGCATCCTAGCTGATAGCGCCTTGCGCCGACGTCTCCTCAACCACGCGGCCGTCAAACAGGTGAATCGAGCGGTCAGCGTGCCGCGCGTACCGTTCGTCGTGCGTCACGATGCAGATCGTCGCCCCGCTGCGATGCAGATCGCGCAACAGCTCCATCACAGCCTCGCCGTTGGCGGAATCGAGGTTACCAGTCGGCTCGTCCGCAAGCAGAATAAGAGGCTTGCCGCCGAGAGCACGCGCCACAGCTACACGCTGCTGTTGACCGCCCGATAGCTGCGACGGATAGTGCTTCATCCGGTGCGACATCCCGACTTTGTCGAGCGCCTCCTGCACCAGCTTCTTCCGCTCCGAAGACGGCATCCCCCGATACGTCAGCGGTAGTTCAACATTTTCATACACGGTCAGGTCGCCGATCAGATTGAACGCCTGAAAAATGAATCCAATCTCGCGATTCCGAATCCGCGACCGCTCGGACATTTTCAAAGTCTGGACGGGCTTGTCATTGAGACGGTAAACGCCGTCGCTAGGCGTGTCGAGCAGCCCGAGAATCGACAGCAGTGTCGATTTCCCACAGCCGGACGGGCCGGAGATCGCCACGTACTCTCCGCTGCGGATTTCCATGTGGACTTGCGAAAGCGCGTGCGTCTCCACTTCATCAGTCACGAATACCTTCGTGACGCCCTCCATCTGAATAAGAACTCGTCCGTTTTCGCTCATGGAAATCTCCTATTTCAGTTCGATCCTGTCCTGGCCGTCGTAGGCGGACATGTCGGAAAGCAATACCTGGTCGCCCACCTTGAGTCCGTCCAGAATTTCGATGTAGGTCACCGAAGTCCGGCCGAACTTCACCTGGGTGCGGGTGCACGTCTTCCCATCGGGGCCTAGCTTGAACAGCGATACAGTGCTTTGTGGCTGTCCGAATACCGGCTTCCCGACGTACATTACGTTCTTCAGCAACTCCAGTTCGATGGTGCCTTCCACGCTCAAATCCGGAACCGCGCCTTTCGGCAACTCGCCCAAAATCGCGGCATCAACCGTACGCGAGCCATTAATCACCGACGGGTCGATTCGCGTGACCTTTCCGGGCACTACGCCGTTGCGTGTGTCGATTTCGACCGGTTGGCCGATCATGATGTCCTTGGCCTGCGTCTCCTGAATTTGCAGTGCGGCTTTGAGACGCCACGGTTGGACAACCTTCGCGAGCAGCGCTCCCTGCCCCACCCGCTGGCCCACCTCGACCATCACGTTCTGCAATACGCCGGCTGTTCCAGCTCTGACTTTCAGTGCGTCCACCTGGCTCTTCTTGAGCTGCGAAGCGGCGCGCAATTGTTCGATACGGGTTTGCTGCGAAGCAAGCTGCGCTTTGATCGATTCGTCGTTGTTCTCGAGCCGCTTTTTGTCGATCTTGTAGCGGTTCGCCAAGTCGTCCGCGTTGCTCTTGCTGATCTTCGCCTTCATCTCGATCGCAAGACCGTCGCGGAAGAGCGCGGCGTCACGATCGGCCTCCAGCTGCGCCCGGTTGTAGGAAGCCTGGATACTCGCTAGAGCAGCTTCCTGGTCGAGGCGCTGGCTCTCCAGTCTTACCTTCAGATCCGTGTAACCGGCTTCGGCGGCCTTTACTTGCCATTCGGCGTCTACCGCGGCGGCTTGCAGTTCGGGATTGGTGAGTTCCAGGAGCACAGTATCGGCCTGCACCTGGGTGCCGGCCAGAAGCTTACGCTCCACGCGACCATCGGTGGTGGCCGGAATCGATACGATATCTTCGGGGACCAGCGTGCCCATCCCGCGCACATTGCGGGGAATATCGCCGCGTTTGACCGTGTCGGGCCAGACTGTCCCGCGTTCCACAGACTGCGCCGCCTGCGGCAGCCGCCTGAGAGCAATCGTCACCGCCGGGATCGTAACCAGCAGCACTACTCCGATCGCGATCCGCCGGATCAGCTTCTTTTTGGCCGCTCCTTTACGTTGTATATCCATGATTTCTTTCTAAGTGTAGACGCAAGTAACTGCCCATAGTTAGGAACTTTCTTAAAACTCCTATTCTTATACGATTGCGTGGATTCCGAAGTTCCAAAAGTGTCCGCTTTTGGGACGACCCTGTCCGAACTCGATGCTCCTGCGATACAATTCGGCATATGAAAAAGACGACTTCCCGGCGTGGTTTTCTTCGCGGCGCGGCGACGCTCGCTCCCGCGATTCTAGGCGCGCAGGACAAATCCGGGTCCAAGCGACCCGTGATCGGCAAAGGGGAGCATCGCTACGAAGTCATCCACGATTGGGGACAGTTGCCCCCGGGCATGCGCTACGGAAACACGCACGGCATCGTCCAGGATTCGCAAGGCCGCATGTATGTCCACCACACCGTGCATGCCACCAGCGAAAGTTCCGATGCGATGGTCATCTTCGATGAAAAGGGCAAGTTTGTCGATTCCTGGGGAAAGAATTTCAAAGGAGGGGCCCACGGGCTCCACATCCGCAAAGAGGGCAGCGAGGAGTTTCTGTATCTTTGCGACACCAACCGAAACCAGGTATTTAAGACGACACTTAGCGGCGAAGAGATTTTCGTTCTCGATTATCCCGAGCAAGCCAAGCCCTACCAGGCGAGGATCGTCTACCGGCCGACGAATCTGGCGATCGCGCCCAACGGCGACATTTACGTGGGCGACGGCTACGGCTCGAGCTACGTCAATCAGTACGACAAGAAAGGCCAGTATATTCGCACGTTCGGCGGTCCTGGCTCCGAGCCGGGCCAACTGTTGCAGCCGCATGGCATCGCCATCGACATGCGAGGACCCACACCGATTGTCGTGGTGGCCGACCGCCGCAACAACCGCCTTCAGAACTTTTCGCTAGACGGCAAACATCTGGGATTCGTGAGCGGTGTTAATCTACCCTGCCATTTCGATTTCCGCAAGGATGTGATGCTGGTGCCTGATCTCGCAGCGCGTGTGACGCTTCTCGATCGCAATAACCAGGTGATCCTGCATCTCGGCGAAGGGCCGACCAACTATCGCGATATTCGCACCCAGAGCCGCGAGGCTTTCCCAGTGGGCCAGTTCGTGTGCCCGCACGGAGCCTGCTTCGATCGCGAAGGGAATATTTTCGTCGTGGAATGGGTAGAAGTCGGTCGGGTGACGAAGTTAAGAAAAGTAGCCTAAGCTGCACCGACCATTCGCGCTTCAGTCCCCCGCTCGCTGACGCGCGCGGCTCCGTCGACGGCGCACTTCGATCGCGCTTTCCGATCTAAGCGCGCTCTCCCCAGGCGTCATCGTGTGGAGAACATACTCGTGGCGGAGTGGGTGGAAGTCGGTCGGGTGACAAAGCTAAGAAAAGTAGCCTAAGCTCCCCCGACGATTCGCGACTCTAACGGAGGCGCCGACCGTAAGGAAGGCGAGAGCGGCAACAGCTCTTCCCCGCTCGCCGACGCGCGCGGCTCCGTCGCTTAATACCAACCCCGAAGGCGCACTTCAATCGCGCTTTCCGATTTCAGCGCCGCGACGAATGGCTTCAAATCGCTCTCGCCGTAGTGATACGGATAAACAATCCGCGGCCGGAAAGCTTTCACCGCCGCCGCAGCCTCGACAGGCGTCATCGTATAAGGCAGATTCATGCAGACGAACGCCACGTCGATGTTCTTCAGCGCCGTCATCTCCGGAATCGCTTCCGTGTCCCCTGAAACGTAGAATCGCCGGTCCGCCAGTTTGAAAATGTAGCCGTTCCCTCGACCCTTGGTGTGATAGAGTTCGCCCGCCTTCGGCCCACGCTTCAGGTTGTACATCGGCACGGCCTCCACTTCGATCTCGCCGAATTTCCGGCTCTCCCCATTCGCGATCGCCGTGACTCCGGCCAGTTGATCGGCGACGGCTTTCGGACCGACGATCACCGTAGAGTCCGTTTTCAGCTTGGCGATAGAGGCCTTGTCGAAGTGGTCGCCATGAATGTCGGTGATGAAGATGAAATCGGGCTTCGGCATGCCCGAATAGTCAGCCTGTCCGGCAGGGTCTACATAGATGGCTTTGCCTTTGAACTGAAGCATCAGGGTCGCGTGATGGATCGGAGCGACCACCACTTCGACTCCACCCTGATTCGTAGACAGAACGTCAAAGCTGCGCGCCGGCAGCAAAATCACCGCCAGCAGAAAAACGACTAGAAGCTTCAAGCCAGCAATCCCGGAATGACCTTGCCCGCAACGTCAGTCAAACGGAAATCCCGGCCCTGGAAGCGGAAGGTCAGCTTCGTGTGATCCAGTCCGAGCTGCTGCAGGATCGTCGCCTGCACATCGTGCACGTGGATTTTTTCGAGCGGGTTAAATCCGAACTCGTCGGTCGCGCCCACGGTGTGCCCCGGCTTGATGCCGCCGCCGGCCATGAAAATCGTGTAGGCATCGATGTGGTGGTTGCGTCCAACTTTGCCTCCCACCCGCGTCTCGCCCATTGGCGTGCGGCCGAATTCTCCGCCCCAGATGACCAGCGTGCTGTCCAGCAGCCCGCGCTGCTTCAGGTCCTTAATGAGAGCAGCGGTCGGCCCGTCGGTTTCCTTGCAGACCTTCTCCAACGGTTGTCCGAGGTCTTCGTGGTGATCCCAATCGGTGTGATACAGCTGCACGAACCGGACACCGCGTTCCACCAGCCGCGCCGCAAGCAGACAATTATTGGCGAACGAACTCTCCCCCTGAACGGCGCCGTACATGTCGCGCGTTTTCTGACTCTCTTTGGCGAAATCGATCAGCTCCGGACCGCTCGTCTGCATCCGGTAGGCCATCTCATAAGCCCCGATGCGCGTGGAAATTTCCGGATCGCCGACTTCAGCGAGACGGCTCATGTTGAGATCGCGGACTGCATCTACCGTATTCCGCTGCGTTCTCGCGGTGACTCCATCGGGACTCGATAGATCGACGATGGGATCGCCCCCCGACCGGAACGGAATGCCTTGAAATGCGCTCGGCATGAAACCGCTCGACCATAAACCTGCTCCGCCGCGCGGTCCACGCGGTCCCGACTGAAGCACCACAAATCCCGGCAGATCACGCGATTCGCTGCCGATCCCGTAGGTGACCCAGGACCCCATGCTGGGGCGTCCGAACCGGATCGAACCCGTGTTCATGAAGCACTTCGCCGGCGCGTGATTGAAGTTATCCGTCGAGATCCCCGAAATGAACGCGACGTCGTCAACGACACTCGAGATGTTCGGCAACAGATTCGAGATGTACCTACCGCTCTGTCCGTACTGCTTGAACTCACGAGGGGTGCCCAGAACCTTCATGGGTTCCTTCGCGAAGGCATCCATGAACGCCTTTCCAGCACAGTGGGATCCGAAGCTTGGAATTCACGTGACTTGAAGTCGCGGCC
>JADMIO010634402.1_pt1 | contig 80342 bp, 73 predicted proteins | sample 8958161 | NCBI WGS metagenome assembly JADMIO01 (sample SAMN16585339, study PRJNA669376) | soil metagenome | isolation source: Crop rotation soil | place: USA: Cullars Rotation, Alabama | collected 2011 | reverse complement strand
CGCGACAACTTGTCCACGTGGAATTCTAAGCTTAGGATCCCAATGTGCTGGAAAGAGATATTTCATGAAGCCCTTGAAGAAAAAAAATACACCTGCTTTCTGAATGAAGACACATACTTGCCGATGATGTATATGCCCGATGCTATCCGGGCAACCATTGAACTGATGGAAGCGCCCGTTGAAAAAATCTCCATTCGCACATCGTACAATCTCTCCGGCATGAGCTTTTCGCCAAAGGAGATCGCTACTGAAATTAAAAAGCACGTTCCTGAATTCAGGATCGAATACAAGCCGGATTATCGTCTCGCTATCGCACAGAGCTGGCCACAAAGCATTGATGATTCTGTTGCAAGAAAAGATTGGGGTTGGAAAGAAGAGTATGATCTTGCAGCGATGACCAGGGATATGATCGAGAACCTTAAGGTTTAATTGCTGATCAGATTGTGATCTGGTACATTACCGATTGCCAATCGACCACGTTCCAGTGGTCTGTGAATTTTCCATCCTTTAAGCGAATCACGTCCATGACCTCTATAAATACTTTTCTTCCGGAAGCAGGAACACCGAAAAATTCTCCCCTGTGAGTACCAATAAAAGTTTTGTATGTGGTTACTTTATCCTCTTCAGCCACCTGTTCGTTGATGCTTACAACCAAGTCCGGGAAAGCAGGTTTTAAAAATTGATTGAAGAAAAATAACACTCCCTCGGGCCCTTTTGGGACGCCGGGCGGAGCAGTGTGATTTATAAACGAGGCGTCAATTCCGTAAAACTATTCAGATCGCCCTTTTCAATAAATTCCTTATTGAACCGCCGAACGGCGGCTTTATTTTGCTTCAAAACAGACATAAATGTTTTTGCTAGTTATACGGAAAATAGAGAAGGATGGTTTTACCGATTGCGATGTTTGTATTACATGCCCAACACATCTTTCATGCTGAATATTCCCTTTTTGTCTTTGATGAATTCGGCAGCCAGCACGGCTCCCAGTGCAAATCCCTGCCGGCTGTGTGCCGTATGAATGATCTCAAGGTCATCCACAGCAGAAGAATATTTTACTTTGTGTATGCCCGGTGCTGGATCAATTCTTTCACTGATGATCTCGAGTTCTTCAACGTTATCACTTATGCGATTTACCCAGGTTTTCTTCCTTTTCAGATTTTCTAAGATCTGTTCAGCTATCGATATTGCTGTTCCGCTTGGGGCATCTTTTTTTTGTGTGTGATGGATCTCAGTGATCTGCACTTCATAATCTTTTTGACGGGCCATCAGCATCGCGAGTCTTTTATTTACCTCAAAAAAAATATTTACCCCCACACTGAAATTACTGGCATAGATAAAACTTCCACTCCTGTCTGTACAAAGTCTTTTTATTTCATCCAGTTTTTCCAGCCAGCCAGTAGAACCACAAACAAGCGGGATATCAAACTCTATTGCTTTTCTTACATTGTCATACGCACTGTGAGGGCCGGTAAATTCGATAGCAACATCCGCGGCAGCGATATTCTTTTTAGTAAAGTCTCCAGGATTGTATTCGTCAATTTTCAAAATAATTTCGTGACCGCGATTGATGGCAATTTCTTCGATCGCTTTTCCCATTTTCCCATAACCAAGAAGTGCAATTTTCATAATTGCAAATGTAGCTAATGTGAGATGCAAAGTCTGAGCAAAAAATATTTCAGCTTACTACTTGCAGTGTAGTGACAATCATGTATTGTCGGCGAATTGTCCCGCAGATTTCGCAGAATGCCTGATTATTTGCGCGATCAGTGTTTAAAATTGAAAACGAAACTAATGCCGCCTGCCTTTACGATCGGGTTATAGGAAGGTTTGATCTTCAAACTAAGATCAGGGCTTATGTCAAATGCTTTCAGGTGCGCATCCACTGCGGCATCTACAACATTTAAACCCCAGAAAATAACAAAGAAGACTGCTGCATAATCTACGTACTGCCTGTATTGATTGCGGTATACCCTTATTGCCTCCGGATCAACGGGTACGTATTCTGGTTTCATTTTAAAATAATCCGTTGAATCCTGGTAGGGCCCGGGGTAGGGGTTATTAGGATCCTGTTTCGGCAGAGAAGCCTTGTATTTTGCAGTATAAGCGAACCTTGCATCCTGGTATGTATGAAGGTTATTAACGAAAATAACTGCAGTAACTCCAAGGGCTCCCCACACTATCGGAACTTTCCAGTATTTTTTATTATATGCCTGTCCCCAACCCGGAATAATGGCCGAACGAATTGCGGCTTTTCTTGGACTATGTTGTGCTTTGATCAATGAATCGACCTTAGCGGCAGGAAGTGAATCTTCATATGTAGAATGGCGAACTTTCTGTCCCGACGAGATCAATACGATCGATAAAGAAACAAAAACCAGCGAAAGCCTTCGGAACAGGCAAGGTCTTTTTTCTTTCAGGATCCTTAAAGAAATTGGAAGATCAGTCAATCGAAATGTCAATTTTCCTGAGAATGCCATTAAGTTCATCCAATGAGTAGTATTCAATAGTGATCTGCCCGCTTCCATTGCGGCTTGGTTTAAGCTTTACACGAGTACCGAAATGCGATGCTAAATTATCCTCTATTTTCTGGAAACCCTGAGGCATCGAGCTTTTTGCCGTTTTTTTAACACCATCACCCTGCTTGTAGAGGTTGCGCACCAATGACTCTGTTTGACGAACCGATAGCGCTTTGTTTTTTATTTCATTAAAGATATAAAGCTGTTTATCAATCGTGTCAACATTGATGAGTGCTCTTGCATGCCCCATGCTTAGTTCGCCATTTCTTACGGCAACCTGTATATCCGGGGGTAATTTTAAGAGGCGAATATAGTTGGTGACAGTGCTGCGATCTTTCCCCATGTTTTCGGCAACCTGTTCCTGTGTAAGTTCCAGCTCATCCATCATTCGTTTATAGCTCAACGAGATCTCTATCGCATTCAGATCTTCGCGCTGTAAATTTTCAAGCAGCGCCAGTTCCAATAATTGCTGATCATTCGCTTGCCGCACATAGGCAGGAATATCTTTCAAGCCGGCGATTTTTGCTGCACGCAAACGGCGCTCACCAGAGATCAGCCTGTATTTTCCCGTAGGTAATTTTGAAACCGTTATTGGTTGAATGATATCGTGCCTTCTAACTGACGAAGCTAGTTCCTGGAGACTTTGTTCATCGAAATCATGACGGGGTTGTTTTGGATTGGCCTCTATCTCATCAACGGGAATGCGATTTACACTGGTTACCGATTCAACAACCGTATTTTTCAAATGCCCTGTGCTGGTTTTTAGATCCGCATCAATGCTTTGCAACAATGACCGGATCCCTTTCCCGAGGGCGTCTTTATTTTGTTTAGGAGTGTTCATTCGATTTTGGACTTTGGATTTTTGATTTTGGATCTTTAATCGGAGACTTAACTTGATTGGCGAAGTTATTATTTGCAGTTTTTATTGAGGCCACAATTATTGACAATAATTCATTTGCCTCTTTATATAATTCCCTTAAATCGTCCTTAAAAGATGGATTAAACTCGGTCAGCATTTCATAGAAAAACATTGTTTCATCCAATTCTTCCTCTACCGTTTTTAGTTTATTTATAAAGTCCGGTGTTGATTTGGCACGACAGGCAGACCAATAGTTTGCCGCAGAGGGTGATGAACTTCTTACAACCTGGCCGGTATAAACCTTGTTGGCCACATTAAGCGGAAGCTTCGTACATAGTTTTGCAGTATTTATGGCAAGCTGTTTCAATCTCCTTTTGAGTTCACTTTCGTCCATATAGAATAAGGTTCTTAAATCGAAAATCAAAAATCTACAATTCGAGGATTCTTTCTTCCTGCTTGATCTTTGTCAGGTCATTTTTTTGAAGGATCTCTTTGGCCAGGTTCAGATAATTTACAGATCCTTTGCTGTTGCCATCATATAAAATAACAGGTTTTCCAACACTTGGGGCTTCACTTAATTTTGAATTTCGGTGCACAATGGTAGTGAAAACTATTTCATCAAAATGACGGCGTACTTCACTCACCACCTGGTTGCACAATCTCAGCCGGCCATCATACATAGTCATTAAAATTCCCTCGATCTCTAACGATGTATTCAACCTGCTTTGAACGATCTTTATTGTATTCAATAATTTTCCTAATCCTTCCAAAGCAAAAAACTCACACTGCACAGGAACGATTACTGAGTCTGCTGCGGTCAAAGCATTCACTGTTATTAATCCAAGAGAAGGAGAGCAATCGATAATGATAAAATCATAGTCGTTGCGTACCGGTTCAAGAATATTCTTTAATACCATTTCCCGGTTGGGATAATTGATCATCTCGATCTCGGCACCTACCAGGTCGATATGTGAAGGAATAAGATCAAGATTTGGGATCTCTGTTTTTAAGATCACATCCCGGGCAGAAGCTTCATTCACCATACAATCATACAGACTGTGTGTGATATTATGAAGATCGAACCCTACACCTGTAGTGCTGTTAGCCTGCGGATCACCGTCTACCAGCAAGGTTTTAAATTCCAGCACAGCGAAACTCGCGGCGAGGTTTATGGCTGTTGTAGTTTTCCCTACTCCGCCTTTTTGGTTGGCAACTCCTATTACTCTTCCCATAGTGTACCTTAACTGTTTTTCGAATTTTTAAATGGGCAAGTCCCTTTTACGGTTACAAGTTTATTGTTTCACCAATTTTCAACAACTGCAAAGTTCTTCCGTCATCAGTAAAGGCCTTCTTTGCTTTTTCGTGGTCAATTTTTATAAACCCGAATGTGTCATAATGTACGCCGATAATGTTTTTACAGTCGACCATCCTCGCTGCACGAACAGCGTCTTCATAGCCCATTGTAAAATTGTCGCCTATAGGTAATACAGCAAAATTTAGTTTTGCCCATTGTGGAATAAGCTGCATATCCAGTGTAAGTGCCGTATCGCCACTATAGTAGAAACTGCCCTCATTAGTGTAAATAATGAAGCCAAGTGGATTCCCACCATAACTTCCATCAGGCAAACCGCTGCTGTGCTGAGCAGCTGTACACTTTACCTGGAAATCGCCGAAATCCCAACGTCCGCCAGTGTTCATGGGATGAGAATTATTGACTCCTTTTTTAAAAAACCATTCATGAATTTCCCAACTGCAAATAACCTTTGCATTCGTAGCCTGTGCAATGGTGATACAATCAGAAATATGGTCCACATGGCCATGCGATTGGAGAATATAATCTGCTTCAATATCGGCGATGTTAATGTCTTTCGCTAACTCATTTCCAGTGATGAAAGGATCGAACAAAAGCTTTTTATTTTTTGTTTCGACCAGGAAACATGCATGACCGTAATAAGTAAATTTCATAGCGACAAAAATAGTTGTTAAATGGGTTCTTCGTTTTTCAAATTGTTGATCAGATACTAAAAAATTCAAACCTGAACTTCAAACAATTTTAAAAGATAATGTTTTTCCATTCGTCTTATTCTTCATAATCTTGCCTTCTAATGCGCAATTCTGTTTTTTGGTGGATCTTCATCGCCTTTATGGTATCGCTGGATTTTTATGTGTTCCAGGCTTTAAAAGTGTTAACAAATTCCGCTGGTTCCAGGACAAAATTGATCATCCATGTTGCTTACTGGACCATCTCCGGTCTGGCTATTACAATGCTGATTATATTACCGTACCTGCATTTCGCCCAGCAACACCGTGTAGTTAGAAATACTTTTTTCGCGATTATCATAGGCTTATTTTTTTCAAAGATCATCGCATCTATTTTTTTCCTTGTCGATGACCTGAGAAGAGTGATTCAGTGGGCAGCGGGCAAATTATTTTTTTCGAATACCGAAGGAGAAACGATGGAACAGGGAGTGAAAATTTCCCGTTCTGTTTTTCTAAGTTGGGCGGGTATGATCGTCGGCGGTGGACTTTTCACCAGCCTTGTTTATGGACTTAGCAACAAATATCGCTACAGGGTACACCGGGTGCAACTGGCGTTCGATAATTTACCAGCTGGTTTAAGGGGGTTAAAAATTATACAGGTATCGGACATACATTCCGGAAGTTTTACGGACAAATCGGCTGTAATGAGAGGTGTTGATAAAATACTGGCCGAAAATGCGGACCTTATCTTGTTTACGGGTGACCTGGTAAATGACCTGACCATTGAAATGGACAATTACATGGATGTTTTTGACAAGTTAAAAGCTCCCATGGGTGTTTATTCAATTTTCGGCAATCACGATTACGGTGATTATCATGCCTGGCCTGACAGAGACGACGAGCATAGAAAAAGGGAGGCATTGGCCGGCAAACACCTGTTAACTCCTATGCAACTAGCCAATCTTGACAAATTAAAGGATGTTCATGCTAAGCTTGGATGGAGACTGCTTTTGGATGAGTATGTTGAATTAGAGAAAAATGGGGACAAGATGGCCTTGCTGGGCGTCCAGAACTGGAGTTCCAAGGCAAGGTTTCCCAAATACGGTGATCTGAAAAAAGCATATGAGGGAAGCCAGGGGTACCCCTTCAAAATATTGATGAGCCATGATCCGTCGCATTGGGACGGGCAGGTGAAACCAATGTACCCTGATATTGACTTAATGCTGGCCGGGCACACTCACGGGATGCAGTTCGGCGTAGAGATCCCGGGTTTCAGGTGGAGTCCGGTACAATATGTCTATAAAGAGTGGGCCGGACTTTATGAAGACGGAAAGCAAAAATTGTATGTGAACCGGGGGTATGGGTTTATCGGGTACCCGGGTCGGGTGGGTATTTTGCCTGAAATAACGGTCATCCAATTGACCTGATCGTTGGCCCCACCCAATAAAATTGAGTTTCAACACGTTTTAGAAAAGCAAGATTAATTGGAATTAAACTTGCCGTTAATTTAGGGGTCAAAAAATCCGCCATTGGAAGTCTTGAAGCCATAATTCAGCTGCGGATGTATAAAAAATGGTTTTTAATACTGGTTGTACACCTGTCAGGGATCGTTGTATTCTCACAAGTTACCCCTGCTGATACTTCATTGAGCAAAGACGACAAATCTATAATAGACACCTCCCTCGATTATAATGACATAGTGTTTGATGATCTCGAAAAATTTCTTGACTCAATATTGGCGCCCCGCAGCTACATCCTTTCGGCATTTTCTGTTCAAAAAGGTTATTTCAATTATAAAAGCAAAACCGAAGTTTTCCTTGAACCAACACGGAAAGTAGCTATCACCCCGTTTTTTGGATATTACGATAAAAGTGGTTTGGGAGTTACTGGAATTGCATCGTTCGTGAACGATCAGAAAAATTTTAAGTTTTATCAATTAGCAATAAGCCCATCGTACGATTATCTCAAAAATAAAAACTTAGCGACGGGCATTTCATACACACGCTACTTTACGCGGGATTCCTTGCCCTTCTATACATCTCCATTACAAAATGAACTGTATGCTTATTTCACTTATCGTAAATGGTGGTTTAAACCAATGGTAGGAGTGAGCTATGGTTGGGGAAGCCGCTCCGATTATGAGGACCGTGAAGAATACATCACTTCATTACAATTGCGTCGTAATGGATTTACAAGGATCAATACAAAAGAATCTGTGAGCGATTTTTCAGTGTTCACTTCTGTTCGTCACGATTTTTACTGGCTCGATGTTTTCACATACAATGATCACATTCGTGTCACTCCGCAATTGACCTTTACGAGCGGTTCACAAAAGTTTGGATTCAATCAATCATCAAATACCTATGCTACACTGGCAAGGTCGGGAGCCAACATTCTTTACAACACGGAAAATGTTTACCTGGATAACAAACTTTATTTTCAGCCACTGGCGCTTACTTTTTATTTGAAGACTGAATATTCTATTGGAAAGTTCTATGTGCAGCCACAGCTGATCCTTGATTATTATTTTCCCGCTACTGAGAAACAATTTACGGGGTTGGTGTCAGTAAGCGGTGGTTTTATTTTTTAACGTTTTTTCCGGATTTATAAAAATCTTCACACGATAGCGGCAATAAGTTTTTAGTATTGATGTTTATTACTTTAGGGATGAAAAAATCAGTTAATGGATTTTAACGACGGTCGGTTTCCTTTGGCACTATACTTGGTCAAAAATTTTGCGAATCAAAATACTAAATATGAAAACAAAGCTTGTTAACCTTTCTGTTGCACTTCTCATTTCACAATTGATGATGGCGCAATTTCACATCGGTGTGAAAGCCGGTGCGAATATTACTAAAGTAGATGGAAAATCTTTTAAGGAGCAATTCGAGTATGGCTACAACCTTGGAGGTTTCGCTGAAATCAAGTTGAGTGATAAATTCTCTTTTAACCCTGAAGTTTTATTTAGCCAAAATTCTTCAACGCTTGACAGCAATTATAAATCGATCTATGAGAACGTAATAGCCTCCGATCAAAGTAAGGTAAAGCTGAATTATCTTACCATTCCTCTTTTGCTTGATTACAAATTTCTCGGACCTATTCATCTGCAAGCCGGGCCTCAATTCGGTATACTCATGAACAAGGACAAAAATTTTCTCCAAAACGGAGAGGAAGCGTTTAAGAGCGGAGACTTTTCAATGGCTTTAGGCGCACAGGTTAAACTTGCCCAGTTTAGATTTACCGGCAGGTATCTCATTGGACTCAGTAACATTAACGATATAGACAACCAGGATAAATGGAAAAACCAGGTAATCCAGTTGTCCGTTGGAGTAGCTTTATAATGAAATTCAATGCCTGTTAAATTGTCCCGCCAATCGGCGGGATTTTTTGTGAAATGTTGCATTCAATCAAGTTTAATCTTCCATCCCGTCAGTCACAGGCTATCAAATAAGGCCTGAACGACTATTTTTGCAACGGGCATAAAACTTGACCATTCTATTCCCCTGAATTATTTTAAGACTTTCCGTTAATCCGGATGTCATATTGTCTAAACAGAATTAAATGAGTTTTGAAATTTTTTTCCAGAAAAATAAAGACGAGATGGATTTTATTCCTATCATTCCATTGAATGAGTCTGATAGTGAAAATATGGACGGGATCGATATACCCGAGGAAATTTCCCTTTTACCTCTTCGAAACACAGTCCTTTTTCCAGGGGTTGTTTTGCCAATAACGGTAGGTCGTGATAAAAGCATCAGGGCCGTAAATGACGCATACAAGGGCGATAAATTGATCGGCGTAATTGCGCAAAAAGACAGCAACATTGAAGATCCTGAAACCAAGGACCTGGAGGCCGTTGGAACGATCGCTAAGATCATCAAATTGATAAAAATGCCTGATGGCGGAACAACCGTTATCATCCAGGGCAAAAGCAGGTTCTGCATTGAGGCGATAGTAAGCGAGGATCCTTACTTCAGGGCAAAAATTACATCTCTTATCGATGAAGAGCCCCCAAAAGATCCCGATTTCGAAGCTTATGTAGCCAGTATAAAAGAGATGGCGACTGAAATTATCCAGCTATCACCAAATATTCCTTCTGAGGCTTCTATCATTCTCCGCAACATCGAAAGCCCATCATTCCTTATTCATTTTGTGTCCGGTAATTTAAATACCGAAATAAAAGACAAGCAAAAATTGCTGGAGTTGAATAATATTCGTGAAAGGGCCAACTTGTTGATGCAATTATTGCAAAAAGAGCTACAGTTCGCCGAACTGAAAAATAAAGTAACCAATAAAACAAAAACAGAGATCGATAAACAGCAGCGGGAATATTTTCTTCAGCAACAAATGAAGAGCATTAAAGAAGAGTTGGGCGGCGATACAAACGACAGGGAAATAAAGGACATGCAGAAAAAGGGGGAAGCAAAAAAATGGCCCGATACTGCGAAAGAACTTTTTAAAAAAGGTATCGAGAAATTGGAGAGGATGCATCCAACTACTCCCGACTATTCTGTCGTTTACAATCATCTCGATCTGATGTTGGACCTCCCATGGGAGTCCTATACAGAAGATCATTATGATCTGAAAAAAGCAAAAAAGATATTGGATGAGGATCATTATGGGATGGATAAGATAAAAGAGCGGATCCTCGAATACCTCGCAGTATTGAAATTAAAAGGCGATATGAAAAGCCCGATACTTTGTTTTGTCGGACCTCCCGGTATTGGCAAAACATCTCTGGGTCGAAGTATTGCCAGTGCGATCGGAAGAAAATACGTCCGGCTGAGCCTGGGTGGTTTGCATGATGAAAGCGAGATCAGGGGACATCGTAAGACATATATCGGCGCAATGCCCGGAAGAATACTACAGTCGATCCGAAAAGTAAAATCATCAAACCCTGTTATGATTTTGGATGAGATCGATAAAGTAGGTAGCGATTTTCGCGGCGATCCTTCTTCAGCCTTACTTGAAGTACTCGACCCTGAGCAGAACAACAGTTTTTATGACAATTATCTTGAGTTGGAATATGACCTGAGTAAAGTATTGTTTATTGCTACAGCTAACAATATCCAGAATATCCAGCCCGCCCTCCGCGACCGCCTTGAAATAATCGAACTTGGTGGTTATGCTGTGGAGGAAAAGATTGAAATTGCAAAACGTCACCTCATTCCTAAGCAAAAGGAATTGCACGGGTTGAAGAATATGGAATTTAAGATCAGCGAAGACGTCACAAAAAAGATAATCCAGGATTATACAAGAGAGAGCGGCGTGCGGGAATTGGATCGAAATCTTGCAGGCGTCATGCGTTACGAGGCAAAAGAGTTTGCCATGAATGAAAGGGTTTTGAATTTGGTATCTGCGAAAGACATTGAAAAGATATTGGGCAAACCCCGGTTCAGCAGCGATGTTTACAAAAATGCAAATATGCCTGGTGTTGCCGTAGGCCTTGCATACACTTATGTGGGGGGCGATATTTTATTTATTGAAACAAGCTTGAGTGATGGCAAGGGCGAGTTAAGACTGACTGGAAATCTTGGGAACGTAATGAAGGAAAGCGCCAGCACGGCGCTGACATATCTTCAATCCAACGCTAAGAAATACGGCATCGATCCAAAAGTCTTTGAAAAGAAAAACATTCACATACATGTACCTGAAGGGGCGGTTCCAAAGGATGGTCCAAGTGCGGGCGTTACAATGCTGGCCGCAATTGCTTCTGCATTTACAGGGAAAAAAATAAAACCGTACCTCGGAATGACAGGAGAGATAACATTGCGTGGACAAGTATTACCAGTTGGCGGAATTAAAGAAAAAGTGCTGGCGGCCAAACGTGCCGGTTTGAAGGAGATTATTCTTTGCTGGCAAAATGAAAAGGACATTGATGAGATCAATTCTGACTTTATAAAGGGCATCGAATTCCACTTTGTAAAGAATATGAAAGAGGTCCTGGAGCTCTCTTTAGGTGATTAAAAAAGATTTCTGACCTGAGGCAACCAAATAAGCGTTTTTACTGATGTAATAAGAGTAAGAATTTTCATGTTGGTTGTTTTAAGGGTTAAAAGGAACTCCTCTATGTTCATGGAGGAGTTTCGATTTTTAGGACTCCATTCCTGAGGTGATCATATAAATTCCCTAACCTTTCCAAAAGTTTTTCTCATATTCGTGACCTGTGCGGTCGTGGATCATCATACCCGTTCTGTTTGTTTCTTCTATTGCTATTGGCCAAACACTTGGCGGCAGTTCTGTCTACAATTTTCTGAAATTGCCAAACACACCACAGTTAACTGGTTTGGGCGGCATCAACATATCCCAAACTTCAAACGATGTGGGAATGGCTTTTTATAACCCATCATTGCTGGTTCCATCGATGCATACCCAGATGAATGCGGTTTTCAACAGCTTTTATGCAGGCATCAAGACCTATCATCTATCTCTTGGTTATCATAGCGAAGACCTTAACACAAACTTTTTATGGGGACTCCACTATTTTAATTATGGAGACATACAGGAAACGGATGCTGCAGGAAATGTAATGGGTGCTTTTCATCCAACAGATTGGGTGATGCAGATCTCAGCATCACGGCATTATTTACAAAAATGGAACTATGGGTTTACTTTAAAATTTATAAACTCGAATTATGGGTTATATCGCTCCAGTGGAATAGCGACCGATGCCAGTGTACTGTACAATGATACCCTTCAATTGTTCTCTGCATCGATACTTGCACGGAACATGGGCTTTCAGTTAAAGAAGTATGATGACGTAACAGCCGACGACCTGCCCTTTGACCTGGAACTGGGAATTACAAAACGATTGTTGCACGCGCCTTTTGGTTTTTCAATAACTGCACATCATCTCCATCAATTTGACATCAGGTATAATGATACCTTGTTTAATAACGACAATAATTTCAATGCCGGCGATAAAGACAAAAAATTTGTTTTCGATAAATTTTTCCGGCATTTCGTGATCGCCTCACAGATATATATTGGAGATCACCTGGAAATTTCACTCGGATATAATCATCTCCGTCGCCAGGAATTAAATATTGATAACGGGGGTAATGGTCTCAATGGGTTTTCTATTGAGGTAGGAGCCCTGTTCAATAAAATACAAATACGGTATGCAAGGGCTTACTATCAAAATAACACCGCGTATGACCAGCTTGGATTGAATCTTCAGCTCAATAAGTATTTTGGGTTGGGAAAATTTGGACAGCGGGTTAATTGGTAAATCAAATCATATTCTTTAATGCCCGGGGTCTGCCTCCATACCTTATATAGCAACAATATTTGGTGGACGGCAAGACCACGGGCGGACACTCAATAAATATTTTGGAATGAGAAAATTTGGCCAGCGCGGTCAATTGGTAAATATCAGATTCTCCATCTATAGATCTCGAAGGCTTCAGCAAACGAACTATTCGCTTGCACTCCGCGCACCCTGGCCAAAGAACGTATAAACTCAGGATTCATATAACTCTTGTCCGATTGAGATTCGTACGCTTTTAGAGATTCAATTTTTTTTAGGAGATCATTTTCAGAGATCCGGACAAAGAAATTGGTGCGAATGCTGTAATTATTCCATGGTAATTCGTAGCCCGCGAAGGTTGTGTTCTTGAAGGCCCTCATTCCTTCCTGGTGAATAACCTGGTGGTCCTGGTGAATATCGGAGGCAGCTGGCAATAAAACCATTTCTGGTTGTATCTCTTTATTCAATTTTAATAACTCTTCGAGGATTTTCTGACGAACTGCCGGAAGCTCTCTTACTTCATAATCGGATTCAGATAATAGAAGTCTCGATGGCGGAATGCCAAGAACAGCTGTAGCTTTTTTGCATTCCATCTCCAGTGTATTGGATGAAAAGCTCTTTGGCAGTGCTTTTGAATGAAGGCAAAAGGCTGCATAAAAAACTTCCTTTCCTTCTTCTGCAAGTTTCGCGATCGTACCTCCGCAGCCCAATTCACCATCGTCGGTATGCGGGGCCAGTATCATTATTCGTGTAGGATTGAACATAATTGAAACAAAAATATTCTTTCGTGCTTAGTCCCGCAAATACACCGACGAATCTTTTAATAACGGAAGTTGCTGGGAAAACTGACTATTGAGAATTTCCCGGAACAAGTTTACTGACGATGTGCTGTCTTTCAGGAGCGAATAATTTTTATCGGGAAAATATACCGAGGCGAAATTCATAAAAAAGTATTTTCTGTCAACAGGCTCCTTGAAGTGGCGAAAGCCATGATCTCCCATTAAGATGATAATGGGCGGTGAAGTCGAGGACCTTAGAATATGATCAACCAGGTAGAGGAATTGTTTGTTTGAATACTGAAGGTACCCAGCATAGTCATCCTTATGTCCCTGGTTGCCTTCTGTCAATCTCTCAAAGGGCAACTCATTTCCATCTTTATCATAATAATAGGGATAGTGGGGCATCATGAGATGAGTATAGACAAATCTTGGCTCTGTCGATTTTTGTTGTGCAAGGTCCCGGGTCAATTGATAAATATGATCATTGTTGTTCCTGTAGCTGTATGTGGCTCTCTGGATCGTTCTTTTTGATTTGAGCCTTGTGACCAGGTTAAACCAAAGATCACGCTCAAGACGACTGAGGAATGTTTGCGAAGTGATCAGTTTTGTCTTTGCAGGTAAAAAATTTTCCCGTACCCGGGCAGGCTGCCCCTCAAAATCAAAAATGGAGCAATTATAAAATTTGTAACCATTTGCTTCGAAAAAGCCCAGGGCTTTGTTGTTTTTTATTTGTTGATAGGAATAGGTGATGTCCCTGCCGGTACGGTTGGTATCTTTTAGCTGGAGATATTTCATGTTCAATATAGAAGCTATCGAGAAAGGAGTGTAGTTATAGTTGCTGAAACTTTTGTCCATAACACGAAATCCCCTCTTTCTTAATTCATTTTCAAAGGCTGAGTTGTCCAGGTGAAAAATATCTTTCAATTCATCGTAGCCTGCATATTCGTCGGCTACAATAAAATAAACATCCGGCTTTTTGCAGCTGTCGCATTTTGTAAATTCTTTACTTAGGTTAAAATTTTCTTTTTTTTGAAATAACAATTTGTCCAGCAATTCGCCGAGGTCAATCACAATGATCAGCAGTAGCGCGATATTGAGGTATGTACTCAATTTTATGAATGATCGTTTTGTTTTCTTTAATAGTACGGCGATGAGAATGAAAACGATAAAACTGAGTGGAAGAATAATGATGTATTTGGTGATAAATGTTTCCTGCAATAATTTTTTTAATCCGTCATGAAAACCGCCGAAGAAAAAATGAAAGCCCATAATAAAAAAAGCCAGGAGACCCGCCTTGATCCAATTCCGGTAAAGGAGCCACGATAAAAGTAATAGGACGATCGACGAAAAAAAATAAATGGCTATAAGTAATAGTGCATCAGGAATTGGAATGAAATCAAAATGCTCAACGCATCCATGCAAGACGAAAAACAACGGCAGCAGGAAAACGAACACGGGCCTGGATCGTAAAAATGTTTTAAGTCTATGCATTTTTTTTCATCAAATAAAGAATTCTTCCTGAGTTGCCGATCGATTGTTTCTTCGTGACCAGGAAATATCTCTTGAAGGCTGATTCAAAATCATCTTCTGTATAACCAGGATAAATATCTTGTTTTTGCTTCAGCATCAGCTGTACTTTTTCATCCTGTTTGGGAACGAACTCGACGACCAGGTGATCCGTCAACATTCCAAAAAGCTCTGCGATCTTTTCAAGCGGTATATTTTTTCCAATCGCCAGGTGATGTACAAGGGCCAATGCCAGGCCAAGGTCACAATGAACCCTTTCAAAAAAACTGCTTCTCTCCTCGTTGTTCAAACCGATAGGAGGCGAAGGATTTGCAAGGTCCATCACCAGCGGAGAAATATTTGTTCTTTTTTCATTGACGATCTTACGATAAAGTTTGTTGACCGCCTCATGATCAAGGTCTGACGAGATCACAGCGATATTTTCATCTGGCAAAAAGGAAAATTCCCCTTCATTTGCGCCGAGGTCAATGGCAGTTTTTATTTGTGGTAACTCTTTCAGCCATTCCCGTATAATATTTTTCTTCTTCTCCAGGTAGTCATTTCGTTCACCGGCTTCCTTGTAATAATTGTTCCAGCTTGTTGTTTTTTCCTTCCATCGTAACCTTTGTACCAATGATTGAAGACTATCAAGGAGACGATGCAATTTTTCTTCAGAAAAATTATTTTGTTGCGGCATTTCTTTGCCGGTACTTTTTGAGGATAGTCTTTCGTGCACATGTATGTGCAGGTAAACATGAAACGAGAATTTACTTCGCCAGGGCAGCAATGATCTTGTGATGGAAAGAGGGATCCCGTCCGGATAAGCCAACAGCAAGGGTTGCAATGGCTGATTTACATAATGCATCAATAGCAACGGCGAAAGAAAATTTTCGCAAAACTGCCTGTATGCGATCCAGGGTTTTGTGGGGTCGTATCTTTCAAAGGAAAGCGTATCGATGAAAACCGGTTTGCCATTTAACCATTGTACATTGAATGGAGTAGCATCTTTTAATATCACTCCAAATCTTGTACATTCTTTAGCCAGCTGCAATGTAAGAAGAGCGGCGTCTTTCAACATGTCAAAGCACCATTCATAGGGATAACTAATGAATGGAACTCGTTGAGGCTTGAGCGTCTTGAACCAACCAGGTGAATCAGTAAAATTTTCGTTTATTTCTTCGTGGGGAATGAGCCATCGTTGCTCTTTGAGATGATCGTAACACCCGCTGTCGATAAAATGATCAAAATCTTCTTTAAAAACATTATTTACCTGCCTGTAAAGAATACCATCTTTTTCAAACACAAAACCAGACGGATCACGAAAGGACGAATCAAGTAGTTGTATGGTTTGTTGTGTCACTGTACCGGTCAGGAATTATTTTTTTGTGATCGTGTAAAGAAGGATCTGATCTGCCACCACAAGTTTTTAAAAAACCGCCCGATATTTTTGAAGAAGAACGCGATGCCCAGTGCGCCTGCGATGATCGCCTGGACAAGATAACTGCCGCTGCCGGGATCGATGTATAGGAGGTAATTGATCATTTTTTTCTTATTGTGAGACGTCAAACGTGAAACGTCAAAGACAGTCTTCGATGATGGATTTTTTTCCCGTTTCACCTCTCACGTTTCACATAACATTACATGTAACTCAAATTCGTCTTAGGCGTTAAAGTTAGCAAAGTTTCATACATCAGCTGAATGGTGTTTTCGATATCATCCCTGTGGATCATTTCAACGGGAGTGTGCATGTAACGCAACGGGATCGAGATCAGGACCGAAGGACATCCATCATTTGCATACGCGAATGAATCGGTATCGGTACCGGTACTGCGACTCAAGGCTCTCCATTGTACAGGTATCTTTTTATCGGTCGCGACTTTTTCTACCAATGCAAGTAATTTGTTATGAACGGCGGGTGCATATGCCAGCGAAGGACCCTTACCACAACTTACATCACCTTCAACATTTTTATTGATCAGTGGTGTAGTAGTGTCGTGTGTTACGTCTGTAACGATGGCGATGTTAGGTTTTATTCTCCTTGCGATCATTTCCGCACCGCGTAAGCCAATTTCCTCCTGGACCGCATTCACCACATAGAGACCGTAGGGCAATTTTTTATTATTCTTTTTTAACAGCCTTGCTACTTCAGCGATCATGAAGCCACCCATCCGGTTATCAAGAGCACGGCCAATGAAATTATTATTTGCCAGCTCATCAAAACCTTCCTGGTACGTGACCACCGCACCAACGTGTATCCCCAACTGCTCCACTTCTTTTTTGTTTCTTGCTCCGCAATCGAGCCAGAGATTTTCCACTTTTGGTTGTGGATCTTTTTTGTCTTCACCATGCCTTGTATGAATAGCCGGCCACCCAAATACCGCTTTCACAGGCCCTTTTTTTCCGTGTATCAGCACCCGTTGAGCCGGAGAAATAGCTGGATCTACACCGCCATTGCGTTTTAAATAAATAAGCCCCTGCTCTGTTACATAATTCACGAACCAACTTATTTCGTCAGCATGTGCTTCGATCACTACTTTAAAATCATGTTTTGCATTGATAATACCCACAGCCGTTCCGTAAGGATCAACATAATGCTCGTCAACATACGGTTTCAAATATTCAAGCCAGAGCTTTTGTCCCCAGGTTTCAAAACCTACGGGTGATGCATTATTGATATATCGCCTGAAAAAATTGATGGATTCATCAGTAAGGATTGTCGTTTTTTTCTTTGAAGTAGCCTTTGCCATGATTTTTTTATTTTTTGTAGTCAGCGTTCGTAACTCTATTGATCGCTTGTTGCGTCGCACACTTGTACAGCTTGTCCCGCATCAGCGGGATTCGGTAATTCTACTGAGCAGTTCCGTCAAACGTGAAACGTCAATCGTGAATGCATCCCCTACTCGCCATTCACCCTTACGTCAAAAATACCGAAAGCCAAGCATCAACAATGCGGAAAACATCATCAGCCCGTCTAAAATGAAATAATATAAAACATCTGAAAAATTTCTTTTGGCATAGTTGTAGATCGCTGCCGTTATCACACCGGGTATCAACAATAAAATTATATTCAGAGCAGAGAAATCATACCTGGTTAAAAGCACAGTGCAAATAGCAAATACGGCCAATGATAAAAAAAATAACCTGTCAACACCCTTCTCATTGAATGCGGTCACCATACTGCGGATGCCGACTACCTTGTCATCGGCCCTGTCCCGGAAATCGAACATAATACAGATCGCATAAATAAAGAAGAAGCGACTTACGATAAATAGGATAATAGGTATATTGAATTCATTGTTGGCAATGATCGCCGGCAATATTGCTGTTACATATGTCCATACCAGGGTAAGAAAAATAGTTTTTCCGACCGCGATCTTTCTTAACGCTCTGAACCAGGGATGAGGAATTTTGGGAGCTGAATAAAGAAAAGTGATGACAGCAGAAGCAGCCAGCCAATACCAATTGGGCAACAAGAAGAAGAAAAATATACATGAGCCCGCGAGACCAATAAAAAATAAAATGAGATGGAAGACCCTGTGTCTTTTGAGCCATTCAATTCGCGGCGATTCAACCAATGACTGGGAGGTAAGGTACCAGTGGAAGCTATAACTGCAGATTGTGGCGGAAAAGGCAAAGCCCATGAGATTCTTATCGGTTGGCGTATGAAGTAAAAGATAATAGGTTTGATCTATCATCAGCAGGGTGCAAACCGCAATAAATAAGTTGCTGTAAACAAAAAATCGAAAGATGTTGGGAATAAAAGTTTTTAGCAAATCAGGATCAGAATTGTTTGGCTACAATTTGTACTGTTGATATTGTGTCACTTTGATTATTCCCCCTGTCTCTTAATGTTAGCTTGAAGAACATTGTATCGTTCCTGGTCGGGTCCTCATCGAGAAAGTTATAGGGAATATCAAGGGTCATTTCAACGTTGTCTTTTGTCGGGAAATCCGGTACAGTAGCAAAGGCAGTATCTGCTTTATCGTTATTGGTAGGGTCGGGAATCGAGGTGCTGTTGGTTCTTACTCTTATATAAGTTAGCTGGCCTCCGCCTTCGTCGCCTTCCTTATCTGTACATTCAAGCGTTATACGAAGGACGCCGTCGGGAGCAGGTACATCAGTATTATTAATCTCTTTTACGCTTATTGTTGGCTTTGTCTGAAATTTATCTTTGTGACAGGCCGCTATTACAAACAGGGTTGAGATGATACATAGGGCATAAATTGATCGGCGCTTCATAAATCTTTTAAACTTATTTGTTCAAATTTAAGGCTTTACTTCTATAATTTCTATGGATAACGAACGGACTAAGATTTTTAACGTAAACGAAGGCAATTTCGAGGACCTTGCACTGGAAATATTTCAGTTTCAGTATCAGCATAATCCGGTGTATAGGACATACGTTGATATGCTGAAGTTTAATCCGTGGGACGTAAAAGATCTTCTCCGGATCCCTTTTTTGCCCATTCAATTTTTTAAAACCTATCCTGTTAAGACAACAGAATTTGAACCAGCCTACGAGTTTCAAAGCAGTGGAACAAGCGGGTCGATCAACAGTCGGCATTTTATAAAGGACATAGAAATTTACCGGGAAAGTTTTATCAAAGCGTTTGAATCGTTTTATGGACCTGTCGAGACCTGGTGTGTAATCGGCTTATTGCCCTCTTACCTTGAACGCGAGAATTCATCGCTGATATTTATGGTAAGCGAATTGATCCGGAAGAGTGGCCATGAACAAAGTGGCTTCTACTTATACGAGCATGAAAAATTGTTCAATACATTAAAAGAACTTGAACAAAAAAAGCAAAAGACCTTGTTGATAGGTGTAACATTCGCGCTACTTGATTTTGCCAGGAACCATCCACTTCCGCTAAAACATACTGTTATTATGGAGACAGGAGGAATGAAAGGCAGGAGAGAAGAAATGGTGAAACAAGAATTACACGAATTCTTACGAAAGAAATTTAACAGCGATTCCATTCACTCAGAATATGGAATGACAGAGCTTTTGTCACAAGCGTACTCAAAAGGCGAGGGCATTTTCCGTTGTCCACCCTGGATGAAAGTTTTTGTTAGGGATGAGGAAGATCCTTTAGAAGTTCATAGTTCACAGTTCACAGTTAATAGTTCAGAGTCAGGAAATAACTCCCGACTCCCGACTCCCGACTCCCAACTTTCAACAAGAGGGATCATCAATATCATCGATCTTGCCAATATCTATTCCTGCTCTTTTATAGCTACTGACGATGCCGGTACACTTTATAATGACGGAAGTTTTGAAGTGCTCGGACGTATCGACAACAGTGACATCAGGGGGTGCAGTTTGATGGCTATATGAAAGAATTGAGTTTAATATGAACCATACAAGACATTAAGTAAGTCACGAAAATTTTTCTTGTATGTTTTACATGCCTTGTAAAATAACAACAAGAGAGTAACGGAAAAAGATTGAATACTGAAGACGTGATATCAACAGCATCCAATCTTTTCACCATATAGCATAGGGTAGCTAAATCCTGTTTTCAATTTTATGAAGGAAACTGGAAACAGGTCCCTCCATTTTGTTGGTACGGTCATCAAAGGTTTCTTCATTTAATACATCGCCCATCTTCAAAACAGCAGGCAAATGAGAAAGAATCGTGTGCCGCTGCGAGTTCATATACGATCTTAACTTTTCTGCGTCCGCATCTTTCACGGACTCTTTTACCAATCTCACAGCTTCATTGGAGATATCTTCCATATTCCTTTGCGCTTCGTCAGCGCTTACCCCGGCATAATCGGCCACTTTTTTTACTGCTTCATTTTCCTTTTCACCGTAAAAAGTTCCAAGCCAGTTTCTATTTTCATTTAGTGTTAAAAGGTTAACGCCATCTGTTCCGTCACTGTATTTTATCATAGCCGCCAGTACAGCAGGAATGGCGGCCTGGGGCAATTTTTGCGCTGACGACATTTTTTTTGCCCCTTTAGTTTCTTGTGAATTCGGATCCACTTTTTCCAAAGGCGGGTAGCCCAGGTTTTTTTGTATGGCATCAATAAGATCTGTTACCATAAATGAAGTTTTGCTTATATAAACGAAAAAACTGTGCCAGCGAATTCAACAGATGAAACTCAGCGAAGAACAGGTTAGAAGACTTTTTAATTATCAGTATTTTCAAATTACTTTGCAAATATGCATTATGTGTCTGTTGAAGCTTTGACGAAGGCGTACGGGATCAAGCCTCTTTTCAAAAACATTTCATTTCACATTGAAGAAGGAGATAAGATCGCATTGGTGGCGCGAAACGGTTCTGGCAAATCCACATTGTTGAGAATATTGGCAGGGAAAGAAACTCCTGATGATGGGAAAGTATGGATACACAAAGATGTTGATGTCGCTTTGTTCGAGCAGGAGCCGTCATTCAATGAAGAGGTCTCTATTCTTGATAATATTTTTGATCATGACCATCCCGTCCTCAACGCGATTAAGGAATTTGAACTGCTAAGTGAGGAAAATGATACGGAGAAATTGAGCAGGGCCATCGTAAAGATGGATGAACTTGGTGCCTGGGACTTTGATGCCAAGGTCAAGCAGATACTTGGCAAATTAAATATTCATCATCTCAACCAGCCCGTTAAGAATCTCTCGGGCGGCCAGAGGAAAAGGGCAGCACTTGCAAGGACATTGATCGATATCGGTTTTGAACACAAGCATGTTCTACTGATCATGGATGAACCAACGAACCATCTCGATGTAGAAATGGTAGAATGGTTGGAACATTACCTTGGCAAAGCAAATGTTACCTTATTGCTTGTTACACACGACAGGTATTTCCTCGATGCTGTTTGCGAAGAGATCTGGGAATTATCCACGGGATCCGATGGAGACGGAAGTAATTTGTATGTACATAAAGGCGATTACGAAAATTATCTTGAAAAAAAGGCATCAAGGCTTGAAAGCGATGAGGCCAGTATTGACAAAGCAAGAAATCTTTACCGGAAGGAATTAACCTGGATGCGCAAACAGCCAAAAGCAAGAACAACAAAAAGTAAAAGCAGGCAGGATAATTTCTATGAGGTTGAAAAGAAAGCAAAACAGCGCATCGAAGATGCACAGGTAGAATTGCAAACAAAAATGAGCAGGCTGGGAGGGAAGGTTGTTGAAATGAAAAAGGTCTATAAGCAATTCGATGACAAAATAATTTGCAAAGGATTTGATTATACATTCAAAAAAGGAGAAAGGGTCGGTGTTGTTGGAAAGAATGGAGTAGGGAAGTCAACCTTTATCAACATCGTGCAGGGATTGGAACAACCCGACAGCGGAAAAATAAACATCGGTGATACGGTCGTTTTTGGAAATTACTCTCAGCAAGGATTGCAGGTAAAAGAAGATGTGAGAGTGATCGAGTTTGTAAAAAACATCGCGGAAAATTTTCCCTTAGCAAGCGGAGGTTCATTGAGTGCATCTCAATTTTTGAATTTGTTTTTATTTCCACCCGAACAGCAATATACCTATATCAGCAGTTTAAGCGGGGGCGAAAAAAGAAGATTGCATTTGCTCTCGATCTTATTCCGCAATCCAAACTTTTTGGTTTTGGATGAACCGACCAATGACCTTGATTTGCCAACATTAGGCGTGCTTGAGAATTTTTTGAGTGAATTTGCCGGCTGCATGCTCATTGTTTCTCACGACCGTTACTTTATGGACAGGTTGGTAGATCATTTATTTGTTTTTGAAGGTGATGGAGTGATAAGAGATTTTCCGGGAAATTATTCGCAGTATAGGATGTCTTTGGAAGAAACAGAAGAAGGAAGGAGCAAGGAACAAGGCACAAGGAACAAGGCACAAGAAACCAGTAACCAGCAACCGGCAACCAAGCGCCTTTCGTACAAGGACAAACGTGAATTCGAATTATTAGAAAAAGAGATCGCCGACCTGAATAAGGAGAAAGAAACGATCACTCGGAAATTCTCTGAAGGCAATCTTCCATTTGAGGAACTTCAAAACCTTTCACAACGAATTGGAGAAATAAGCAGCTTACTTGATGCAAAAGAAATGAGGTGGTTAGAGTTGAGTGAGATGATGGAAAGCTGATAGGTTGATGAACACGTTTGGAAATAAGTTTAATTTTGAGTTATGAGACGCGTTGTTATTGCCTTCTTTATATTCCTTTATACTCCCCAATTTGTTTTATCTCAAAATAATGATGTGTGTCCCGCTGCAAAAGAAATATTTCAGATGAAAAGGGGAGATGACTATTGGGACATTCTTGTGCTCTATGAGAGCGATTCCTCAAAAAGAGATTTTCAAAAGGAATATACATGGGAGTGGAATTTGGCGCGAATGGGTCTCCATATTATTACAGGGCAGAATTTACTTCGATAAAGCAACCAGATTATGATTAGCATTCATGCTCAATCACTTCATCTTTAGCAAGAGGCCGTTTTATGTCAGAGAATCTAATCGTGATTATAAACCCGGTGGTAGCCCTTACATTCTTACTCAACCGATGAGCTTTTGGGGTAAGCGCAAAGGATCACTTTTGGTAATAACAAGAACAACCAATAAACATCTTTTTGATAGCGCAGATCAGATGTTATTTTTGAAAACATCTTCAATCCTGGCGACTCAACAGAAACAAAATGAAATTCCCAATACCTTCTTCTCTTCCGGCAAATTAAATTGCTGAATTTATTCAAGTCGCCGCGAGGAGGTAAAACCTTATAACCTTAGTAACACAAAACTTTACAAAGGATGACCTTATTAGCTTATTGGCTAAAGAGATAATATTCGCTGGTCCTTTCTAATTAGCTAATAAGGTTGAGATGACATCGTTCCTGGTTTACTAAGGTAATAAGGTTGTGGGAGTCTGTTCTACTACAATCTTGCGTAAATCGCCTTCAAAACTTCGCTCACTTCAATCTTTTCCATGCATTTGAAGTGCCCTCTTGGACATTTGTCGTAGCCGATCTTGGAACATGGGCGACATCTTAATTTATTCACCTGTAAAATGTCGTAAGGCCGTTTTTTCTGTATCGATAAAAAATTTTCTCCATAATACGGATACATGCCAAAAGAAGGAACTGTATTTCCCCAAAGTGAGATGACGGGCCGTTTATAAGCGGCGGCAATATGCATCAACCCGGTGTCGTTGCTCACGACCAGCTTTGATTTTTTGACAAGATCCGCGCTTTCATTGAGGCTGAATTTACCGCAAGCATTGTAAACTTTTATTGGGTCAACAGAAGCTATTTCATTTGCATTTTCTTTGTCTTCTTTTCCACCTAATAGGATAATGGGATGGTCAAGTCGTTTGCACAACTCTTTCAACTTATGAACCGGATATTTTTTTGTATTATGGGCCGCACCGATCACTATTCCTATAAATCCTAAATGATGAGACGCGGGTATATCCTGTTTTTTTGTTTCTTCCTTTTCTGAAATAAAATAATCCAGGCCGGCACCATCATTTGTAACACCGAACGATTCAACTGTTTTCAGATAGCGATCAACGATATGAATATCCGGCATTACATTCCATTTCAGGTTGACATAAATATATTTTTGGACATTCAGCTTGTTGAACGAATGAAATGGTTTGCCAAGTGCCTGCTTTAGACGAATGGTTCTTACATTATGGTGCAGGTCGATGATGTGATCATATTCCTCCAGCTTTAATTCATGGATCATCAGGTCCCAGCTATGTGCAAGCACATGGATCTTGTGGATGTAAGGATTGTGTTCAACGACCGGGTGGAAACTTTCCTTCGTTAAAAAATGAACCTCCGCATCCGATACCTGCTTTTTCAGGCAGCGAATGACAGGCGTCGTAAGAACGATGTCACCAATTGAGGAAAAGCGTATGATTAAAAACTTCATAACACGAATTACACGAATTGTCACGAATTACACGAATTACACGAATTACTACGAAAAGACAAGCATGAATTAGGTGGTCCCTGTAATTAAATAATGTTGATTTCGTGTAATTCGTGTCCTAAGGCGTCGCCACTACGTCACGCTCAAGATAGTTCAGGTCTTTATGAAAAGTTTCTTCGGCCAGCAGCACAGAAATAATGCCTACGATCATCACAACAATGCCTGTGATCCACCCAGCCTTTACATAATCAACACTTGTTTGTAATTGCGTAAACAATAAGGAAACAAGCGTAAGAGAACCGCGAACCATGTTCGGAACAGTGGTCGCTACTGTTGCACGAATGTTGGTACCAAACTGCTCAGCTGCCATTGTAACAAATATGGCCCAGAAGCCCGTACCAAATCCAAGCAAAGCACTTACAATATAAAGAGTCGTTACGTCCGATCCCTGCAGGTTGAAAAACCATACAATGCTAATGGCTGTTATTGCGTAAAATACATAAAGCGCCTTCTTCCTGCTCTTCATCCACTGGCTGACAAAACCCGCCAGGATATCTCCGACAGAAATAGCGGCATAAGCAAACATTACTGCTTTGCCGGGATCGATGGCACCGCGTATTCCCATTTTCGTTCCGAATTCTTTGGAAAACGTTATAAGTATTCCGATCACATACCAGGTCGGTAGGCCGATAAGAATAGAGCTCAAATATTTTTTTATCCGTCTTCCATTTGAAAAAAGCATAAAGAAATTTCCTTTCGAAACAGTTGCAAATTGAATGGTCTTGAACATCCCTGATTCCAAAACACCAACCCGGAGCAACAATAAAACAAATCCGAGACCGCCACCAATAAAATAACAAGTGCGCCAGTAAAATTCTTCTTTGAGGAAGAATGCAACCACAGCTCCTGTGAGACCGATGCCTGCTACCATTGAAGTACCGATCCCTCTTTTTTCTTTTGGAAGCAATTCTGATACGAGGGTGATGCCGGCTCCCAATTCTCCGGCTAATCCTATTCCTGTTATAAAACGAACAAGCGCATACTGCTCAACAGTTTGTACAAAACCGTTTGCAATATTGCCAATCGAGTAAAGAATGATGGAAGCATACAAAACCTTTAATCTCCCTTTTTTGTCACCAAGTATGCCCCAAATGATCCCGCCCACCAGTAAGCCGATCATCTGGATATTGATAATGAACAGACCTTTTTTTGCGATTTGATCGGGATTTAACCCGAGTGATGTTAATGAAGGAATTCTTATAATACTGAACAAGAGAAGGTCATAGATATCGACAAAGTAACCGAGTGCCGCAACGATCACGGGGAACGAAAAGATACCGAATTGTTTTTGGGTCATAGCAAGCGTTTACAAAATGAAATTAATTCATTGTTCTAAAAAATTCATGTCTTTACCAAATGATTCACGGGTAAACCAGGCCGCGATAAAGGCAGCTGACATTATTATAACTCCCGTTATCCATCCACCTGTAACAAAGCTACCGGTGGATGTTCTCAAGCCTTTAAATAGTAAAATGATCAAAGGTAAAAAGCCACGGACCATGTTTGGAATGGAGATGGCAGCAGTAGCTCTTAAATTCGTTCCAAATTGTTCAGCCGACATCGTGATATACGCAACAGAAAGACCCGATCCGAAACCCAGGGCAGCGCAAGTCAGATAAAAACTATTTTCATCTTTAGCGTATAAAAAATAAACGGCAATGAAAATGGAGGTCACACAGTAGAAAAGAAATAAAGTCTTTTTCCTGCTTTTGATCAGGTTGCTGATGATTCCCGCAGCCAGGTCACCAAATGCAAGACCCACGTATTGGTATAGCACTGCCTTCCCGGGATCAATCCCCCTTATACCCAACTCCTCGGAGAATTTATCCGAAAAGGTCATCAGGATGCCGATCACGTACCATATGGGCAACCCGATCAACACACCACGTAAATATCTGAAAAAGCGATCGCGATTAGTAAAGAACATGAAGAAATTTCCACGAGCAATGGCAGTCTTTTTGATTTCATTGAACATGGTGCTTTCTAAAAACCTCACGCGCAATAATAGTAATATCAAACCCATCACACCACCGATGTAATAGCAAAGTCGCCAATCATGGAACCATCGATTAACAAAATAGGCAGTGACGGTTCCAAAAACTCCCGTTATGGCAATGATCATGGCGCCGATCCCACGTTTCTCTTTGGGAAGAATTTCAGTTGTCAAAGTAATGCTTGCACCCAGTTCACCCGCCAATCCGAAACCTGCAATGAAACGACATACTGTATATTGAGTGGTGTTTGTAACCATTCCGTTCAGAATAGTTGCTATCGAATAAAGAAGTATCGAGCCAAACAAAACGCTTTTCCTTCCTTTTTTATCACCCATAATTCCCCAGGCGATACCTCCCAGCAAAATGCCGATCATCTGGATGCTGAGAATATTTTCCCCGGTGGTAAGAATATCGTTTCCTTCTAACCCGAGTGATTGCAAACTTGGTTTACGGATGATATTATAAAGGAGAAGATCATAGACGTCGACAAAAAAACCAAGCGCACCTACTATTACAGGAAGGGAGAAAATGCCATGACGGTGCTTATCCATAATTTATGACTGGGAAGATTCAGGATCCTCTCTTCTGCCAAAAAACAATTTATATAATACAGGTAAAGTTGTAACAAGAATGATCCCGATCGCAATAGCTTCAATATGGTCCTGGAGGCTGAAATCAAATTTGCGTTTCACCCATGAATCGAGAAAATAACCGGAGAGCATCATGATAGCGACCCAGGAGACACTCCCGATAACATTAAATGCCATGAAAACGGATCGGTTCATTTTTACCATACCTGCTACGATTGGCGCAAACGTTCGAATGATAGGAAGATACTTGGCAAGAAAAATGGTACCCTTTCCATATTTATCATAAAAAGCTTTTGCTCTGACAAGATGTTTCTTTCTGAATAATAAGGTCTCCTTTCTTTCATAAAGTAAAGGGCCCGTCTTTCGTCCAAACCAGTAGCCAACGATATTTCCCAGTATGGATGCTATCATGATCATTACGATAATCGTCATGTGTGGCCATCCAAATTGAGTGGGCGCATCCTGGGCCACACCAACAAACTTGTTTGAGATTTTATCAAGGAAGACTCCTGCGGCAAACAAGAGGGAGTCACCGGGAAAAAAGAAGCCAACAAACAAACCTGTTTCTGCAAAAACAACCAGTAAAAGAATATATAAACCGCCGTAGTCAATGATCCAGTCGATGAAGTTTTGTAAAAATCCAAGCAGATAAATGTTCAGTAAATGTTCCATTCTGTAAAATCGGCTTTAAGTTTATTATGAATGATCCAATGCGCCTTCCCATTTGCTTACCACACTCGTTGCCAAAGCATTTCCCACGACATTCGTCGCGGTGCGAAACATATCACAAAAATGATCTATTGGCAATATTAATGCAATTCCTTCTGGCGGAATTTTAAACATGCTGCAGGTTGCAGTTACCACAACAAGGGATGCCCTTGGCACGCCGGCAATTCCTTTACTGGTTAACATCAACACCAGCAACATGGTGAGTTGTGTGCCCCAGTCCATTTGAATGCCATACGCTTGCGCTATCGCAAGACTGGCGAATGTCATGTACATCATGCTTCCATCCAGGTTAAACGAATAACCGAGTGGAAGAATGAACGCGACTACTTTATCGCGGCAACCAAATCTTTCAAGTTCTTCTGTTAGTTTGGGAAAAACAGCTTCGCTGCTTGTTGTGCTGAATGCGATCAATAGTGGTTGAGCAATTCGTTTTAGCAAATGGGGAACACGATTTTTTAAGATCAGAAATCCTACGGATAACAAAATGCACCACAGCAAAGCGATTCCGATCAGAAAATATAAAAGGTATTGACCATAAAAATTAAAAACACTCAGCCCTTTCGTGGCAATCACTGCGGCGATAGCCCCGAACACACCAACAGGAGCGAACCACATAACATAGCCCACCATTTTTAAAATGATATGCGATGCCGACTCTAAAGCTTTTACTATTGGTTTTGCATATTGGTGAAGAGCAGTAGCAGCAACACCAAAGAAAATACTGAAGACGACAATCTGGAGAATTTCATTATTCGCCATTGCTTCAAATACACTCTTCGGAAAAACATGTTCAACAAATTTGGCCAGTGAAAATTCCTGCGTTTTTCCAATCAGGTCCTTTGCCCCAGCCGTATCCGCATTGCTAAGGTCAATGGCATGACCGGGTTGAAAAAGATTTACCAGGAACATTCCCAACAATAAACTAATCAATGAAGCTGAAACAAACCAGAGCAATGCTTTACCGCCTACACGACCCACCGTTTTCAGATCACCCAATTTTGCAATACCTACCACGAGTGTACAAAACACCAGTGGTGCAATGATCATTTGTACTAAGCGAAGAAAAATTGTAGTGAGAAGTTTAATGTTATCAGAGAATTTTTTGATAGAATCGGCAGAGCTATTTTGATGAATCATATAGCCAACGACCACCCCCAGGATCATTGCAATAATAATGGAAACAGTTAGCCGGTTTTTTTTTGCCATGAACGTTCTGATAATAGTGTCGAAAATCGGAAAAATATCTAAGAGGAAAAACAATTCATCCTTTAAAAATCAGTTTTATAAAAGAATTATAGCATTAATTAAATAATTCTTTACTTTACGACCCTATTCTAAATTATAATACCCGCTTATGAGTTTGTTTATTAAGAAACCATTAAAAACACTTTTATCGGAAGCTTCTGAAAGCGACAAAGGGTTGAAAAAAACCCTGGGGCCATGGTCCCTGGTTGCATTGGGGATAGGAGCCGTTATTGGTGCAGGGTTATTCTCGATTACGGGTGGTGCTGCTGCAAACAATGCGGGGCCAGCTATCACAATCTCATTTATAGTGGCGGGAATTGGATGTGCGTTTGCTGGGTTGTGTTATGCGGAATTTGCTTCGATGATCCCTATTGCAGGGAGTGCCTATACTTATTCATATGCAACCATGGGAGAATTCATTGCATGGATCATCGGCTGGGACCTTGTACTTGAATATGCGGTGGGTGCGGCTACAGTCAGCATCAGTTGGAGCCGTTATTTTGGAAAATTTATGGAAGGGTTTGGGGTGCATATGCCGGCCGGTATGATGGGTGGGCCGTGGGATGGCGGTATAGTTAACATACCAGCGGTGTTTATTGTGGTCTTAATGAGTTTGCTCCTGATAAGAGGTACCAGCGGAAGCGCCAAAGTGAATGCATTTATCGTGGCGTTAAAAGTAACGGTTGTTTTGGTTTTCATTTTCCTGGGTTGGGGCTACATTCACCAAAGCAACTATAATCCTTATATCCCTGACAATACGGGTAAATTCGGTGAGTTTGGATTCAGTGGTATCATCCGCGCAGCAGCCATTGTATTTTTTGCTTATATCGGTTTTGACGCCGTGTCAACAGCCGCACAGGAAACAAAAAATCCAAAAAGAGACATGCCCATTGGGATCCTCGGATCGCTGGCCGTGTGTACCATATTATATATTTTGTTTGCGCATGTAATGACGGGTGTTACCAATTTCCAAACCTTCAAGGGCAAAGATGGAATTGCACCTGTAGCCGTCGCAATTGATCACATGGGAAAAGTTGGGGCTGATGGATTGACTCATCCCGATTATCCATGGTTAAATCGTGCGATCATTGTCGCGATCCTTGCTGGTTATTCTTCGGTGATACTTGTCATGTTGTTAGGACAATCAAGGGTATTCTTTAGTATGAGCAAAGATGGCCTATTACCGAAAATATTTTCGTCTGTGCATCCCAAATTCAGAACACCTGCTAAAAGCAATGCGCTGTTCCTGGTGTTTGTAAGTTTATTTGCTGCTTTTGTTCCTGCCAGGGTAGTTGGTGAAATGACGAGTATAGGAACTTTATTCGCGTTTATCCTTGTTTGCATTGGTGTACTAGTAATGAGAAAAAAGATGCCGGATGCTCCGAGAGCATTCAGGACTCCTTTGGTTCCTGTTGTGCCAATACTTGGCGTCGGCACCTGCTTGTTTATGATGGTTTTTTTGCCGGGTGATACGTGGATCCGGTTGATCGTATGGTTGATCATCGGCCTGCTGATTTATTTTGGTTATAGTCGTCATCACAGTAAGCTCAGGCAGGGCGATGTTGTATTACCAGTAGATCCTGAAAAACCAAAAGAGCCATTTGAACAAGTTAAATAAGAAAACTTACCATTTAAAAAAAAGTCCCGCCATTCGGTGGGGCTTTTTATTGAATACTTATCTTGCATGCTTCAACAATATTTTAAAATAGATCGAGAATGAAAAAAATTTTCTTTGCATTTACTTTTTTGATGGTGTCTTTATGGGCCGTATCGCAAACAAGGACCACCAAGGATATTCTATTGGACACATTGTGTAAATGTATCTCTGCGAAAAAAGACGAACTGAAGAATGCTTCTCCGGATAATATCCAGCAAGAAGTTATGAGTTGCTTTATGAGTGATGGTCTTGAGTTATTGATGAAGTATGCCCAGGAGAAAAAGATTACTATGACCGACCAGGCAGCGATGCAAAAATTGGGGAATGAAATCGGGATGGAGCTTGCAAAAAAATGTCCTGCAATGATGCAACTGGCGATCAATTCGGCCATTGCCGATAGTAGTGAAGGCGCAGGTATTTCCAAAATAGTTAGTGAAGCAGAAACAACAGAAACCGAAGGGACGATCGTCAGTCTCAATACAACTGAATTTCCAGCAAGTATTCAGCTAAAACAAAAAAATGGGACCGTTAAAAAAGTATACCTGGTCTCGGAGTTTTATACCGATGATGATAATTTCTATAATACAGGCTATCTGCCGGGTAAAAAAGTAACTGCGGAAATAAGCTCGCAAAAAATATTCATACCTTCTAAAAAGAAATTTGTGACGCTTGATGTGGTAGTAAAGCTAAATCATCAGTAAGGTAGGTCAGTATTCAGGGTGTATATTCAAATTTTTGGAGCTACCTGATCATATTGGCGGATAAATCAGTGCAAGTGTTGTGACAGGATTAGAGGATTTGTAGTTGTTCAAGCATGGAAGGAAGTTGCGATTTTAAAATGAAAGGCATTTTCTGTTTTTTTCTCTTGTTTGCTTCTTCTGCCATTGACGGATTTGTCTCTTCCTGTTGCCCCTGAGGGCCCTCCCCTCCATAAGTGTTCGAAACCTGTGTAGTTTTGGTGATGACAGTAAATGAGCTACTTAAGCTGGTTCCGTCAGAGACGTTCCGGGAATTAGCTGTGGAAACAAAGGTCGACCAACAGGTTAAAAAGTTATCGGGGGAATTAATGTTCAAGCTTCTTTTATTCTCGCTGATAAGCAGTAATAAAGTGAGTCTTCGGGTGATGGAATCTCTTCTGCAATCCGTTCAATTCAAGAATTTTACTCACTACGATATCATTGATAGTAAATATAATTCCATCAGAGACCGCATTTGTAAAATAGATGCAGGATATTTTGAGAAGCTTTTTACGAGGATTTTTAATACATACAGTAAATTATTACAAGAAGAAAAATCCTTGTCACGAGTAGATAGTACGATGATCAGTTTGCCTGCGCGGTTATTATCAGGAGGCATCACCAACAATAGTATAACGAAGAAATTTATTAAATATGGGGTAACCTTAAAAGGTAGCTTGCCATGCAGCATAAAGATTTTCAAAGAACCTTCTTATGCCAGCGATGATCGTGCCCTGGCTGAAGTCGTGAAGGATAATAAGTTTATTGAGGGTAACGTGGTTGTTTTTGACAGGGGCCTTAGATCCAGAAAGGCATTGGAAGGACTTAACGATGATAATAAGTTCTTTATCACTCGCGGATATCAAGCTGTAAAATTTGAATCAACTTCATCAGCACAAATACCTTTTAAGCCTGAACAAAGCACTGTTACTATCCACCATGATGAAATTGGCTTTTTGTTTGGCCAGGATGATCGTCGAACCCAACATTTGTACCGCATTATCCGGGGAAGGTCCGATAAAACGGGTGAAGAACTTTGTTTCATAACAAATATTACTTCAGAGAGCTGCTATCAGATCGCTGAGTGGTATCGACAAAGGTGGGATATCGAGGTGTTCTTTAAGTTTTTAAAACAACACCTAAATGTCAATCATTTGGTATCCAGGACTGAAAATGGGATGAAAGTTATGATATACATGACATTGATCGCAGCCATTCTGATACTTGCTTATAAAAAACTCAACAAAGTTCAAGGCTATAAAATCGCCAAACTAAAATTTGAAATCGAGCTTAATAATGAAATGACAAAAGCCATTGTGATATTATGCGGAGGAAATCCCGACAATGCTCCTCATTTGTTCGCCAACAGATCTGGTTGAACAGGTTTCGAACACTTATGCCTCCCCTCCCCCACCTTCCAGCCTACCGTTTTTCGACAATCATTCAATAACCTGCCTCAAGCGTTGTTTCCGCTAGTCTAGTTACTCGTTCATAACTCCCCAATCTCTCACAAGCTGTTGGTTAAATAAAATCCGGATCTCAGCACAAATATCCATTAACACGAAAGTGAAACCATGAGAAAAACACCGGGCGAAAGGGAGAAAATTCGGTAATTATATTCGTCAATAGTCATGATTTATTACCTCCCATCCAGCTTGCTTATAAACATAATCCAGATGCTATCGATCAAATAAGAATAACTGAAAACCCCGGATGCCCTGACAATTAATCAAGGTTTTTCTTTTGCGTTCATTACTGTAGATTTGCAGCCCGGCCTCACCCTCTTATCCCTCTCCATCAGGAGAGGGAGGCCAGACAAAGAATTTCTTTGCAGCTTTTGCGGTGACCCTTCAACAATTAAACAAATTTGATTTTATTGACTTACTGACTTAATGACTATAATTCATGGGAAGAATTTTTGAAGTTAGAAAAGCTACTATGTTCGCTCGCTGGGACAGGATGGCAAAACAATTTACCCGTATCGGGAAGGAAATTGCTATTGCAGTGAAAGCGGGTGGGCCTGATCCGAATACCAATCCCGCTCTTCGTCGTTGCTTTCAGAATGCAAAGGCAGTAAACATGCCGAAAGATCGAGTGGAAGCCGCGATCAAAAGAGCAATGGGCAAGGAAATGGAAAATTTTGAAGAGATCCTGTATGAAGGTTATGGCCCGCATGGTGTAGCGATACTGGTAGAAACTGCTACCGACAATCATGTAAGAACAGTGGCAAATATAAAATCTCATTTCAATAAAGGGGGAGGCGCATTAGGCAATAGCGGCAGCGTGGCGTTTCAATTTAAAAAAATGGGCGTGTTCAAGTTGAAGCCGGAAGGATTGAATTCGGAAGAACTTGAATTCGATCTCATCGATCATGGGCTCGAGGAAATGGGAGAGGGCAGTGGCGAGAACGGTGAATCTATTTTAGTATTACGCTGCGCCTTTAATGATTTCGGCAAAATGCAGAAAGCTCTCGAAGAAAAAAATATTACTCCGGTCAGTGCAGAGGTGGAGTGGATACCAACTACCACAGTTCCGCTCAATGATTCCCAGGCAGAGGAAGTAAGTAAATTAGTTGAACGATTAGAACAAGATGATGATGTGCAGAAGGTGTTTCACAATATGGGATAGAATATAAAGACAGGTATCAAACTATTTTTCAAGAAACCTTTTCAAATTATCAAGGCCCTGCTGCAATTGCGGGTGATAAATTCTTTCAAACACGAAACTGGAAAATTTTTCCCACGGATACCAACGCAAATGAAAATCCATGTACCATTGGACGGTTACAGAATTTGCGTTAAGATCAGCTGCGATTATCCACCCTGTCGGAATGTTTTTTTTCGGCAATAAATATTCCGCGGTCACTTCGTCATTTTTTTTCTCCCTGATAACGAGATACTGTTTTTTTTGTTCATCCAGGGTCAATCCCTTCACCTGGTTGTTTTCGTAAAAAAAATTTAATGAATTTGCTCCCGGGTACCAGTTTTTCCAATTTAATACCTCGCCGACCTGGATCATCACTGAATCTTTTGGAGAATGTATTTGAATGACCCTCGATATTCTAACATGAGAAGGAATAAAAAGTGAAATAATGGTAGTAATAAAAAATATTACAATAACACTTATTATAATAAACCTGAAGATCCTCATGAAGGTCAATTCATTTAGTAGATGAAAAGAGTCATTCCCATCTGAAAACCCAAATGGCAAAGGTGTAAATAACAATACCCCAGGCACCTAAAATACCGATCTGCTTCCAGCAATCATTAAGATGCGAACCTTCAAAGGCCACTTTGCGCAATGCGTCGTTGAGAGCAGTTAATGGCAACGCTTCAATGAGCCAATGTATACTCTGTGGCAACACCGTTTTTGGAAAAAAAGTGCCGGATAAAAAATACTGTGGGAACATAAAAAGGTTGGCGTAAATAGGGATCACATTTTGATTTTTGGCCACCGAGCTGATGAAAAATCCGAAACCCATGAAAACAGTAAGTGCAAGGGCGCTTAGTATCAACAATTCAAGAAATGTGACAAAACCATTCGCCAATGTGAAATGATAAGCATACTTTCCAAATAGAATTAAGACAATAACTATGAGCAATTGAAAAAATACACGACCGAGACTTTCCCCAAGAACGATATTGGCTTTAGATACGGGGGAAGCATACATTCTTTTTAAAACCAGCGTTTCCCTCAACGCAAAAAATAAGAATGCTACTCCAAATACAGCGGAGCCTATTAGTGAAAAGCCGATCATTCCCGGTAAGTAAAAATCAATTCGCCTGTATGGTCGCACCTCAATTTGGCTTACTGATATAGAAGCGATCTTTTCTATTTTATGATTTTCAATACTGGCTTCATTGATAATGCCATTCAAAACGCCTTGCAACTGCGGTAATTCTCTTTGACTGGCGGTGGTTGATCTTACCTGTATGTTATAATTATTGGAATCAATTTTTTTGATGTCAAGAATAGCGGTCATTCTTCCCTTCTTTAACCTGTCGTCGATCTCTGCATCAGTGCCTTTTACTATATCAAATATTGGGGACTGAACGATCGTCTTGTACATGGCGTTTGTGGTATCCGAGCTTTTATCGATCGCCACATCAAAAGAAATTCCACCACCACCGCCAAGTGAACCGAAAATAATTATCAGCACAATAGGAAAAAACAAACTGAAAAACGTTGAAGACGGACTTTTGAAAATAGATTTAAAACTGGCTTTTGTAATTGCGAACAATGCCCTTCGCTGGTTATATCGTTGTACCATCATTTTTGGTTGATGTGCAAATGTAAGTCTTCACAAACAGCAAAAGGATCAATGAATAAAAAATTCAAATGGCAAACGCGTTTGAGTCGTGTTTGTCATTTGTTTAATGCGAATAAGCTCGTTATAGATCTTGAAATTTTCTTTTCCAAGTTCTGCTTTCATCTTCGACGAAAAATTATTGGCTGAAGAGCCAAGGATGCGATCAAAGATATTTTGTGGCTCGGGAAACTCTCGCAAACGATAATCACTGGTCTTTGCTAACCGTGCGGCGCAGTCAACTGCATCCTGCAGCCCACCAAACCGGTCTATCAATCCATTGGTGATCGCATCGCTTCCACTCCATACTCTTCCCTGTGCAATTGTTTCGATATAAGCGGTATCCTTTTTCCTTCCGTCAGCGACACGCTTTTTAAATTGTTCATAGGTCATCTCAATGCTGTGCTGGATCATTTTCTTTTCATTGTTACTTAGAGGATGAAAAATGCCAGCATCTGCATATTCGCCCGTCTTCACTCCATCAAACGTAACTCCAAGTTTATTTTTGAAGAACTGTTCCATGTTTGGAATGATACCAAACACACCAATAGAACCCGTGATCGTGTTCGGCTGAGCAAAAATGCTATCAGCGGCACAGGAAATATAATAACCGCCCGATGCAGCTACATCGCCGAAACTTACAACAACAGGTTTCTCCTGTTTGGCCAATGATAGTTCTCTCCAGATGTTCTCGCTGGCCAGGGAACTTCCACCTCCCGAGTTTACCCTGAACACGATCGCTTTAATTGTTTTATCAAGCCTTGCTTTACGAATGAGCTTCATATAATTTTCACTTGCAATAATGCCGCGTTGATCGGTGCTGCCATCTACGATGTCTCCCTGCGCATAAATTAGGGCAATATGATCCTTTCCTGATCTTTTGAATCCGCCCGTCTTTGCATATTTGTTAATGGAGATGAAGTTAATCTTATCATATTTCCCCAGGCCCAGTTTGTTTTTTATGTCATCCTTTACCTGGTCATCATATTTCAGATCATCTACCAGTTTATTATTGAGTGCATCCTGTGCTGTTTGGATTTTTCCTTCATTAGCGAGTTGGTGAAGTGTAGCGGTGTCAATACCGCGTGAAGCGGATGCTTTAGCTAAAAACTGGTTGTACAGTGAGTTTAGCCAGACTGTTGTCTGCAATTTATTCTCCGGTGTCATTTTATCGGTACGGAAAGGCTCAGTAGCACTTTTAAATTTCCCGGCGTAAAATATTTCCGGTTGAATTTCCAGTTTGTCCAATGCACCCTTAAGAAAAACATAGTCAACATTAAAACCTACCCATTCCAGCATTCCGCTTGGATTCAGGAATATTTTATCAGCCACGCTTGCAACATAGTAAGCCCTTTGCGAGATCACATCACCCGATGCAATGATGAATTTTTTACTGGCTTTAAAATTTATCAGTGCATTCCTGATCTCCTCGCTATTAGCGAAACCATTTGGATTGGAGTTGGCGATGATATGGATACCGGCTATATTTTTATCGTCCTTTGCCTTGTTGATAAGTCTTACTACATCATACAGCCCTGGTACATCCATCTCGTCATTGCTGCTAAAACCAGACAACGGACTTTCAACCTGTTGCTCTTTGAAATCCCGGCTAAGATCAAGCACCAGTACAGATTTCGCTTCAACTGTCGGTTTTTCCTTTGACGCCAATCCAGCCAGCCAACCAACAAACAAAAAGAATACGATCAGCGAGAAGATGATCAGTGACAATAGTGAGGCAAAGAATATTTTAAAAAAACTTTTCATGATCTGAAATTTGAGTAGGTAAAAATAAAGACTATCACGGATTTAATGGATGAAGCTGGATTCCGCGGAGGAATAAAGATTTTTTGAAAACCGCTATCTGTGAAGATCTGTGTGATCTGTGAGCATTTATTAAAGGCAGGTTCTCACAGATTAACACGGATGAACTGTATTCTTCTGAATTCTATATTCTGTCTTCTGCATTCTTTGTACGTTTGATGTGTATGAACAGAACTTATCTACTGATAGGAGGCAATGTCGGAGACCGGGAAAAGAATTTTACAATAGCGACAGAATATATAAAGCAATATTGTGGATCCATCCTCCGATCATCCTCTTTATATGAGACAGCAGCATGGGGCAAAACAGATCAGCCTTCATTTCTTAACCAGGTGCTTGAAATAGAGACGAAGCTGGACGCGGAACATTTAATAATGCAAGTGCTGGAGATAGAAAAACTCATGGGTCGTGAACGAAAAGAAAAATATGGCCCGCGTGTTATCGACATCGACATTTTGTTATTCAATAGTGATCAATATGATCTTCCTTTCCTAAAGATTCCACACCCCGAAATGCAAAATCGCCGTTTTGCATTGGCACCCCTAGAAGAGATCGCCGGTGAAATTCAACATCCTGTTTTTAAAAAATCCATTTCCCAATTATTGAAAGAATGTCCCGATAAATTGGAGGTAAAGACATATGTCACCGGGCATTTATGACCCTATTCTGATTTTTTCCACAACCAGCTCAAATAAAATTTTTTATTAACCATTTAATTTATTTTGTGCCCCTGGTTGCTGCTACTAACTAATGACTAACATCCAACAACCGTTAGCGCCCACATGAATTATCATTTTATAACTATTGAAGGGAATATCGGAGCGGGTAAGACAACGTTGGCTCATTTGCTTGCCCGTCATTTCAATGCAAGGCTTGTGCTGGAGGAGTTTGCTGACAATCCTTTTCTTGCTAAATTCTATGAAAATCCCCATCAATTTGCTTTCCCCCTCGAGCTTTTTTTCATGGCAGAGCGCTTTAAACAACTAAAAGAGCTGATACAACAAAAAGACCTTTTTCAGAACATTACCGTTTGCGACTATCTTTTTACCAAATGTCTTTTGTTTGCGAAAGTTACTTTGCCCGATGATGAGTTTCGCTTGTACCAGCGGCTGTTTGAAATCATTCACCAGCAATTGATACAACCTGATATCCTGATCTACTTGCATGCTCCCGTTTCCAAACTCCAGGCAAATATTAAAAAGCGTAATCGCCCCTACGAACAAAATATTCCTGACCAGTACTTGTTCAATATCCAGGAAACCTATACGCATTACATCAAACAACATAACGTCAAAACCATTTTTGTCGATGCAGCAAACGCGGATTTCCTCGGCAATGAAAAGCATTTGAAGGTGATTACCGACGCATTGGAAAAAGATTACGACCAGGGGCAACACTATTTTTCATTGCCATAGAAAGAACCACGGTTTACAGGATTTTTCGGGATTAAGTTGAATATGGAAGCGATCGCCGCCAGAAATCGATCGATGTTGTTTAATTTTGGTCATTACATAATTTTCGATTGTTCATTAAAACCAGGTTTATTTTTCCTTTTTAATCCATGAGTAATTTTGAAAATCATGGTTCTTTAACTAATCCTGCAAATCGTGGTTCTTTACGTGACTCCCCCTTCGCGGCCGTTCAAATCACAGAATTCAAAAACTTACTGCTGGGAAGATTTGTCTTCATCATGGGCCTGCGCATGATGACTACGCTGGTTGGTTGGTGGATATACCAGTTGACAAATGCCGCGTTCGCTATCGGCCTTGTTGGTTTATCAGAAGTAATACCCGCTGTTTCATTTGCTCTGTACGCAGGACATGTAATTGATATAAGTGAAAAAAGGTGGATGCTTTTACGCGGTGTTCTTTTTTATTTTGCCGCCGCAACGACTCTATTGATATTATCTACCGGGTTTACTAAAGAACATTTGAGTGCTCACTCGATAGCTATCTGCATCTATGCAGTTATTTTTTGCACGGGGATCGTTCGATCATTTACTGGTCCCGTATTTAACGTGATGCTTGCCCAGATCGTACCAAAAAATGTTTTGCAAAATGCCACGACATGGAACCAGGGCACCTGGCTTTCCGCTTCAGTCACCGGTCATGCACTGGGCGGTTTGCTGATCGCTTATTTTGGAATTACCGGGGCATTAATAGCGATCGCCTCGTTGATCCTCGCGGCATTCTTCATACTGTTATCAGGTCTTAAACCAAAACCTCCATTGAATGAAAGAGGAGAGAAGAAGACATGGGAAAGTGTGAAAGAAGGATTACGTTTTGTTTTCAAAACAAAAGAACTATTAGGAGCCATTTCGCTCGATCTGTTTGCCGTTTTATTTGGTGGCGCAGTAGCCATGGTACCTGTTTATGCAAGAACTATTTTGCATGTCGGGGCGATCGGTTATGGGTGGTTGAATGCTGCTTCAGACATTGGTTCAATTTGCATAGTGATATTGTTGACGATTTTTCCTCTGCAAAGGAAACAGGGTAAAAGATTGCTATTTGTAGTTGCTGGATTTGGCATTTGTATCATTATTTTCGGTTTGTCAAAAATTTATATGATCTCATTTTTTGCATTGTTGATCAGCGGGATGCTTGACGGAGTAAGTGTGGTGGTAAGAGGAACGATCACTCAGTTGAAGACACCCGACAATATGCGGGGCCGCGTGCTAAGTGTAAACAGCATGTTCATTAATTCAAGTAATGAATTGGGTCAATTTGAAAGTGGACTTGCAGCTCATGTATTAGGCAATGTGCCTTCGGTGGTGTTTGGCGGTTGTATGACGCTGCTGGTTGTAATTATTACATGGTTCAAAGCACCCAGTTTACGTAAATTAGAGTATTGAACAAGTTTCATAGGTTCCAAAAGTTCCAAAGGTTCCAGAAGTTATATTACTAAAGTTGAAACGTCATTCGATCTTTAACCTTTGGAACTTCTGAAACGTCTGGAACTCATGAAACTTTTACAATGTTTGGAACTTTTTAAACTTATTACCATGAACCGTCGAAACTTTCTTCATTCATCTGCGCTTACCTTGGGAGCGCTGACCCTTGCACAACAAAAAATCTTTGCAAACATGTTTGACGAACCCTGGAAAATTAAAATGCTCAGAAATGACGTGGGTATCTTTACTGAGAAAGGAGGAACGATCGCTTTTCTGTTGTCAAAAAAAGGAATTGTTGTTGTAGACTCAGAATTTCCGGAGCAGTCGCAACACCTCATAGATGAATTAAAGAAGCAAAGTGATCACCCTTTTGAGCTTCTTATCAATACACACCACCATGGCGATCACACTGCAGGGAATATTTCATTCAAGGGGATAGTCAAGCATGTGCTGGCACACGAGAACTCATTGAAGAATCAGAAGAATGTGGCAGTTGCCCAAAAAACAGAAGACAAGCAATTGTATCCCGATCAAACTTTCGGGGATAGTTGGTCTGGAAAGATCGGGAAAGAAAGGATCAGTCTTCAATATCACGGCACGGGTCATACTGATGGAGATTCGATCATTCATTTTGAACATGCCAACATTGTACACATGGGCGATCTGATGTTTAACCGCCGGCATCCTTTTGTTGACAGAAGCGCGGGAGCCAGTATCAAAAGCTGGATCACCGTTTTAGACAAGACCACCAATCAATTCAGCAACGACAGCATTTTCGTTTTCGGTCATGCTGCAGATGGTTATGAAGTCACCGGAACCAAAGATGACCTGAAGGCATTCGGTGAGTATCTTGGCAAGGTGTTGAATTTTGTTGACGCTGAGATCAAAGCGGGTAAGACAAAAGATGAGGTTTTAAAAACAACCGAATTGCCTTTTGAAACACAGTGGAAAGGAGATGGGTTACAAAGACCATTGCAGGCTGCATACGAAGAACTGACCGCGAAGTGATCAGGCTTTTTGTTTTTCGACCTCAACCAGTTTTTCCAGTACATAATAAGTGATCGGGCAGAAAGTAGAATTCTTTAGGGTTAATTGTTGGCGTTTGATGAATACATCTTCATCTGTATAGGGGAATCGCTGGCAATCTGAAGGCCGCTGGTCATAGATACTGCAAAAATTGTCGGCTCCTAAAAAAGGGCACGGGGTTGATCTTACCACAAAATCTCCTTCCTCATCTACCTTTAAATAAGTCCCGATAAACTCACTTTCCCTCATCTTTAAATGCTTGCTGATCCTTTTGATATCGGGTGTTTTAAACCGGGGTGAATAATTTTTGCAACAATTGGCACATTGAAGACAATCAATTTTCGAAAACGCTTCCTCATGAAAAGCGGGTAGTTGTTTCAATACTTCATTTTTGCCGGCCTTTTGCAGGTATTGCTTATATATCTTCTGGCGGTCGGCAGATTTTTTCTCCCAATTGGACAACAAATCTTTATTCATATAGTTTTAACGATGGAAGGCGGGACAAGGTACACAACATTTAAAAAGCTGCCTTATTTTTACTGTTAATATGCAAGCCGTTTACGAACAACTGCTGATACTTATTTCTACTCCTCTATACATTGTTATTATTGGACTTGAATTACTCTTGAGTAATTATGGACATAAAAAGGCGTATACATGGAAGGACACGGCTGCCAATGTTTACCTGATGTTGTTGAATGCCTGCCTCGACATTTTTGTGCGCGGTGCTTACTTGCTTGTATTGACTTATTTTTTTCACTACCAGCTTTTTTCATTTACCAATGTCATTGTGTATTGGGTGATGCTCCTGGTGTTCGAAGATTTTTTGTATTACTGGCTGCATCGCTTTGATCACGAAATACGATTGTTCTGGGCTGTGCATGTGACCCATCATTCTTCGCAGCAACTTAATTTTTCCGTTGGTTTTCGTTCTTCTGTATTTCAGCCGCTCTACCGGTTCATTTATTTTATTCCACTTGCATTACTTGGCTTCAAACCACTTGACATTGTTTTCATGTACTCGGCCACCCAGATCTGGGGGATATTTGTCCATACGGAACTCATAAATAAAATGGGATGGCTCGAATACATTCTTGTTACTCCCTCGCACCATCGCGTGCATCATGCTTCCAATCCCAGGTATCTCGATATGAATATGGGAATGTTCCTTATTATTTGGGACAAGATCTTTGGAACATTTCAACCCGAACTTCCGGCTGTAGAATATCAACCTTTAAAGTATGGTCTCACAAAACCAATAGAAAAAAAGACGCCAGTCAATATTGTTTTTCATGAATGGAGTAGTCTGCGGAAAGACCTTTGGCGAAAAGACATTGGCTGGAAAGAAAAACTTTTTTATGTCTTTGGCCCTCCCGGCTGGAGCCATGACGGTAGCCGCAAAACCAGTAGGGAACTGCGAAAAATCGAATCCGGCGAAGTAGAAACTGCTCACGATAGTGAAAGGCAAGTCACTTTTTCGTCGGTCGTCAGTCGTGAGTCGTGAGTACTGCCGACTGCTTATTCACAATTGACCATTCACCATTCACAACCCATGTTTTCTCCCTTCCAGCCCGTAACTTTGCGCTTTTCCTTGATTAAAATCATTATTGGCAACAAATGAATCTATTCGAACAGCAATCCAATGAATTCGTACCCAGGCACATTGGAACCATAGGACAGGAACCGGAAATGTTGAAGACGATCGGCATAAACAGTCTTGAAGAGCTTATTGATAAAACAATCCCTTCTTCCATCCGCATTCACTCAGGTTTAAATTTACCGGACGGCATCAGCGAAGCTGAACTACTTTCAGAATTGAAAAACGTGTCTTTTCACAACAAGACCTTCCGCACTTATATCGGCCAGGGATATTATGACACCATCGTACCGTCAGTGATTCTCCGAAATGTTTTTGAGAATCCGGGATGGTATACGCAATACACACCTTACCAGGCAGAAATTTCGCAGGGACGCTTGGAAAGTTTGCTGAACTTTCAAACAATGGTGAGTGACCTTACCGGCCTACCCATCGCCAATGCTTCTTTGCTTGACGAGGCAACGGCCGCCGCCGAAGCGATGAATATGTTTTTCCACCAGGTAAACAAGACCGATGAAATAAGATCTCCAAAGTTTTTTGTTGATAACGAGATATTCCCTCAAACAAAAGATGTAATTGTAACAAGAGCTACACCACTTGGTATAAAGATCGTTTTTGGTGATTATAAAAATGTGAAGATCGACAACAGTTTTTTTGGAGCTATTGTTCAGTATCCAAACAACCTCGGTTCGATTGAAAATTATCGCGATTTCATCAACATGGTTCACGATGCCGGTGGATACGTGGCCATGGCAACAGATCTTCTTGCATTAACCCTATTAACTCCGCCGGGTGAATTGGGTGCTGATGTAGCTGTTGGATCTGCGCAGCGATTCGGTGTGCCTCTTGGTTATGGGGGACCGCATGCCGCATTCTTTTCTGCAAAGGAGGATTTTAAAAGGGCAATGCCCGGGCGCATCATCGGAGTAAGCGTTGATGCGGAAAATAATCGTGCCCTTCGCATGGCGTTGCAGACAAGAGAGCAGCATATCAAAAGAGAAAAGGCTACTTCAAATATTTGTACGGCGCAGGCATTGCTGGCAAATATGGCGGCTATGTACAGTGTGTTTCACGGTCCCCACGGATTAAAAAATATTGCGAAGCGCGTTGCATTACTTACACAGATCGTTGCAGAAGGTATCCAGGAAAGAGGCTTTGAATTGGTTTCAGCAAATTTCTTTGATACGGTTGTTGTGAAGGTGGACGATATACAACCTTTCAAAGAAAAGGCGGAGAGTCAGCGGATCAATTTGCGATATATTGACGATACTCATATTGGTATTTCATTGGACGAAACAGTTGTGTTGGATGATCTTTACGATCTTATCAATTGTTTTGAAAATGATGTTGACCCGGTTGCTTTTTCAATAAATGAGGATGATGAATTGGAGCATATACCTTCTTTCGCAGTTCGCACTTCTTCATTTTTGACGCATCCTGTGTTCAATGCTCATCATAGTGAAACGCAGATGATGCGTTACATCAAGCAACTCGAGAATAAAGATCTTTCTCTCAATACATCAATGATCTCTTTGGGCAGCTGTACCATGAAGTTGAATGCAGCGAGTGAAATGATCCCTTTGAGCTGGATCCACTGGAGCCGCATACATCCATTTGTTCCTGCCGCACAAGCAAAAGGATACAAACAAATCGTTGATGAATTATCTGATTATTTAAATGCGATCACTGGCTTTGATGCCTGCAGTTTGCAGCCAAACAGTGGCGCACAGGGAGAATTTGCAGGACTCTTAACGATCCGGAATTTTCATCTGGCAAATGGTGATACAAACCGCAATGTGATCCTGATACCAATTTCTGCTCATGGCACAAACCCTGCTTCTGCTGTTATGGCGGGGATGAAGGTGGTGGTGGTGAAAGCGTTGGAGAATGGATATATTGACGTGTCAGATTTTAAAGCAAAGGCTGAACAACATAGTGCAAACCTTGCTGGCACGATGATCACTTATCCAAGCACGTACGGAATTTTTGAAGAAGAGATAAAACTCATTTGCGATATTGTTCATCAGCATGGAGGACAGGTGTACATGGATGGAGCCAACATGAACGCACAATCAGGCCTCACCTCTCCGGCTACCATTGGTGCAGATGTCTGTCACTTGAACTTGCATAAAACATTTTCCATTCCACATGGTGGCGGTGGACCGGGCATGGGACCGATTTGTGTGAAGTCACATTTAGCGGCTCACTTGCCATCTCACTCGTCAAACGTGAAACGTGAGACATCCAATGGAGATTCTGACGTTTCACCTTTCACTTTTCACCATGCCGTTTCTGCTGCTCCTTACGGTAGCGCCTCCATCCTCCTGATCAGCTATGCGTACATCCGCATGCTGGGTGCTGATGGCGTGAGAAAAGCAACAGAGTATGCCATACTCAATGCCAACTACATGAAGGCAAGACTGGAGAACGATTTTGATATTTTATATACCGGCCACAATGGAACCTGTGCCCATGAATTTATTGTTGACCTGCGGCCATTTAAAAACTCAGCAGGAGTAGAAGCAGAGGACGTTGCAAAACGCTTGATGGATTATGGATTTCATGCGCCAACAATGAGTTTTCCTGTGCCGGGTACGATCATGATCGAGCCAACCGAAAGCGAAGACAAAGCTGAGCTGGATCGCTTTTGTGACGCGCTACTTTCCATTAGAGAAGAAATAAGAGAGATCGAAGAAGGTAAGATCGATAAAAAGGATAATCCTTTGAAGAATGCACCTCATACACAATTATCGGTAGTGAGCAGCCAGTGGTCACACGGATACAGTCGCGAGAAAGCTGCGTTTCCATTGGATTATGTCAGGCAAAACAAATTCTGGCCTTCTGTGGCAAGAGTGAATAATACTGTTGGTGACAGAAATTTGATCTGTATATGTGAACCAACAAGCAGTTATGCGGAACAAGAAGCTTAATTTTGTGATCATCTAAAAAATTTGATTATGTCTTTAATGAATCAAAATCAGAAGAAGGGTAAGAAGGGAAATAAGAATTCGAAGACCAATCCTCAGGGCTCTAAATTTATTCCTAAAGGAGGAGCCGGGAAGACCAGTGGATTTACTGTAAGACCTCACAAGGCTGGAGGAACACGAGGCAGTTAACAACAGCTGCGTGAAATGTGAAAGTGAAACGTGAAACTCTCACGCCATCTATCATGTTCCTCAGGAAAAAAAGATCTATGACCACTGCTGAGATCATCAAATTTCGCCTCTTCAATCAGCAATTAACCGAACAAAAATTTACAAAGCCACAGGAGTTGGTTTCGTGGATGGGCGCGATCCAGGCGCAGGATTATGCCATGGCAAAATGGGCCATTGGATTGCGCATACCGGGATCAGACGATGCAATCATTGAAAAGGCTTTTAATGAGGGAAAGATTCTCCGCACACATGTATTAAGACCTACCTGGCATTTTGTTACTCCGAAGGATATTCGATGGATGCTTGATTTGACTGCTCCCCGCATTCTTTCTTTGTTAAAACACAATGACAGACACCTCTCGCTGGATAAAAAAGTTTTGAAAAGGACCAATGATGTTTTAGCGAAAGCGTTGGAAGGTGGAAAGCAATTAACAAGAGATGAAGTAAGATCGGTATTTGAAAAAGCCAGGATCGATACAAGCGGGCTTCGGTTTATTCATTTACTTGAACACGCGGAATTAGATCGCGTGATCTGTAGTGGACCGAAAAAAGAGAATCAATTTACTTACGTTTTGTTTGATGAAAAGATACCGGCAAAATCAATGGAACATGATGAAGCATTGGCTGAGCTGACAAAACGTTTCTTCACAAGCAGGGGCCCTGCTACGATTTATGATTTTGCATGGTGGTCGGGTCTGTCAGTTGCCGACGCGAAAAAAGGCATTGAGATCGTTAAGAGAAAATTTAAAAGGGAGGTCATTGATGGAAAAGAATATTTTTTCCGCGTGCCGTCTTCATTCAAAAATGAAATTGCCCAAACCACCTTGCTATTGCCAAACTATGATGAGTATGTGGTCAGCTACAAGGACAGAACAGAAGCAATAGACAAGAAACACCTGGCTGTAATATCAAAAGAAAGAAATGCGGTGTTTACAAATTCGATACTTGTTGATGGAAAAATAGCAGGAACCTGGCGACGTGTTATTAAAAACAATTCTGTTAGGATTGCAACAAGGTTTTTTTCAAATCTGAACAGGACCAGGCAAAAATTAATAACCAACGAAGCAATCCAGTACAGTAGATTCATCGGTAAATCATTGCAGAATGAATGATCCCTGTTGTGGAATTTTTTACCGGGCTAACGGGCGCACACAGCAAGGGTTAAATACTAGGCAGTGAGCTTAGTATAAAAGCTTTCTATTTGTAAAATCTTTTGGAAAGATAATTGCAGAGTTCCCTTTTAAAGGAACATGCATGGAAAGTATATCTCCTCAGCCCGGTAAATATCTCGTCTCTAAAAGTGTAGACGGGTTCTTTGCCGGTATATCTGATGTTGCAAAATTTATTGTGCAGTTTTTCAAGGAAGCGTTTACCCCTCCATATGAATACCAGGAAGTGATCAAGCAATGCTATAATGTAGGATACAAATCACTTTCGTTGATCACACTCACGGCATTTATCACGGGCATTGTTTTTACAAAACATTCGAGACCTGCTTTAGCGGACTTTGGGGCCACATCATGGTTGCCATCATTGATCGGCATTGCCATCATGAAAGCATTGGCTCCGTTGATAACTGGTTTGATCTGTGCAGGAAAAGTTGGATCACAAATGGGAGCTGAGTTGGGTTCGATGCGCGTCACGGAACAAATAGACGCCATGGAAGTATCGGCTGTAAATCCATTTAAATTTTTGGTTGTGACACGTGTGTTGGCCAGCACATTCATGGTACCGTTATTGGTAATGTATAGCGGGTTCATTGGCTTGCTTGGATCATATTTAAATGTGCATGCCAACGAGCAAACAAGTATGGTAACATTTATCCACGGTGCTTTTATAAAGATCAGCTTTCCTGAAATTATCTCGTCACTTGTCCGGGCGTTGATCTTTGGATTTACTATTGGAATTATCGGGTGCTATAAAGGTTATACCACCACCCAGGGCACAGAAGGTGTTGGGAGGTCAGCAAACGCTTCGGTGGTCATCATTATGTTTTTATTGTTTATTGAGGAGATCATCATTGTGCAATTTCTAAATTGGATAAACCCCGGCGGCTAATATGCGAAAACATGTCGGTCATAGCGAAAACAAAGAGGTGGTGATCTCCGTCAGCAAATTGCGTAAATCATTTGGCGAAAATCATGTGCTGCAGGGCATTGATCTTGAATTGTACAAAGGCGAGAACCTTGTTGTGTTGGGACGCTCAGGCACTGGCAAATCTGTTTTAATTAAGATCATCGTCGGCCTGTTGAAACCGGATAGTGGAACAGTAAAAGTCTTTGATAAGGAAGTTGACAAATTAGACAAGAAAGAACTGACGGAGTTAAGATTAAAAATGGGTTTTTTATTTCAACACAGTGCTTTATACGATAGTATGACGATAAGAGAGAATCTTGAATTTCCATTGGTAAGAAATAAGCGGCAGATCTCGGCGAAAGAGATTGAAGAATCCGTAAAAGACGTGCTTGAGGCCGTGGGATTGGCAGATACGATCGATCAATTGCCTTCAGAATTATCAGGTGGACAACAGAAAAGAATTGGACTTGCCAGGACACTGATCATGAAACCAGAAATTATTTTTTATGATGAACCAACCGCCGGACTCGATCCCTTAACGAGCAGCGAGATCAACGACCTCATCAATGAAGTGCAGGAAAAATATAAAACCAGTTCCATCATCATTACTCATGATCTTACTTGTGCAAAAGATACTGGGGACAGGATATTCATGATGATGAATGGAAAATTTGTCCGGCACGGCGATTTTGAAGAAGTGTTTGACACCAGTGATAAAACAATAAGAGGATTTTTTGACTATAATTTTATTCAGTGATATGAAAAAAATTCAAGGCAAACGGGCAGTAATAGTGGGCATTTTTATTTTGGTCGGTGTTGCCATTTTTATGGGAGCCCTGATCACTCTTGGAAAGCAGAAAAAAACTTTTACAAAGGGAATCCTGGTAAAAGCTGTTTTTGACAACGTCAATGGCCTTCAGGCTGGTAACAATATTTGGTTCTCCGGTGTAAAAGTGGGCACTGTGAAAAAGCTTGAGCTTACCAATAATGCAAAAGTGATCGTTGACATGACCATTGATAAGAAGTCAAAGGATTTTATACATGAGGATGCAAAGGCGAAAATTGGTTCTGATGGATTGATCGGCAATAAGATCGTTGTACTCTATGGAGGTACGGCAACCGCACCCTCAATAAAGGCTAGCGATATTTTACAGGTTGAAGCCGCGTTGAGTACGGAAGAGATGATGAATTCACTCCAGGAAAATAATAAGAACCTGCTGGCTATCACCAGTGATTTTAAAATGATCAGTCGCCGATTGGCGAGTGGAGAAGGAACTGTTGGCCGGTTGCTTACCGATGATAGTTTTATGGACCAGTTGCAAGCTACTGCAGGGTCTTTGCAAAGGGCTTCTGTGAATATTCAAGCGCTTTCATCGAATATGGCAGACTATACAGCCAAACTTCAAACAAAAGGCAGTCTTGCCAGTGAACTGGTTTCTGACACAACCATATTCAAGTCATTGAGATCATCGGTTGCGCAAATACAGGAAGCGTCAGATAACGCGAAAGAATTAACCGACAACCTGAAAACTGTTTCTCAAAAGATCAATGATAGCAGCAACACGGTGGGCGTGCTATTGCACGATCAACAAACAGCCGACAATCTACGGGCCACTATCGGGAACCTACAATCCGGCACTCAAAAATTCGATGAAGATATGGAAGCGTTGCAGCACAATTTTTTGTTCCGGGGCTTCTTCAGAAAAAAAGCGAAACGTGAACAGGCAGAACAACAAAAACAATCGGCTCAGCAAAAGCAACAGGCGCAGCAAAAACCAGTGGTGCTGAATCAATGACTGTATTAATAAACAATTTGAATTCCTTTAATTGCCCGGCTCCATATTAGCATCCATTTATTCATTTCGTCCGGGGTGGGATAAAAGTATAGAGGCCCTGGCATCTGCGGCTCAGTTTTTTTCCGCATATCGTCACAGGCCTGATCGATGACAATGCCTGGAATGTTTGAACAGCTATCAATTTGTACCTTATAAAAATTCTTCATTTTCGTTTTCTTTCGCTTGCTATCATGTAAAGTTTGGGAGTAATTGTTTTGTGTAATTGCCAGTATGAACAACAGAACAAAAAATATTTTTTTCATAGTAATTAAGTTGAACGTTGGCGGATTAATCTGACCACATTTGTCCTAAGTCGGGACTCGTCTTAATTTTTTGTTTGACATCCGCATAGGGGCTCTTAGCTCTTGAAAAGTATTTTTTAAAGGCAGGAACAATTAATAAACTGACAAAGCCGCCGATACATAGCCAGGCAAACAGGTCACCCACTTGTGCATAGATCGTGAATGAGTGTTTAACTGGAACAGAAGCAAACATGATCTGTTCATCCGTCTTGAAATAATCCATCGACGAAATGATTTGACCGCGGTTATCAGTGGCGACCGATAATCCCTGTCCGGCAGGATGGACAAGTGAACAACCATTTTCGACGGCACGTGCGATAGCCATGTGCGTGTGAATAGGATCAATTTCCCTTGAATCATTTGCAGGTAAAAACATGATCGCAGTGTTATTCTTCCCGGCATTACGAATAAAGGACGGGAAATCTCCATCATGGCATATGGCGGCCGAGATTTTGCCATAAGAAGTTTCAAGTGCCGGTATTGGCGTATTACCCTTGACGATTGGTTCGGCACCCAACACAGGCCTATTCTTGACATAGATTGATCGCACGTCCCCTTTCGGATCAATGATCACCATTTTATTTTGAATGAGGTGTTTTGGAAAATCCTGGGGAATACTCCAAAGGGTCATCAATAAATATATTCTTTCCTGTTCGGCAACCGCTGCGGCTTGCTTTATAAACCCTGGTTCTCTATTGCTGGGAATTGTACCTGCACACTCTTGCCAAAGGATCATCTTTGCGCCGGCTTGCGCAGCCTGCCTCGTTTTTTCAAGAAGATTATTTTCAACATCATTACTGTATTTGCCAATGCCGTTGGCATCCGTCCATTTGCAGGTTTTTAAATCTGCATCGACAGCTCTTGATTGTACGATCGATGCGGTTAGAACCGAAGAAGACCGGGGTTGAAAAAAATTGACGCGAAATGTACCATATAAAAATATTGCGGAAGCGATGCAGGCAAACGTGATGACCACTCTGCTAATTTTTTTCCATTGAAAATTCTGCGACCATGCCCAATTAGCAATGGAAGCAAACCATGTGATGAGAAAAGTTATTCCCCATATGCCTGTAACCGAAACGAGTTGAAGTAATGGCAGGTTCTCCGCTTGGGTATAAGCAAGAGAGTTCCAGCTTGCCTTCATGGGATCAAAAGAAGTAAGGTACTCTATGATGCACCAGGCCATTGGGAACACAAGTGTTGAGAGAAACCCTTTTCCATTGAAAGATAAACGCGTCGCGACCAAACGGTCCGCCAGGAATGATAAACAATACACTGGTGCCGGCAGCGCCACAATCATAAAATACATACTAAGTGGGACCGGTATCATTTTCCACCACGCAATTATCCCGACAGATGCGACGATCACTACCAAAAAAATAAACCCTCGCAAAGGTTTTTGCATGCGCATGAAACGGAGAAGGAATATTGGGAATAGCCACGTAGCAATTGGAATGATCCACCTGCCATCTGCAAACAGCATAAGAACTGCTCCCGACAGAAGCCAAAGAGGAGATTGACGATTTGATTTCATAGCTGCATTGTTTGGTTAATGAATAACACAAAGCTTGCACTATGAAAGGAAGAATCATTTCACATTTGTTAAAAAATGATCGCGGCTTACACGAATGGCTATAATGAATCTGCGTTGATCTGTGTAATCACCGAGATAACATTACTTACCCGTGGGATTGTGCTCACAGAATACACAGATTTTCACAGAATGGGTGAATTAAATCTGTGCTTGTCTGTGAAATCAGTGAGAAAAAAAGCGCACTTCATGTCTTCCGGTTTGAGGCACTATGCATTTGCTTACGAAGCCTGCTTAAAGATTGTTGAGTGATGCCCAGGAAATTGGCGATATAACCGAGTGGTACACGCTGGAGAACGTGAGAGTATTCTCTCGTAAATTCTTTATACCGAACGGCTGCGTCAAGATTTAACAGGAAGGTCCGTTGGTACAACATACGCATCGTTACATAATGATCAATGGCAGCCGTAATTTCTTTTGCGCGAGGAACGTTTTGCATAAGGCTTTGCATGTTATCATAGGAGATAGTGATCAACCGGCAATCGGTGAGCGCCTGCACGTTTTGATCCCCGGGTTTTTGTCCATAAAAGGAATCCACATCGCCGACGAAATCTTTTTCACACATAAAAAAACATGTCACCTCACTGCCATCATCCCGGAACATGCAGTACCGCATTACTCCCTCCGCCACAAAGGCTAGCTTGCGACAAACTTTACCCTGGCTAACGAAATATTCATTTTTAGGAAATGATTCCAGCTGAAAATATTCAGATACTTTTTCACCCTCCTCCTTCGTAATATGAAATTGTTCCTGCTGGAATTTTAGAAAATTTTGAATGGGGTCAGATGAATCGGAACTCTTCTGCATCGTCGAAGGATTTGTAATCCATTTTAAAGTTCGGAATTTTTAGATTCACCTGCTTTAGTCTTTCTTCTTCCACTCGCTATCCCCTCCATGTTCGTGGACCACAAGCCGAAAGTGATCTTCCTCCTTGATGAACGTAAGTGTTGTATTGAAGTCGTGCAGGAAGAATTTATTTTCAGATTCGGGAAGCAGGGGAAGCTCAGGCGCGGTTGACGCTCCTTCGCCTTTCATATATAATTGTCCATTGCTGTAAGTAATAGACAGGCCGAATCTTTTGTTTAGTTTATATAAGCCGACATATTGTTTTAAGATGTTCTCTTCAACTTTGTGTTCCGTTCTAAGCTGCCAGTTGTCATACGGCAAATGGAATAAAATACAAGATATGCCCATTAACGAGGCCCAAACATTTTGTCCGTAGTTTCCGAAATTATTGAGGATAATGATCGTTATGTCTTCTTTAGGATAATAAATAAAGTCGGACATGAACCCGGGATAACCGCCATCATGCCTTACATAATCCCTGCCAAATAGATTACCAGTCTTCCATCCGTAACCGTAATCGCTCATTCTTCGCTTGAACGCAACTTGCCATGTTTCTTTGGAAAGAATTTTATTTAAAGCTATCGCTTGTGCGAATTTGTACAGATCGCCTGTAGTGCTGTACATCGCGCCCGCTGAATAGGCATAGGTTGAATCGTAATGCTTATAAGGCCTTTGTTGAGTCGCATCAAATATATTGTAACCCTGTGCTTTGATGGATGGAGGCAAATTGATAAAATCAAAACCGGAATGAGTCATTCCCAAGGGATTTAAAATTGTCTCTCTTACAAACTGTTCATAAGGTTCTCCTGTTACTTTTTCTATTATTATCCCCAATAAAAAATATCCTGAATTGGAATAGCTGTATTGGCTGCCCGGTGAAAACTCTAAAGGTTTTTTGTAAAAGACTTCCAGGATTCTTTCTTTTGAAATAGGATGATTGATAATAGACGAATCTTCTTCACCAACAATATCCGTATAATTATTAATCCCTGAACTATGAGTGAGGAGCTCTTCGATCGTTACTTTGTCACCGTATTGGTAATCGGGGAGGTATTTTGAAAGTTTATCTTTTACTGAAAGTTTACCTTCTTCCTGCAATTTCAATATCGCCGTAGCCGTAAACGACTTGGTTAAAGACAGTAGAGGGAAACGTATCAGCGTATCATTGGGCAATTGAGTAGTTACGTTTGCTGGTCCATAACCCTTGTGCAAAAGAACTTTTCCCTTTTGTGCTACCAGGACCGAACCATTTAACCTGTATGCTTTGTTTGCTGAAGTAAGATAATTATCCAATAACATTGAGAGACTATCACCACCAGGTGCGAGACTCTGTGCTTTTGAGAAAAGGCATATTAGAGTCACAAAAATGAGAGTAACAATTCGCTTCATATCAATTGATAAATGTATTAAAATTGCTGGCTGATCCTTATTCCGGGTGTTACTCCTTTAAAGAGGTGATCAAAGTAAATGGACGGCTCAATCGTGGTTTTTAATAGTCTTAGCTTGCCAGCTCCCAAACGAAATGTGCCCTCTTCAATGAAGTCGCCGCTCCTGTGTACAAGATAACCCAGGGAGAACACGGCACTAAATGAGAAATCTTTTTTCGGGTCATGATCCGTTATACCTCCCTGGCCGTAAGTGAGCGTTAGAAAATCGTTCCTAAAGGTTCTCAACTTGCCGTTTGCGTCTTTGTCAAACAGGAAATGAGGTTCCCAATACAAACCAGGTTCCCATTTAAAAGTTCTGTCACGATTTGAAACTGTAAGTCGTAGGCCGAGGCTAAACGATGGAACAAAATAGGCTTTATAGTTCTGAATGTTTACCGTTGCCTGAGCGACAAGAAAATCTCTGAGTCCACTATCAGTAAACCCTCTTCTCCTGTCACCAACAATGCTTTTATCTTTTTGCATGTAATGCGAACTGCCACCCTTGAGTAATGGCCATTTGCCATTTACATTATTTCGGATAGTAGCGATCTTTTCCGTTAATGTGCCATTCATATAACCCGCCAATTCGTCAAAATTGTTCAGGTAGAACAGAAGGTGATAATAGCGGGGACTTGTACGACTTATTTTCTCCTGCGGTTTCGGTGGATTTGTTATAACCCCAATAATATTGATGGTATCCTGGTTAATTTTTAACGCGGATAGTTCGCCATTGTTGACGAGATAATTGTCTCCTTTAGATGGGTAGCGTAAGATCCTTATTTTTTTTCTTCCCTGGGCATCGGTCACATAGTCTATCCGTTTGGACGCGGTTGGATCCGAAAGGGAATCTTTTAATGGCGTCAGATCATTGGCAAACACTTTTAATAGTGAATCAATGTTCGCGATCTTTTGCAGGTCTGTGATATCAGTAAGCTCTATAACAAATTTGTTCCCTTTGTCAAGATCGATATAGAATCTCCTGTTGATGACAATATTTTCAGGGATCCCAAACGCTTTGTCTTCCTTGCTTTTTTGTTGGGCACATAGATCGGATAGAATACTTATAAGTAGCGCTAATACGATAAATGTTTTTTTCATTTTATTTTGGTTTGAAGATGGGTTATTTAACTATTTTACTTTTTTGGCGACTTGGTTTTGACCGCGGAAATGAACAATGAGTTGAGTTACTTTCCCGGTTGCGTCTTGAGTGAATTCGACCTCTGCATCAATCACTTTCAGGAAAAATAAATTTTTGCTTTTTGCAAATAGCGGAGATTTCGGCAATCCACCTGCAGGTGCTTCCAGGTACAGTTGTCCATTTTCCAGGGTTACAATTGCCTGGTGTTTGGGGTCAGATTCATAGACCCCGGCATATGGCTTCAATAAGGCAGGATCGAGTTTAATTTCCTTATTCAGTTGTCCACCGATTGTCAACGTTGCTATATCATTGTCCAATGCCATAAAACTTGCATCACTTCCGCCTTCATTGAGCGAATTATATAATGTCGCGATGAAAATATCCTGTTGAGGAAAATAGATCTCATCGCTTTGGAATCCATCAATTCCACCAGCATGTTCGATCGACTTAAATTCATTGCGGGTTCTTATGAACCAACCGTATCCATATGAAGAAAGGCTTCCGTCAGATAGTGTGTAGGCGGTAAACGCTTTATCAAGACTTTCTTTTTTTATTAATTTATAATTGTACAACGCCTGGTGCCATTTATACATGTCTTCGACATTCGAGAGTAGTGCCCCTGCACCAAACACCTGCGACATGCTTATATATCCTGCGTTTGAGTATTGTGAGTTATACCTGGCATAACCATTTATACGGTTTGCTATGATGTCCGTCGGAGAATCGTAGTAAGTGTTGGATAATCCTGCCGGTTTAAAAATATTTTCTGACAGGTAATCCTTGTATGATTTGCCCGAAATCTGCTCAATAATATAACCCAGCAGAAAATAATTGGAATTGCTGTAATGAAACTTCGTGCCGGGCGTGAACTCCAATGGCAGTTTTGCAAAACTGTCAATGATCTGCTTCGCCGGGAAATCAATTCGAATAGCATTTGGAATACGGAAATCGAGGGCCTCGTAATCAATTATCCCGGAAGTATGTGTCAATAAATTTTCAATAGTGATCGTATGCCCTTTGAATGGATAATCTTTTATGAATTTTTGGATACTGTCTTGTAAAGAAATTTTCCCCTGCTCCATCAATTGCAGAATGGCAACAGAAGTATATTGTTTGGTAACAGAACCGATCCTGAAAACCATATCCGGCTGCATGGATACATTTAATTCCAGGTTAGCTGTTCCAAATGCCTTTTTATAAATAATATTTCCATTTTTAGCCACCAGTACCACACAGCCAGGGGCTACTGATGCTATTTGGGATGTAATAAGTTGATCGAGGCTGTCCGCTAAGCTTTTCTGACTTTGTCCATACGTATTCAGCAAGACAAAAAGAGAAACTATGAGGCAATACGATGACTTCAACATTTTTTAGATGTTTTGAATTAATTAAAAAACTGATCGGTGATTGTTTACAACTTCGTCTTCAGAATGGTAAAATCTGTGTTTTTGTAAACAGTAGGATTGACATAAACTTCTTCATTGGCAAGTTTGAACGAATGTTTACCCATTTTACTGGCCATATCGGGTACCTCTATAACAGGGTCTCCCAATTCATTTATGTGAACGACATTCAATTTTTTCTTTGGTGGAGCTGTTGCTGCAGTCGAATTATTGTTTACGATCTGCAAAGATTTTGCAACGGGTTCCTGTTCCGGATAGTTTGCCATAGTATCATTGGACTGAACTTTAGCAACCTCTGTCGGCACGATACGACGGTTTCTTTGCGCTGGTTGATTGGAAGTCGTAACAATTTTATCTTTTACTGATCCCGGGATATTGTCAATTTCATTTTTACTGGCTTCCTGAAGTTTTAAAACCGGTTTCTTTATTTCCTTTGGTTGCTCCTTCACCGTTTCTCTATTTAAAATTGGTGGCGTAGTTTTTTGGAAATTCAGGATCATGATAATCAAACCAAAAACCAAGCACGCTGCTGCGATCCAATACCAATGGATCTTTTTACTCTTCTTGTCCCCCTGTAGGCGTCCGTGCAATTTATCCCATGCAGCATTTGCATGAAATGTCGAACCCGGTAAACGCTCCAGGTCATCCAGTTTATTTCTCCAATGAGGAGTGTTATTTGGATTTTCGTTTGACATACTTAATATCGTTTTGTACTAATAATTTTTGCAACAATACTTTTGCCTTGCTGAATTGCGATCTCGAAGTGCCCTCCGAAATATTGAGCATCCCTGCGATCTCGCCATGGTTCATTCCTTCGATGGCATACAGGTTGAAAACCGTGCGATACCCGACAGGCAATTGAACGATCAGCCTGAAAATTTCTTCAGCGGATAAATTGTCGAGCGCTTCCTCCTGTAAAGGGATCTCTTCGGCTGTGGCTTCGGTGACAATGGTAAATACATTTTTTGCACGAAGGAACATCAGGCATTCGTTGATCATTATCCTTTTCAGCCATGAATACAGAGCCGCATCGCCCTGGTAAGTGAAGGAAGCAATCTTTGTAAAGAACTTGTAAAAGCCATCCAGCAATAACTCCTCTGCGTCCTGCGGACTTTTAACATATCGTTGGCAGACCAACAACATCTTTTCCGCAAACTGATCGAACAAGCATTTCTGTGCCGCGGTGCTTCCCTGCTTTGCTTCTTTAATCAGTTCTGATATATTCATAGTCAGCAGTCTTGCGCTTTTTATTTATAAATGCAGTTGTGATCGAAAACGTTGCCCGGTAAAACCGGATATTCAAACAAAAATAAAAACTCTATTAATGCTATCCTCTTTGACCGGGATCAATCCGTATCAAATTCTTGCTTAATTTCGTCAACTTTTTAGGAGTGAAATTGTAGTATAATTTTATTTCTCAAAGGAACGATTGCTGTCATTCTGAAAAAGACCTCATGGCCATAGGTCGTAATCTGCACTCTAAATTGTCGTATTAGCACCTTTGGGTGGATTTTATCAAAAAGTAAATTTGTGACTCTGTTTTTTTAAGAGAGCATAAATTATCAGCTTTTGTTATCCAATGTCCTGCATGAATTTACCCGTTCGTTATAAAGAAGCGGACGCCAGGAAAGAAAGTATTACATCACCAACATAGCGCTATGGAGAAAAATTTAAAACACGCCAGGATCTATTTTCAATTGCCAGTTTTCGTGCTAGTTACTGCATTTGTTTTGTATGCCTGCAAATCGAAAACTGTCGATGCAGGTTATCCCCAGATGCCGCCCCAGGAATTGCCTGTCATTACCGTCAGTAGTCTGCCTGCGACCACTTATCAATTTTATACCGCTTCGCTCCAGGGGAGCAGGGATATCGAGATTCGGCCGCAGGTTGATGGCTATATCAATAAGATCTATGTAGATGAAGGCGCATCCGTAAAAAAGGGACAACTGTTATTTAAGATCGACCCTCAGCCCTATGTCGAGCAATTGAATAATGCCAACGCCTTGTACATGGCGGCTAAGGCTTCATTGGAAGATGCTGAGATAAATGTAAACAAACTTGTTCCTCTTGTTCAAAACAATGTGATCTCTGATGTACAGTTGAAGTCTGCACAAGCAGCATTAAATGTTGCAAAGGCAAATGTGGCGCAAACATCGGCGGCTGTGCAATCGGCGCGCATTAATCTTGGCTATACATCCATTACAGCTCCGGCAAGCGGTTATATCGGGAGGATACCTTATAAAACGGGAAGTCTTGTGGGACGGTCAACTCCCGACCCATTGACTGTTCTTTCCGAAACAAAAGATGTTCGTGCGTACTTCTCAATGAGTGAACTGAACTTTCAACAATTCAAGGACCAGTTTCCCGGAAATACGATCGAAGAAAAAATAAAACGAATGCCACCGGTTGAGTTAGTGCTGGCCACAGATACTGTGTATCCGCAAAAAGGAAAAGTAGAATTGGCCGAAGGGCAATTTGATAAAACAACGGGTACTATAAATTTCCGTGCAACATTTCCTAATGCACAAGGTTTGTTGCGTTCGGGTAATACAGGAAAAATAAGAATCGTAAGAGATCTTGGGAATTCACTCGTGATCCCACAGGAAGCAACATTTGAATTGCAGGACAAAATATTTGTTTATGCGCTGGGTGACAGTAATAAGGTAGCGAGCAAGCCGATCAATGTGGTGGGCACGAGTGGTAATTATTATTTGGTTCAGAGTGGAGTCAACCAGGGAGAAAAGATTGTTTACACAGGTCTTGAGAGGTTAAGAGATGGCGCGGTGATACAACCACAACCGATATCGATGGACAGTTTGTTGAAGGCGAAGCCAATGTTGTGATGCCCCTCTAACTCCCCCGGTGGGGAGAACCCAACGCACAGCGTCGCTTTTCGACGTGAACAATATTTGGTCGTTGCATTGAAAATGTCGGGCTGAAGGTGGGAGTTGAAGTGGTAGTTATGAAGTTCATTAAGGAGATGCAGCACCGTCCTTCTCCAAATGGAGAAAGATAAGAGGATGAGGCTCCAGCCCTCGCCGTTAGAAGAGTGCAAGAGTTATAGTTGCTTCGAAAATGTATAATAGAGATATGAAGATGATGTGGTAGTTATGAAGTTCATTAAAGATATGCAGTACCGCTCCCTCTCTGCCGGAGAGGGAGATGGAGGAAGAGGCCAGTGAACCGAACCTTGAAGTGTGCGACGCAACGGACGGTGATAGTAGTACGAAAGCTGGGCCCATAAAGAAATAGAAACACGAATACAGTTGTCATCAAGTGAAACACAATTCACCATTGACAAATTCACAATTGACAAGACAAACCAACTGGCATGATCAAAAGATTTATCGAAAGACCGGTTTTATCTACAGTAGTATCGATCTTACTTCTATTGTTAGGATTAATATCGTTATTCTCTTTACCTATCACTTTGTTCCCTGACATTGCTCCGCCAACAGTGCAGGTGACTGCCAGCTACCCGGGTGCGAATGCCGAAGTTGTAGCAAGAGCTGTTGCAACGCCTATTGAAGAAGCCATTAACGGTGTGGAGAACATGACGTACATGACATCCACATCGAGCAACGATGGCTCAATGGCAATAAATGTTTTTTTTAAAGTAGGAACAAATCCTGATCTCGCTGCGGTGAATGTGCAGAGCCGTGTATCGCGTGCAGTGAGCCAGGTTCCACCTGAAGTATTGCAAGTAGGGATATCAACACAGAAGCAGCAGAACAGCATGATCTTTATTCCCCTTATCTATAGTACCGATGGAAGTTATGATGAAACGTTTATACAGAATTATGTCAAGATCAATATTGTTCCCGAACTGCAACGTATACCGGGAGTGGGCCAGGCATTCGTATTTGGTGCAAAGGATTATTCAATGCGTATCTGGCTGAAGCCCGAACGTTTGACTGCTAACAATCTTTCTCCGCAGGATGTTTTAAATGCGATCAGAGAACAAAATCTTGAAGCTGCTCCCGGACGGTTTGGAGAAAGCAGCACTCAATCTTTTGAATATGTTATCAAGTACAAAGGGAAACTTTCACGGAATGAGGATTATGAAAATATCATTTTGAAATCGGCGCCGGATGGCTCTGTTCTTCGGTTAAAAGATGTTGCCAGGGTTGAATTTGGCTCCTTATCATATGGAATAAATCTTACGGCCCAGGGAAAACCCGGAACGGGTATTGGTATTTTTCAAACCGCGGGTTCAAATGCGAATGATATTTTGATCGAGGCTGAAAGAGTGATGAAAAATGCCGCCGCAAATTTTCCAAAAGGTCTTGCTTACTTTAATATGTACAGTGCAAAGGAATTTTTGGATGAATCGATCTCGCAGGTGGAAGAAACTTTGTTGATCGCCTTTATACTTGTATTTATTGTTGTATTTATTTTTTTACAGGACTTTCGTTCTACGTTGATCCCCGCGATTGCTGTGCCGGTAGCATTGATCGGTACATTTTTCTTCATGACCTTATTTGGTTTTACGATCAATCTTCTCACTTTGTTCGCCCTGGTTCTTGCCATTGGTATCGTGGTTGATGATGCGATCGTGGTGGTTGAAGCAGTTCATTCCAAAATGGAACGAACCGGGTTGCCGGCAAAAGAAGCAACGATCCAGGCGATGAGTGAAATAACGAGCGCCATCATTTCGATCACATTGGTGATGGCGGCCGTATTTGTTCCCGTCGGTTTTATGCAAGGCCCTGCTGGCGTGTTTTATAAACAGTTTGCATTTACTCTTGCTACCGCGATTTTAATTTCTGCATTGAACGCTTTGACCTTGAGTCCCGCATTGTGTGCATTGTTTTTAAAAAATCCTCATACTGAAGAAGGACAAAAAAGAGGAGGATTCGTGAGAAGATTCTTTCGTGGATTTAACGCAGGTTTTCGTGCGACTACATCAAGATACGGTCAGAGTATAAAATACCTGATGCGAAACAAATGGATCGCGATTGCAGCACTGGTTATAATAACCGCAACTACTTTTTGGATGATGAGAACGGCGCCAACTGGTTTTATTCCCACAGAAGACCAGGGCTTCATTGTTTATTCAGCAAATCTGCCGCCGGGTGCATCGATGGACAGGACACAAAAAGTAATGGACAAAATAGATAGCCTTCTCAGCCAGGTGGAAGCCATCGAAAAAAGAGGCGCCGTCACAGGGTTAAACTTTATTGCAAATGCCGCCTCGTCAAACTATGGTGTTGGCTTTATACATATGAAACCACCCGGAAAGAGAGGCCCGGTAAGTAAAGTGGATGATGTGATGGGTGTGATCAATCAAAAACTAACTGCGATAAAGGAAGCGCAAGTTTTCTTGTACCAGTTTCCAACCGTGCAAGGTTTTGGAAACACAAGTGGTTTTGAATTTATCATCCAGGACAGAACAGGTGGCTCGCTGGAGAAATTAGCCAATACCGCATATGGGCTTATGGGTGCATTGATGCAGCGAAAAGAAATTGCCATTGCTTACACCACTTTCACTACAGGCAATCCTCAATACCAGTTGAATATTGATGAAGCAAGAGCAAAGCAACTCGGAGTTTCGATCAGCGATCTGTTGCAAACGTTGCAGGTTTATTACGGAAGTAGTTTTGTTTCCGACTTCAATCGCTTCGGAAAGTTTTATCGTGTTGTGGTGCAGGCGGATATTCCGTATCGTGCAAACCCGCAAACATTGAATGACGTTTATGTAAAAAATAATTTGGGCGAAATGGTGCCCGTGAATACGGTGGTGAATCTTCAAAGAGTGTATGGCCCGGAAACTGTATTTAGAAATAACCTGTTCAACTGTGTTACATTGAATGGACTTCCGAAACCGGGTTACAGTACGGGTGATGCCATCAAAGCCATACAGGAAGTAACCGCGCAGGTTTTACCAAGAGGTTATTCTTATGAGTGGTCGGGACAAACGAGAGAAGAGATCGGTGCCGGTTCACAACAAACATTGATATTTATTCTGAGCCTTGTGTTTGTTTTCTTTCTTCTTGCAGCACAATATGAAAGTTATATTCTTCCGTTTGCTGTCATTCTCTCCGTGCCAACGGGTATACTTGGTGTATTTACATTCATTCAACTAAAAGGCCTTGATAATAATATTTATGTACAAGTTGGTTTGATCATGCTCGTTGGGTTGCTTGCGAAGAACGCGATCTTGATTGTTGAATACGCTATTCAACGAAGAAGAGCGGGAAAAGGTTTAATGGAATCCGCATTGGAAGCTTCGCAACTGCGATTGCGCCCGATATTGATGACGTCATTTGCATTTATTGTTGGGTTACTTCCGCTCACTTGGGCGAAAGGAGGTTCTGCATTGGGTGACCGTTCCATTGGTACCAGTGCATTGGGCGGAATGCTTACCGGTGTATTGCTGGGCGTATTCATCATCCCGGTTCTCTTTGTCATCTTCCAATGGATACAGGAAAAATTCACGGGGCCTCCAAAACAAACCGACGAAGCAGTCAGTCATTTGGCTGAATAGATTTACTAATGAACAAATAAAAGATATGATGATTCAGAAGAAAAAGTATGAGCGATATGCATTGGTAAGAATGTTATCTTTTTTATGGACCGGGCCGCATTGCCACTATCAACTTTCGTTGCGTCGCACTCTTGTGCGCTTTGTTCGCTACCCGGCAGAGTTCATCCTCTCATCCTTCTCAATTTGTAGAAGGACGGTGCTGCATACGTTTAATAAACTTCGTAACTATCAAATCAACAATAGTACTTTTCTCGGCATGTTCAGAAATTGTCTATTGCCTATTGCCTACTGCCTACTGATGTTCTCCTGCAAAGTCGGCAAGGAATACAAACGCCCGGACCTTGAATTACCTCAGCAATTCAACAATGTAAGTTTTGCAGATACCAGTAGTATTGCGGACATCGAATGGAAAAAATTTTTCACTGATCCTGACCTGCAAAACCTGATCTCAAAAGGACTTGCCTATAACCAGGACCTGCTGATCGCAATGAAGAACATGGAGATTGCTCAACAGCGAATGAAGCAGGCCAAGCTTATCTTATTGCCGGATCTGAATGCGCAGATAACAGCTCAAACATTCAACCCATCAAATAATAGTCTGAATGGAATAAGTGCGAATAGTTTTTTGGGAAAGAACCATGTTGAAAACTACCAGGCTGCTGTGAATCTTTCGTGGGAAGTAGATATATGGGGGAAACTGCGGAATCAAAAAGAAGCAACGCTTGCTCAATATCTTCAAACCTATGAAGCGTCGAAAGCTGTACAAACTCAATTGGTAGCTGATATCGCGCAGGGTTACTTCAACCTGGTAATGCTGGATAAACAACTCGACATTGCGAGATCCAATTTGGCGCTGAATGATACTTTCTTTCGTGCGACACAATTGCTTCGTGATGCAGGTCTCGCCAATTCATTAGCAGTAGAAAGAGCCGCATCGCAAAAGCAAACAACCGAATTGTTGATACCACAACTTGAGCAGGATGTTGCGATACAGGAAAATGCGCTACAGGTATTGGCAGGACAATTGCCAGCCCGTGTTTCAAGAAGCGTGGCATTACAGAATTTTGCCGTGCCCGATTACCTTTCTGCAGGTTTGCCGGTATCTATGGTTAGCCGTCGTCCCGATGTTCGTTCCAATGAAATGGCATTGATGGCTGCCAATGCGCAGGTAGGAGTAGCGCAAGCGAACATGTACCCCGCGCTGAACATAACGGCCGGCGCCGGATTTGAATCATTCAAATCAAGTAATTGGTTCAATATTCCCAGCTCGATATTTGGTATTGCCGCGGGCGCAATAGCGCAACCCATATTCCAGCGAAGAAGATTAAAAACAGAATTTGAGGTTGCCAAGTTACAACGTGAGCAAGCGGTGATTCAATTCCGGCAATCAGTGTTAGTGGCTACGGAAGAAGTAAGTAATGCTCTTGTTCAATTGGATAAATTAAAACAACAGAAAAACATTTCAGTGGCACAGACCGATACATTACGGCTAGCTGTTGATAACGCAAAACTTTTATACAAAGCCGATCTGGCAAATTATCTCGAAGTGATCACTGCGCAAACAGCTCGTTTGCAATCCGAACTTTATCTCGCTTCTGTTCAGCGCCAGGAATTGGCGGCTATGGTTGAGTTGTACCGTTCGTTGGGAGGAGGGTGGAAATAAAATATACCCGTCGTTTTAATACCCTTTCCCGATGAGTCTCACCTAACACAGTTGCGTGCTAACCAGTGGGTTCATTGGACTCATCGCTATTAAATCTTTCCATCTTAGACAAGTAAATAAGAATTCTCTAACGTTTCTTGAGCGTTTTCCCGATGAGTCCACGGCATAAATGCTATGTCTTGCGTGAGACTCATCGGGAAGAAAGTGTGACACTTAGAATCGTATGAAACAACTAAAATCAAACCGGCGGAGGTTTCTCTGCAAGAAATACAATTAATCAGCCGTTGGCGGATCGGATTTCACTGCTTGCTCGATTGAACCCTGCCAAATCTGTTAGTTGTGCACCTGTCATAACAACGTTGGCGATGATCTGATTTGATGTGATCACGAGATCCCTGATCTCGCAATTTACCGGTAGGTTTGTTTTTCCTGTTTTCCGAGCCTCACTAAAATAGGCTTCAATTAATTGATTGAGGAGATCGATTGTGCTTCCCATTTTTTAAAAGTTTGCAATGCTTGACAACTTTCAATTGTTGTAATTATTTCTAAATCTATCCCCCGGCAATGCACGTCGCAAGGGTTTTTGAGTGTCGTGCGTGTTTCTTGAGTGAATGGGCGAGACAATCATACCTCTTTCTCTCCCGATGAGTCTCACCAGAGATCGCTGCCTGCTAACCAGTGGCTTCATGGACTCATCGCTACTCATTTCTCCCATATCACGACAAGTAAATAACCGGGCTACCCTTCAAAGTTGTGAGAAACAATTTCTTTACTTTTTCATGTTGAAGCTCGATTGCAGACTGCGCAATCGTTCCAATCCATCTTAGCTGTTCCTTATGACGCGAATTGGTGAGAGAATATTTTGAAAAAAATATTACTTCTACCCGCTTATTTTTTTCCATCTCGATTTTATTTTAATTACGTGACAGTTTAATAAGTTAATCGCCTGTAGTTGCGTAAAGGTTTCTGTTAATGGCCGGTTTAAGATTTTTCTAACGTTTCTGCGGTACTTTTATCCCTTTGTATATTTACCTGCATTGTTCATCCCGCCACTTACACAGTTAATCGATTTTCCCTTTTTGACCCGTAAAACCAGCGCATAAAAAATTTATCTTAACCTTTTTATGCGGAGAGAGATAATGACTTGCTTGCTTTTTTTATCACTGTTTGTTGCAATCTCGAAAGCGCAGGTTGCCGTACATACAGCCCCGGGTTTGAACTCCGATCAGAAAGAAAAATTGTTCTTCGCACCAACCTTTAAACCGTTTGTAAACATATTTATTGGGTATTGTTATCCCAATGTGGATCAGAATTACCTGCCGCGATATGAGAAGATGTATCATAAGGATATTTCACAAACCGGTCCTTTAATGGCGGCAATCGATTATCAATTCAGCAAAAAAACAAGCATCGGCCTTGTAATAACACGGGGCATTGTCAGTGCTTCATACTATGATTCGTTATCGTCAACTCAAGAAAAGTTCACTGCTAAGTTTTATAATTGGAGTTGCATGCTCGATGTAGTGAGATACATCCTGGTGAGTCAAAAGATTTTTCCTTATATCAGGACAGCTATCGGCGTCAATTCGTGGAACCAGGACTATACAGCGATCGATGGAAGCAAAGCATCTGTAAAGCCAGTGATTTTGCCACGCGTTGCATACCAGGCAGGCATCGGTGCAATATTCATTGTGCTGAGAAATACCTCAGTTTTCATTGAAGGAGGCTATGGAAAATACGTCTTTGATGCAGGTCTATCGGTGAAATTATAGGTCATAATTACATCATCCCACTCCTTTCCCGATGAGTCTCACCAGCGGCCTTTGCGTCTTAGCCTGTGGACTCATGGACTCATCGGTACACCAGCAGTGAAATAAGATTAACTTCATGTGTATAGTAATCATGATGAACAAAAGACCTGCATTCGATAAAATATTTCAACAAGCTGTATCGGCCATTGATGTCGGCGATGAAGAAGCATTAACGCTGTTACTAGACGATCATCCGGAGCTTGCAACAGAACGACTCCATTCTCCCGGCAAGTGGCTCACAAGTGTAATAAGGGATGCACTAAAAAATTTTTTTAAGGATCCTTATTTGCTTTGGTTTGTTTCAGAAGATGCTGTGAGAAATGGTAAGCTGCCAAAGAATATTACAAGGATCGCTTCCATCATTATACAAAAAGCAAGATCACAAAATGCAGCTAACCTGCAGGACCAGCTCGATTATGCATTGAGGTTAGTTGCCTGGTCGAAAGTAGCTCGTGATTGCGGAGTGCAGATCGAACTTCTCGATGTATTGATCGATTCGGGCGCCACTATCAATGCAGTAAGTACCGATGCACTGGTCAATGGCAACTTTGATGCTGCCAGGCACTTAATCAAACGAGGTGGAAAATTGACATTGCCTGCAGCGCTTTGTTTGGAAAAATGGGAGGAGGCAGACCGGCTTGCCGTGAATGCAACCGATGATGAAAAACAATTCAGCCTTGTTCTTACGGCCCTAAACGGAAAAGCAGAGGCTGTTGCAAGGGCAATTGGCTACGGTGCAGATGCTAACAAACCAAGCAATCATCTTTATTCGCACGGCAGACCGCTTCATCATGCAGTGTGGTCCGGTTCGTTGGATACTGTAAAGATTTTGATCAATGCTGGTGCGGATCTCCATGCGACTGATACGGCCTGGAAGGGCACACCGCTGGGCTGGGCAGAGTATGGAAATAAAAAAGAAATAGTTGAGTATTTGAAAGGTCTCGATGACCGACCGAAATAGGCTCACAGATTACACAGATTTTCACTGACAAGTTGTAATAATCTGTGCCAGTCTGTGGAATCAGTGAGATAACCTTTCACTTCCCAGCGTACCTTTAAGTATCAAGTTTATGCCAATGAAATATGATGAAGAAAAGCTAAAGGTGAATGTCGAATTACATCACCTTGAACTGGAAGTAGAAGGAAGTACTGCTTTTATAGACTACAAACTCGATGGCAATTTTCTCGTTCTTATCCATACAGAAGTTCCTCCCGCCCTCGAAGGAAAGGGTGCAGGCAGCGCTATTGTGCAAAAGGCATTTCAGTATGCAAAAGACAATCACTATAAAATTGTTCCTCTTTGTCCTTTTGTACAGTCTTATCTGAAGCGACACAAAGAATGGGATGATATAATAGCGTCCGATGAAGAAAGATATGGTCACAAACATTAGATAAGTTTATGCTCGATATTGTCATTGAAGCCCGCAATGCGGCCATCAGCGAAACGGTAAAAGTGAAACGCATTCTTCCGTTTCGTCTTAGAAGGATGGTGGGTCCGTTTATTTTTATGGATCATGCAGGCCCTATCGGGGAGATCCCGGCGAATCCTTCAACACTGGATGTATTACCACATCCTCATATTGGGCTTTCCACTGTGAGTTATGTTTTCGCAGGTAAGGTAACGCATCGCGATAGTTTAGGAGTGGAGCAAGTTATTCGTCCCGGCGAAGTAAACTGGATGACTGCGGGAAGAGGTATTGCCCATTCAGAAAGATTCGAGGACCCTTCAGCTTTAGCAGGTGGCCTTGAAATGATACAAACATGGGTAGCTCTCCCTGAAAAAGATGAAGAAGCGGCTCCGTCATTCAACAATTATAAACCGGAAGAACTTCCCATATTTACAGAGAAAGGAGTATGGATGCGATTGATAGCGGGCGACGCGTATGGATTGCGCAATGATGTAAAAACAAGATCACCACTTTTTTATTTGCATGTTGTATTACAGCAAGGCGCATCATTCGGGCTTCCGAAGGAACATTCGGAACGCGGTCTCTACATTGTAAAGGGAAGTGTCGAAGTATCCGGTAATGTTTATCATGCAGAACAAATGCTTGTGTTTACAACGGGTGTGGACCCTTTGATATACGCAAAAGAGGATACAACCCTCATGCTCCTCGGAGGTGAACCCATTAGGCGAACGCTTTATCTGGTGGAATTTTGTTTCCAGTCGCAAAGAGCGAATTGAACAAGCAAAGGAGGATTGGAAACAAGGCAGGATCATATTGCCTCCGAATGACAATAAAGAATTTATTCCACTGCCTGATGACAAGTCAAAGCCGGCGGGAGGTGCGCCGAAACCGGAACCGCTTTCGTAATGAAAAATGAATGATGAGTAATGAGTGAGGGACGATGAGTGATGAAGAATGAAAGTAAAATGAGGTCCGATTACTGATTACTCACTATTCATTATTCAACTTTCTCCCTACCTTCCATTTTGTAGATTTTACAAAATAGAGTTCTCTCACTAAAATTTGCCAATATGAGATCATCGAGAAGGGATTTTATAAAAAAATCATCTATGGGTCTTGCTGCTGCGGGGATCGCTTCAGTAATGCCATCAATTCTCAAAGCCAATACGCCAAAAAAAGAAATGCCTTTTAAGTTGGCCTTGTCACAGTTTTCGCTCGCCAGCCAATTCTGGACAAAACAATTGGACCCGCTTGATTTTCCAAAGAAAACCATTACTACGTTTGGCATACCAGGCCTTGATTATTGCTCCATGTTTTTCGCGGACAAAGCAAAAGATGCAACATTTTTAAATGAACTTAAGAAGCGTGCCCTGGATAATGGTTGTTATAACCTTCGCATCATGATCGATGGCGAGGGTGTTTTGGGTGATCTCAATAAAGATGTAAGAACAAAAGCTGTCGGGAATCATTACAAGTGGATTGATGCGGCTGCAACGCTTGGTTGCCCAATGATCCGTGTAAATGTGGAAGGTGATGGTGACCCTAAAGAGGTGTCAAAAGCAGCTAAAGAAAGTTTAAATGCTCTAATTGACTACGGAAAGAAATCCAACGTTGATGTGATCGTTGAAAATCATGTTGGCATTTCCTGTAATGGCGAATGGCTTGCGAGCCTGATGAAAGAAATGAATAATTCCCACTGTGGTACGCTTGCAGACTTTGGTAATTTTTGTGTTAACCGGACAAAACCGCCCACCAATGATATTGCCGGGTGGATGCAGACAAAATGCGTAGAAGAATACGATCGTTATAAGGGCATTAAGGAATTGATGCCGTTTGCAAAGGGAGTTCATGCGAAAACACATGTGTTTGACGCAAACGGTAACGATACTGAAACTGATTTTTCAAAGATGTTTTCTATCATTAAAGATTCTGGTTTTACAGGTTGGGTAAGTGTTGAATACGAAGGCGGCGTGATAAAAATGTACGCCAGGGATGATAAATACCTCGATGACGATGCAGGCGTGCTAGCTACAAAAAAGCTGATCGAGAAAGTGGCAGCGGTTTAAAGCTTTGAGTTTTTAGCTGCGAGCTATGAGGGTCCTACTCGAAGCTCAAAATGTTTAATTTTTCTATGATACAAGCTTCTGTATTTCATGGCGTCGCCTGTTGCGTCGCAATCACTTTATCGTTCCGAACATTATTCAGCCAATTTCGCAGCCAAAGCTTTTGCTCTTTCTAGTAAGCGAGGCTCACCAAGTTTTTTGGTGAATTTCGCAAAGGTCGAAGTAGGACCTTGCCATCTGAGTTCTTCCACATCATCAAACAGGGGCGCATCTGTTCGTAAAGTGGCGAGACGTTTAAACAGCAAAGCTTGTTCCCGTTGTTCATCAAGTATATTCTTCGGAAATCGTTCTATCTGGCCGTACTGGTTAAGAAGTTTTGCTGCGCTGATCTTACCGATGCCAGGAATGCCAGGATAACCATCTGCACTATCACCAACGAGCGCAAGAAAATCAGGAACTAATTTTGGCTCAACACCAAACTTTTTCTTTACCTCATTTGCATCACGGATCGCTCCGGCTCTGCGATCGATCTGGACGATACGGTCTCCCCGAACACACTGCGCAAGGTCTTTATCAGGCGTCCAAATACAAATTTTTTTAACCCGACGATCGGCCGCAGCAAGATGTGCCGCAGAAGCTAATCCATCATCAGCTTCCAACTCTATCATCGGCCAAACCACGATACCCATTGCCGCCAATGCTTCTTCAGTGGGATGAAATTGGGCGAATAATACCGGGTCAATGCCATCGCCTGTTTTATAGTCATCCCAGAGTTCATTGCGAAATGATTCGATCACATGATCTGTTGCCACACCTATATGAGTGGCGCCTTCCTCGATCATTTGCAACACTCCATTAAGAACACCTACAGTGGCGCCAAATGGTTTGTCCTTGCCCTTGTTAAAACTGCGCAGGCCATAGAAGTGGCGGAATAACTCGTAAGTACCGTCAATGAGATGGACGATCATTGCTTTACAAATTTTTGAATCCCTGTAATGCTCCCATGTTCTAACTAAGTATGGTAAATGAGTTAATTTTAAGTAAACTAATAAGTCATTTTGAGATATTATATTACGTTACAAGCAAAACTTTTTATCAGGGCCTTAAAAAACTATAATGAAAATTCCTCTGCTACTCTTATATTTTCATTTCTGGCATTCGTTTTTCTTTCCATCATTTTTTTAGATAAGGTACCTTACGGACCATACCTGTACCTATTTCTTGACATTGTAATTATTTTTTCGTTAGGAGGCAAAATACGAAATCAATTTTTGTCTTCAATTTTTTTAAGAAAGAGATATATTATCCTGAGGGCTGCAGAAAATTTCCTGGCTGCATTTCCATTTATGACCTTCCTGCTTTGTAAAAAACAATATTGGCTTGTTGTTATCAATATTGCCCTTTGTTTGTTGTTGTCATTCTGTAATAAAATTGACCTCACCTCCAATTTACCCGTACCAACGCCTTTTTCAAGAAAACCGTATGAGTTTACAGCCGGGTTTAGAAGAACATTCTGGTTAATAATAATTGTTTATTGCTCGGCCGTGTATTCTATCGTTCATCACGATTTTATTTTAGGCTTGGGTAGCTTGTTGTGTGTTTTTATAATTTGTATGACGTTTTATTCGCATCTTGACCCCATTTTTTATGTGTGGATACATGCTCAACCGGCCAGGACCTTTTTGAGAAGAAAAATAACAACAGCCATCTTTTATAGTTTATTTCTTAGCATGCCAATTGCTTTTCTTCTGATGATATTTTATCCGCGCAACATTGCGGTCATTCTGATGGTTTTATTTATAGGTTTGACATACTTAACACTAAGTGTGCTTTATGTATATGTATGTTTTCCAGTTAAAACGACGCGATCACAAAACCTGCAATATGCGGCTGGAATTTTTATTCCTCCTCTGCTGCTACTCATAATTCCAAATTTTTATTTTCAGGCTGTCAGAAGATTAAAAGACTATTTGTTATGCTAAATGTTATATCGCTATCAAAATGGTACGGATCTAGTCAGGTACTCAGTGACATTAGTTTATCTTTTAAAAGAGGAGAGATTCATGGAATAATCGGGGCTAACGGGGCCGGTAAAACAACTTTATTCAAATGTATTTGTGGATTAGAATCATTCGGCGGAAAACTCGAGTACGATGGAGGTATTATAAAGAATGAAACCGGCTATTTGCCTGCAGAACCTTACTTTCTTTCAAATATGTCCGGCTATGAATATTTACAACTCCTCTGTAATGCAAGGGACATAAAGGTTAAGGACCTCAATTCGCTTAATCTTTTTGATCTACCTCTTTCTAAGTATGCGGAAACATATTCTACCGGTATGCAAAAACAGCTGGCGATCACGGGTATACTTGTTCAAAAAAATGAGATTTTTATTTTAGACGAACCTTTTAATGGTATAGATATTTCAAGCAGCTTTCTGATCAAGGAAATCTTGATCAGGTTAAAACGATCAAACAAACATGTTATCATATCTTCTCATATCCTTTCCTCATTGGAAGAATCTTGTGACTATCTGCACTATTTAAAGGAGGGCAGAACAGTAAAGAGTGTTCCAAAAGGTCAGGATATCGGGGTCGAAATGCGAGACAGTGACAAAGCGTTATCAATTCTTGATTCTCTCATATGAAGCCTAATATCCAATTCCTCTCGCCATTGCAGTTGCTAAAAAAACAATAATTATGAGGAGACCCAATTCAATTTGGCTGAGGCGTGACAATAACGGCGCTGATGAAAGATCAATGGTTTCATTTTTACGTCTTTTGCCTCGCCATTTTATGAAAGTGATCATTGGTTTTATTTCAATAATGAAAACAAGGAGAAAGAAAGCCATCTTCGCAATGAAAGTGTTACTATGCAAATAATAATCGCTTCCTTTCGCAAGACCTCCAAAAGCCCGCCACAATCCTGTTGCGATCCAAAGCAAGGCAGCTAGGCCCCAAAGATTATCGGCTCTAAAAACTTCATTCAATCCCGAAATATCTTTTAGTTTTTTTAATGCGTTGGCACGTGACCAGATGGCGTAAAACCCAAGGCCGAAAGTAAGAAGATGAAGTGTTGCAAGAAGGTATGAAAGATTCATTCTTTATTGTTCATTGAAAACGCGGTAAACATACAGAAAGTTTTCTGATCGATTTTGCAATCGCAGGAAGTTCTCACTGACTACACTGATTTTCACAGAATGGGTTTTTTAAAAAAAATCTGTGTTAGTCCGTGAAATCTGTAAGAAAAAGCGGCCATAGCAGCGAGCCGTGTATTCACCTAACAATTTCTTCATATTCCCCTAATGATTGATTAAAACAATTGGCGTCTCTTTAGTGATCGATTAGTTTCTTTTGGAAGCGATCAATAATTGAATATATGGGCAACTCGCATAGTTAATAGTATAGCAATTGAAGACAAGTCTGACAGGAGATTAACTAATGCCAGTTGTTACGCCGGGTCATAAAACCCGGCTTTTTGTTGTTCCAGTAATGGTAGTAACTCCAGCAGGTTGTCAATGATGGTATGCGGGTTGGCTGTTTGAAGTTGTTCGCGGGTATGTGCCCCTGTTGTGATTCCGATGCTCATTTTGCATCCTGCTTGTTCACCCTCTTCGATATCAATGATCGAATCTCCAACCTTTACCACTTCGTTGCCTTCGTTCACACGAAATTGTTTCATTGCTAATAGTATCATGTCCGGTTGCGGACGGTTGTTTTGTACATCGGTAGCAGTTACCAGGCCATCGTAGTCGATCCCTTTTTTCCATCCTAATTTTTTAATAAGCATTTCGGCAGTTTCCATATTATAGCCGGTATTCAGGATGACAAGGATATTCCGCTTTTTCAATTCATGAAATAATTCCACGGCATTGTTCTGCGGAAAGATCTCCATTGTTTCATATGCCTTTCCCAATTGCGCAATAAAGCTCTTATAGATTTCGCTCGCTAACTCATTGTCATTGATCTGAAGATCTTCTGCCAGGATGCTTTTGATGGCCTGTAATTTTTCTTTTCCTGCTCCTTCTTTTAACACTTGTTCCAATGTAAGATCGTAGCCCTTCTCATTGATCGCTTTCTGCAGTGTTTTATACACAACATTATTTTCATTTACCGTAGTACCTGCCATATCAAAAACAACCATTTTAATCATCTTGATTATTTTATTGTTTACTGAATATCCTGAAACAAGCTACCGTTGCAATGTAAAAAAGGAGTTAAGGCAATTTTACGCTATTGTTAATTGAAAGGCTGTTAAAGCGATCGATTCCAAACGGGTTCTTCATTGATTGTAAAACAGGCAAGGCACAATATTTCTCAAAGGAAGCACAGAAATAGAAAATATCATAAATTTAAGTAAATACCCGCCATGGCTAACAGTTCCACCGACCCGATCACTTTGCTTAAGCTTGAACAGTACTTCGTTTAATCCTGCCCGCCACCTTTAAAACATAATAACTATGTCTAATCGGGCAGACTTCCGCCTAGTGACTGAAGTAAAGTTTCAAAATGTTAATTCGGAGTTTCGAAACTATGGTGTAATGTTCAATCCTTCGTCCTCTAAATCGAGATTGGGAATCGTTGATTCAGGAAAACGATATGAGATAAGATTGACTAAGGACGGAAACGCAGAATATTTTGAGAATGGTGAGTGGAAAACAATTGTTCCTCTTGAAGACAATATCCTCCACCATGCTCGTTTCTTGTCGTTCAATAAGCGAAGAAAAGGGGAGGAGCAGTTCGATGTAAAGTTTGATATGATTGCAGTGGGGCGTGGACGGGTGGTTGCAAAGAGAAAAGATACTGATCAGATTTATCACCTTGTCATGGATGAACTGTTCAGGACTTACGAACAAAAAATTATTTCGCTCTCAAATGACGAAGAACCAGGTGAAGATCCTGCCGTACCCGGAGCTTATTTTAAACTCGATCCTGAGTTTTTTAAAATCACGGAACACTCACCCACTATCCCGGAGACATTAAAAAGAAATTATCATCAGCATCCGGCTAGTCTTCGATTTAAAGTATTTGAGGAGTTGTTGAAAACAAAAAAACTGGACGCAACGATCATTACTCAAAAGCCCAGGGAATGGCATCTGATTGATGCCCGCTCACCTTTAGCAATAACGGCTCCGGAAGATCTTAAAATTAGCGAGAAAGATTTTATAGATGTATTTGATGAAGACCGCCTTAATAAAATTATTTATACAGCTTATCTGCAAAACAAAGAAGAGGCCACTCTTTCCATATACAAAACAGTTTATGATGCTCTTAGAAGGTCAGTCAATGATTTTTGGGACATAACCGGCGTTTCAGGACTTTCTTCCCGTATCAGGAGATTTTTAAGAGATCTAATTGGAAGGCAAGCGTTGGATGCCCTCGATGAAATCGTCAATGTGCCCCGACGAATAGCGAGATTTGTCGGCGGTTGGATAAAGGATCATATAATAGTGCCCCTTATCGATTTCGTTGGTGATAGAATATTTAAAGAGATTTCTAAGTCACTGGCAAGGGAAACGGCTAGACAAATAAGAGCTGAAGGATTTGGCGCACTGATCCTCCCTGCAAATTTCTTCACTCTTTTTTTATTAGATAAATTAAGGGGCAATCCTGGTAACAGGCCCATAGATACAAGGAATGGATTTATCTCTGTTCACCCCAGGAAAGTAATGGCGGTACTTGATTCCTTAATAAAAAGTAATGCTGATCTGGATAAGGGAATTGAAATATTGATGAGACGAGCAAGGAAGAGATATTTCGAGACCACCTTTGGAATTTCTGATGATATTACTTTGTCAACTTTAATTTCTTCGCCCAACAGACCTGCTCCTACATTGCCGGTTTATTTACATACAAAATTTGAGGAACGAAATGGCGATGCTGAAAAACGCAGGTATGCTGTTGCTTTTACAAAAATTTTGGACCTCGGTGTAGGTTACAGTCATTGGTCCGAGCACTGGCAATTGCATTTTGGTGGTGAAATGCACTCATTGCTTGCAACTCGGCCGATCGCTCAGCAGGAGCAATACAACCTGATCCAGTACCGGTTTTTAAATGGGCCTGTTAAAGATGGAGATGCATTTAATGATGGAACCTGTAATTTTTATATGCTGGTGAAATTAAAAGAAAGTGATCAGGAAGCGGATGTACCTTTCATCGCTCGTAAAAAACCTCATCTTCAAAAACAAAAATATGCTATACTGTGGATCGATGAACAGACCTATTTCACCCAACGGTGGCGACTGGCTCATCCTACCCAGGATATACTCGGAGATCTTTTTTCCGTGGGCCGGGCGATAAAAGACAATCCTGAATATTTTCAATTTGACCAGCAAAAATTCTGGCAACCATTCACCGATGATCTGATAAATGATGACAGCCGGATGGTTGTAAAAAGGCAAATCATTTTACTCACCGGTCGAAATAAAGCCGTACACGAAATTTATTCCATTTGCTTCAATTATGGCGTTTGTGATCATTCATGGAGATGGCGCCATTATCCAAAAAATACTTTTGCAAAAGTTTTAGACGAACCGCATTTAATAGCTAACTCACATGGACTGCCAATGCCCGACAATGAAATTCTATCTGACATAAATTATGATGGGCAGGTGTTTGTAAATGCAATTGAGTTAAGAGATGATACCACCATAGTTCTAAAAGGTTTTAAATTTTTTGATAATAACGGAAACCGTTCATGTGAACCAGGAAGATGGTATCAAAAATATTTGCCGGCGGATTTCAGGCATGTACCGAATAAGATGAATTTGATTTCTGGCCGGAAGCCGGATAGGGGTTTTGATTTTGAGTGGCAATTTGTTTCAGAGAAAGCGTACCAGCTAATGGATCAATTTTATGGTTTTGGCATTTACGAGGAGGAAACCAGTTCGCGCTGCCAATATTACGAGGTTGATATTTTAGAACCCGATAAAGGACGTGAGCAACCTGCTCAGCAACAAATTGAGGATACAACCTGGTGCAATGATAGTTCGAAAGGAACAACTCATTTGTTTTTTAATACCATCAACTTTAACTGGAATATTGAAAAAGATGATGATGGATATATTCCCCTTAGAAACCTGATCAAAGACAAAAGGTTTGACAAGACATTATCCATGTATGAGTCGACAACAAGGTTTAAGATACTAGAGCGAAAACCTTTCGGCTATATCGCAATCTTTTATGATAAAAGAGACGATGAGTTGCAACCCGCCAGTCATTTGCCGCAAGCGGTTACTTTGTACAGAGAGACAAAAGAATACAAAAAGCCATTGCGAAAGAAGGGCTTTGATCAGGACAGTAGCGAAAAAGAAGATACAACGAGGAAGGAATTACATCTGAAGGTTCTCTTTAAATCTAATATACGATCGAATTTTCCTCCTATTATTACAAAGGCGGTCATAAAAAAAGAGATAACATCAAACGGACCGTTTTTAAAAGTCTCTTTCTGGACTCCTCAAACTGAGGAACAAGTAAATCAAAATATTTGGCAGATCACATTGGGCGCGTTGGACACGAGCGGTCTGCCGGATGTCTTGTTCAAAGTGGAGAGATTTGGAAACTTTACAAGAACATCAATCCCTTCAAAGCCGCTACCTTTTGAATACGAAGGCGATTTAGGCGACGATTACAGGTACGATTACTTCTGCCCTTTGCCGGCTAATAGTGTGCTTGAACAAAAAGTAAACCTGTATTGCACTGAGAAAGGAAGTATTGACTTTGGAACAAGTCTTTGGTTCGAAGATGTAATTGGCCACAAAGCTTGTTCGCAAAAATTGGTTTTTGAATAGGAGGGTAGGACGCAAATAAAAATACCTTTCACTTGTCAGAGTCATTGCTGGTTCATTCTTTATAAATAATTTTATCTGAAAAAAATTTCCAGCTTGAGTTGACTTCCGTAACTAAATTAATCCTAGGACCAGTCATAGGCGTTCGTTACAATCATCAATAAAAAGCAGTCTGTAATAATGAAAGAAATAGAATTGAGCTATAAGAAATTATTGGAACCGTCAGATGACCTGGTTTCCGAGATCGCCGAACTCAAAGGTGATATTCTTATCCTCGGTGCAGGTGGAAAGATGGGTCCGGCTCTCGCAAGACTTGCCAAACAGGCGGTAGACAAAGCGGGAGTGAATAAAAAAATTATAGGGGTTGCCCGGTTTTCAGAGGAAGGTTTGAAAGAGGAGTTAAACAATGACGGCATTGAAACTATTTGTGCAGATCTATTGGAAGACGACCAGTTGCAGGCTTTGCCAGATGTTAAGAATGTTCTTTACCTGGCGGGAACGAAGTTTGGAACTACAGGCAAGGAATCTTTTACGTGGGCGATGAATTCTTATTTGCCGGGGCGTGTTGCGCAGAAATTTAAAAATTCACGTATTGTGGTTTTTTCGACTGGTAACGTTTATCCTTTAACACCTGTATCAATGGGAGGGGCCGATGAAGTATTAACTCCGCAGCCTGTTGGGGAATATGCTCAATCATGTTTGGGGAGAGAACGTTTGTTTCAGTATTATTCTTTAAAAAACAATACCCCAATTCTTATTTATCGGCTTAATTATGCAAATGACGTAACATACGGTGTGTTGCTTGAAATCGCGCGGTCAGTTAAAGAAAAACGTGCACTGGATCTAAGCATGGGTCATGTGAATGTAATATGGCAGGGTGATGCCAATGAGATGGCCCTAAGAGCGCTTCGCTATTGTTCAGTGCCTTCAAAAGTTCTAAACATCGCCGGGCCGGAGACAATATCTGTGAGGTGGCTTGCAAAAGAGTTTGGAAAACTTTTAGGAGAGACACCGCAGTTCATGAATCATGAACAGGATACAGCATTGTTAAGCAATGCCGCGGAATCGTACAAGCTCTTCGGTTATCCGAAAATGTCTCTCAAAAAAATGATGGAATTGATTGTTGACTGGCTCAATGAAGGCGGAAAGATCATTAATAAACCCACCCATTTCCAGGAAAGAACAGGTCAATTTTAATTACGCAATGGAACAGGCATTAAATAAAGAGATAAGGGAATTGCTTCATAATGGTACTGTTATTCCTGCTCATCCATTGGTTCTGGATGAAAACCGTACACTCGATGAAGAACGTCAGCGAAGGCTTACACGTTACTACATAGCAGCAGGTGCCGGCGGCGTTGCCGTGGGTGTTCATACTACGCAATTTGAGATCAGGAAGCCTGAAATAAATCTTCTGGAAACTGTTTTGAGATTAGCTACTGAAGAAATTGATAGTGCAGAATTAACTTATCCGTTTATAAAAGTTGCCGGTATCGTTGGTCCTGCGCCCAATGCATTAAAGGAAGCAGAATTGGCGGTTAAGTATGGTTACAATCTTGGCCTTGTAAGCCTCGGCGGACTTAACAATTATTCAGAAACAGACCTTATCAAGCATGTTCGTAAAGTATCAGAGACAATTCCTGTATTCGGATTTTACCTGCAACCGGCTGTTGGAGGACAAATTTTAAGCTATAATTTCTGGAAACAGTTTGTTGAAATACCAAATGTTCATGCAATAAAAGTGGCAGCTTTTAACAGGTATCAAACACTTGATGTGGTACGGGCAGTTTGCAATTCAAAAAGACGGGATCAAATTGCTCTCTATACCGGCAATGATGACAACATAGTTGCTGACCTGCTGACACCTTATCGGTTTAACGTAAATGGTGCGCCAGTGGAAAAAAGATTTGTTGGAGGTCTTTTAGGTCACTGGGCGGTGTGGACAAAAAAAG
>JADMIO011216326.1_pt1 | contig 80347 bp, 79 predicted proteins | sample 8958161 | NCBI WGS metagenome assembly JADMIO01 (sample SAMN16585339, study PRJNA669376) | soil metagenome | isolation source: Crop rotation soil | place: USA: Cullars Rotation, Alabama | collected 2011 | reverse complement strand
CGACAACTTGTCCACGTGGAATTCTAAGCTTAGGATCCCAATGTGCTGGAAAGTTATTGTTTTCTAATGTCTAAAATAATAGATTGCACCTTACTGAATTTAAAAATCCCTTCAAATGCATAAAGCCCGGCATGAGGATATCATGCTTAAAGAAAAATGAAATACCCAATGGTCAATGTTCCTATACTCCGTTTCAATATCAAATAAAAGAGTGTTGGTTTGTTTTCAGCTTTTAAGGAATGTGTTTTTGTCATAAGGTTTAAATACAACCCAAAAATATACGCCACCAAGTTAAGTACAATGCCAACTTATGCTGAAATCAAAAATGCATTTGAACCGGTAAAGAAGCAATGGCTCTTTTTTACGGCCAAAGTTGTTGTTGAGGTTAAAAAGAAATATGGAGGAAGACATATTTACACTTAATATGTCAAGCAGCAACCTCGCAGGATTATATGCGTTTTACACTGGCAGATGAATTACAAAGAATTCTGCTACGAACAAATTTTCCTATCTCTGAAGAAGAATTGGCACGGCTTATAAATCTCTATGCAGACAATCTCGAACAACATTATTATGAAAACGGCTTTCCCAGAAGGCCATTAATCAGTCGGGCGGAACAATTAAATAAAATAAAGCCCCTGGCGGAGGTATTGAAGACTGCCCTGCGACGAATGCTTGCAGATGAAACTCAATACGTGTACCATGACTTCAAAGTAGACAATCAAAAAATTCAGCTTTTATTGAACGCCGGAACAGACATTCAGATAGACCCTCATGATGATTGGGGAAAAGAAGTAATTGGCTGGTTAAAAGACGTTCCAAATGAGGAAAAACAGCAATGGATAAAACTAATGGAGCATTGCCTCGCAGGAGGATCAAAATCCACACCTTCCGATAAATGGATGAAAGAAACTGAAAAGCTTTTGTCAGGCATAAATAAGGAATTTTTCATGCAAAAAATGCAGGAGTGGCTTTCATTTAATGTTGCGCTTCTTAAACAGGCACATAAAGATACAGGTTGGGGCAAAGGTTACCTGAGAGATGCAAATATGAATTTGCTCAAAGGACTTATCTGGTGCTGCGGTTTTCCCGGTGAATTGTATTGATCAGTGAATCAGCAGACAAAAATGGAATATCACCTGAAAGTATTGAAGAGATTGAGGCACCGAATTTTGGGATGGAAAAATCAGGTGAATTGAAAATAACACTTGGTGAATATGTTGGATGGTTTGAAAAAAATGGAAAATTTCAGTCAAGTATCCCCGCTGCAATAAAACAAAACTTTAGCTCAGAACTTAAAACAATTAAAACAGACACAAAAATCAATAGAAGAACAATTAAGGGCACATTCCGAACGCCTGGAAAACACATATTTAAAGCCCCGTCAAAGGAATTTTACGGATTGGAAGGAATTATATACAGATCATCCCCTGCTAAGCATTATAGGCAGAAAGCTAATATGGCAATTTGATACTAATGGACAAAAGCAACAGGGTATTTACCACCATGGTATCATGACCGATGCCTTTGAAAACCCTTTAACCGGATTAAATGAAAATACAATAGTCGAATTATGGCATCCCATCAGATTTGATGCAGGATATGTATTAGACTGGCGTAATTATTTTCGCAATAAACAAATTGTTCAACCCTTTAAGCAGGCTTTCAGAGAAGTATATTTAATTACGTATGCAGAGCTGCGAACATTCACTTACAGCAATCGTTTTGCGGCTCATATTTTACGACAACACCAGTTTTCTGCATTAGCCAGGCAGCAGGGATGGAGCTATACCCTTATGGCCGGATGGGACAGCAGTAATACACCAGTAAAGATGCTTCCTCAGCGGGACATGACTGTTGAATTTTATGTAGACAGCGATTGGCAGGGAATTACCGCTGACTCGGGAATTTTTATTTACATCGCCACAGATCCGGTAAGATTTAGAAAAGCAGGACAGGTTTTGAATATTGATGAAGTGCCCGCTATATTATTTACCGAAGTGATGAGGGATCTAGATTTATTTGTAGGTGTTTGCAGTGTTGGTAATGATCAAAATTGGACAGATGGCGGGGATCAAAGATTAAATACTTATTGGCACAATTACAGTTTTAGCGAACTGGGAGAAAGTGCCAAAATAAGAATGGAAACTCTTCAATTCCTGATACAAAAGATGAAGATTGCCGGGCAGTGCAGCTTTGACGGAAAGTTTTTATATGTGCAGGGGAAACTAAAGCGATATAAAATACATATGGGTAGCGGAAATATTTTGATGGAGCCTAATAATCACTATTTATACATAGTACCAGGTGGCCGTAATAAAGAATCGGACAAATTATTTTTACCATTAGGGTGACACCATGCTGAGTATCATTATCAGCAAAGCACTTTTGCTGGCGGAAGATGATAAGATAACAGACACTTCAATTACCCGTCAATTAAAGGAATGCAAAACGAACGGTATCTTCGCCAGATAATATTACCCGAGAATGGAACCGAGGGACAGAAAAAATTAGCATCAGCAAAAATATTAGTAGTGGGTGCGGGCGGGCTTGGCTGCCCTGTTTTACAGTACCTGTGTGCTATTGGTATTAGTACTCTAGGAATAATAGATGAGGATAAGGTACAAATAACAAATCTGCACCGTCAAATTCTATATTCAGCTGATGATATTGGTCAGAAAAAAGCATTAATTGCGGCCCGCAAACTAAGCGCTCAGTATCCTGATTTAATTATTACACCAATTGTTGCCAAACTCAACTCAGCAAATGTTGAAACACTTATTGAAAAGTATGATATCGTGGTAGACGGCTCCGATAATTTAATTACCAGGTATATTATTGATGCTGCCAGCAAAAAAAATAAGAAACCATGGGTGTATGCAGGTATAGAAAAATTCGAAGCACAGGTGGCGGTTTTTAATTATAACAGCGGGCAATCGTTTGAAGATATTTTTTCTAAAGAAGGTATCAAGCCTTTTTTAGATTGTAATGAAGCCGGCATAATGGGATATGTGCCGAGAATTGTAGGTTTATTACAGGTAAATGAGGCAGTAAAAATAATACTGGGCCAAGGCAATATACTTTCCAACTCAATATTGACTTTTGAGCTTTGAATTTGCAGTTCAGAAAGATCAAATACAATCGATCATAAATGGAAAGAATTGATAAATGTTTCAAAAAGAGCAAATAGAGAAAATTATATAATCCTTTCAGATAGGAATTAAATATAGTTAAAGAGTGAAGCAAAATAGCAGAGTCATTCGGGAGGAATAAAACAAATCAATGCGAGCACAAACCGTTTACCAAGAAGCAATAAAATTTGCCGCCACGAAACACCAGGAAAAAGAACAAAAAGTTCCCGGTACGAATCTCCCGTATGTGGTGCATTTAAGTAATGTTGCAATGGAAATAATTAATGCAGCCTACAATTCAGACAATTTCAATATAAGTTTTGCAGTTCAGGTAGCATTACTTTACGATACATTGGAAAATACATCCAACAGGCTTCAAAGAATTAGAAATCAAGCCTTCACACATACCATCAGAAGCATGATCAACCGAAAAAAATAAAATATCAACAGGAACCCCGGATAATATTAAGTGAACTCAAGGATGGCAAGCATTATTTAGCGAAAAGGTTAGAAGCGAGATCGAGAAGTATGGAAAATACTTTATTAATAATGCAAAATACAGGTAGATTTTTTGTAAGTATCAAGGTCAGGATTTTACCTGTGTAAATTGTGCTGGCAGTATACGGCCAAATTTAAATTAGATTGCTGCCAAGTTTGAATGGAAAAGATTCTGGGAATGAATTCTAATTGACACCGGGGTATTTAACGGACATAATATGTATCTGCCCCGATATCCTGCAAATAATAGTACTGAAAGCTGGACCAATCCAGGAAAAATGGCGGCTGCAGGAGCATTTATTTCGCAGGATGGAAATCCATTTGGGATATTTTGCATTTTCCTCATCTGCTCTTGTTTATAAGTTGAATTAAGACCTTCGGTGGGAGTTTTTTGTTTGTAGGGCCAGCAATTCCGGAACAGTCGAGATAATAAACCCTGTTTAAAAATGTACCTGCTTTTTTACAGTTATTCCGGGCAGATTTTATAGTAAGGGTCTTCAATTTTACAAACAACCTTATTGGAAACGCAAGGCAGGATGGACAAAAAAAGTAGTAACTTTTTTTATTTAATGATTTGTACGGCAGTTCAATCTGCGTGAACACCGCGAAAACTTAGGAATAACGAATTTCCAGATGATGAGAGTGGTAAAAGGGTTGGCCAAATAACCCTTGTAGTTATTGTTTCAGCACTACATTAATCCCAAAGGGTTATTTACATTAATTACAGAAGCCTTAGCCCGCGAACTAAAATGGAAATTTGCTATAGCGTCAGCCGTAAATGCAGCAATTGAAGCTTTATTCAGGCAATTGCAGGTAATTAATAAATGATATCCGGTTAGCCTATTAAATCCTTCAGTAATTGAGAATTCGCCGAAATGTAAATGGAAACATATTTTTCATAAGAGCATTTTTGGCGCAAATAGAGAGAGATCATCAGGCCTGATTAATTGTTTTTGCGGCCACCAGGCAAATAAAATATGAAATATGTCCATTTCGTATCCTTTTATTTTCGAGCTAAAATCATCTTTCTATTTTTTTGAGGAAAGAAGACGTTTATGTATTCCATGCAGACCAAATTAATTTCTTTATATGGCCTGTGAAATTAAATAACTCAGCTTCCAGCTATAGCATGAGAGAAATAATTGCATAATTTGTAGACAAAGCCAGTATTAAATTTTAGGAGCGGCTGCAATTTGACTATTGTGGACAGATATGATGGCCCATTCCTCAATTCGCTGAGATTTCATGGATTTTTATTTACTGGTTGTGATTGATTCAGCGAAACGTTGGCGACTTACTTTCCATTTCCCGCAGATAATTCTTCATTTTGGTCCCATTTAATTCCTTTTGCCGTGCTGATGTTTAGTTGTTGGACAGTGCACAGCAATTATCACGTTATTTTTCTTTTTTTTACATGCTGCAGTCTATTAGCTATTGGTAACAATGGTCGTGATAATTACTTTTTTGCCTGGTTTCACCAAGCAATATGGCTTTTTCCAAAGTTGACGTTTCAGCCGGCATTTTATATCACATAAAGCCTTTTGGCTTGTAAATTAAATTGTCAAATAGAGGAAAAATTCGCAGGCACAACGGAAAAAACAATACCGGTTTATATTTAAATGCCTTATAAAATGTATTTAGGCTCAAAAATATATGCGGGGTCGAGCCTGTTGCATTCCCTGGTTGCTTTTTTCTTAGGTTTGTAAAACACGAATGCGAATTTCCGTTCCCTGGAAGTCCGTGCCAAAATAAAAGAGCATGACCATGATGGAAGACCTCAATCAACTGATACGGAAATAAAAAATAGAAGGATTCTATAAAACAGTACGGGAAATAAAGGTGAAGAGTAAAATAGAAATGTAGGAAAATAAATTATTTCGGAGGTTAACCCCGCAGAAGAAAGCTAAAAAATAGGAATTATTAGTGAAGCCCGCCTTTTATTGAACTGCATGCCAAGTTTTACCTGGCGTAAACAGGAAGTTATATTAATTAATACACTCACTTTACTGGAATTCTCCCATACATTATCCTGCTGGAAGGAAATAAGACAACCGCGGCAGTAAAGTGGCAGCAAATAATTGTTTACAGGTATTATAGTTGATCAGTTTGCAGTAACATGTGATCTGTCAATTAGAATTCTCATCACCTTATAGAAGATGCCGGGTAATCTCTGAGTCCGGACAGGCAATTAATTCCTGTCTACCCTGAAAACAACTAAATTAAAATACGTGTAATCTATTTATCTGCTATCAGGTGGAATATCTTAGTATGAAATATGGTCCTATTAAAAATTATGCGCTACCAGCATATTTTCAATCCATAACCGGAATTTGCCGCCAGGGAGTGAGATGTTTATAGCTTGAATTAATTTGGAGGTTGTTTCGGAGTTGGTGCCGCCTTGACTGTAAAAATAGATTGGGAGGAGTGTTGATTATAATACAACGTTTAGCAATTGATATATTTGCCTATAACGGTTTTTATAGAAGTTGCGCAAAGGAACGGGTCATTTCTTCACGGGTCTTTACACTTCCACGAAAATGGAGACCAACTCCATGCGAGCCTGATAAATATGAAAAAGAATAACTGCATTGATACAGCAGTCTTGATATCTCCCCTGGCAAACTTCCGGTCTCAACCTTTATGGCTGTCTTTGTGTCGAAATGCCAGGTTTATTGATGCTACTGTAAAATCCTGCACTGCAAACTAGAAAGCCGGGTGACATGATCTGCTGACACCGGCAGTTCAGAAAAGTAACGTTGTTAACCGCAAATGATTACAGAATATAAGGGGTTACTTGCTGTATTTTTAGTTTTCCGCCCTGAGTAAACAGAACACTTACCCACAGTGTCTCCTTTTATTGTTCTCTTCCCCCGATGATTCTCCTTTACGAATGTATTACATCAGACTTGCCTGTTGCTTCTTATACAGCCTCGAAGAAATAATAATACTTACCTCGTATAATAAAAGCAGTGGTACAAATACGATCAACTGGCTCATCCAATCGGGACTTGGGGTAATAACCGCTGATACGACAAGGATGACCACATACGCGTACCTGCGGCTTGTTTTTAATAATGAAGGAGTTATTAAACCAAATTTTGTAAGCACGTAAGCAAGCACCGGCAATTCAAATGCCAACCCACAACCCACTACTAAACTCACCAGGTTTTCGAGGTAATCGTTTAGTGTTGGTCTTGTTACTAAAACCATATTACTGCCCAGTTGAAAACCTGCCAAAAAATTAAATGTAAATGGCCCCAGCAAGAAAAAGCCAAACGCAGCACCACAAAAGAAAAAGAAAGAAACTGCAAACACAGCCGCCCTTGTTCCTTTAGCTTCTTCTGCTTTTAGCGCCGGTTTTACAAAGCACCAGAATTCCCAGAATACATATGGGAAGGCTACAATAAACCCGCCTGTAAAAGCCATGGTGATGCTGCTTACAAACTGGCCGCTAAAACTGGTTGTTTGCATGCTTATTTGTACGGGCGGCATGCAAAGCTTATCGCCTGCGTGAAGCCAATGGCTCAGGTTACAGAAGAACCTGTAAGTTATAAAATCGGGGTTTATGGGGCCGGTTATAATGTTGTCAAATATCCAGTTTCGGTATATGAAAAAAACGATACCCATTATTAAAACCGCCAGCAGGCTTCTAACAATATGTCCGCGTAATACTTCGAGGTGATCAACAAAACTCATTTGTTTTGGCCTTGCTGCTTTACTAAAACTTAATACTAGAGACATAGATAGTTAGTATATTATAAAAGGAACGGCCGACACAAAGAAGGCCGTTCACTTTTGGCTATTTTATTTTAATGGCTACGGCACCGCAGCAATTCTATTTTACGGGTACTGGTTCTTTAGCGTTTACGCCCTGTTCAAATTCCTGGCGCACATTTTCTTTTGCGTCTTTAAATTCACGAACACCTTTTCCTAATCCCCGCATGAATTCAGGAATTTTTTTTCCGCCAAATAAAATCAGTACTGCTATGATGATCAGGATCCATTCAGATCCGCCTGGCATACTCATAATTTATAGTTTAAAGTTGAATAAAAATATTTGTCTTGTCTGAATTGCTGATAACTAACTACACGATAAACGGCCCAACAATTGCCAGTACCTGTGCTTTTGTCAACGGCTCATCAAAGGCTTCTGAAGCTGCTACTGCTGATATATTAAATCCATTAATGCTTACAATGTTTACACCTGCTTGTGTCGTGTTGTCTTCTCCATCGTAACTGGCCTGTACAGAAGCGCCTATACCAGAGTCTTTACCCGTGATCCATGGCTTAAGTGTGGGAGCCTGGCCGGTACTTTTACGCATCTGGCGTATATGAGATGCATGCCTTGCTTCAACCGAATGAATATTCAACGCTGCAGTAAGGTAGTCTCCGCCCATTACGATTTCTGCAGCCCGGCCCTTGTAAGCTCTAACGCCTGTGTCTTCGAATGTTTGCGCTACTGCTAAAAATGTTGCATAGTCAGAAAAAACATTCGCAAATGCACCACCTGCAGTAAAATCAAAAGTTGGCTTTGTTACAACTGCTGCTGCCCCACCAACAGCGGTAACAGCCGTTTTAAGAAATGCCACATGTGCATTTTCATGATCGCGGATTGTGGTAATAGCTCCCGTGGCAGCACCTGCAGGAATAAGTCCTGGAGATGCAACAGCTTTTGTATAAAATTCTGCTTCCAGGTATTCGAGCGTAAGTGCATAGTTTAATACATCCAGTACCACAGTGTTGCCACCTTGTCCGTATGCTTTATTAAACATGGAGCCTAATGCAAGCGGTACTGCTGCCATTGCTATTTTGCCACCAATTTTTGAGAATTGTTTCATGGCATCCCGCCTGGAATCTAACCGGTCATAGATCTCCGGGTCAGATTTTTCTATCTCGCTAACGATATTTAAAAAATTCATAGGTTATGTTTTAAGAAGGTAAATGACTTGCGTCGATTTTTGTTTTTACATAAGTTCCTGCAATAGCTAACACTTCTGATGGTGTCCTGCTTTTATCAAGCCCGTTGGCATCAATAACAGTATTATCGGCAAAAGATCCGTTAGTAATTAGGTCCCGGATCAACGCGGCATGCCTTGCTTCTACCGAAACAATTTTTCCTGCTAATACAAGATAATCTGGATTTGTAATTAAGCGTCCGGCACCGTTGTATGCACTTACTCCCAGGTCTTCAAACGCTTTGGCAGTACCTAGTACACTGGCACGGCTGGAAAAATCAATACTGCTAAAGTCAACTTCGAGGCCAATGATTGCACCCGCACCTAATGCGGTCTTGAAAAATTCCCGGTGGGCAATTTCATGATCGCGGATATCAGTAAGCAGCGATGTTTCATTGGCACTAATTCCCGAATAGGGAGTTAATACAACCTGTGTATAAAAAGCTGCTTCCAATTGTTCTAATGCGTAGGCATAATTCAATATACCGGTGTCGCCACTTCCAAGATCCACACCACCGTTACCTGTATTGTCGTCTTTTTTACATGCAGCTGCTAACAGCATGGCGCCTGCAGATGTAGCACCTGCATAGCGGAGGAATTTTCTGCGGGATACCGCTTCAATGTTTTGTGCATTGATATCAGCAGCCTTTTTTCCGGATAAAGTCTCTGTAGGCATAATTTTAATTTTGTTGTTTAAAAAATGATTATGCACTTAGGTACGGTTATCGTTGGATTATAGATTGATAGCTTTTAAAAATATAGTTGTTTATTTTTTTAAAATCTGCTGAATCCGCTACAGGTAAACGTTTCAAAGCTTTAAACTAATTCATGATTTTGAGATGAAAATTGCTGGCACAATTTTTTAAATGTTCTATCCCCTTTGCGCTATCATTGGCATTAAACTTTTTATGAATGTGTGAACTATGTAACATTTTCATATAATGCTGTAAGGCTTTAAAAGAAATTCAATTTTTATTGTCCGACTGCCGTCAACATTTGTCGTGCCAAAATACCTTCTCTTGTAATACTTTAATTGGTTCTGCAAAAGCTGCGTTTTGTCAAGAACTTCTACTGTAATTGGTTGTTCCTTTTTAGTCGTCTTTTTCAATTTCGGCAACTAGTGGTGTAAATGGGATGCCAGTAGTTCTGGTATCTCTGTCAAATACAATAGTGTCAGGCCTCGAACTATTGATAAAATATCCAATTATAGAAGAAACAACCAAAAGAAAAAGAAGGGCTGTTGTGCCTTTAGTAGCTGTCTTAGGGTCTGTAAAAAAAATTGTTGATCCTGCCGATGATTAGTTTAGTTATCTAAAATTACCGCTAACGTTAAGGCTTGCCGATGTACCGGCATTCTATGTCCAGTCAGCTTAAATTTATTTGATATAGATGATTATCATCCATTTGATCGGCCGTTAGTCTTTAGCCGATATATCGGCAGGGCATTTTGTATGCATTACTTCTCCAAGTCGTTAGTTTAACAAAAACAGTCAGATTCATCATTCACTTATTTGCGCCAACCTAGTCCTGGAGCCACATGCTCCAGGATTGAAGACAGCACATGAATGTTATAGTCTACTCCTAATGTATTAGGTATAGTCAAGAGAAGAGTGTCGGCTTCCTGTATGGCTTCGTCCTTTGCCAGCTCGTTAATAAGTTGATCAGGTTCTGCGGCATAACTTCTTCCGAAAATGGCGTTCCTTCCAGGTTCAATCATTCCGATTTGATCAACGCGATCGGCCTCCCGGCCAAAGAAAAGCCGGTCCTGGTCAGTTACCAATGCGAAAATTGACCGACTTACCGATACCCTCGGCGCCCGTTGGTGGCCTGCTTTTTTCCAGGCTTCTTTATATAACCTTATTTGTTCGGCCTGTTGTATATGAAATGGCTTACCGCTTTCATCAAACTTCAGCGTGGAACTTTGAAGATGCATTCCGTTTTCTGCAGCCCAGATGGCAGTAGCATTGGAAGCAGCTCCCCACCAGATGCGCTCCCGCAATCCTTCTGAATGTGGTTCCAGGCGGAGCAATCCAGGCGGGTTGGGAAACATCGGGTTTGGATTCGGCTTTGCAAACCCAACTCCCTTTAACTTATCAAGGAACTCCATGGCTTTGCGACGCCCCATATCTACATCGGTTTCTCCTTCTTTGGGTTCATAGCCGAAATAGCGCCACCCCTCAATAACCTGTTCCGGCGACCCTCTGCTAATTCCCAATTGTAATCGTCCTTTTGAAATTAAATCAGCAGCACTGGCATCTTCCACCATATACAAGGGGTTTTCGTACCGCATATCAATCACACCCGTTCCGATTTCTATTTTACTTGTTTTTGCACCGATTGCTGAAAGCAAAGGAAATGGAGATGCCAGCTGGGCTGCAAAATGATGCACCCGAAAATAAGCTCCGTCCAAACCAATTTGTTCGGCAGCTACAGCCAGGTCAATTGATTGAAGTAAGGTGTCGCTTGCTGTACGGGTATTATAGGCCGGGTGATTAGCCCAATGCCCAAACGATAGAAATCCTAGTTTCTTCATCCTTTTCGATTTGTATATATCACCGGAACGATAATAATTATTACGTCCTATCAAAAGTAGAAGCAAATTCCCATGGCGCAGCGGGGCGGAGTATTGATACTTCAAATTAAATAACCGTTGGCACAACCTGTACCGCCTTAAAGGGGTAGGCCAGAGGCCATGCGCCAGAATACAGGTCAGCACCAGAAGGGCAAAAAGTACATTAATGTTCTTTTCAATCTTGACATTTAGGCACGGAAGTGTTCTATATCGCTTTTTCAATATAGATGTATGGGCAAAGAAGTGTTCTCTATCGCTTTTTCAATATGGATGTATAGGCAAAAAGGTGTTCTCTATCGCTTTTTCAATTTGGATGTATAGGCAAGAGGTGTTCCTAATCGCTTTTTCAATATGGATGTATAGGCAAAGAAGTGTCCTGAATCACTTTTACAATCTGGACATATAGGCAAGGAAGTAGTCTGTATCGCTTTTTCAATGTGGATGTATAGGCACGGAAGGTGTGCGGCAATGAGAGCGACCTATAATTCCAAAAGGCGATGGCTTTTACCATCTGCGAATTGCTACGTAGCTTCGATGAATATGTGGAAATTGCACACAAAAAACTCCCGTGTCGCTTTATGGCGAAGACACGGGAAGGAAATGTCTCAATTTCATTATATTTATCAAAATTGCCCTTATGTCGATTCGCGTAAGGACTGCCTCACTGTAAATACTTACATGCCATTCCGTAGCCTGCACTTGATTCATTCCAATTGGTTTCTTTTCAGCTAAAAGATAATCGGAGATCATATCCACCGCGATGCACTGAATCGCCGTTTGTTTCGGGCAATTGTGCGGTCGCCATTGTCAAAAAACTTAACGAGGATCAAGCCGCCTATAAATCCGCCGATATGTGCTCCGTAAGCAACCCCGTCTTCCGAACCACCCAGCATACCAAGACCGCTGATTACCTGGAATATAATCCAGATCCCCAACGATACAATGGCCGGCACTCCTATTACAAAGAATCCTGTTAGCATCTGCACTTTACGCGTTGGAAACAAAAGAATATAAGCACCAAGTACGCCTGATATAGCTCCTGACGCTCCTAAACTTGGAATCAACATATTGCGGGACAAATAAGCTGTTATAAAAACATGACTTAGCGAAGCAATGACTCCGCAAACAAGATAAAAAATAATATACTTGCCGTGCCCAAGCCGTTGTTCAATGTTATCTCCAAATACCCATAAGTATAACATATTGCCCAATAAATGCGCCCAGCCACCGTGCATAAACATAGAAGTGAGCAGTGTAAAATAAACGGGACCCGGTGTCGGTTGTAAGCCGGGAATCTCCATTTCCTGACCGGTTAACTGGTCCTGTAATATCTGGGGGTTAGTGACAATATCATGACCGGTTAATATTTCCGCAGGCACAGTAGAAAACGCATAGGTAAAATGATAATCAACACCAGTACCTTGCAGATATATGAAGACAAAAAAATTCAACGCTATTAATGCATAATTGACGATTGGCGTTATATGCCGATCGTAATTATCATCACCTATTGGGATCATCGAATTATGTTTAAAAAATTGGTAACTGAATTGATGTGGAATAAAATATCGAGCCAAACCAATAGCGTAGCGGCTATGGACTTTGCAATATCAGTTTGTTCAATCAATGAAGTCAACAATAATTTGCTTGTTTGATTTAACCGGTTTCACGACAAACAATTTAAGGTGTCCGTTTTATCGGGAATTCCCAGCTAATCAAAATTTTATTTTATATTAGCAGAGTGTAGTTGGGTCATGCAGTCCCAATTGCCTTTTAGGGTTAAAAGAAAATCAGCCTCTCATTTTCATGAGGGGCTTTTAATAGGTCAAAACCATTCCTGACTTTTGAACGTATATGGTAGAGGGATAAGAAAATCTTTTTTTCTTATCCCTAAGGCCTCAACATAGGTAAAATTATACACTCAGCGCATGCTTTCAATCTTACTTGGGTGAGGTTTACTACCATTGGTGAAATACCTGCAGACAACATTTTTGGTTGTCGCTTTTGCAATATCAAGATGCAGATAGTCCTGGCTTTAATACGGAATTTTGAATAGCATTAAAAATGTCCAGTACTTTACTTCCGGATTTCGGGTGGTAGTAAATAAGTGAAAGGTCTTGTACTTCACATCACTGTTCCCGCTTTTATTGCTTTGCGATATTCAGATAATTTTTCTGTGGCGCTCCATTTGGCTTCTTTGATAATTAGTAGGTCCATGATGATAGCTTTTTTGTTATTAAATCTTACCTTGGCATTGGTTTTTCCAAACAATTAGTTTTAAGATATGCCCGGATTTCTATCCGGGCATTCTATTACGAATTGGCATCCATTTTTTGTTTGCTTTCCGGGCTTTTTGTTGGCATAAATTTTTTACATTTTTTATATGTAGTAGGTTTTAGTTTAAGTTGTTTCCGGGCCCTTGTTTTTACCTGGGCCTTTTTATTGGCATACCGTTTTATTGACAGTTTTTGGTACTGATGAAAAAGATATACGAGTGTTGATTTCTGCCTGGGCCCTTTAATACGGATTATTTTTTTTACTAATCTTTTAGTTTTTTTGGCATATTTTTTTATTTCGATATTGGTCCTTGAGAATTTTCATTTTCGGGTCTGGGTTTTTGCCTGGACCCCTTTTAATATTCAGTGCATTGATTTTCTTCACTGATTCTTTTATAGTTGCTGCAGTGTACCGTAGCATTTTCCATCCTTCGATCTTAGTAAGATTATATTTCCGGCATCAGTAGAATAAACCATCAATTGTTGTGTGCCGGCTGCTCCCATTCATCACTCTCTCATATTCTATAGCAATTTTCTGCTCTTTGATTGCCACATCAAACCTGAACTTCCAGGTATTTGGCTTATAATATTTGTCGTGATAGCAATCAGCACTTGTGACAACCTCAGTTTTCATGGACATTCGCAGTGCAAATTTGCCGCTTAGGGGATCAAAGGAAACTTGAATACCAACTTCAGCTTCCCCAATTTTTCAGCTAAATGCCTCCCATGGAAATGAGAGGCCTACAAATAAACTCTACTGGGAAATATGAACAAAACCGATTAGGTAATTATTTGTCGAATCGGCGATAAATTTTTTTTTATTCATTCTTGCCCTTTTACAGAAATCGACGGTAAAAAAATATACCAATATTCAGGATGACTGGTACAAATTTTTAAGGTCAACCTCAATATTTATTGGCTCCAGGCAAAAGTATCATTGCATCGTAAATGGCAACAAATACTAACAAGAAGCATCAGGCAAAAAGAGTGAACGAATTAATTGTTCGCAATGAAATGAGTTCAATCCGCTTTGCTCTGAGTATAGGTATGAACCCAACCGAGTTAAACAAGTTGCTTAAAGGGGATTCTGGACTATCTGAAAAGGTCGCATCATCCATAGCAGACAAATATGGAGTTAATATTAACTGGTTGCTAGAAGGAGTGGGCGAAACATGGCAAAATATTCCAGGCAATGCTAAAAAAAATGAAGAAACGGATTGAATTACGTCTTTAAGATCAAAGGAAGAATCTTATGCGTGGACACTCGAATTGATCTCTTTTTTTACTTTAATTGTACCTTAGTAATTGGTTTTGCATAAGAATATTTTAGAGGCGGCCTGGATGTCTATCCAGGCTTTTTCGTTGGCACACCTTTTTATCTTTAATTTTTATGCCGAAACAAAAGATATACGGGTCTTGGTTTCTACCTGGGCCCTTTTAGTTTTACAATATTTACCCGGGCCTTTTAATTATTAATACTTTGATTTCGTTTACAAATTCTTTATTGTCTTTTCAACCAGCGTTTTAGAAAAATGTGCATTTGTTCGAGATTACCTATTTAAAATTTCTTGCTACCGGAAAAAGCTCCTGCTGATATATTTGTTTTGTGTGAGTTTTAGTATTTACTGCAGCAAAAAGGCGAACCATCATTTTCATCACGAGGTGATAATATAAGCACAGGTATGTTTTATCCTTGCTGCAGAAGTATTTGCACGTCCTCCTCCCGCATTCCTTTTATTTGCCTGAAACCAAGCCGCAATGCACAATACTGGTTCACCTTTTCTTCAAATGTATTATCCCAGTTTGAAAAATTTACATCAACGGGTCTTACTTCCACATAATGGTTTCTTGCATCACTTACAATTTGAGCAGGAGCATAAAAACCCATTAGCTATCTGTTTAGTAAGCCACAGGCTCAATTAGATAGCGATACTGATTACTAGGTTTTGTGAAATTCCAAAGATGACAGCGAAATCATTACTCCTTTGTATGACAACGTAATTATTATTAAATAGCGGGTAATAAATAATGGATAGCTGGAGATGTAAATTTTCAAAGCCTTTCATTAACCTCAACTCACAGCAATAGTATCCAATTGTAAAATCGCAGTGAGATTTCTCTTTAATTCTTTTGAAGAACTGGGCTTCGTAAGAAACAAGAAAGCACCCAGTTTTTTTGTTTCCTCTATCTCTTCTTTCATTTTAGTAGTGGTATAGATAATAACGGGTATGTGACAGATCATCGGGTTACTTTTTATCTTGCCCAGGCATTGCTTTCCATTCATCCCCGGCATATTGAGATCAAGAAAAATATAGTCCGGGTAAATGGCATCATTTTTTAGTAAAAGATTGATAGCGGCAACCCCACTTTCAGCAACAAAACATGAGATAGACGGGTCGAGCTCCAGGGCCGTCTCGCAAAAAAAATCTATGTCATCACGGTCATCATCCACAATTAGCAATGCAGCCATAAGCAGGAATTAAGTTCAAATTTTTATAAAACAGATTTTAGAAACTTCGGAATAAAATTATCCTTTTGGTTTTCAAAATTTGACGTTATTAAGATACAAAATCATTTTCTTTTCCTGACTATTTTTTAGCAAACTTTGTAAACCATCCCATTGACCTATTCTGAATTGAAATGGATACGACAAAGACAACGCAGAAAAATCCTAAAAAAGAATCTTTTCCTATAGTAGCTATTGGAGCTTCTGCAGGAGGGCTTGAAGCAATAAACGACCTGCTAAAGTACTTACCTGCAGATACGGGAATGGCCTTTATATATATCCAGCATCTTGACCCCGACCATAAAAGTATGCTTTCCGAAATACTGGCAACGCATACCAGTATGCAAGTGCAGGAAGCGCGGCATTTACTGCATATTGAAAGAAACCAGGTTTACATTATCCCACCGAACAAGGATATGGCCCTTGTTGATGGTGTACTTACGCTCAACCAGCGCAAGGCTCGACCTACCATACACATGCCAATCGATAAATTTTTTGTATCACTGGCTGAAAAACAAAAGGAAGGAGCGATCGGGGTTTTATTATCTGGCTCAAATCACGACGGAAGTTTTGGATTAAAAACTATTAAGACTGCGGGTGGTATCACATTTGCACAGGATGAAACGGCAAAGTTTCAAACTATGCCCCGTTCCGCTATAGCCGAAGGAGTCGTAGATATGATCCTTTCTCCAAGGGAAATAGCGTTGGAACTGGAAAGGCTTAGCAGACAGCCTGCTATTTATGAAGTGCTTGCCCCTGAGGAAGAAGATAGAGAAGACACAACTGCCGATGCAGATCTATCTGATATCATCCAGTTGCTGAGAAAATCAACCGGTGTCGATTTTACACATTATAAGATCACAACGATCAGACGCCGCATTATCCGCCGGATGCTGCTTTACAAGATCGGGACATTAAAGGAATACTATCAATACCTGAAGCTGCACACCAACGAAGTTGCTGTATTGTACCAGGATATGCTGATTCATGTTACCAACTTTTTCAGGGATCCTGATACTATAGAGTATTTGAGAAAAACAATACTTCCCCAGCTAATAAAAGGTAAATCATCAAACGAGGTGCTGAGGGTATGGGTACCGGCATGTTCATCGGGTGAAGAAGCATATTCTCTGGCAATGACCATCGTAGAAGTAATGGATGATATACCCATGCAGGTGCCGATTCAAATATTTGCCACCGACCTCAGTGATGTTGCAATTGCCAAGGCCAGGATGGGTCTCTATTCAAGAAACGAACTGGCGAATGTTTCTCCTAAACAGGTACAACGTTTCTTTTCAAAAGTGGATGGCAGCTACCGCGTTGTAAAATCTATCAGGGATTTTTGTGTGTTTGCACCGCATAATATTTTTAGAGATCCTCCCTTTACCCGGCTCGACCTTATAAGCTGCTGCAACCTTATGATCTATGTTGATACGGTTCTTCAGAAAAAAGTGATCGCAACTTTTCACTATGCGTTAAATAACAAGGGATTCCTGATCCTTGGTAAATCAGAAACAATAGGCACATCGGGACAGCTTTTCACGCAACTGGAAAAAAAGTATAAGGTTTATACCAAAAAGAAACTGTCGCCTGATAAAATGGAATTCGTGTTGAGTTACAGGCAGCGGGAACCCGATCAAAACGAAAAAATAAAAAAACAAGTCAAACCCTTACCTGATTATATAACTGATCTTGAAAAAACAATCGACAATGTTCTGTTGCAGAAATATGTACCTGCAAGTGTGGTGATCAATAATGATCTTGAAATATTACAGTTTCGGGGTTCAACAAGCCTTTTTCTTGAGCCTTCTCCCGGAAAAGCAAGTCTTAATCTTTTGAAGATGGCCCGGCCGGGCTTGATATTTGAATTACGGAGTGCCATTCATAAATGCAATAAATCGGGCGAGCCCATAAAAAAAAGTGGTGTTGAAATAAAAAATAACGGCATTGTACAGCAGATTTCTTTTGAAGTAATGCCACTGCCTTCAGAGGGAGAAGAGAAACTTTTCCTGATCGTTTTCTATGAAGTCGTGCAATCAACTGCTCCTGCAAAACCCATTCTCAGCAAGGATAAACTGGTTCAGCAACTGCAGGAGGAGTTATTGAATACAAAAGAAGATATACGTTCTATACTCGAAGAACAGGAAGCCAGTACCGAGGAATTACAATCTGCAAACGAAGAAATCATCAGCAGCAACGAAGAATTACAAAGTATAAACGAAGAACTTGAAACCTCAAAAGAGGAGGTTGAATCGACGAATGAAGAATTGATGACCATTAATTCGGAACTGCAGTTAAAAAATGAACAGCTCGCTGAAGCACATGAATATTCACAGGCGGTATTTGATACAATAGGAGAGGCGTTTGTGCTACTTGATAAGGAATTGCGTGTTAAGTCGGCAAACCGCACTTTTTATAGAATGTTCCGCGTAAACGAGGATGAAATTGAAGGAGTGCCGATATATGAGCTGGATGAGAAGCGTTGGAACATACCGGAACTGATAAAATTACTCAGAGAAATCCTCCCGCAGAACAAAGAATTCAACAACTACCAGTTGGAGTATAATGGCTATGGCTCAGAAAGGAAAACATTGCTGTTGAACGCCAGGAAGATGATGCAGAACCAAAACAGGCAGCAACTCATACTGCTGGCTATTGAAAACATCACCGAAAGAAAAAATGCTGAAAAATTGAGGGCGGAACGGGACATCTGGCTGAGAAATATGGTTGAAAATGTTCCGGCGCTTGTTTGGATGTCGGATGTAAATAAAAACAGGAATTTTTTTAATAAGGCCTGGATAGATTATACAGGTCACGATCCGGCCTCAAATGGAACAGATTGGACTGAATACATACACAAGGAGGATCTCGATAAGTATAAAGCCATCTTTGACAAATCATTCCGGGACAGGCTGGATTACCAGGTTGAATTTCGATTGAGACGCATAGATGGAGAATACCGCTGGATGCACGAAAACGGGAGACCGGCCTTTAACAATGAGGTCTTTACAGGATATATTGGCTCCAGTACCGAAATTCATGAGAAAAAAGTGGTACAGGAAGAGCTGGAAAAGCAGGTCATAAAAAGAACACAGGATCTGCAGAAACTAAATAAAGAACTTTCCAGGTCAAACAGCGAATTGGAACAATTTGCTTATGTAGCAAGTCATGACCTGCAGGAACCACTCAGAAAAATATTGACCTTTAGTGAACGCATTGGACAATACACAGACTCTATACCTTTAGAAGCTAAGAAGTATGTAGAAAAGATTTCGCAGTCCTCCCAAAGGATGTCACGTCTCATTGACGACCTGTTGAATTTTTCAAGAATATCAAAACCGGATGGCGGCTTTGTGCCGGTGAACCTAACCGAAAGCCTAAAAAATGCGCTCACAGATTTTGACGAGATAGTCCTTCAAAAAAAAGCCAGTGTGAAGTATGAGGTATTGCCAACTATACAGGCAATCCCCATTCAAATGGAACAGCTTTTTCATAACCTTTTAAGCAATTCACTAAAATTTTCAAGGGAAAGTGAGCCACCTGTGATCAAAATTTCAGCAATTCAAAAAAATGGACATTCCAATCAACCTGCAAATAATAATAATAGTTTGAGGTATGAAATAATTGTAGAAGATAATGGAATTGGTTTTGAGGCCGAATATGCCGAACACATCTTTACAATTTTTCAAAGACTGAATGCTTCTCATGAATTTCCGGGAACCGGTATTGGTCTTGCACTATGCCGCAGGATAATCAGTAACCACGGGGGAGAAATACATGCAAGGTCAGAAGTGAATAAGGGCGCTTCTTTTCATATAACTCTACCCGTTACACAATCAACAAAACCCGAATGATTGTCTTTAGATTTCTGTTGAACAAAATTGGCTGGTGATTTTGTGTAAGTATTCTATTTTAAATTGAGAAAAGTCAGACAGTTCAAAAACTTTTTATATTTTTAAACTACAATACTGAGAAATTTTCTTCTTTCAGTATTTGACAATACATATTAACGGGGGCTGTTAGTCTACAATGCCCCATCTCTTAAATTTTTACCTTTACATTATTTTTTAAATCCACATAGGTTTATTGGGTACCTGTGTGTTACAAAGAGAGAAGTCCAGCATCGCATTTCACAACATAAATAAATTTTAACCCTTTGAAACACTAAGCCTGCTCCTTTCGGGGAACGGGCTTTTTATATTCATATCCTGCTGGCAATAGGCTGGAAATTGAAATTTTTCGTTATGAATTTAAACGCTTGATCTAATGAAAACAAAAACAAAAAAAATGCACGAGAAATTAATTGTTGTCTGGCTGTTGTTTTATGGGGAAAAAACAATTAAAGGTAGTGCCTGTATGAGGTATGCTTTCTGCAGTGATAAATCCGTCGTGCATATTCATGATTTTTTTGCAAAGGGCAAGCCCTATACCAGACCCTTTATATTTATTACGTTCGTGAAGCCGCTGGAACATAATGAATATTTTTTTTGAAAATTGTTCTTCAAAACCAATGCCGTTGTCAATTACTGAAATGATGTGATACCATACGGAAGGATCGGCATCGGCATGATTTATATTCATGCCCGCAGTTTTAGAGGATACGATCCTGATCATCGGTGCAACATTGGGACTTCTAAACTTTATAGCGTTATCTATCAAATGACGGAATAATAAAGAGATCGAAAGAGAGTCACCTTCAATTACAGGTAATTTATCAACTTTTATTACTGCACCTGCCTCATTTATTTTACGGTCCATTTCGCATATTACATTTGTTACTATTTCATCCAGTTTTAAAGTTGATTGTACCCTTTCTTCCATTTGAACACTCGAATAAGCAATAATATCATCTGTAAGCAGTTTCATTTTTTGAATGGCGGCCTGGGCTCTCCTGATATTTGCTTTGCCTGCATCACTAAGGTTACGGGCATCGTTACTGATAATAAATTCCATGCTGGTATAAAGGTTCCGTAATGTTTCCTTGTAATCGTTTGCTGCAATGCTGCTAAATGTTTTTAATTCTGCGTTAAGGGTGTCCAGCATCCTGTTGTTTTTACTAAGGGAATGATTTAGATCGCGGATTTTTTCCTTAGTCAATTCATTTTCCTGTTCTTTCTTTTCTTTAAGGATAGCTTCTGCAGCTTTTAATTTGGTAATGTCGCTGGCAATGGCCAATATCGAATGAACTGCATTATCGTCATCAAGCTCTGGAATAATGCTGGAGTGAAGATGAATGGTTTCCCCGTTAAACGAAATACTATGAAAATAATCTTCCGGACTGCCTGTTTTGTAAACAGCTTCCAACTTGCTCATAAATGAATTAGTACAGAATTCAGGAAGATTTATTTCATTAAAGTGCTTATTTTGCAGCGCAGACAAGCTTAAGCCCATTCTTTTTTCAAAAGCCGTGTTGGCATAAACAAGTTCAATTTTCCCATTCCACCGGGTTATTAGGTCGGGGGTGTGTTCCAGAAACTCACGCCAGGTTTCACCATTATCACTGGATTTAGATATTCTATATTTATCATTGCTATCTGTCACAACTATCATTTTTCTTGTATTACTACAAAAACATCCAAACTTCCTGAGACAGGATGCACTCATCAATTTATATTTCGGCTAAAAAGGGATAAGGTCAGGACAAAGATTCAGTGCACGCTGTCTTCGTAATTTGGATATATGTAATTTTCCTGCTATTGTAGCGGTGCGGTAAAGATACCTTGTATTTATATTAAATAAAATCTTGTGCCAGATGCTGGTCGGGAATGTGAAACACTTACCTGATTTTTTACGTTCTATTTTGGGCAAGACCTTTTTTGGGCACTTTAGCACTTCCTGCTTCAGATAATCCAATTGCAAAATGACTGCTTATCAATCAACTCTCTAGTCACTTTCCATTCTTTAGATTCTCTTCGTCGGTTGTTATTGACTGTCAAAAAATGCAATATTGCTACCATTGGCGTCTTGTTAAAATTATTACCGCCGAAACAATTTTTTTGTCTTATAGTGCAAATTAAAAGCAGCAACCACAAATCATTTGTCGAAAAGTCAGTCTCAATAAAAATAAAGCTCTCGATCATTATGATCAAGACTATTGAAAACATCGACAATAACGATACTTAAAAAATTCGTACCAGGCTGGTCCATGGCAATGAGAATTTAATAGCCGGATAAGCATACAAAATAAAGGCCAACAGGAATTTATATACTAATACCTTATTTTGGAATGAGACATACTTCCCGATTCGCTTATTTTCAATAGATGAAGTATCATTCTGCCCTGATAATTAATTTTCTTATCGATAAACTGCTCAAATTATTGAAAGCTATTTATGTTGATTTCAAAATATTGTCAGATGGCAGATCATTCTCATTATAAAAACCTTTTGAGGAACTCTTCTTTCTTTCTTGCCGATACTTCAATGCTGCTGCCGTCTTCCATTTCAATGTAGCCGCCTCTTCCTTTGTAATAATGGTTGATGAAATTGATATTAACGATATGCGAATGATGTATTCGGCAGAAGATGTTTTCAGGCAGTATGCCTGCGAACTCGCCCAGGCTCCTGCTTACCGTAATTTTTTTATTCTCTTTTGTAAACAAACAGGTATAACTACCACTTGCTTCCAATCGCATAATATCGCTGATGTTCATAAAGGTCATGCCTTCAATAGTAGGCAGCCCTATTTTTTTTAAGGATGGATCGGGCGTCTTCATGTTGTGAAGGAGTACCTCGATGTTTTTGTGTGTTGTTTTTTCACGGATACGTGCAGTGGCTTTGCCTACAGCTGTTTTCAACGCATCGATACTAACAGGTTTCAGTATGTAATCCACCGCAGAATACCTGAATGCAGTAATGGCATAGCTGTCAAATGCTGTAACAAAAATGACTTCGAAGTTGATATTGCCAATTTTATCAAGCAAGTCGAATGCGTTGCCATAAGGCATTTCTATATCAAGAAAAACCAGCTGCGGTTGTGTTTTACTGATTACTGTGTATGCTTCCTTAGTATCTGAAGCTGTGCCTGCAATGCTGATGTCTTTGCAATACATTGCAAGCAACGTGCTAAGCGTAGCAATATTATTATGCTCATCATCTATTATTACGGCATCTATCATGTTGCAAGCTTATGTATAAAATTCTTTTAACTCGTTTAAAGGGAACTTAATAATTATTTTGGTACCCAGTGGATTTTCTAAGTCGTCAACAAGGTCAACTATTTCCAAATCAATTTTTTGTTCCCATTCACTGCTTATCAATTTCATCCTGTCGGTAGTCAGTTTCATGCCTTTCGATTGGTATTCTATATGTCGCCGGCTTTTCATTTCAGCCGCTTTTTGCCTGCCAACGCCATTGTCCTCGATGGTGCATATCAGGTAGCTTTCAGTTTGTATCATGCTGACCTGTATCAATCCTTCCGAATCTTTTTTGTACCTCATGCCATGCCGGATACTGTTTTCTATAAAAGGTTGCAGAACCATATTAGGGATAGATGTGTTTTCTTTTTGGATATTTCCAGCAACATCAATCTTGTATCTGAACTTCCCTTCAAAACGCATTTGCTCCAGGTCAAGATATGTGCTAATGTATTTTATTTCATCGGCGATGGATATGAAAGGCTGGGTGGAATAGTCGAGTGTTTTGCGTACGAGATAGGAAAAATCGGTAAGGTATTTATTGGTTGTTTCAAGATCGTTGCTGATGATAAAATGCTGTATGGAATTTAGACAATTAAAAATAAAGTGAGGATTCATCTGGGCCCGAAGTGCTTGTTGTTCCAGGGTCGCTATTTGTTGCTTCATCGCATTCTGGCTCTCAATGCGGCGTTCTCTTCTCCGGTAAACAGCACTTACAATAATCCATATGGCGCCAGTTAATAAACCAAGGGCTACCAGGCGAAACCACCAGGTTTGCCAAAAAGGTGCAGGCACGGCTATGTTTAAGGAAATGATGCTGCTTTTCACTCCAAATTTATTTGTAGCCTGCAGTAAAAAAGTATAAGAGCCGTACGGAAGCGAAGGATAGGATATGCTATTAGTCTTTGTTTCCTGCCAGTCTGCATCTAATCCTTCCATTTTGTAATGGTAGATAATATCCCCAGCCGATTTGAATGATATTCCTGCAAAACTAAACCGGATATTATTGCCATCATATGGCAGGTTGTAGGCATCTGTAAGAGACAGTTCAGCGTTGTTCGATACGACTGATTGCAGTATTAACCTGCATACTGAGGAGGTAGCAATTAATTTTTCGTTGAAGCAAGTGAGACCTTCAGGGCTACCAGTCCATACCACACTGTCTGTCGCCAGCACGGCTCCAATATCGTTGGAGGGAAGACCGTCAGCAATGGAATATTTTACAATGAGGGATGGATTTCGGGTATCGATTTTGTTTAGCCCATTATGTGTACCCACCCACAGGTAATTGCCGTTCATACTTAGCGACTGGCAGATATTGTTGCTCAGCCCGCATGCTTCATTTATCCAGCGAATGATCTTTCCATTTTTATAGCAGGCGAGTCCTTTATCAACGGTAGCTATCCACAATACGGTATCTGGAGAAAAACGCATGTTCACAGCCCTGCGGTCAAGTATTTGCAACGGGTAAGCAAGCGTATCTACCCTTTTATCCAACTCATAAACACCATGGAGTCTTGATAAGTAAAGTTTATTGTGACTTGCAGCTATTGCAGTCACTCTTTCATACGAAAGATCTTTTATTATTGCGAAGTCTTTTTTCCTGACCAGCCTTAGTCCCGACCACCAGGCTACCAGTAAATGGTCCCCGTCATAATCAAAAAGATATTTAGCTGCTGTTGCCCGTAATGCGGACAACCTACGGTGTTCCATTTTGAATATATAAATATCCGAGCTCAAATACAAAACATCATCATTATTATAAATAAGGCTTACTATTTTGCTACCTGAATAGCTTGAGTTGCCATAGTCAACAAATGGAGCCAAGTCAGTAACTTTTTTCGTTTTTCTTTCAGTGACGGTGATAATCTTATTATAACCAATGCCTGCAACTACTTCATTGTTTGCAGTCTGGCAGATACTATACACCCTGTTGTTTTCAGCGGCATTGCCCGTATTAAATGTCCTGAACCCGCTGGAGGAAAGCCTGTACACTCCTTCGTCAATCGTGGTAAACCAAAGATTACCTTCAAAATCTACTGTTATGCCACTTACTCTTTTTCCCGGCAGGAACTGGTCTTTCAGCCTGTTTTGCAATGTGTCAACAGACCATGCACCGGCGGTTGTAGCGATGTAAAGAACCTTGTTTTTTTCAAATATCCATCCGTTGATCTGGGCAGGCATAGGTAGCCGTTTCACTTTCCCATCCGGCTGTATGGCGCTTACAAAATCATCTGCCCCTTTTAAATAAAAAGGCAAATGGGTATCTAACAAGGTCAGGCCATCATTTCCATAGTAATAAAAATTATTGCTGCAAAAAACATAACTACCTTTTCCGTATGCATTGGGCACAACTGTTACAAGATCGGTCCTCGTTGGGTTTACTTTGCGTATTATAGAAGGGTATCCGATCTCATTTTTTTTATTAATTGTCACCCATTCCTTCGAAGTATTTATCAAGATTGTGCTGTCGCTGTCCTCTGTAAAAGTTTCTACAAAACTTGTGAGGTTAATTTTACTAAGCAGGCTATCGTTTGCAGGAGTATAAATTTTTCCTTTATAGTAATAACAGATGGTGTTGGAAAAAGGAGCCATCCATACCCTTCCCTTTGTATCAACAAACATTTTTAAAATGTCGTTATCAGGAAGGCCATTTGTAACCGTAAAGTTTTTAAACGATGTGCCATCATACCTGCTAACTCCTGTTTCGGTGCAAAACCATATATATCCCTCCCTGTCCTGAACCGCATAGTACACTTTCATACCTGCAAGTCCTTCGCGGGTAGTATAGTGCTCATAGCTGTACTGCTGCCCACAAATTTGTGAAGCAATAAAACTGAGCAACAGAAATAAAAATATCCTGGACATGAACTCAGACAGTATTTTTCCACGTAAAGTAAACGGATTTATTTGTGGCATTTTTCAACACTAAATGCATTAGCATCAATTCCGTCATCTCTATCACTTTTATTGCGCACACAGTTATTTTCTAGCTATCGCAGTCCGCAGATTATACTGCACAGTTATAAAATAGGGTCTGCAGCAGGTATGAATGGTAAATATTTTTGTTTGGCGCTGGTGTATGTTATTCACTACCATACTGACACCCAATAGCCTTTCTGTCTACAATTTTCCTAAATACCATAACCATCAATTCTTTTAAATTATGATCAAACACTACATTTTACGCAGCATGTTAGGATTGCTGCTTTCAGGTCTACAGCTATCAGCCATGGCACAAATCACCACATGCGTTAGTTTGTATGGTGGTAACTCCGGTGGCAATTTGCTTACCGCCTATAATTCTCTGCCACCACAAGACCCTTCTATAGGAGGCGGTTTGGATATGTTTGCCTGGACAGCCAATGATGTGGGTGTCCCTGTATTTAATGCTCATTCTGCTTTCAAATTTGATTTTAGCTCAATCCCGGCTAATTCTACCATTACAAGTGCATCGCTGTATCTCTACGCCAAACCGGGCAATGGAGTTCGCCCTAACCAGGCAACTTTCAGCAATAACTCGACTCCAGATGCGAACGCGGGCCTGCTTCTGCCGATCACCAAGGAATGGAATACAGCCACAACCAAATGGGGCAACGATCCCACCACTACTACTTACCGGCAAGTGGAAATAGCTGCCAGCACAAATGACAACCAGGATTATATCTTGGATATGACCGAGCTTGTAAAATTCTGGACATCAACACCCGATTCAAACTTCGGCGTAATGGGTCGTATCAAAAACGAAACCCCCTATAACTGCCTCGAGTTTTACGGGTCTGAAGCTGGTATTGATTCCGCATTATTAATGCGCCTCGATGTATGCTATATTGCCAATGATTGCTTTAGTTTTTTTGGTGGTAATACTGATGGCAATATGCTTTCCACCTACAACTCGCTTCCTCCTTTTGGACCAGCCATTGGCCAGGGACTCGACATGTTTGCCTGGACGGCCAATGATATAGGTATCCCCGTGTTTGACGCCCATTCGGCGTTTAAATTCAACCTTAGTTCCATTCCTGCAGATGCCACCATAGAAAGCGCTAAACTTTATCTCTATGCCAAGCCAGCCAATGGTATTCGACCCGGCCAGGCTACCTTTAGCGACAATTCCACTGCCGACCGCAATGCCGGATTATTGTTGCCGATTACTAAAGAATGGAATACAGCCACGGCTATATGGGGTAACGATCCCATTTCTACCACTTACCGGCAGGTAGAGTTACCAGCCAGCACAAGCGACAACCAGGACTATGTTGTAGATATGGCCGATCTTGTAAAATTCTGGGTGTCGACACCAGATTCAAACTTTGGTGTGCTTGGTCGTATTAAAAATGAAACACCTTATAACTGCCTGGAATTCTATGGTTCGGAACCTGGTATCGAACCGGGCCTGCGCATGCATCTTGATGTGTGTTACACCAAGTCCCTTCCGTTGTTGCTCACCAGCCTGCAAGGGAGTCTTTACAACCAATCCGCAAAACTATGGTGGAGCACACAAAATGAAAAAAATATAGCTTCTATCACATTGGAAAGAAGCTACAATGGAACCACTTTCAATGCCATTAATTCAGTCCCTGTTTTTGGATATAGTGGTAACCATTCGTATGAGTACACTGACAATAGCTTTAAACAGGCCACTAATAGATTGTATTATCGCCTGAAGATTATGGATAAGGATGGGAAAAAGAGTTATAGCAAAGTGTTGGTATTAACTGTTGCAAAAGCAAACACTGAGATTAGCGTATTTCCCAATCCAGCCAGGGAATATATACAGCTTTCTATAAAAGCAAACATTGAACAGCAGGCAACCGTCAAGATTCTTGATGTATCAGGGCGGACAATAATAACCCGCCAGCAACGTCTCGCCAATGGCACTAATACTATTATGGTAAATGGACTGGATAAACTTGCAAAGGGAACTTACATCGTACAGATAATTGCAAACGGAAAAACCGTTACCCGTAAACTCACACTGAATTAATTCTTCAGCGGCCCTTCTCTTACCCTTAAGCCCGTAACACTAGTGTTGCGGGTTTTTAATTTTGACATTGGATTTGATAGTCAGAAAGGTATGGCCCGGAAGGAGTGTGGCGTATCTCATTTTTGTCTTTCAGTCCAACCTAAATGCCAATTCTTTGTTTTTCTGTAACCGTAAGCTAGATAGAGGACGTTGCAAACGTCGTCAAAATTATATCTCCTCATCCATAAATTCACAGTAACAGTTGTAAAAAACTTATCCATTTTTTTTTGACGTAGTATGCCTTTAAGTTTGGAAGAATCTATAATCCATTTCACTTTAAAAGTATAAAAGCCGATGGGCAAAAAGTGACAATTTTCGACGGGTAATCACGTGTATTCAGCAGCGTAAAATTTTGAATACTTGCCGATGTGGCGGCACGATTTTTTTGGAAGTCACACTAAACAAAAATTTAATATTATGGCAAACGACAAAAAGTCAAAAACACAGACGAAAGGCGGTTCCGGAAACAAGAGTGCAATGGGACAGCAAAATGCGGGAAACGAAAGGAATACCGGTGATTCAAAATCACAGCAAGGAACCGGTAGCGCCAATACTGGCAGTGAAAAAAAGAAAAATGAATCCCGTAGTTAATTGACAAAAAAGAAGCCCTTAAACGGACTTCTTTTTTGCTTCCGTTAATATAAATGGCATAATTTTTTTGTACTTTAGTTTACAAACTGCTTTTATGCGTCAATCCAAAAATCAGAAGGCTAAAAGACGTGTCCAAAGAACAAAATTCAGGGCGACATCTCCCGATGGTATGATGCCTTTCACGGAATTGCCAGAGCCAGGCACAAAAGAAATAAAAAATGGCCCAAAAGCCTTTGATTTATTTGAATACTATACGGCTGATATTATACATAAGAAAATTGTTTACGGTCGCTGATTAGCGGTTGTGAAATAATAAGCCATAACTTTCATCATTGATAACATCTTTCCACTGATTGATTAATTCTTTATAAGCAGTTCCAACCGGCATTATCTGTCTGTTAAGGTCGAACAAGCCTAATTCATTTACTTTTCCGGCATCTTGTCTTAAAGCAGTATCCCAATCAACCTGGTGAAGCAGGCTATACCATGTAAATCCCACCACGGGCACTCCATCCTGTTTCAATCGATGCACGTTTGCCCATTGCTTCCAAAGCCATTCTTTAGAGGCAGGCATTTTAATATTCGTTTCGGTATGCATGATAGGCAGGCGATAGCGGTTAAAATATTGGTTGGTAATCACATAATACCCAAATATTTCTCCGGATGCCTGTGTGCTTCCATCAGGATGAACGAGATGTTCATTCGTAACATAGTAGTCATTGCCCATGATACATCTTGCTTTTACCTGGTTTGACGTGAACCAGTAATATTCCTCCTTTGTCATGCCATGACTTAACAGATATTCATACATGGTAACATTTAATGGATAACCATATGTAAGGTCAAGAGACAAAAAACGTTTGTGATTTAAAAAACGGGCAAGAGGTAAAGCTTTAGGATCTACTGCATGAAAATATTCGGATGATTCGCTTTGTATGAAACAGGCCTCCGGTTGTACGGCAAGTATAGCATGCATGGCCATTACATTGGCCTTGCAGATGTGTTTGAGGGCAGTCACAAAAGCAGTATCCGACATTAGGCATTCATTCCACCATCCATACTGCGCAGAAAAAAGGGCTGCAATAAAGATCTCATTAACAGGTGTGTAAAATTGAAGTGATGGAAAACGTTTTGCGAAAGCGGTGGCATATTCTGCAAAAAAATGCGGAAACTCGGGATTTTGGAAATTTCCCAACCAGTCGGGAACTCCAAAATGGCACAGGTCAACAATAGGAGTAATTCCCAATTCCTTTAATTTGCGGAAACTTTTGTCAGCAAATTGCCAGTTGTATCGTCCTGCGCCGGTATGTGTCGAATAGTAGGGTGGCCCATAGCGCAAAAAGTCTATCCCCATTTCTTTTACAAGTTCCAGGTCATAGTTCCAATGATCATAATGACCCGTTTTTTCCATCTCATCAATTCTTTTTTTTTGTCCTCCCGGTAAAGTAATTACGGGGTAACTGTTTTCCATACCTGTGGCAAACATGAATGTATTTGCGGGCATACTATTCTCAATATTTTTTTTCATTAAAGTATCTGTTCAGTGCGCAAGACAGGTCAGGCAACTGGATACCCTTTCCACTTTTTAGTGAACTATGTAGTGGTCGCTTAGCCTTCCATTGCATTTCAGCCATACTTTTCTTAATAAGCTTTCTCTTACTAAGTCCAGCCCTTTCAGCAACCTCTCCGGCAAATTCAGCCCAGCTTAAAGTTCCATTATTGCACAAATGCCAAATTCCTTTTTCTTCATCAATAAAAAGATCAAGAGCAATATTTACAAGGTCTGGAACATAAGTGGGTGAAATAAATACATCATTGGCTACCTCAATTGATTTAGCATGCTTTAATGAATCGATAACGAAATGGGCAAAATTAAATTGGTCCCATGGGCCAAAAAAAGAACTTGTTCTTATAACCAATGCCGTATCATTAAGATGTACAACCTGCCATTCGCTCTCAGCTTTGCTTCTACCGTAGACATTCAATGGTTTTACATCATCCCATTCTATGTAGGGCAAATGTTTACTGCCGTTAAAAACAAGATCCGATGAAAATGTCATAAATGGCAGGCTATACCTTTGACAGATTTTTGCAAGTACTGAAGGCACTTTTACATTTATGGTAAAACATTCCTCTGCATTTTCTTCAGCATCATCAACCCTTACATAGCCGGAAGCGTTAATTACAGCCCATGGCTTTTCCCGTTCAATTATCTTTTCTACTTGCCGTTCGTCAGCACCATTCATTTCACAACGTGAAAGAGATATGGAATGAATATGCCTTTGTTCACAAACTTTTGCAAAAGCAGAAGCCAATGTCCCATTTTTCCCAACAATAAGAATAGGTGAAGCTTTTGTTTTCTTTTGAATTGATGGAATCCCCGTCTTGTCTTTTGAATGTATAAAGCGGCTATCTGTTTCCCACCATCCTGGTTGTTCTACCAGTGGATGATGGTATTGTTTATTAATAGACAAACTTCGGAGCATTTTGGCAACTGCTGTCTCGTATGGCTTCCCATTTCGAATAACAAATACTCCAGGCTCATAGTGATTCATATTGCCTGTGAGAAGGCTGTTCCACCCATAGGATCCAAGTAGTGACCATGCTGTTACAGCCTTTATATCTATTCCACCCATTTTTAAGTTGCATACAACATCCCATATTTGCTTCAACCATCTAAGTTGATGCTCCCGTCCACAGTTCATATGTACTTCTGTTATAGCAAGGGTTAAATGATAACGGTTCCAGGCTTCCTTCAATAAGACTTCTAACCCGCAGGGATGATCGTGATAAACCCGCACAGCTTCTACATCAGCATAAAAATGTTTGCCGTTGGTGCTATGTGTACAAGAAGGATAAAATTTAGTTTCTTCGTCAAGATACCGTTCAGATGTCACATAGTAATTGAGGCCGATAATATCCGGTATACAAATATTTTCGAGAAAAAATTGCAAATAGCTTTCACTGATCCTAACATATTTTGTAAGATAGTCCCAGAGGTAGTGGCTCTTATCTACTTTGCCGCAAAGAAGATCAAATGTCAACCATCTTCTTTCGTTTTCAAAATCGGCCTGGTAAGTAAGGCTAGGTGAGCTGTATATTTTTGAAAGGTCTTCTGTTTGAATAAGCTTTGCCTCAGGATTTACTTTTTTTATTGCCTGCATGGAAAGCACAACAGCCCTTAACTGGTGACAAAGCATGAGCACAAAGCTGTGATCATTTTTATGATGTGGATACCACATCCCATATAACCCACTGAATCTTGCTGTTGTCAAAGGTTCATTTACGGGAGTGTAATAATTAATCCATGGAAATTTTTCAGCTACCTGCAAGGCATATGCAGCCAGCCCTTCAGCGAAATCTTTTTGCATTAGATCAGTATAAGCTGGCCCACTTCCATGATGTACCAAACCTATGATGGGTGTAATGTTTGATTTGCGTATAGCCTCCAATTGTCCGCTAGCCCATTCCCAGTCAATCACAGAACCTTTTCTTGGCTGGTGATATTCCCACAACAGGGGATAACGCAATGCACTGATCTCTAATCTGGCAAACTTCCTGATATCATTTTTTCTTAGGTAATGTCCTGAGTAAAACAGTTGGTCTTTAAACTCATCTTTCACCCTGTTGATTGTACATTCAATGCCTCCCCATATATCAGGTTTGTAATGCTGAAAATTTTTGCCGGTTGACATACAGCCCGTTTTGTTGAAGGGAAATGAGTTTTTTGAAAAGGGTTAAGGACTGGGCAACTACCTGATCCATATTGTAATATTTATATGTTGCAAGCCGGCCTGTAAAATATACCCCCTCCTCGCTATCAGCAAGGGTTTTATATTTATTATATAGCTCAGTGTTCGCCTGACACGGTACCGGATAATAGGGATCTCCTTCAGCTTTTGGATATTCAAATACTACAGAGGTTTTGGCATGCTTTTGCCCGGTTAAATATTTAAATTCAGTAACCCTGGTATAAGGTTGATCGTTGGGATAATTAACCGTACCTGTTGGCTGAAAATGCTCACTTTCAAAAGTTTCAAATTTAAAATCTATCGATCGGTAGGGCAGCTTTCCATAACAGTAATCAAAATAGTAATCAATAGGACCGGTGTAGATCATGTTTTTATATGGAATAACATTCAGTATTTCTTTATAATCCGTATTCAGCATTATCTTAATATTTGAATGTTTCAGCATGTTTTCAAACATCCTTGTATAACCATACAAAGGCATTGCCTGAAAGGTGTCTGTAAAATAACGGTTATCCCTGTTGTATCTTACCGGTATCCTTGCAGCAACTGAGGCATCAAGTTCACTGGGATCCATATCCCATTGCTTTTTTGTATATTTTTTAAAGAACTTTTCATAAAGGTCTTTACCGACTTGTGAAATAACCACATCTTCGGACGTTTTGATCCTTTCCCTTTTTTCAGCTTTCGACTTTAAAAAACTTTCAACCTCATCTGACGACAGCTGCAGTCCATATAGCTGGTTAACAGTATTGAGATTAATGGGAATTGGAACAAGCATACCATCTACATTTGCCAAAACACGATGTTCGTAAGGACGCCAGGTAGTAAACTGCCCTAAATATTCATATACCTCTTTTGAATTGGTATGAAAAATATGTGGCCCATAATTATGAATCAGTAATCCTTCATTATTGTAATGGTCGTAGGTGTTGCCACCAATGTGATTGCGTTTGTCAATAATCAGTATTTTTTTTCCAGCCTTTGCCGCCAGGCGTTCGGCTATAACGGCACCGGCAAATCCAGCACCTACGACAACATAATCAAACATATATTTCCTTTTTTGATGATTTAAAATTTTGTTTCATAAAAGCTGTTTTAATGATAATGTTATTCATCCTGTCGAAAGTTCTATCCCATGACATCCATCGCAGATAGCTGTCAACCCTTTTCAACCAGTGCATTTTATCAGTAATATTTAATTCAACCTCCGCTTTTTGTATGAATTCCTCTGCCGTGTCCGCTATATGCACAAGACCCTGCTTTCCGTAGGGATCTATAACGTCCCTGATAGAAGTAGAAATAACAGGCTTTCCTCCACAAAGGAATTCAGGGGTTTTTGTGGGACTAATAAACTCTGTAGATTCATTAAGGGCAAAAGGCATAATACATATATCCCAACCTGCCAGGTAGGCTGGTAATTCCTCGTAGCTCCTGCTGCCTATATAATGTATATTAACTCTTTTGGGTAGGCTTAAAGGATCAATCTTTACCACTGGTCCCACGAAAATAAATTGCCACTCTGAACGCAGGGAAGCCATTTCTTCTATTAGATTAAGGTTAAGCCTTTCATCAAGAACACCGTAAAACCCAAGCTTAGGTCCGGCAATCTTTTTTTGATCTTCAGGTTCTATATACGTCAGGCGTGCTTTTGCAAAATGTTGCTTATCAATACTGCTCGGAAATGCGTATACATTATTATGCAAATTTTTTTTTGCATTATACAAACTCGTACCACCTGTAAATACTATATCAGCTTGCTGCAATAATTCAGCTTCTTTGATTTTGATGTACGGAGGAGCAAATTTGAAAGCCGACAATTCATCCATACAATCATAAATTACAAGCAAGGGATGTAAATGAATGCCGATGTCAAGCGCCAGCGGAGAGTAATACCATGTGTAATACCGGTTGATACCATACTGATTCATTACTTTATCAAGCAGTTGTTGCTGACTGTTGATCATTTCTTGAGGACTAAGCCCAGCCGTTAAGTGAAAAACAATTCTGAGTAATACATTTACATTATCTTCTGTAGCATTTTCCCTGGTAATCTCTATATGATCATCTTCTGCATCAACAACCGGTTCTTCAATAAAAAAAACACGACCCTGCTTTGAAAACCTTTTCATCAAATGTTGGGGCCGTTGATAAACGAAATTCCAGCGCAGATGAGAAAAGCAAAGTAAGTCAGGATAGGAATTATGCATGTATAAGACTTTGAATAATTATTACTGGAAAATAATGTGCCATGGATATTGATATTATATCAAAACGTTTCGTCACCTAACCGTGTGTAAGTAATTCCACACTCATGGTCTTCTTTTATTTGATTCTTTCAATGCATCTTTATATTCTGGATATCTAGTTGGCAGCTTTATTCCCAGCAAAAAAATTATAAAGAATTAGTGGTGGTTATTCTGAATGATAAGATTTGCCCACGGAATATGTAATCACATTCACATTGTAAAGTTGAACAGACACTTTGCATTTCTTTCAGCTCAATGTCATTAAAGGGAATTTCTATTAAAGACATCTACTCCGTTGATATTATTTTTTATTTCCTCTATTTCTCTTTCGGTTATTAACGGCCAGCAAGCTTTAAATTCTGATAAATCTATTGGTTTGTCAGTCTCGCCGAGGTTAGCAAGATGATTAACCGCGGCTAGAACTTGGTGATAAGGGTGATAACCAGAGATAAGTAAAGTTTTCTGGTTATGACTCACCAGCAATGAAGGAAATCTACTGATTTTGAAATACTGCGTTTCCTGCAAATCCTGGCGAAATGCCTCAATGCTCGTTTCACTGCCGAGGTCGTTTTTAAACCTGGAAAAATCAAATACTGAAAATTTCAGGCTTAAATCTTCCGCAAGACTTAAAAGCACTCTTTTTTTGGTAATATTGAGACCATCCTTCATTACAGCTTGCCGTACAGCCCGCAAATACAATTCACCACTTGTGGCAGATTGCATAAATGCAGACTTTACAGCAATGCAGGAAGGATAAGAAGAAGAAGGGGGATCCCGTGTCCATATAGCAGGATCATATGGCATACCTGATATCTCTTGAGCCTGCATCCATAGCGGGGCCATATGTATAGGCTTACTGACATCATTTATAGAGTCGAAGTAATTTTGCCACCCGGGTAAAAGCCCGGTCATGCAATATCGAACGTGTATTGAATCCCTGTGTAAATACAAAAATTTTCGCCACTGTGGTTCAAAAGCCCAACTCCAACAACAAAGAGGGTCGGTATAATATACGATTTCTAGAAGCTTTGATTGTTCAGATACAGAAGTCTGGTCAAGTTGGTTAGAAATGATTTCATTCATTTTTACTTTGGGCATTTCAAATCAGTTATGTGTCAGTAGAACTATTCCAATGCATATTTTCCATTTTCGAAGCTGTTTTAATTTCCTTGCTGCGCAACTCGCTTAACTCTTTATCCATTTCCCGGACAGATTCGTTAGTACGATCTGTTCCATCCGCTTGTTGATTCAGCAGTCCGTTTGTCTCGAGGCTATACCTGATTGGGTCAGTAATAAACTGGATATCTTCCCCAAATTGTGTACTGGTTCCTTCATTCCATGGCCCCCGGTAATCGTTGCCGTTTGAGAAATTGAAATAAAGATTACTGTATCTCGGATCACTTTGTAAAATACCTGGAGGAAAGCTTGGATTAATAGATTCCAAAGCAGCTTCAAACATTTGGAAGTGTGCTACTTCACGGGTCATTAAAAAATTAAGGGTCTCTTTTACATATGGATCGTCTGTGAACTGCAGTAAATATTCATACACCATTTTTGCTCTCGTTTCGGCAGCTATATCAGAGCGCAGATCGCTAGTGAGATCACCCTGGCCGTCACTGTTAATATAAGCTGCTGTCCACGGTACTCCCTGGCTATTGGTATAACAGGGACTACCAGCACTTCCCACTAAAAATTGCGGAGCAATCATCCCTTTATGGATCATATTTTCCTTTGATGCTTTTCCGTCCAGCAATTGCATGATTTCAGAATTTTCTGCTGCGTTTTTCAGATCACCATTGATACCAGTAAGAAGCATTTGAATTGTGGCGCCTACTATTTCAAGGTGACTAAACTCCTCTGTTGCAATATCCATAAGCATATCATACTTATCCGGGTATGGGTTTCTCGCACCAAATGCCTGAGCAAAGTATCGAAGTGCGGCAGCCAATTCACCGTTTGCTCCACCAAATTGTTCCAGCAAAAGCGTGGCAAAAGCCGGATCGGGTTTAGATACTCTTGCATTGAATTGCAGATCTTTTACATGATAAAACATAAAAGTTTATTTAATAGTGAATAAATGACATAAGTTTTTAGCTATAAATGTGATTTGACAATCGTTATAAGTTTAATGCACGGGCGATCGGCCAGCAGAGTGGCACGGCCGTAAAACTTAAACCGAAAAAACTGTACCACTGTTTCATCTTTATGATTTAAGCTTTTTTAGCTCATCAAGAGTAGCATTCATATTCATAACCATCGTACTGTTGTCCAAAATTTTGTTATCACTCTCCAGTTTACACTTAAATGTGAATTTTATCTGAGTGTCTTTTTTATCAAATAGCATTTTCCACCCAAGTTTTCCAACTTTTAATGTTTTAATATCAAGATTCATTGAAACATCTGCTGGTCTTTTTGCAGGTATGATAACTGTATTTTGGAGTCTGCCATCCATTTTCATATCATCAGTATCGATAATTACCGAGTACTTGCCATCTTTTACCTTAATTGGAAAAACATTTGGATTGTCAATATGAAGTATCATCTCAAGGTTTGATTGTTTCAGTCCCAGCTTTTCTATGTTTAGTTTTTGCAATTGAGCTTTAAGAAGACGTATTGCCGGCAATTGCATTGATTTAACAAACTCAAATTGTTTTTTCCCGGCAATGGGAATCTCAAGGTTCAGTTGAGCTTTTACTGTATAATTTGCACTATCTTTTTTTTGTTCATCAAAGTATTTCAATACTCTTTTAATTGATTTCTTTAAAACCTCAATGGGAACTTCTATTGTTGCACTATCAGAAGAATGGATTTTTAATGACTTATTGTAGTCACTCTTTATAACCTTTACAGAATCTATAAAAATTGAATATTGAATCGCCTTTGTTTGTAGATTAAAAGGCAATGGATTTGTTAGCTTAACCCGGCTTACCATTTTGAGTTTATCTTCCGAAATGTCAGTAACAGTTGTGGACATTACACTCAAAGCTGGTGCAAGTTGCCGTAATTTTTTCTTGCCAGAAGGTGTATAAATTAACCAACAGGCAAAAGCTAGCGCCAGTACCAGTATTACTGATATAACAAAAAACACTTGTCCCATGGAAAGGTGATTAACTAGCTCATTGAATCATGACCTTCCAGTTTTACAAGCTTGTTGTACAAGCCTAAGATTAAGATAGGAGCTACCCACTGACCGATAAATAACGCCCTGTGGTCATCCTTACACATTTTAAATGCTACTGCGGTTCCCCAAGTCGCTGCAGCCGCCCATAAAAAAATATCGGATGGCGCCTTTGCGGTTTGTTCTTCTATAGCCTTTGCTACTGCACCTTCCTGGTGCTGCGGATTCATTTTACTTTCCATAAAAAGATTTTAAAAGTTAAGTTCTAATCTGTTTCTATTTCTATTCCTATTTCATTTATGATACATTGGTGCGTCATTAAACGATAGCAATTATTGCTGTTTGATTGCCATAATTGAATAAGTAGTTTATAACGCCGTTATGTATTTCGGGAATTCCGTAGGAGTAGAACTGAATACCAAATACTCTAAAAAAATATGTGCCAAAAACTCTGTTTGAAGCCGTAAACACCATATAAAGTGTAAAATCTGAATTGACTTGAATATCTCCGTATAAATTAAGCCTCATTTTTTTTAAAGCTTGTGTACTTACTTCTTCACATCAGTATCAAAATCACCGGTTTTGGCTAGGGCATAAAGTTTGGTTCGACTTAATGAAGCAGTGCGCATTGCAGGAAAAATTATTTGTATTACTCTAAAAAACAAGTTATGAAAAAATTAAAAAAGTTAATTTTTGTCACTGCTGCATTTTCTGCAGTTGTATTTATCACAGGGTGCAAAAAATTTATCGATTTGGGTCATCATGATAATAGTGATGCCGTTAGTGTAACCGATGAAAATTTCATCGCTAAAACGGCCATCAAAAATGTGGCTGAAATTGAGGCTGGCACATTAGCTGAAAGCAAGGGAACCGATTTATCAGTTAGAAATTTTGGAACAATGATGGTTGATGATCACTCAAGCGCTCAGGCTGAACTAAAAGCGATTGGAAGTGCGATACACCGCTCAGTTGCAGACACGGTAGATAATGAACATAAAGCAGTAAAGGAACAATTAATGTCTCTTGCAGGGAAGGGCGTTTGATTCAGTGTACATCCACAGCCAGGTTGCCGGCCATGAAAAAGCAGTGGCACTGTTCCAAAAAGAAATAGTTTGGGGCAACAATTTGCGATTAAAACAGTATGCACAAACCAATTTGCCCGTTATAAAAACTCACCTCGCTCATGCAAAAGCCATTGCGGCAAATTATTAGGAAACTTAAGGATGCCTAGTTTATAGTTTTAGATGTTTGTGAGAATAGCCCTGGTTAGCCAGGGCTTATTTTGCACCATATTTCGATGTAACATAAACATGTCAAACGTATATGCTATAGTTGTCACTTATGTGATACCATCATGGCATAACCGCAGCCAGCGCCAATTGCCCTTCTTATAGCAGGTAATGCAATGCTTTTGCTTTAAGCTTCTCGCCGCCCATAACGCAAAGAAGGATCGATATTGTACGTGAGGAGCTTAGGTTTCTTATTCCACCAAACATGCAAGACCATTGATTTTAGGAATTTGCATAATCATGAAAATGTATTCTAGAACAATAGAAGCCATTGGTTTGGAGATTCAATGTGTTTTGTAAAAATGCAGTCTCGTCTAGTTCTATAATGTGCAATGCTTCTAAAAAACCGAAATTCATTTGGGTCATCCATCAATCAAAAATTTACCAGGCAAGCTTTATAAATGAGCTCTTGCAGAGTGTAATTAAATCCACAATTTAATAGTGCAATTGCAAATAAATACACAGGGTTTTTAGGAATTTTTACGGTTACAACAAGGCATAATTTTTGATACGAAATTTTCGCAGGCGATGCGCCTGAATAATACATATTTTTTTAATTTCTAAAAATTGATTTGTATGCAAACAAGACAAAGCAGACAAGGTTCTGCACGTAGCAACCGTGAACCAAATCGTGAGTGGGAAAGATCAGGCACTTCCGGTGGAAGGTACCAGGATTATGATGAAGAAGAATACGATGAGGACTATGACGAAGATTATGATGGTGATGAAAATGAACGAGGCTCCCGCGGCTCTCTCGAAGACTTCGATGAAGACAATGACTATGATGATTATGAGGAAGAAGATGAGGATAACTATGACGTAACAGGCAAATATGACAACGAAGAAGAAGATGAAGACGATGATTATGACGAAGATGAAGACGACGAATTTGAACAGTCACAGGGAAGATCATCAAGAAGTGGACGACGCGGTTTCGGTGGTGGTTCAGGCAGGGGCTTTGCTTCAATGGATCGCGAAGAAGTGAGACGAATAGCCAGTAAAGGCGGGAGGGCTTCACACCAGGGCGATAGCCAGGGACGTGGTGGCAGCAGTAGTTCCAGCCGTGGCCGTGGCAGCTCCGGTCGCTCAGGATCGCAAGGTGGGAATCGTGGCGGCTCAGGAGGCAGTTCCAGCAGCCGCAGAGGATTTGCAGCAATGGATCCTGAGGAACAAAGAAGAATTGCAAGCAAAGGTGGCAGAGCATCTCACGGAGGTGGTTCATCTAACGGTCGCGGTAGTTCATCTGGAAGTCGTAGTGGTAGCCGCAGCAGTTCAAATGGACGGGATAGTTCCAGCCGTTCTGGATCGCAGGGCAGTAGTCGTGGAGGTTCTTCAAGAGGAGGGAGTTCCAACAGCCGTAGAGGATTTGCAGCAATGGATCCCGAAGAACAAAGAAGAATTGCAAGCAAAGGTGGACGGGCTTCTCACGGTGGGTCATCTAATGGCCGTGGGGGTGGTCGCAGCAATTCTTCCACTGGCAGAGGCAGGTCTTCACAGGGGTCTTCTTCTGGAAGAAGTTCTTCCCGCAGTGGCAGATAAGAATAACGAATTGCCGGCAATCAGGAACATCTACCCGGCAATTCTATTTCATTGAATTTAAATTAAATTTTTTATGAAACAGGACGAATCAATTGCAGCATCTGGTACTGCTGAACAAAACACTCAAGGTGACTCGAAAAATAAATCACAAAATAAAAAAAATGAACAGAAAGAATCGTTGCTGGAGAAGTTTTTTGTTGATCAGTTAAAGGATATTTATTACGCCGAACAACAACTTACCAAGGCCATTCCGAAACTCGAAGAAGCATGCACTACGGAAGAACTAAAAGAAGCTTTTAACGACCATACACATCAAACCCAAAAGCATATTAAATGCCTCGATAAGGTTTTCAGGCTGGTCGGAAAAAACCCAGAAGGGAAAAAATGTGAAGCGATCGAAGGTCTGATAAAAGAATCCGAGGCTATTATAAAGGAAACCAAAGAAGGTTCAATGACAAGAGATGCAGCGCTCATAATTGCGGCCCAAAAAGTGGAGCACTACGAGATTGCAACTTACGGAGGTCTTGTTCAGCTTGCACTTACGATGCAGCTTGATAAAGCGTCTGAACTTTTGGAAACCACGTTGCAGGAGGAAGAAAATACGGATCAGTTGCTTACAGATATTGCAGAAAATTTAATAAATATTGAGGCCGAAGAAGAAACGAATTATTCATGGATGCAGTCGCAGCATGAAGAACAAGAGAGAATTAAACCGGAAGTTGCCGTCGCATTGTAAGCATTTTTGAATTATGAATTAATGGTTTGCTGACAACAGACCTACACATAATAAAGATCTTTATGATGAACCTAAGTGAAGATGAACTGAAAGCCTGGTTGATAAAAGCACAATTTATAGGCAAAGATTTGGAAATTATGCCCGATGTTTATTACCCTACATTGGGAAAAGATCTTCAGACCCTGGTTAACGAACTTGAAACTCTTGTACTAAAAAATAAAACCAGGGTTAATGGTCATTCAACGCTTAATAATATGCGAAACGTGGCGCTAAGAATGCAGAATTTCCCAAATATTAACTATAAACAAAAAACGATCTACCATAAAAAAACAAGATTTCGTTTTGCTTATTATTATTCGCAGGTAGAAAAGCTGATTAATAAACTATGCGATGAATTGAAAAAGGTAAAGAAAGTAGAGACCGTTAGTAGTGTACTGCCCGCGCAGAGTAACAACTATTTATAATTTAAAGAATTAAGGCAGCAATATGGGTTTTAATTCCGCTTTATTGCTTAGTTTTTTCATTTCAGTTAGTTTTTGCATAGATCAAAAAAGACGGGAGCAGACGGGAACAAACAGAGTAATGCCTGTTCTATGAAATTAATTTCCACTAACATTCTTTTTTCACATTTTTTCTAAAATTTGTTTACAATGGTTAAGAAAATTTTCCCACTTATTTGTTTTGCAATAAGTGCATGCGGTAACAACAGTAGCAGGTCGAGTTATACAGATTCAACTGCAAATTCGGCCTCAATTGATTCTACCGTTACCAATCCACCGGCTACAGGTATGGGACCGAACACAAGTAACGGAACAATGGCAGATACTTTCAATAATCTAAAGGGATCCGATACTTCTGATCGTGTTATGAAGAGCAGCAAAAATGACGTCGATAGTATGAGTCGGCCACATTAATGGCCTCCTGAATTAGCGTCAATATTTAAGCGTAGTTGAAACTGGCATAAGCTTATGAGTATCGGGGATTTGTGTAGCTAACCTGAGCTGCAGGCATTTTATAGCTCTTTTTGAGCCTAAAGTTTTCATTTTTTGATGAGAGGATAAGCAGCCTTCCATTTCTATGGGGGGCTTATTTATAAATCTTAAACTATTAATTACCAGTTTCTTTAAGCCTCAATAAATAAATCCTATTGAACAGACAGCAAAACGATTAAGCAATGATCTTCTTAATATTCATAGCAATGTCCATATATCCATTAAAGTTAGATGGTTTTATAAGAAAATGAAAGTCACCGAACTTATATAATTTATCAATTTGATGATCAGGCTTTGCAGAAGATAAAACAACGACCTTAACTTCTTTATACTGGTCCATCGATTTTAAATCAGTCAAAAATTCCGCTCCTGTAACTGCAGGTAAAAACAGATCTGAAACAATCACTTTAGGTATGCAGTCGGGATAAACTTCTTTGAGATACTCAAAAGCTTCTTTTGCACTATAAACAAAATGGACTTTGTCAACGCCACTTTTGTATAAGGCTTCGGTTAAAAATTCAATGTCATCCTTGTCATCATCGATGATCAATATTTCACAGTGCACCATAAGGTGATTGTTTTTGCTTACAACAAATAATCACCAAACAAGCCTAATTAAAGAAGAATAATGATTAAAGAAAAAGCAGGTTGAAAAAATATTGCGTAAGATAGGTTCTAATAACGAGGAAAAACAAACATTAAAATTGTTGAGGAAAATTGGCTATTAAGCCATGAAATCCTAAACAAGTTTTCAGAATGACAATTTTTCTCTGATTATGAAAAAAATTCAGACGAAAACATCCATTCTAGCGCTGGTATTTATTTTGTTGATTCATTAATGTCAAAACATTTTTAAATTTAGAAGAGGAGGCAACTTTGTTGTTTTAATCTGCCGTATCGCTTTTTTAGTTATGACTGGCTTATCCGTACTGTTAACGAGCCTGGTAATCATGTTATTGGCAATTTTGCTTTTAGGGATATTAATGAAAAATCTCAATCAACCCTATTTTGTCGCATACATTGCCGCTGGTCTTGTATTAGGGCCTCATGGTTTTAAGGTTTTTACTAATACCGATACAATTGCGACGATCGGAGAATTAGGTTTGATCATCCAGATGTTTTTTATTGGCGCTAAGCTCGAAATTCAATCATTTGCCAATCAAATCAAGAAGCCATTGATAGGCGTAGCCGTTCAGTTGGTTTTAAGTCTTGCATTTGTTGCCCTTATTGGTATATTTTATTCGTGGAGTATCAAAGAAATTCTGGTATTTACCTTCATAATCAGTTTAAGTAGTTCTGCCATTATTCTCGACTATTTGGAAAAAAACAAAGCATTGAGCCAACCTTTAGGATTGTTAACTTCAGGTATATTGATTTTGCAGGATTTTTTACTTGTACCCATGCTACTTACTATAAATTTTTTAGGGGATAAAAAGCTAAGTGTTTATACTATACTTTTTTTGATAGCTGCAATGGTCATTATAACGTTCGTGCTGAGGGAAATTTTTTTGAAGAGAAAGATAAAAATCCCGTTTTCGGCCTCGGTTAAAAATGATCATGAACTGCAAGTATTCATTGGCCTCCTTTTTTGTTTTGGCTTCGCATGGCTTACGCAAATAATTAATTTATCAGCAGCCATTGGCGCTTTGATTGCAGGAATTATAATTTCTCAGTCGAATTCCCTGCAATGGTTGGAACGGCACCTGCTTCCTTTTAGGGTATTTTTTTTATCATTATTCTTTTTGTCAATCGGACTTCAAATAAACGTTGTTTTTTTATTTCAAAATATCGGGTTGGTATTACTTATCGTTGCTGTTATTCTTGTTATAAATAGCGCTATTAATGCTTTTGTATTTCGGCTTCTAAAAGAGACATGGCGCAATAGTATTTATGCAGGTGCATTGCTTTCTCAAATTGGTGAATTTAGTCTCGTATTGTGTATGGTAGCCAGGAACCAACAAATGGTAAATGACTTTTGGTATCAGTTAACTTTATCCGTGGTATCTGTAACCATGCTAATGACAGCTATATGGATTAACATTATAAGAAGCTTTATTTACAAGGAAATGTCATCTTTGCCTTTCTCCTGAAAAAATTTCATGATAAAACTGGCTGGCATTTCTATTGATATAGTCATTTCAAGACTTGAATTTTTTAAAAAAAGTTCTTATAAATGTGTGAGTTTTTATTAAATAGTTTTTTTGATTTAATATCTTAAAATGCTGTTTTATGAAACCATCCAAATCTGAAAAAACTATCTCTTCACTTGAGATAGAAATTTATAATGAAGAAAGGAAATACCAGGAAGCACTAAAATCAGGTGCTGAGTTTCAGGAACTCAAAGAGATAAAGCAAACGATAAGACAGCTAAAGAACACTTTGCTTAAAATGAGTATTTCAGAACCATCCAAACCTTGATAAATCAAATAACAACTACAACTACAATATTAACTTGAGCGGACAAGACATAATTTATTGAAAGATATTAGTCTTGTGCCGTTTTGCATGCTGAATTTACTACGTATCTATTTGGCCTTTCCAATCCATTACTAGGCCTCGGTATAGGCCGGCCGGCATTCATACCCTAATTTCCACGTTCCTGTACTTTATTTTCGGGCGTGCGGGAATAGCAGTATTTTGTTTTCCATTGATGAAAAGAATCTCAGTCTCTCTTTATTGGAAATGTCAACTTGCCGGATGGATCACAGCAGGACTATATTGGGCCTTCGGACCACCAATTGAAGTTGGCTTTAACTGGTTACAGGCGGGAATGGATTTTGCAGGCGACCTTATCATTTGTATCCTGCTTACCCACAGTTATAGAAAACTTGTTCTTCGATTGAACTGGCATAGATTACCGCTGCGAAGCCTAATACCCAGAATCATTCCTGCGATCTTTTTATTGGGAATACTTTTTATGCTGCTGATCGCATTTAAACTTTACATCGTAAGGATATATGCAGTAAAAGGATTCACACTCTCATTTGCCGAGTTCTTCGCGTCTTCCCGGCAGACACTGTTTATTACAGGCATCAGGCTCATGTCTATCTGGGTATTGGCTTATCATCTCTATCATTATGCACAACGGGAAATCAATATAGTAAGGGAGAATGCCCGCTTGTCTGTGATTGCCAAAGAAGCGCAATTGAACAATTTATCATCGCAGCTAAATCCTCACTTCTTTTTTAATTCCCTGAATAATATTAAATTTCTGGTTCTCGATAACCCTGAGTCAGCAAGAAGGGGCATAGATCTTTTGTGTGATCTTCTCAGAAACTCCCTTTATAATGACACCGATAAATTGATACCATTAAGGCAAGAGATCAACCTGGTGAATGACTACCTCGAACTTGAAAAATTAAGATTGGAGGAGAGGCTGCGAACAAACATGATAATCGATCAATCATTGTTAGACTTGCTAATACCGCCTTTAAGCATACAGGCTATGGTTGAGAATGCGGTAAAACATGGAATATCAAAGAAATATGAAGGAGGGCTAGTAGAAATTAAAATAAAAAGAGATACTGATTTCATAAAGGTAACTGTTCAAAACCCCGGAACATTCAACCAGGTTAATGGTGGACTGGGAATAAAAAACCTGACCGAAAGATTGCTTCTGCAGTATAACGCCAAAGCATCATTTACAATAGAATCAATTCCTGGAGAAAAAGTACGGGCAACAATCTCAATACCGGTTAATGAATAAGATAAAAGCCATAGTTGTTGATGATGAACGTTCCGCCAGGGAGGAGCTGAAGAGGACTGCCAGGAAATATGTGGATATCGAAATAATTGCCGAGGCAAAAAATGCAGATGAGGCTCAAAAAGCAATTGAAGGATTAAAACCCGACCTGGTCTTTTTGGACATTCAAATGCCGGAAATATCCGGATTTGAACTTTTAGAATCTTTGCATGAAGTTCCGGAAATAATTTTTATTACTGCTTATGATCAATATGCCGTGAAGGCCTTTGAAGTCAATGCTCTTGATTACATGATGAAACCGGTACGGGAAGAACGGTTTGCCCTTGCCGTTGAAAAGATCAGGGAAAGACTAAACAAAAAACCGGAGGGTAATTCAACACAGGCGGACAATCAAATTTTCATTAAAGATGGTGAAAAATGCCACTTTGTTCGAATAGGAGACATTTACCTCATAGAATCATTACACAATTATTCGCAGGTATATTTTGAAGAAAAGAAAGCCTGTCTTAAAAAGTCTCTTAATCAATGGGAGGAATTACTTAATTCAGAAGAGTTCTTCCGGATCAACCGTACGCAAATAATAAACGTGCAGCACATTGATCAAATACACTCGAAAGCAAGAGGTAAACTTCAAATAACCTTAAAGACAGGGCAACAGCTGCAAGTCTCCAGCCGTCAATCGGTCAAATTCAAAAACATAAAAAGGGGTTCAATTTTTAAAACATCACAATGAAAAAAATCATTGTTTTTATACTGATAGGAGTCGTGGTAAATGCTGAAGCATCTGCGCAGCTTTTTTACTTTCCGAAATTAATCTCCGGTGATAGTGTTGCGTTTCATAAAACAATGTCCACCCTTGCTCAGGAAATCATTGACTCTTATAAACCCATAGCTGATGAAAAGACCTACTTAAGAAATCTACTCACTTTGCAGATGGTGGCTGATCGTTACCCTGATGCAGTTAATAGCATTCGTTCGCTACGCCAGTTTTATATAGGAAGCAATACAAAATATCCCGAATTTTTGTCCGTGCAGTATGAGCTGTTTTGCAGAGCCATTATAGAAGAGGACACAAATAACTCCTCATTTGAAAAAGCATTCACAGAAGAGTTTCTCCGGTTGTATGACAAACTGGATGACAAGGCTGCATTATATATTTCCACAGCTTTCTTGACCAGGGCTGGAATAAGAGATGTCCAAAATAACCTGGATGTATCTCTTCGGCAACAGAAAAGTGACAGTATTAATCTAGCGGAAGCAATTGCGATTTGCAGGAACTATAATATTCTTCGCGTCTATAAGATTATTGAACCATTGGCAATGCGGCTTTTAATGGAGGATGATAAAAAGAGATATATTATCGATGATAGTGTTGTGATAAGAACAAAGGATGGGGCTTTTATATCGGCTATCGTCGTCCGCAAAAAAGGAGTTTCTCAAAAGCAGTACGCAATTTTGCAATTTTCAATTTACGCACGCCAAAACGACCTCAACAGAATCAAAGATGTAGCGGCCAATGGATATGTGGGCGTAATAGCTTACACAAGAGGTAAAAGATACAGCCCAGGTGCAGTGTGGCCTTATGAATATGATGGCAGGGACGCTTATGAAGTGATAGACTGGATCAGTAAACAGTCGTGGAGCAATGGAAAGGTCGGTATGTTTGGCGGCAGTTACAACGGCTTTACTACCTGGGCCGCCACAAAAAAGCTTCACCCGGCCCTGAAGACAATTGTTCCCTCGGCAGCAGTGGCACCGGGCCTGGATGTTCCGATGATGAATAATGTATTCATGAGTTTTACGTTTCCCTGGAGTTATTATGTTTCCAATAATAAATTCCTCGATGATGCCGACTATAATGATACAGTATGGACCAAAGCCAACAACGACTGGTATGCTTCCGGCAGGGCTTATTATACGCTGGACAGTGTATTAGGAAGAAAGCCTAATATCATTTACCGCCGCTGGCTCTCTCATCCCGGTTATGATCAATACTGGCAGAATATGATCCCTTATAAAAATGAATTCGCAAAAATTGATATCCCCGTTTTATCTACTACGGGATACTATGATGGCGGACAAGTGGGAGCAATGTATTATTTCAGGGAGCATCATAAGTACAATAAAAAAGCAGTTCATTATTTATTGATTGGGCCTTACGGACACTTTGGGTCGCAGTCAACCCCCGATGCGGTTTACAACGGCTACGCAATTGACTCTGCGGCTAATATTTCCATTCACGATGTTATTTTCCAATGGTTCGACCATATTTTAAAAGACAGCGCATTACCCTCTATTTTAAAAGATAAAATTAACTATGAGGTAATGGGCAGCAATAAATGGAAACATGCATCTTCATTGACTAAAATGAGTAATGACACGCTTACATTTTATTTAAGCAGTGAAAAATCCGTAAAAGATTATAAGGCAAAAGAGAAATGGTCACCTGTAAACAATTTCGTTTTACAGAAGGTGGATTTTACTGACAGGAGCAGTACCAACAACTATTATTTTGCCAGCCAGGTCATTTACGACTCACTGGATGCAAGCAATGGAATCACATTTGTTAGTGAGCCGCTTGAAAAAGAGATCGAAATCAATGGATCTTTTTGGGGACAGCTTACAGCATCGATTAATAAAAGGGATATGGATTATAGTATCAATCTTTATGAATTGATGCCCAACGGCAAATACTTTTATCTTTCTTATTTTATGGGAAGGGCCAGTTATGCGTTTGACGGAAATAAAAGACAATTATTGATCCCCGGGAAGGTTCATAGCATTCCATTTTCCAACAGTTATGTAACAAGCAAAAAATTAAGCAAGGGGAGCCGTATTGTTTTTGTACTTAACATTAACAAAAGCCCGAATGAGCAAATCAATTACGGCACTGGCAAGGATGTTAGCAAAGAAACCATTCAGGATGCAGGAGTTCCACTCGAGATAAAATGGTATGATAAGAGCTATATAAAAATTCCGGTATGGAGGTGACACGGCTTACTTCTGAACAAAATATAACCTCATTTTATTGTTATGCATTTCTCTTTAACACCTTAAAATTCTTTTTTTCTTATTTATTAGATACTAGACTGCCGATCGAGGAACATTTAAACCACCGCTGTATCCGAAAAGCTTTCTCAATCCGACCTCTCGTGTTACAAGGGCAACTAGTACAACAATGGGCAAATAGGGAGGATTAAAAAAATCATATTTTAAGGTAGATAGTTACAGGATATCGCCCACTATTATTTTGGTTAAAAACTAGCCCTCGCTTTTTACGTGTGAGCTTTTGGCTGAAAATGACAATCCGCTTTGCGATATATCGTGGAAAGCATACGAAAGTAAGATGTAACGTTTTAATATTTAAGGATGTAATGCCTGGTTCTTCTCTACAAAGCTTTTTGATGTATTCAAAACTGCTCCGCCAGGTTCGAAGCCTGTATTATCTTTCTGAAGAAGATATTTTCTCTTTAATGTAACAGCAAATGGAAGTGCCGTAATAAATCCACCAACCAGGGCATCCAGAAAAAAGTGGTTACCGGTAACTACTATGACGACCAGCACAAATAAAGGATATAGAAGCAACCCTATTTGAATGACAAATTTTTTTGCAAAAACTGCTGCCACGACCCCTATCATTAAAGCAGTGCCAAAATGCATAGAAGGCATTGCGGCGTACTGGTTAAAAAGATGAGAAAGCACTCCACTGTAAAGATTGACATTGCTTACCTGTAAAAGAGTATCGACAAATCCAATCTCATTCAGCATTCTTGGTGGAGCACAGGGGAAACCTATAAAGATGAATAAGGTTAAAAAATTAGCGATCAAAAAACAATTCCGTATATAGAAATAATGAGCTCTTTGCTTTTGATAAAACCACACAAAAAAAGCTATCATTGAAGGAACATGAAGTGCGGTATAAAATTGGTTGCAAAGTTTGACCAGTGATAGCTTGTTTAAAAAGTATTGCTGAAGTGGAATTTCATAAAATATACCAATCGACTTTTCAAAGCTTACAACATCGTATGCATTTTTGAAAGCAATTTCTACATCACCAATTGCTAAATAGCGTGATATCTTATAAATAACAGACATTGCTATAAACAAAAAGACTTCTCTTAGCCCTTTATTAGATTTGAAGGAAGGATAAAGGTATTTTAAGCAAAAAGATTTCATGTATTATTACTGGTTTCAGTTAACGGGAAAACAGGCCCTCTAAACGTTTTCCTGGAAATGACTAACCAACTTATTTACGAGATAGCCTCTGAAAGGTTATGACATAAGGACGTTGCAGTACACATGCCTGCAGCGTCCCCAATTAGATTTTTAACCTTTTGCAGGAAAGAGATTATTTATTCTTTTTTAAATATTCTTCTGCCTTATTACGGTCATTTCCAACTTTCTGAACTGCTTTTTCAATTTCGGTGCGGCTAACATTTAATTTGTCTTCCAGGTACGCTAATTCATATTTTTCGCCGCCCGCCACTTTACCGCGGTCCCGCTGATCTTTTTTTGTTTTATTGTCGCTCATAGTATTTGTTTTTTATAAAGAAGCCTCAAAAAAAAATGTGCCATGGCATATTTTTTTTGAAGACCGATCTATGGCATTAACCCTATATAAACAAAAACGCAGTTTTGAAAAAACACCAGAGCCAACCGGGGGAACTTCGACAGAAGGTAACCTCCGTTTTGTTATTCAAAAACATGCTGCTTCACGGCTGCACTATGATTTCAGGCTTGAAATGAAAGGTGTTTTAAAAAGTTGGGCCGTGCCAAAGGCTCCCTCTACCGATCCTTCTGTAAAACGACTTGCAATGATGGTTGAAGATCACCCGTTTGATTACCGGGATTTTGAAGGCATTATTCCAAAGGGTAATTACGGTGCCGGTACTGTTATCGTTTGGGATGAAGGGACATACGAACCTGTTAACAAAATGGGCGATAAGAAAGCGCAGGAAAAAGAATTATTAAAGGAGCTATATGCGGGGGCTATAAAATTTGTGTTGCATGGAAAAAAACTGAAAGGGGAATTTGCATTGGTGCGTACGAAAGGAGGCGAAGAAAATGCATGGCTTCTTATAAAACATAACGATCGGTTTGCTTCTGAAAAAGATATTAGTCTGAAAGACAAATCGGTTATTTCAGGTAAGACATTAGAGAAGGTTGCTATAACAAGTGATAATATTTATGGCCGCAAAACTATTGACCTAACAAGGGGGAATAAATCGGCCCCAGTAAAAGAAGCAGAAAAATCTACCAAAAAAAACCCCGCAACAGTACCCACAGTTAAGAAGGAATCGGGTATTAATCTTACAGAAGCTCCCAAAGCCCCTTTTCCCAAGACTCTTGCACCTATGCTGGCTACGCTGGTAGATAAACCATTTGACGAGCCTGGATGGCTTTACGAGATCAAATGGGATGGATATAGAGCCATTGCCTTATGCAATAAAGGGAAGGTTGAACTAAAATCAAGAAATAATAAGTCATTTAATGAAAAATTTTATCCTGTTCATGATGCGATTAAGCAATGGAATATAAATGCAGTCCTCGATGGCGAAATAGCAGTGCTTAATAAAGATGGCATATCACATTTTGGCGCTTTGCAAAATTGGCGGAGCGAAGCCGATGGTGACCTTGTTTTTTATGTGTTTGATATTTTATGGCTTGATGGACATATCTTAACTAATCTTCCATTGACGAAGCGAAGAGATTATTTACGCAGCATTTTGCCGGACGAGGGCATTATACGGTTGAGTGAAGATTTTAAAACATCGGCCCCAGAGTTTTTGGAGTTGGCAGGGAAAATCGGATTGGAAGGAATTATTGCAAAAAAGGGAGATAGCATTTATCACCCGGGGATCAGAAGCAGGGAGTGGCTTAAAATTAAAGTGAATAAACGTCATGAGGTAATCATTGGTGGTTTTACGAATAATGACGGATCGGCCAAAACATTTAGTTCTTTATTAGTAGGTGTAAAGGAGAATGGCAAACTCCGATATACGGGAAAGATTGGAACCGGCTTTTCTGAAAAACTTCAAAAAGAAATGATGGGCAGGTTTAAGCCTCTTATCACTGATAAAATACCTTTCGAAAGTGTGCCTGATATCAATAAACCTTCCCGTTTTCGGCCCAATCCGCCTAATGCAAAAGCTACATGGCTTAAACCAAAACTTGTTTGTGAAGTAAGCTATACTGAAATGACGGATGATGGTGTTATGAGACACCCATCATTTGAGGGAATGAGGGTAGATAAAGATGCAAAGGATGTACATGAGGAAATTCCTGAAAGCACAGAAAAGGTTGTAAGAAAAAAAGGAAGAAGTAAAACTGCGGCAGAAACTAAAAAAGTTGATACAGGGAAGTTGCTAAAACCATCAAAGGATAAAGAGCGAAAAACATTATTGAATCCAACTGATGAAACGCAGGTAAGAAAAGTAAATGGACATGAATTAAAGTTCAGTAACCTCAGCAAAATATATTGGCCCACAGAAAAATACACAAAGAGAGAATTGCTGAATTATTATTACCAGGTGGCCCCTTACATATTGCCTTATCTAAAAGACAGGCCACAATCTTTAAACCGCTTTCCAAACGGCATCAGTGGTAAAAGTTTTTATCAAAAAGATGTTACCGGAAAAGTACCTGACTGGATTGATACTTTTCCTTATCATACCAGTGACGAGAAAGATAAAAACTTTATGATCTGCAACGATGAGGCAAGCCTGCTTTACATGGTCAATTTAGGCAGTATAGAAATCAACCCATGGAACAGTACTATTCAAAAGCCTGAAAATCCAGATTGGTGTATCCTTGATCTTGATCCTGATACCGGTAACACCTTTGAACAAGTGATCCAAACTGCTCAAAAAGTAAAGGAATTACTTGACGCCATACATGTCGAAGGGTTTTGTAAAACTTCCGGTTCTACAGGCATTCATATTTATATTCCACTAGGTGCCAAATATAGTTATGATGAGTGCCAGCTTTTTGGAAAATTGATAGCTACACATGTGCATCATGAGTTGCCCCGCTTTACAAGTATCGAAAGATTGACTAATAAAAGGAGCGGAAAGCTCTATATTGATTATTTACAAAACCGGCCAAAAGCTACGCTTGCAGCACCATATTCGGCAAGGCCGAAGCCCGGAGCCACGGTTTCTATGCCATTGCATTGGGAAGAGGTAAAAAAAGGATTGAAGATGAAACACTTCAATATAAAAAACGCCATCAATAGAATAAAGGAAGAGGGGGATATTTTCAAGGGCGTATTAGGTAAAGGAGCGGATATAAAAAAAGCAGTAAGCAAATTAAATGAATTGTGATTTTTATTACTTCATTAAATAATTGTGACTTATGAAATTTTATATATTGGATAATAAACAGCCAAAGCCTGTAAGTACCAAATATGAATGGGAAACATGGATGTATCATTTTGAATCTTCCTGTATTATAAGCGAAACAATGGTGAATGGAATAGTGGTTTCGACTCATTTCCGCGGATGCAGTACCGAAGATGATCCTTTGCTTTTTGAAACTGTAATTTTCGGCGGTTTGCATGATCAGTATATCAAAAAATTTTCGACATGGAAGGAGGCGGAAACTGCACATAAGCGTGCTGTAGTAATGGTAGTGGCAGAATTGAATTGATATGGAAAGCACGACGCATGAAAGATAGAATAGATACAAATCCACATCTTATTTCTTTCAGTTTAAAAAGAAACAAAAATTTCCCAAATAATCATTTGCCCGTTTTGATATATAAAGGGTGCTTTCTCCTTCCAAATCAAAAAAATAAAGCCGCCGACATTGTTCAGAAGATTTTTATCTCACATGGATGGAGTAATTCATGGCGCAACGGAATCTATGATTTTCATCATTACCATAGTACAACTCATGAGTGCCTTGGCATAAGCATGGGAACTGCAACGGTTATTCTTGGAGGACCTGGTGGCAAAAAAATAAAACTAACTAAAGGTGATCTGCTTATCCTGCCTGCTGGAGTTGGCCATAAATGCTCACATGCTTCTGAAGATTTCCAATGTGTGGGAGCATATCCGCAAGGCAAGGATTATGATATTAATTATGGAACTCCAGCTGAACTGAAAAAGAATTTAATGCGTATTCAAAAGCTTTCCATACCTGCGGGAGATCCTGTGTTTGGAAAGCACGGATTTTTAAGGAGTCTTTGGAATAAGTAATTACCGCAGTACTTTCCCCTTTAGAGTCTCTTTTATAATCTTCAGGGCTGTGTCAGCATTCCCATAGCCCGAATGCTTAAAACGGCTGCCATCTGATTGTGTATAATTTTTAAAAAATAACACCATTTCTTTTAGGAGTGCTGGTGAAAGATCGCGTAGTTTTTGTATGGCAGTATATTCCCGGCTGTTTGCATGTACAGCTATCAGGCGGTCGTTACGGACCATCTTTTTTTCTTTTTCCTGTTCCATCTTCATCACACCAAGCAACAGGCATTCTACTACACAACCTGGAAATGTGCTCGCATCAGTAATAATCAGGGCATCGAGTGGATCACCATCTTCCGCTTCTGTATATGGAACGAATCCAAAATCGTAGGGAAAACTCATGCCTGAAGGCAACACTTTTTTCAATCGAAATAATCCGTGTTCTTTATCGAAGGCATATTTGTTTCTGCTACCTTTCGGTGTTTCAACTATTACAGTCAGCAATTTATTCTTTTCATCTAAAGGGAAAGGAAATTTCATAATAGTTTCTTTACAACTTTAATAATCAGCCTGTACAATGCCTCACAGGCCTTCTTTTTAATCTGCAGGGGACTTCCCTGAAATCTTTTTCTTTCAGAATAAATTTTGTGACCATGGTGCACGCTCAAAAAGACAGTACCAACAGGCTTACTTTTGGTTTCACTTCCTCCTGGCGCAGCCAACCCTGTGACACCTGCATATATAGTAGCACTAAACAACCTTCTCAATCCTTTGGCAATGGCATTTGTTACAGGGGCAGACTCGGCTGTATGTTTTTCAATCATGCGTTTCGATATGCCTAATAATGTGATTTTTGTTTCTGGATGGTAGCATACAAGACTACCTTTCAATACATCCATAGTACCTTTTACGGTGTTAAGCTGATGAGCAGCAAGCCCGCATGTGACGCTTTCCGCAAGTGCCAGCGTCAACTCGTTTTCCTGCAGCATCTTAATAAGTCTGTTAGGCAGTCTTTGCATTTGTAATTTTTATTAAAAGATTATGCCTCAGCACATAGTACCTAATATATCTATTCCCCCGTTTCGACGTTCGGTGCATCTACAGGTTTGGATTGGGGTGAGCCTTTTTGTCTCAAATAGATTGATAAAAAAACAATTGCAAAAACGGAGAGAAATTCACTTTGCCAGTTCTGAAAAGATTCAAACCAAAAACGGGAGTCCGAAATATATTCGGATAAACTCTTTAACGGCAAGTTCTTGCGAAGCAACTCCTCATTTTCATCTTTTAAACTTCCGTAAAGATGCAAAGCTGCTGAAGCAACATATAGGAAGACTAACGAAATGGTAAGTGAATGTTTATACAGTTGCAAAATGAATCCGCCTTTCTTAACCGGCCATGGTACATTTTTTCTTTTTGCCGATGGCTCTCTGTCAACTTCTTCTTTATTATCAAACGATTTTGATTCAGAAGATCCTTTTTGTTTCAAAAAAATAGTAAGAAAAACAAACAAAGCCATTTGCAAAAATTCACTCTCCCAATTCTCGAATGTAGCTTGTATAAAATGACCAGATCCCAGGTAAGATTTGAGGGGTACAGTACCAACGCCATCTTCTATTCGATTTTCATTGTAAACCCTAAATCCACAAAATATCTGTGCACATAAGCTAACAACGAAGAGAAACAAGAAAACAATTGACAATGCATTGTTTTTGAAATATTTCTTCATAAAATCATGTAATAAAACATAGTAGAAAATATCCATGCCAACTTTTCTAAACATCAAGTAAAAAGGCACTACTGCCCCATAAATTTGGCATGATGTTTTAGAGTCTGTGACTATTAAATAATCGTAATTTAAAATCATATTACTATGGCAACAACAGCAACAAAAAAGTCCCGTGCAAAATCTAATGGGAAAACAAAAAAGCAACCAAGCAGGGAGCAGCAAAATGATCCTATGTTAGAAAAGTTTTTTAAAGATTCTTTAAAGGATATTTATTGGGCTGAAAAACATCTTACCAAAGCGCTTCCCAAGCTGGCAAAAGCAGCAACATCCGAAGAGCTGAAAAACGCTTTTAACGAGCATCTCGAAGTGACCCAAACACATGTGACAAAATTGGAACAGGTATTTGAAATGGTGGGTGAAAAGCCTGTGGCAAAAAAATGTGATGCGATGGAAGGATTAAGCAAGGAAGCTGATACCGTGATAGAAGAAACCGAAGAAGGAACAGCCACCCGGGATGTCGGACTAATTATTGCAGCTCAGAAAGTTGAACACTATGAGATTGCCACTTATGGCGGGCTGGCCGCCCTCGCCACAGCACTCGGTATGGATGATGTAGCAGAAGTGCTGGAAGAGACCCTGGCAGAAGAAAAAGAAGCTGATCAAACACTAACTTCTATCGCTGAAAGCGATATTAATTACCAGGCAGCAAATGAAGAAGACGAAGAGGCTTAAAAGAAACAATATTATCCATAAGTGAAAAACTATCGGCGCAGTATTTTTTAGTACTGCGCCTTCTTTATATGGCGAATGTTGAATAACCAGGACTGGCGGGCTGATGTTTTTTATTCTATTTCCAGGGATCCATTATAACTTTTACACAGCCATCTTCTTTCTTATTGAAAATGTCATACGCATGCGATACTTCTGATAACGACAGGCGGTGTGTGATAATATCATCTAGCTTGACTTTTCCATCTTTTACATAAGCCAATAATTTGTCAATATGCTTTTGTGCAGGCGCCTGGCCACCTTTAAGCGTAATGCCCTTATCAAAAAATTGTCCAATAGGAAAATTATCATAAGTGGTAGGATATACACCTAGTACAGAAACGATACCGCCGCGGCGTACAGCACTCATGCAGGCTTCTAAAACTTTTGGTGAACCCTTTTCAAGATTGATAGCTGCTTTTGCTTTTTCAAGAATATTTCTCTCAGGTTCAAAACCAACAGCTTCAACACAAACATCTGCGCCGCGACCTTCCGTCATCGAACGTATTTGTTCGATCACATCTTTGGCTCCATCTTGCCAAAAGATAGTTTCACAATAGGCAGTCTGTTTTGCCTTATCAAGCCGGTACTGTAAAGTGTCAACCATTATCACTCTTCCAGCATCGCGAAGCCAAGCACTTTTTGCTGCCATAATACCAACCGGACCAGCGCCAAAGATGGCAACCGTTTCCCCACCTTTAACTTCGCCCCAGTCAACGCCTGTATACCCCGTAGGAAATATATCTGTCAGAAATAAAACCTGTTCATCCGAGAGGTTATCTGGCACAAGCCTCGGGCCGAAATCGGCATAAGGAACCCGTACATATTGTGCCTGGCCACCATCATATCCGCCATACAGATCGGTATAACCAAACAATGCTCCTCCTTTTTCTGTAAGCAAACCGCCTTCGGGCCCATAATGCTCAGGATTGCTGTTTTCACAATGACCCGGCAGATCGTGCGTACAAAAGAAGCAGGAACCACATGCAATAGGAAACGGGACTACAACACGATCACCTCTTTTTAGATTTTTTACATCTCTCCCTGTTTCTTCAACGATACCCATAAACTCATGACCCAGTACCATTGGTCTTGGTTGAGGAATTCCTCCAGAATAAATATGAAGATCTGAACCGCAAATAGCCGTTGCAGTTACTTTTAAAATAATATCAGTTTGTTCTTTTATGCCTGGATCATCTATCGTATCGCAGGTTATTTTACATGCACCATGTATCACTGCTGCTTTCATAAAACGTTTATTAATAATTCAGGAAATTATAAAGTGCTTTCGCCTTTAGGTGCTTGTTGCCGGTGTACTTTTTCAGCAACCATTCCGTCGGGAATTATATTGCTGACAGCAACCTGAAATTTATTTTTCACTCCGGAGATAACCATATCCTCGCCTTTCATAAGAGCATCATACCCGTCTTTAGCAACATCGGCGGGATCAGCAAGCTTTTCTTCCTGCACATTTTTTGCCTCCAGCATGTCAGCTTTATTAAAAAAGTCGGTATCTGTTGCGCCCGGGAGAAGAGAAGTTATGGTTACACCACTGTTTTTTACTTCGTTACGGATGGCTTCTGTAAAGGAATGTACAAAGGCCTTAGTTGCATGATAAACTGATTGAAGAGGTCCGGGAAGCTTTGCGGCAATTGATGCAACATTTAATATTTTTCCGGATTTGCGTTCTACCATGTCCTTCAGGAAAAACTTTGTAAGAATGACCGTGCTGATAATATTTAGCTGTATGATGTCTATTTCCCTGTTAATATCAGTATCCACAAACTCTCCATACTGACCCTGACCTGCATTATTCACCAAAATGTCAACCTGGATTCCTCTTGCCTTTATAAGGTTGTACAATTCGAATGCTGAGTTTCTGTGAAAAAGATCTTTTGCAAGCGGTATAACCTTTACACCATAGTTTTTTGAAAAATTCGCTGCTATGTTATGAAGCGCTTCCTCTCCACGGGCTACTATTACAAGATTATAACCGTTCTCGGCAAACAATTTGCCAAGTTCGTAACCTATTCCGGTAGTAGCCCCTGTTACCAGTACACATTGTGCTTTCTTATCCATACTTTAAACGATTTAAAGTGTTTGAGAGAAGGTTAAAAAAGTAAGCCAAAGAATTAAGTATTGAAGGCATGGAAAAATGTGGCATAAAATCAACTGTTACAGGCTTCTTGAGTATAAATGGAAACAGGCATGATAAGCAATACAAATTGAGAAGAAGGCATTTTTTGTCACAGGAAATTCAAAGTCACCTTTCCATTAAAACTCGATTTTATTTTATAGTGGAGAGCTAACTGGCATTATAATTTATTTCATTCTGTATGGATGTAAAAGAAAATGCGGCGGGAGCCAAATCCTTCACAAATGCCCAGGATAAGCATCATCTATGGATAGGAACATATGTTTTACTGGGTGCTGGTTTTACTGTACTCTTTTTATTGCTTAAGTTTGGAGTTATCGATCTGCCGGTCAACTACGAAAAGCCAGTACAGAAAGTTGTATTGGCTTCCTGTTTTGCATTCTGTGTGTTAATAGCATCAAGGCTTCTACAACGAACTATTGGAAAAAGATCCCGTGCAAAATCGGCCAAATACAATTTGACAAGACTCACGAGGCTTATGAGCTTTGTTTTGATCGTTGTGATATTCGTTTCTGCCTTATTTCAAAACTGGTATACTGCGGCTGTTTCCCTGGGGCTTATATCCCTGATATTAGGCTTTGCATTACAAACTCCTATATCCTCTTTTATCGGCTGGCTTTATATTATTTTTCGTTCTCCGTATCATATAGGCGATCGTATCCAGATTGACGAGTTTACAGGCGATGTGGTAGAAATTAATTATCTCGATACAACGCTATGGGAATTTGCAGGTGATTATCTTACCAACGATATGCCCAGTGGAAGACTTATCAGGTTTCCAAACAGCCTTGTATTACAATCGGCTGTTTACAATTATTCATGGAATAAATTTCCATACATCTGGAATGAGATTCCATTTCATATTGCATACGAAAGCGATCTTGCCTATGTAGAAGCAACATTGCGTGAAGCAGCAAAATCGGAGCTTGGTCCGGAAATGGCTGAGCGTGTAGAAGAACTTAAAGAGCTTGTAAAAGAAACACCAATAGATGAGCTCGAAATCCGGGAATATCCATATGTATCTTTTAGAACAAACACAAACACATGGCTTGAGGTAATTGTAACCTACCTGGTTCCTCCTAAAAAAGCTACAGCCATACGAAACCGCATTTTATTAAAAGCTGTTGCATCGCTTTTAAAAGAGCCTGAGAAAGTGATGTTTCCAAAAAGCAATGCGAGATAAACTCGCAGGGAAGTTTTTGAAAATAGCAGTTTAGATTTGGCGTATGAGAAAGTGATATAGGCTTTTTCGTGGCATGTTTTTTACAATTAATCCTTATGGTTTTAATGAGAGAAGGATGATAAGTAGTAGCCCAGGTGTCGACCTGGGCTTTTTAAATAGCATAAATTATGAGTGCCCGATAATCACAATTTTGTTAGTTCTATAACGGAAAGGGAAGTGGAAAAAAAGCAACAAAAAGCACAGACAGAAAGCTGGCCGGAAAGAAGATTAATGTTCCTTACCCAAGTATTTAGCTTTGGCAAATTCGATCACATTTCTGGCTCAGTTTTTTCATATTTCATCAAAAACATTTATGAAAAAACTTCTGAAAACAATTTCGGATACAACCCTCAATTGCGACCGAAGGCATTTTATTATGACTGCAGGCGCCGGTGTTATTGGGGCCTCTTTCTTTTCAGGGATTACAATGGATGCAGCAGGACAAATGCCGGCTTCAGATACTACTCATATTAATTTTCCGCCTCTTAACCAGCCTTCCGAAAAAAAAGAAAATCCACCACCAGCACCTCTTGGGCCAGGAAAAAAATTAGGATTTGCATTGGTGGGACTGGGTAACCTGACACTGCACCAGTTAATGCCTGCATTTGGCAATTGTAAATATGCAAAGCCTGTTGCATTGGTAAGTGGAGATCCCGTAAAGGCAGCATTGGTTGCCAGCCAATATGGTATTGATAAAAACAGCATATACAATTACCAGAACTATGATAACATAAAAAACAATAAGGAGATCGACATTGTATATGTTGTATTACCGAATAGTATGCATGAAGAATTTACTATACGGGCAGCAAAGGCTGGAAAGCATGTGCTTTGCGAAAAGCCTATGGCCGATTCGTCGCAGGCCGCCCAACGAATGATAGATGCCTGTCGTGATGCCAATCGAAAGCTTATGATTGCATATCGCATTCAGTATGAACCTCAAAACAGAATGGCTATGCAATGGACAAGAACTAATAAGTATGGCAAAGTGCGGCTTATAGAAATGTACAATGGACAAAATATAGGTGATCCATCGCAATGGAGATTAAAAAAGGCGCTTGCAGGTGGGGGGTCGCTTCCCGACATTGGAGTTTATTGCATTAACACAGCCCGTTTTTTGCTCGGTGAAGAACCGGATTGGGTAATGGGAAACACTCACAGCACACCTGGGGATAACCGCTTTACAGAGGTCGAAGAATCGGCATTATTCCAGATGCATTTTCCTGGTGGTACTTTGGTAAATGCAGCTTGTTGCTATGGTGCACACGAATCCAGAAGATATCGCTGCCTCGCAGATAATGGAGCATGGTTTGGAATGGACCCTGCCTTTCCATACAAAGGATTGAAACTGGAACTTGCCGAGGTAAAAGATGGAAAAGAATGGAAACAAAATCTTTCTATAGAACAACGGGATCAATTTGCTTTAGAAATGGATCATATGGCACAATGCGTTATGTACGACAGGAAACCTTTTACACCTGGAGAAGAAGGCATGCAGGATCATAAGATAATGGAAGCCATTTATCAATCAGCGAAAGAAGGAAAAAGGGTAACAATGAAAACACCAACGGACAAAGATGCGTTCCGGGGAGTGCCGCCACCCGAGGAATAAAGGCCAAAATCTTTTGTGGCATATTTTTTTGTTTATATTTTTGTTACACTTCTGCCGGAAAAATTCCACAATCCGCAGTTGCCACTACATCCCCTCTTTTTTAAAACAGTTTACAGCTTTTGGCTGGCAATAATTGTTAGCTATCATAATTAAGTCTAACCGTAAGCGGATAAGTTGGAGATATGTCATTTTAAAATAACAGGTAAATATAATTAGCCCTAAAAACAAAGAGAGTTATCAGTAACGATAGCTCTTCTTTTTTTGTAACACTAAAAAACATACGCATGAGATCAAGAAAAGTCATAAGCGATGCCAACCTCTCGCCCCGTTTACCAATTTGGCAAACAGTTACCTGCGCATTGGCACTGGATTACTGGAATGCACCTCTTTGGCTATCCATCGCATTTGGCGTTTACTTCCTGGCAGGTTGGGTATTGGCAATTGATAAAATTATTAACCAGGACCCTATAGACGTCTTTAATAAGAAACAGGAATTAAGAGGAATTGGTCATTAAAAAGACTAAAGTGCAGGCACCTTTATTTTCCCTAAACCCGGCTCAATTGAAAGAGCCTTCTTATTGGTTTACTCCCTGTAGTTTCTACTACAGGGTTTTTACGTTCGATCCTGTTGGCTTGGCATAAAAGTTTATAGACAATAAAATAATGAGTTGGTTTGAATTTCTGCATATATGGCAAAACAGCAGAAGCCACTTATTTAGGAATACGCTCCTGGGTTCTCCCGGGAGCTTATTATTTTTGAATCTAAGGTTTTGGAAAATTAAGCCAGCTTTGATTCTGCTGCTATAGAAATTAAACAATAAAACTTTTACTGATGATTCCTATCCACTATTCATGCCAGATTGCCTTCGGCGGGGCAATCAGTGTCATTCACGTTGTTATAAAATATAGAAAGCTGTTGTAAAAACCAGCAAGCTGCCAAACCTTTACAAAGAAAGAGGGCTTTCTGAAACAGAAGCCCTCAGTAAAACATAAATAAAGGCTATTGAAAAATGCCGACAATAAAAAAACTACAAGCGTCGTGCCAAAAAAGTCTCCTTTGTTTAAGAAAACTACCTCTGATGGCTTGATATATTTACTGATCGGACATAAATGAAAACGAAGTCAAAACAAAGTGCCGGAATTCTTCTTTACCGGTTTACAGATAAAATTTTTGAAGTTTTAATTGTACATCCAGGTGGTCCATTTTGGGCAAAGAAAGACCTGAACGCCTGGTCGATCCCAAAAGGAGAATTTGCAGAAGGCGAAGACCCTCTTCAGGCGGCCAGAAGAGAATTTGAAGAAGAAATTGGGCAGACAATTTCCGGAGATTTTATTTCATTATCGCCCATAAAACAAAACTCGGGCAAGATAGTTTTTCCCTTTGCACTCGAAAAGAATATTGATGTAAGCAGTATTAGAAGTAACTATTTTTCGATGGAATGGCCTCCGGGATCGGGTATTCAAAAAGAGTTTCCGGAGATTGATAAGGCGGCATGGGTCGACCATAAAACAAGCAGGGATAAATTGATAAAATCCCAATCTGCAATAGTTGATGAACTAATGGATAAACTAAAATTGAAATAACCGTTAGCGGGACAATAAGTGAAAGGATATATATATATATATATGGGCTACAGTGACTTTATCATAAGTTGATGAAATAGGTGATGAAAAATATCCTAAAAATAGATACCTTTTGTTTTAGTCTGTTTTGTTTGATCTGGCATACTTTTTTTGCTGAGTTTTTTAGTTGGGTAGAGGTTTTTATTTAGAAAGGATAATAAGGCCTTCCATTTCAATGGAAGGCTTAGTTATTTTGAACTCAAAAAAAATAAAAGATAACTTTCTTTTGCGTAGTATGCCCTCCTGCGAATCCTCGTCATGGCTGCAGTGTTATTTATACGTCTTTATAAATTGTCGGAATACTTTAATACAATTGATAATTCGCTCTCTTTCCAAGTTAGTATGACAGATGTCTTCAATAAATTCGGATCGTAATAGTGTATTTTTCTATATTGATTGTTTGCAATTATCCAAAATAAGTAGTGATGGAATCACAGTCTGTGTCATAAGAATCCTCTTTACTAATGGCAAATAGATCGTTTGTTGTAATACTTTCCCAAACTTTTTTAACTCGAATCCTCCGGAACCCTTATTTCAAATAGTTGATACTTATCCAGTTCTTTTTAAAAAGGTATCCAACGATTTTTGACTTCCGGATTTTCTTAAAAAAATCTTTTCGAAATTTTTCTACAAAAAAAATTGTTTATATTTTCGTTCTACAATCTGCGAAAATCTTCTACAATCCCGGATTTTGTCAATACAAAATTTCCCCTCTTTTAAGAAATTATGCACTGTATCTGAAAATAACACAGATCACAGATTGAATGTTTTTGGTGGTTTACGAAAAAGAGTTGTTTCGCGGGGAACAGCTCTTTTCTATCTCTTTATGTTCTTAAAAATTATTGACAAATGGAAAAAAAGATTCTTTTGATAGATGATGATCAAAATGAACAGCGGGTTTTTCTGGAAGCATTGCATAAGCTGAGGAGCGATGCAAATTGCATTTTTGCCCGGAATGCAGAACTGGCTTTTAAAACACTTAACTTTCTCACTCCTGATTTTATTTTTCTCAACATGCATTTGCCCACAATGAACGGGCTGGCTTGTCTTGCAAGGATAAAGGAGTTAAAACATTTGCGTAGCGTACCTGTCTTATTGTATTCTACATCTTTTAGCGATGCGATCAAAGAAAAAGCAATTGCCATGGGTGCGGCTTCCTGTATAAGAAAACCATCGACAGTAAATGTACTTATGCATATTTTAAATAGGCTTATTTCTTCCGACGGAAAACAGCATTGGACCTGGAACCGCTCTACAGCGCCATGGGGGAAACAGTTGAATTCTACGGGGTATGAGTATTAGCTCCTTATTCTATTTTATACTTATAATTAATAAAGTCTGGATGAAAAAACACATAGTTCTTATAGATAGCGGCAATGAAAAGCTGGAAATATTTTCAAGTACAATGGCGCAAAAGGAAATTGCAAGAGGCTTTGATTGCATTCTTGTACGTAATGCTGAAATGATTGTAAAGGTGTTGGATAGGATAATCCCTGATTTCATTTTTATCAATATAAATATGGCAAACGCTTACTCTTGCAATAGTCTTTTAAGAATTAAGCAGCTGAAAATTCTTTATAACACACCCATTTATCTATTTTCTAACAAAGTGGATGCGGAAACTAGTAAAACTGTTGCATACCTGCAGGCAAGTGAATACCTGAAAAGACCTTTTACAGTAAGCCTGTTGACCCAAATACTAAAAAAGGATTTTGAAATAAAAGGCTGTCTGAACGTGATAAGCAGCAATTAATAACTTTCTGCGCTATCCGGCTAAGGAAGCGTATTCATTTTTTAATAATTAACCCTATGAAAAAATTAAAGGAGAGAGCTTAAAATTTATCAATGTCTCCAATTCTACAAATTCATATCCAGGCAACAGTATTAATAATTAAAGCGAAGGTTTTGTGCGGTGGTCATTATTATTAAAACTGGAAAATTCTTTCAGAGCTTTTCAATCAGTTCCCGCTGATTTTTGTTCGAGAAGTTCTTACTGCAGGAAACGGGTTGCACCGTCTTCTAAAAACTTGAATGCCGTTTCATTGCAAAAACATGCTACGTTTTTTGCTGCAGGCGCAACGCAGGTAAAAAATTTTTGCAATAGCATTACACTGCGTTGCCGTGATAGTCCTTCCACAAATTCATTAACCGCATACCGCTAAGACCACCAATTAATTTTTCAACAATTAAAAGTTGGTTATGGATAAAAAAATTTTAAACCGGTCGTGGGCAATTATAATGCCTGTTCTGTTATTTAGTGCATGTAAAAGAGATCACTTTCCCTGTGATTGCAAAGAGGGTGGCGTTCCAACTGTGAAAGTTTTTGCAACAGGATTAAATAGCCCCAGGGGCCTTAGGTTTGGGCCAGATGGAAACCTGTATGTTGCAGAAGCAGGATTAGGTGGAACTGATTCAACAATTGGTATATGTGAGCAGGTAGTGTTTCCTATAGGGCCTTACAAGGGAAGTGCCACGGGTGGGCGCATTTCAAAGATCGATCATTGGGGATCTCGTACTACTGTTACAGATCAACTTCCTTCGAGTGGCGCTAATGAAATAATCGGAGGTGATAAAGAGGGCGTGGCAGATGTAGAATTTATTGGACATGATATGTATGCTTTAGTTGCAGGGGCCGGCTGTTCTCATGGAGTATCCTCTAAGCCTAACGGTGTTTATAAAATAAACAACGATGGATCTTCATCATTGCTTGCCAATTTAAGTGACTGGTTGATGGCACACCCGGTTCAAAATCCTGAAGAAGAGGATTTTGAACCAGACGGTACTTTTTATAGTATGATCAATGTTCATAATGATCTTTATGTTCTTGAACCCAATCATGGTGACTTTATTAAAGTCAGCAAGAATGGGGCGGTTGACAGGGTTGCTGATATCTCTGCCACACAGGGGCATATTGTTCCTACAGTCTCCACCTATCATGGTGGCAATTTTATAGTAGGTAATCTTAGCCCCTTTCCGGTTACTCCGGGTAGCTCAAACCTTTATAAAATAACTCCTTCGGGCGATGTGTCAGTTATGCTTACTGGTTTTACGACTATACTTGGTTTAACTACTGATGAGTTTGGCAGGCTATATGTTTTGGAAAATTCAACCGCTGCAGGCCAGGGTCCAACGCCAAATACAGGTGATATAATCCGTATCGGTAATTCCGGCGAAAGTGAAACGCTTGTCTCGAATCTTTCTCTGCCTACAGGTCTAACTTTTGGACCTGATCATAAACTTTATGTATCTGTTAATGGATTTGGTCCGGAAGCAAACGGTGGTGGGCAGGTATTGCAAATTGACTTACAGCATTGTGTGCCTGCTACTGATGATAACAACGAAAAAAATTGAGACATGTACTGTATAATTATAAAGTAACAGGCAACGAAAGAGGGCTTCAGATCAACCGAAGCCCTCAGTGTCACATAAATCAAGACTATTGAAATATCGACAAAAAAAATAGTACAAGTGTCGTGCCAAAATCTCTTTTTCCCGTTACGAAAAACTCAAACTTAATGCTTGCGGCTGACATTTTTTAACCTCAGACAGAATAAAATAATGGCAGAAAATTGTTGCAAAAAAAAGTGTTTAGTTCACGGTAAAAATGACAGCACACATCAAATTTAAACTGACAATTTTTTTGTCTTAATAAGACAAAATTTCATATGATTCTGCTTAGAAATTTGATTGGCATAAGAGTTGATTTTCTCTTTTAAAAACATTTTTAACCATAAAAAGGAGGTGCTTATGACACTTGTAAAAAGAAATAGAGGCTTGCTAAATCCATTGCCAACGCTTTTTGATGATTTCTTTAACCGGGATATGTTCAACTGGAACAACTCAAATTTTTCAGATACGAATACAACAATCCCGGCAGTTAATATTAAAGAGACCCCCGAAAGTTATGAGGTTGAGGTGGCTGCTCCGGGAATGACTAAAAAAGATTTCAAGGTTGAACTTGATGGAAGTCTGTTAACCATAAGTTCTGAAAGAGCAACCCAGCAGCAGGACGGATCGAACAACGAAAAATACTCCCGCAGGGAATTCAGCTATCAATCGTTTCAAAGAACGTTTGATCTGCATAAAGGTGTAGTAGACATAGATAAAATTGAAGCCAAATATGAAAATGGTTTGCTGCATCTTGTGATCCCCAAAAAAGAAGAAGTAAAACAGAAGCCGCCAAGACTGATTCAAATTTCTTAGTTGTGGTGATGTTGGGTTAAAAAGTTGTCCTTGTTGGGGCAACTTTTTTATTTTAGGCCAGGAACAAGATAAACGATCATTTTATAAGGGACATCCGAGGCTTTACTTTTTCATGACCTACTGCTTCCCGTCCTTGCGAAAAAAGAAAATTTGGTTTCCCAAGTTTTTATAGCGCCAATAGTGGTCGTAAAATTGCGGACAACTTCCCGATCGTAAGCGGTTTTTTTATACAGCCGGTGGCGCCGAGGTTCAGGGCTTTTTGTTTTACTTCCTGTGTAATGTCAGTGGAGTATAAAAAAACCGAGGTTGACTGTATTTCTTTTAATTCCTTTATTTTCTCCAGGCATCGTAGCCCATTTAACTTCGGCATATTTAGGTCAAGGAAAATATAGTCTGGAATTATATTGCTAAGCATTTTTAATCCAAAATCTGCGCTTCTTGCAAACACGAAGTCAAACGCCGTTTCGAGTTCCTGCAGTGCCATAGAAAAAATTTCAAATTCATCTTCATCGTCATCAATAAGCAGTATGCGTTTTTTTGATTCCACTGGTTCCTTCGTCACCGTTGATTGGTAAGAGTCTTGCATAAGATAATTATTTAAAAAGATACGCGTTTCAAGTTTTTAACAGCCGGGGAAAGGGAAAAAATAGGGTAGGTAAGTGTATAAAGAGAAAAAGGCGGCCAGCAGATGTAAGTCTCAACCCTGCAAGAAAAATTAAGCAGAGAGTTGTTAGTTTCAAAAATAAAGAATGGTAACAATACGAAGAAAGAATTTTTTGTTGAATTTTTTAATAGATGCTGGATATAAACTTCTGTTGAATATTGTTTGCCATTTATTTTCACAAATCTATTTATGGCAAAAACAATTCATAAGATTTATTGGTTTTTACCGTAAGGCGGTTAGCACGCAGCCACGGATTATATAACCTTAAGGCACGGTAATTGATCCCATGTTTTCTTGCAAAGGCTGGTAGATCGGGTATAGTGCTTGTTACCAGTATTTTTCTTGAGAGCGGTAAATATTTTTCATCTTCTTTTACAATAAATCCCAGTTTATCGGCCTGCTGCATCAGGTATTTAAAAACCAACACCCGGAAAACATAGCGATTGGTTTCGTCCGGAAGCATAAGATCGTAATATTGATTTGTATTTTGAACAAATGAAGAATTATTATATCTGCCTATGCCGCAATTGTAGGCTGCTGCAGCGGCGGTCCAGGAACCTGCTTTTGCATAGGCTTCCCGGAAATAGCGGCAGGCTGCATCGGTGGATTTAATAATGTCATAGCGCTCATCCACTTCACCGTTTACTTCAAGTTTATAAAGGGGTGCAGTGCCCGGCATAAACTGCCAGTAACCTACAGCACCTGACCGTGAAGTGAGATTTTGCAGGTTGCTTTCTGCCACACATACATACTTAAAATCGTCAGGTACTCCGTTGGCACGAAGCCGCTCTTCTATTAATGGAAAAAGCCGGCCTGATAGTTTGAATATATAGAGCAAATTATTTGGCAAACTGCTGATCATTAATAGCTCCCTGTCGAATTGTTCTCTTACATCCTGCCTTTCCAATGCTACCCGTTCGCCGGCAAATGAGAAGGAATCGGGCAGAGGAATCGGTTTCCATTCATTAAACGGCGTTGTTAAATCCTGTGTATCTCCAGCCTTATAATTTTTGCTATTAAAAGCAAAGAGACCAGACAGTAACAAACCGATTATTGATCCCAGGCTAAAAGAGAGCCATTTCATAATAGAAAATTGACCAGGCGTATGCAGGAGGAAGTCCCTTTAATTTGCTTTTGGTAATTCGTTCTGGATTCCCTCCGCCATTTGTAAGTGATGTTGCAATGTGGCAATTTTTTCAGCAGCCCATGTTTTTATTTTTGGATCATTACCCTTATCTGCCTGCTCCTGGAATTCTTTAATATCCTTTTTATGATCACTTACCATCAGGTCGATATATGCTTTATCAAAATCTTTTCCATGCTTCTGTTTTAGGGCATCAATATCGTGCTGCATTGCATTATCCGGAACAGATGGAAAAGAAATATTCTTCGAATCTGCAATGGCTTTCAATTCAGCATTTGCTTTTGAATGGTCGTTCACCATTTGCTCTCCAAATGCTTTTACGCTTGCCGATCCTGCATTTGTTTTAGCTATTCCACCCAATTCAACTTCCATCATACTACCGGCTGCGGCTGACATTGTAAAATCAACATCCTTCTTTATATCTGTAGAATCAAATTTTTGATCATTCGCCTGTTCTATTTGTTTGTTATTTGTATTTTCTCCGCCATTGCATGCCGATAAAAAAACAGACACCAGGAAACATGCTGAAAAAATTTTCGTTAACATAAAATATAATTTAAATACGTATTATTTAAAAAAGTTTACACCTGGTTTAAATTAGGACCATGGCCTTTTACAGCCATGGTCCTTTATTTCAGGGCTTACGGTTGGATATTATTCAATCTTCTTTTTTCCATCTTTTGCAATTCCTGCAGTATTATCATCGTCTCCGGCATTCGCCTGTGGGCTAAATTGCAACTTTTGCATAACCACAGGATTACCACCGTTCATTTTTTCTTTTACATTACTTGCAAGTGCCGCTCTTGCCTGTTCTACTGTTTTCTTTCCTGTAATAACATCATGAGCAAGATTAAGCGCCAGTATATTGTTTTCTTCCTTATCACAGCGGGCGCTAAGCGTGCCACGTGTTCTGTCGGCGTTTACACTTCCGTCAAATTTTGCCAGTTCATCATATTTTGCAGGAGGTACTTTATAGCTAATGCATTGTTCCAGCATGTCGCTATGAGCCATCGGGAAATTATGTGGTGTTTCTTCTTTTGTAACTACAATTTTTTTCCATTGGCCTTTATCTTTCCAGAAGAGTGCATCTGCTGTTGCTGCATCGGGAGGTCCGTATTTTTCTATCATTGCCTGGGCAGCCTTTTTAGAGTTTTGCGGCCATCCCGATAGGTCGGCTGGGTTACTGCCATTTATGCCATTCATGCCATTCATGCTATTTTTATCCGCTGACGTTCCGGGCTTATTCATCTTTTCCCCTGGACGCATTTTATCATATTGAGTACCGGGCATCGTTTGACTTTTATTGTTCCAGCCCTGGTTTTTGTTCAGGCTGTCCTGCTTGTTGTTATTCCAGTTTTTGTTTACGCTTGTGTCCTGCCTGTTTTTGTCCCAGTCCCGGTTACTGTTCATACTGCTGTCCTGATTACTTCTACTCCGGTTTACCGATGTATCCTGTGACCCGGTGCTACCGGGGTTCATGGTTGTATCCTGGGCATGTGCCAGGTTGCACATAATAGCACCTGCCAATAGCAGGGTTACTGACATTACATTTTTCATTTTCATAAGTTTATTTATTAATAAATGTTATAATGATTGTTATGACCTTTTACTCTCCTTCGGTACCTGCGGAAAACACGAAGACAAAAAGCTATCAAGCATATATAAAATATAATCCATGCTACATTTTCACTTCCGGGTATAACATTTCCAACAGCAAAAACGAAAGCAAGAATAGCGAACAACAAAAAATTTACACTTTTTCGGGGTATATATTCTCGAATAGGCATATGGCTTTTGATCAATTTTTAATTTAGTTAAATAGGGTGTAATTGTAATTAAGGCAAACCCATTGCACCAGCGATTAGCATCTTATTTGCAAATGATTGCCAGGCAATTTTATTGAACCTTAAAAGTGAGGGGAACTATGTATTTGAATACTGGACCAGCGCGGGTTTTCAATTTTCGTGATTTCAAAAACTATGCCATTTTATGTAACTCATTTGTATCGTTTATACGGGTTAAAAGAAGTGGCTAAATTTCATTGAAATTCATCTTTTTATAACACAGGGAATTAATGAAATTTCCGGGTTAATACTTAAAATTTAAAGACCACGCAAGTTTTTTACAGTAGGACTGAAAGAGCATTCATCGAGTGCGGCTATCTCCTTTTTTATATAAAATTTGATTTGCAATTCACTTTTTTAAAAGGTGCATTTATTTGTTATAGCATGGAAGACTAAGAGGCATTATTTTTTATAAAAGGAATAAAAACATCCGTTTATGAAAGCTCAACTTTACTTCCTTAAAATATCAATTCTATTCTTTTTTCTTCTGGGAGCCGTTCCAATAAAGGCTCAAACGACAGACACAGCATTTGATAAAAACGCCTTTTATTCAGCTATGGCAGGTACAGACAATAAAAAGATAAAAGCACAATTAGAAATTTTAGACAAAGTTTCCTTTTCGGGGAAAGAGGCTTTTGAAGGAGCCTTGCTTATGAAAAAAGCTGGTTTGGGTGGAAATCCCTTAAATAAATTATCCAATTTTAAAGAGGGACATAAAAAGCTTGAAGCTGCTATCAATGAAGATAACAATAATGCTGAATGGAGATTTTTGCGATTGATGATACAGGAAAATGCACCAAAATTTTTGGGCTATAATGAGGAATTGAAAAAGGACAGCAGCTTCATTGGCGAACACGTAGAAACTCTTGATCCTGAAGTGCAGCAGGCAGTTTTTGATTATAGCACAAAGTCTAAACTATTGAACCTGGATTCGCTAGATAATAAACCACGCTGATCCGAAACTGCAAGTGTGTAAGTGGTTCCACAAAAAATAAATTAGAGTCATTTTATTGATAAAAACACATGCTATTATATTTTCTTTTTCTTTTTTTCCCATCCTTTTTTTTGGCATTATTTTTTTTATTATTAGCCCAACAGGCAGTCGCCTGATTTTTACATTTTTTTTATTCATTTTAAAAATTGCTTTGTATGAAAACGACAAGTCAGAGCAGACGGAGTTCTGCGCCCGCCCGGGATTATGGGTCAAGGCAGAGGAGAGATGATGATTATAGCAGAAGCAATGACACCGGTTATGATGATTTCGAAGAAGATTATGAAGACTACGACGATGATTATGACCAGGATGAAGATGATCGCCGTAGTTCACGCTATGGGTCTTCTGCAGATTATGATGAGGGTGAGGATTACGACGAGGATTACGATGAAGATTATGAAGATGAAGAAGACGATTATGATGTAAGGGGACAATATGAAGAGGATGAGGACGAAGATTATGATGAGGATTACGATGAGGAAGATGAAGAAGATGAAGGCCAGTTCCAGGGCAGAACTTCCAGAAGTGGAAGAAGTGGTTTTGGAGGCAGGAGTGGCGGCCGTGGGTTTGCATCTAAGGATCCAGACCAGCAACGCAGAATAGCCAGTCAGGGAGGCCGTGCATCGCACCAGGGTGACCGTGGGCAAGGCGGCAGAGACCGGGGTGGCAGCGATAGTCGCAGAAGTTCTGATCGTGGCGGAAATCGCGGAAGCTCTTCCTCAAGAAGCAGTTCCAGTAGCAGACGCGGTTTTGCAGCAATGGATCCGGATGAGCAAAGGAGAATAGCCAGCAAAGGAGGCCGTGCTTCTCACCAGGGCGATCGGGATGGACGCAGCAGCTCTGGTCGCAGTAGCTCAAGAACGGGCAGTGAAGGGCGTAGTAGCTCTTCTGGCCGTAGTGGAAGCAGTTCCTCCAATCGTGGTGGCAGCAGTTCATCAATCCGTGGGCGCAGCAGTTCATCCACAAATCGCAGTAGCACCTCCGGTCGCAGCACAAGCAGTAATCGTGGGACTTCTTCAAAAAGGGGTAGCTCAAGCAGCAGGGGAGGCAGTGGAAATGGACGCAGCTCCGGCTCTAATGGCAGGAGTAGCTCACGTTCTTCTTCTAATGGACGTAGTAAATCCAGCAACAGTTCATCTCGTAGCAGATAACAACACAATTGCCGGGTACTCAGTTTAACCGGGTATCCGGCAATATTTCAATATTATTTCAATTTTTTTTTATGAAACAGTCAGAAACAGATTCCAATACACCAATATCTGAAGAGGCAAATAAAGCCAAACAGGGACCGATGACGGATACTAAGTCTTCGAACGAAGCAAAGGGTGACGAATGGCCATCATCAGCAAGTGATTTGAAAAATGTAAGATCATTAACAGGAAATCAAACCTCTGAGGAAGAAAAGAATAGTGAAAAAAAACCGGCAGGTGAATCGTTGCTGGAAAAATTCTTCAACGATCAGCTAAAGGATATATATTATGCAGAACAGCAACTTCTAAAAGCTATTCCAAAGCTGGAAGAAGCCGCCACGACAGAGGAATTAAAAGAAGCTTTTAGTGACCATTTACATCAAACACAAAAGCACGTAAAACGCCTGGAGAAAGTTTTTAAACTGCTGGGCAAAAAGCCAGAAGGCAAAAAGTGCGAAGCTATTGAGGGGCTTACAAAAGAGGCCGAAACAATTATAAAGGAAACAAAAGAAGGAAGTATGACAAGAGATGCTGCCATAATAATTGCTGCACAAAAAGTGGAACATTATGAAATAGCTACTTATGGCGGACTGGTTCAGCTTGCTATTACGATGGAGCTTGATGAAATTTCCGATATTCTTGATACAACCTTAATGGAAGAGGAAGACACTGATCTGCAATTGACAGATATAGCAGAAGGTTTTATTAATATTGAAGCACAAGATGAAACTAATTATTCATGGCTTCAGGAAAAGGGGCAGGAAGAATTTGCCTAGTTTAGTTCGTTTTAAAGCCGTCGTTCAATTTAATTAACGGCGGTTTTTTTGCCCCTATGATTGATTTAGCTAAACATAAACCCTTGAAAGCATGAAGAGCAGGATAATATTTGATTGCGAAAGAATGAAATATACCCACACAGGTCTTTTTTCTTATTGTTTTCAGCTAGGAATGCAGTTAAAGGATTTGGCCGATCCTAATTTACAGGAATTGAGTTTTTTTATTCCAACTGGTTTACGGGGCATTTTCGGAAAAGAAAGTGGTTACATTCTCCAAAATTCGTTACAGAAGTTTTGGCTGCCCACTTTGAATGGTTATGATATCTGGCACTCAACTTATCAGAATAGTCAATACCTCCCGGTCCGGAATAAAAAAATAAAGGTTGTATTGACAATACATGACCTCAATTTTCTGTATGAAGATAAACCCTGGTATAAAAAGAGAAAATATCTTAAACATCTCCAGCAAAATATAGACAGGAGCAACGCCGTTGTATGTATATCTGAATTCTCAAAAGCTGATGTGTTGAATTATTGCAATGTAACCGGCAAGTCTGTATACGTTATTCATAATGGCACCAATTTGCTTGAACCGCCTGTTTTACCGGGCGACTCATATAAGCCCCGAAGAAAATTCCTGTTTTCTATTGGAGTGATAAGCAGGAAGAAAAATTTTCATACGCTTTTGCCGTTGATACAAAAAAACCATGATCTCGAGCTTTTGATCGCCGGCCGTCCGGAAGACCAGGATTATATTCATTTTATAAAAAACCAGGTAAACAATTTAGGCCTGCAGGATAAAGTAAGATTACTAGGACCGATAACGGAAGGAGAAAAGTCATGGTATTATAAAAATTGCTACGCCTTTGCTTTGCCTTCACTTGCTGAGGGTTTTGGATTGCCGGTAACAGAAGCTATGTCAATAGGTAAACCGGTCTTCTTATCAGCAAAAACAGCCTTACCCGAAATAGCGAAAGACGCTGCATTTTATTTTGGTGATTTTAATGCAGATCATATGCAGGATGTTTTTGAGAATGGAATGCACGAGTATAATAAAAATGGCATGAAAGATGCGATCAGAAAACGAAGTGAAGACTTCTGCTGGAAAAAGGCAGCCATGCAATATCTCGATGTTTACAGATCTGTATTAGGATAATAATTTTTACAACTTTAAACCTGAATTATGAAAGTTTACCGCCGGTTAATGTTCTATGCAAGCCCTGGCTGGCGATTTATACTGCCTTTTTTTATTTTCACCCTTATCGCTGTTTTCTTTAGCATCTTCCAGTTTGCACTTATTATTCCCTTATTGAATTTCCTTTTTAACAGTAATACTGCGGAAGAGATTCAACGTTATTCTCACCCACCTGTTTTTTCTTTCTCTGCACGTACATTCCAGGATTTTTTTTATTACGAGGTGTACCGTTTAAAATCTATAAATCCAAAGTATGTGCTGTACGTTCTTGCTGCCCTGATAGTAACGTCCGTTGTTATTGCTAATATTTTCCGGTTTCTCGCACAAAGGTGCCTGATAAAAACCCGGACCTTACTGGTAAAAAGATTAAGAGAAGCATTATTCAGCAAGATCAATCACATTCACATGGGTTACTTTACCACCGAACATAAAGGTGACCTGCTATCAAGAATGAATTCAGATGTGTTTGAAATTGAAGGGGTGGCTGCCAATTCTATTGAAGTACTTTTTAAAGAACCTTATGTGTTCATAGGCTACTTTATAGCAATGCTTGCTATTTCGGTAAAACTCACACTCTTTACACTGATCATCATTCCTATTTCAGCAATAGCTATTGCAACCGTGCAAAAAAGGTTGCGGCAGGAAGCAGCAGATGCACAGGCATCTATTGGGCGCCTGCTTACTATCATAGATGAAACTCTGATGGGCATGCGTATCATCCGCTCTTTTAATGCCACCCGATTTATAATAAACCGGTTCAGCAGGGAAAATGATTTTTACCGCAAGGCAAGCCTGCAGGGATTTGCCAGGAGAGAAATGGCGCCGGCATTTTCCGAAGCAGCAAGTGTGTTCGTGGTAGCATGTATTTTAATTTTTGGCGGTATGCTCGTATTAAAGAACCAGCAAACCGGAACTGGTTTGCAGGCAAGTGCTTTTATTGCTTTTATAGCCATTTTTTCGCAGATCATACGACCCGCTAAAGCAATGGTAGTTGCTATGTCAAATATCCATCGTGGTGAAGCGGCCGGTACAAGGATCATTGAATTACTGGATAAGAAAATAGAGGTTGAAGACAGGCCGGATGCTATACCCTGTCATTCATTTGAGCGTGCTGTGGAATTCAGGAACGTATCATTTGCATACAGAGAGCAGCCCGTGCTGAAGAATGTAAGCTTTACAATACCTAAAGGAAAAACTGTGGCATTAGTGGGCCCTTCGGGTGTTGGTAAATCGACCATTGCTGATCTTATTCCCCGTTTTTATGACCCCGGAAAAGGACAGGTATTAATAGACGGTACCGATATAAGGGCTTTTACTATGGAGTCTCTCCGAAGCCACATGAGCTTCGTAACACAGGAAATCATTCTCTTTAATGATACTGTTTTTAACAACATTGCATTAGGTAAACCAGAAGCAAAAGAAGAAGATGTAATTCATGCAGCCCGTGTTGCCAATGCCCATGAATTTATAATGAATACAGAAAATGGGTATCAAACAATTATTGGTGATCGTGGTATCCGTTTATCCGGTGGCCAAAGACAAAGATTAAGTATTGCAAGGGCAGTTTTTAAAAATCCATCGATCCTCATACTGGACGAAGCCACTTCTGCATTAGATACAGAATCTGAAAAACAGGTGCAGGATGCACTTAATAATTTAATGGCAGGCAGAACTACCCTTGTGATTGCACACCGCCTCAGCACTATTAAAGGAGCCGATGAAATTATTGTATTACAAAATGGACAGATTGCAGAACGTGGCAGTCATTATGGTTTAATAGAGATTGAAGAAAGTATTTACCGAAGGTTAACCCTTTTACAAAAAATTTCGTAATAAAATTACCCTTAGATATGGCCCGCATTATTTTAGATTGTGATCTAATGAAGTTTCCAAATTCAGGCCTTTATCACTATTGCCTGAACTTGGGACGTTATGTAAACAAACATCTCAAAACAAAAAATGAAGAACAAATTAAATTTTATGTGCCTGAAAAAGAGAAAAGTAGTTTTAGCAATGCCGATAACTGTATTATAGAAAAAAACTTCCACCGGTTCATAAAGCCTTTTTTATGGGATTGTAAAGTATGGCATGCACCCTTTCAGTCAGGGCGCATACTGCCTCATTCAAATAAATCAATTAAAGTATTGCTCACGATCCACGATCTTAATCCGCTTCATGAGCATAAACCGCAGAGTGAGATCAAAAAGAGCATTGCACATACACAGAAATTGATCGACCGCAGTAGTGCAATTGTATGCATCTCCGAATTCTGCAAGCAGGATGTACTTGCCAATTGTTATGTGGGCAGTAAACCGGTTTATGTTATTCATAATGGCACACATTCAGTTGGCGAGCCGCAATTGCATTCAAATTCTTATAAACCTTCGCGGCCTTTTTTGTTTGCAATGGGCTATGTAAACAGGAAGAAAAATGTTCACACGCTTGTGCCTATGCTCGAACAACACGACGTGGAACTCATTATTGCAGGAAAACTGGATGATGATGAATACGTGAAGGAAATAAATAAGGATGCTGAAAGGAGAGGGGTTAAAGCAAAGCTGCATATTCTCGGGCCTGTTACAGAAAATGAGAAAGCATGGTATTTGAAAAACTGCCATGCATTTGTACAGCCTTCGCTGGCTGAAGGTTTTGGTGCGCCGGTCGTGGAAGCAATGGCTTTCGGCAAGCCTGTTTTTTTATCGAACAGAACATCACTACCCGAGATCGGTGGCAATGTTGCTTTTTACTTTAACGATTTTGGCCCTGACCATATGTGTAAAGTGTTTGCTGAGGGCATGTCCATCTATAATGCAAACGGGCTGCAGCAAAAAATAATAAACAGGTCAAAACAATTTGACTGGGAGCAAAAGGCAAAACAATATATAAGTGTTTATAATTCTTTATTATGAACCAGTTGCAACGACTTATGAATAAGCTGGAAAGAAGATGGAATACTTCATTGGTAAATCAAGCACCACGCAGAAAATCTGAATTATGCAAAGCAAAAGACATGCAGGCAAATTGGTATAAGCGCTGGTGCACGGAGCTGAATGAAAAGCCAAGGTTTCACCGCAAGCAATGGGAATTTGTTTATGAATTGCAGGCTTTGTGGGAAAGAGATTGTATTGCGACGGGTAAAAAGGGACTGGCCTTTGCTGTCGGATCAGAGCCAATTCCATCTATATTGGCCAATTATGGCTGCGATATAGTGGCGACAGACATACAACCTGAACTGGGCCAGGATAAAGGCTGGCAAAATGGCGAGTTGTGCCTTGGGCTGGAATCATTAAACACACGTGGGCTTTGCACAGATGAAGCATTAAGAAAGCAGGTACGATACAAAGCGGTTGACATGAATGATATTCCTCCTGAACTAACCGGCTTTGATTTTACCTGGTCGAGCTGTTCTTTTGAGCACTTAGGTTCAATAGAAAAAGGAATTGATTTTCTTGAAAATCAATTAGCTGTTTTAAAACCGGGAGGGTGGGCCGTACATACAACGGAATTCAATATTTCTTCAAATGATCTTACAACAGATAATGCTGATACTGTTATTTTCAGAATGCAGGATATTGAAAAGATGGTGAAAAGGCTGGAAGAAAAAGGGCATTATGTTGAAGAAAGAGACTATTCACTTGGTGGCTTGCCAGAAGATTTCCAGGTAGATGTTTATCCGCATAAACAGGATGTGCATTTAAAACTACAGCTTAACGAATTTGTGGTTACTTCTATCGGAATTATTATCCGGAAATCGTCATACCTTGACAGGGCATGAATGAAGGTTTTACAAATCTTTATTATGCTGGAAACTAGTCTCCTAGTTTCTTGAATGGGTGGTTTGGTTTTATATATCTATTAAAATAGGCCCCTTTCGAGAAAGCTTTCTTAAACTCATTAAAGATATTTTCAGGGACATTGGAATATTGGTAGCTTACACCAGAAATAAATGTAACAATCAGTGCATGTTTTTCCGCTATGTATTTATATGATCGTATGACGATAGAAGGCATAAAAAATCTTTTTTCACTTTTTCAACACTTCATTTCTTCACATACTTTAAAAATATCTTTATGGCACCCGGTTTGATTGTAAGCTTCTCCTGTCCTGAGTATTGGGCAAATACGCTTAATCTGCAACCATAAAAATCTCATTCCATGAATTTTATTCCGTCGTATCAGTGAAGGAAATTCATACTTTTTGGGATAAGACATGCATACCACTGGTTGTAAGATCTTCCTCGTTTAGATATCTAAATTTTGAAGAAAGCTCTTTTCTTGATAAACTATTTTGCATTTTGTCAAGCGACATACTCAATATTTTAAAGCCATGTTTATGGTGTAAATCAATATAATGCGAAAAAGGCTGCCTGTTAATTAAAAAAGGCCTGCCTCCTTTTACAATATTCCATTCAAATTCGCTGAAGGTCCAATGGCCGTTCCAGGGTTTCGTCATGCCATGTGATTTGAAGTCAATTGTATGAGACATTATTCCAAAAGGTTTAAGCCATCTATTCATTGTATAAAAAGTACTTTCTAAATCTTCGATGCACTCGAGCACTGCTTGTGAGTATATGAAATCAACTGAATTTTTTTCTATTATACTTGCATCATTCCAGGGGATATGAAATTCAATAAATTTTTTACCGGAGTGCTCAGTATGTGCCAGTTCATTCCGTATTGATACGATCCTGTCCGGGTCAAGTGAAACTTTTAAATGAGCATCGAATAGAAGGTCCGATAAGAAAGTATACTCAGCAAGTTCGGGTTTTACAAGTGGGTATTCTTTATTGGAAGGGATAGCAGCCCTTTGTTTAAACAATTCAACTAATTCGTCAAATATTTTTATGTTTCTTTTATTATTCCAATACTTAACTACATCAAATGCATAGATTTTGTTGCATCCTGATAGTAATGCCGCCAGCCCGATTCCGAGAGCTTTCCAGCACAGTGGGATCCGAAGCTTGGAATTCACGTGACTTGAAGTCGC
>JADMIO011227119.1_pt1 | contig 80366 bp, 71 predicted proteins | sample 8958161 | NCBI WGS metagenome assembly JADMIO01 (sample SAMN16585339, study PRJNA669376) | soil metagenome | isolation source: Crop rotation soil | place: USA: Cullars Rotation, Alabama | collected 2011 | reverse complement strand
GTAATGTGTATCTGCTGCCCCCTGGCACTTACAGATAACAAAATACCCACTAATATAATATATATATACCGCATGCTAGTTCTGGTTTGTTCTATTTAACGCTTAATTGCTATGATGGGATTAGGCGAACATATTTACTACTCGCCTAGAAGAAATGCATGTGTTCAATTCAGTGTAACTATAATAAGATGATACTAAGAAACCGGCATCAGGCGTAAATATACAACCGCCGAAGTTTAGATTTTTTTATCCCAAAAGATTAATACAAAAGAAGCGATTACATAAATCTTTTAAAATCAAACAATTAGCTAAAGACATAAAAGTGTAAAGTTTTGGTATCATAAAAGTTTTAGAGTTATGCTGGCGGCAAAATAAACGCCTTTATAAATACAACAGTAAAATTTTTTCGAATTTCTATAGTAATTAACTATATTATAAATGAGTTGGAAATAAATAAAAATATTAACTCTCGTCACCATACTCTATTTTTTTACCACTATATTTTCTTTAGCAGGATTATTTAAAATTTTTTCCATTTCCGTTTCAATTATATCCTGAACTTCCTGTTTAATTTGTTGGTAAGTCCTTTGAATAATGGTGTCATCTACTTTGCGAATTTCCGGTATGGACTGATAAGCTTCCCCTTCGGATTTTAATGCGGCATTGTCGTTCACAATTTTACAATGAAAGGATTTTAAATTGATTACGCGATCCGGATTATCGGCAACCATACCAACAAATTCACCACTCGATAAACTCGCAATTGTTGAAGCAGGAATCGCCTGTTCCAATTGTCTTGACTTACTTATTGAAGTGTCATTACTGTTAATAGAAATACTTTCCCGGTCCTGCATAATACGGCCAAATTTTTCAGATAAGAACTTAGCCGTTTCACCACTTACCTGGCCGGAAATGATATTACCCATTATGTTTAAGATTACTTCTGCTTGTTCCCGTGAGTATTCATTTTTTAACTGGCTGTAGTCCTGGACGGCTATGGTTGTTGCAACTTTGTTTGACCGTGCTGTAGCGATTAAGTTATCAATACCATTAAAATATATTGTTGAAAACTCATCGAATATTAAGCTGCTTTTGAGCTTGTTTCGTTGATTGATGATTTTTGTCATGCGGCTGATATAAAGTGATAGAACAGCGCCATACACTTGCTGCTTTTGTGGATTATTTGCCAGACAAACAATTTTAGGGGCATCCAGATCATTTATATCTAACGTGAAATCGTTACCGGATAAGACATAATATAGGGCAGGGGAGGAGAGCCTTGCAATACCTATCCTTGCAGCATCAATTTGTCCTTGTAATTGCTCCATTGAATCATTCATAAATGCGGAAATAAAAGGGTTGAGATATGCTTCTATTTCACTTTCAGTTCGAAGCACTGTAAACAGCTTGTCGTAGTCTGTCTGCATTAGTTCTATCGCATGTGGTAAAGTGCAGTATTCTCCGTCATGATATTTTCGCAAAAACCAAATTACAGAAGTCAGAAAATTAATTGGTGATTCAACAAAAAACTCGCCCTGTCTTTTAATCCAGGAACGATTTAAGCCCAGCATAATTGTCCGTGCGGATTCTACCGCATCTGTAATATCAATCATGTTTTCTGGGTCAAGTGGATTGCACCTGTTGCAACGGCTTAAATTATCAAAGTTGATCACATAAAACTTCGGTTCGATCTTGTACGACTTTGCCTTGAAATTTAAAAAATGATTGTAGGCAATGCGCGAAAGATCGTCATATTTGAAATCATAAATGAACATACTAAAGCCTTTTTCAATATGCTGTTTAATAATGTGCTGAATGATAAAATATGATTTACCTGCACCTGGTGAGCCCATCACCAGTAAGCCTCTCATAGGGTTGATAAAATTTATCCAGCTTGAAATTGTTTTTCCCTTCAGATTATAGTAAGCCGGCAGATTTATAGAGTATTCATTTTCTATTAATCTTTCTTCCTGTGGAAACGTTTCATTCATTTTATTAAAAACGTCTTTATTATTTAGTTTTATTTTGATTATCCGTGATAACAAAGTGCCTCCTGTGAGAATTAATATATACCCGATTGATGTAATCGTGATGTAGGCTACCGCAATTGCCTGCACGTTCATTTGCAGAAGCAATATGATAAAGCTGAAAAAGTAAATCAATGCACCTGCGGTCATGTATGCAATTGGTTTTTTGAATTTTAATTTTTCATCCTGTTTTCCCCTGGCGCCAATTAGTGAGATTATTAAGAATCCAAGTGCTATTAACTTCGATTTTGAAAAACTCGAAAACAACCCTGTTGCAAAAATATTTGCCAATAAACGTGATGTTATTGTGGTGGTTAAAGACCACTCAGCAAATGCGTTATAACAGTAGTAATAAAAATGAATCAACAAAACACTAATGCCTATCATTCTAGTCATGTCAATTATCTTCCTTAATCCTTGTTCGTTTTCCCCTGTATTCATTCAAAAAAATTTTAATTGTGTATTTGTTGTTTTCTTTTGCGTTTACGCTTGAATTGCTTTTGCTCATAGGGCTCATTTCCCTGCTGGTTTGTTTCAGGTTGTAGCAACTCCGAGAACAATTTTAAAAGCTCGGTATTTGCTTCCGAAGTTTTTCCCGGCTCATCAAAGGCTTTGTGGAAGTTTAGAACCTCACGTTGTTCTGAAGCCACTTCCTGTTTTTTAAGCGGCAGATTGCATCTTTGCTGAATAGCATTTGCACTATACTGTTTGCCCAAATGACTGCCATTGAACACGCATTTAGAATGATGATCTACATAAGTGATCCCATAAATAATTCCACCGTCATTTTGCCTGAATACAACCTGAATTTTTTCTTTTTGAAGCGTCTGCGCGAATTCCGGTAATGACTGCCGGTTTTTTTTCATTAATGTAAAATCAATCGCATTGGTGATTCTTCTTTTAAACTGCTGCCTTTGGACTTCATTTTTTTTAAACCGTGCCCGAATATTTTTAAGAGTCGGCTTATTATAAATCAAACTGGCTTTTATTGGAACACCAACTTTTTCACCCCGATCATTAAGAACTCGATATACCAAACCACCACTTTGATATATGCGGGAATTTTCAGCTCCTCTGTCAGCAACTATATTATACAGTTTAAGTACTGCATTTAGCTCCGCCAGTGAAGCATATTTATAAAAAGGTAGGACATAATCAAGCACGTTTGTAATAGCGCGTTTTGTTTCTGTTTTTCCGTATTGCACTTTTTGTACGTTGACTGGCTTTAAATCATAACCCAACCTCAACTTTTCTTCAGCCTTCACCAAATGAAATTCTTTTTCAATTTCCTTACTTGCTTTCATAGACTGATTGCGGGCAAGATTGTGCAAGGCAATTCTTCTTCCGTCTGGCTGTATATTCGTTGTTACAACATGCAGATGAGGATGTCCTGCATCATTATGCTCATATACTAGATACGGCTGTTCACCAAAGCCGATCTTTTGCATATATACATCCGCTATGTCCTTGAGTTTTTCTGTGTTTAATCTGTCTAAAGGATCAAAATTTAAAGAGATATGCACGCAGTTTATTTTCGTTTGCTGATTTAACGCTACGAGCTTTTCCAGGCGGTTTATTTTATCGCTGAATCCAAGCTTTTCCGTGTCCTTTGAATAGTTACCGGAATGAAAGAAAACAGCTAGCTTTTGCCGCACTTTATTTTCGTTATAATGGAGTGCGTTTTTCAGGCTTGAACTGTTATGAATTATCGCAACCATGTGTCTGAGATTTGATTGATTTTTGATTTGATTTCGTCTACTTTTTCTGACAGAATTTTCTGATGTGTTTCATTTATAATAACCCAGGTTTTAAACTCTGAAATTTGATCAAGCGTGTGAAGTTTTTTTACGCTTTGGTTTAGGTTATTTCCGATTGCTTTCAACTCATTTCTTAGCCTAATCATTTCTGTCATAAAGTCATCGAGCGACTGATTTCGTTGATTTATTGTAATCACCTTATCAAGCAAAACCTGGCGCGCATATTCACTTAATTTTCTGCAGGTGGAACTTGCGTATTTCTGATGGATCCTATTGTAATCTTCTTCTTTCAAACGTATGTGTAACCACTTCGAATGTTTGCAATTTGCTTCACTCATCACTTCTCATTTTATAATAAAATCATTTTTAATTACCGCTCACGACTCCGGAGTAAGAGCGGCCGGAAGCCGGTTGTGATACAACCGTACTTCTGGCCGATAACTGCAACGCGTGTTATTTCAGAACCCTTTAACCAAGTCTTCATTTTTCTTATTTCTACTGGTAAATAACTTTCATTTAAACCCCTGAAGAAAAAGGCTTAAGGCTTTAGCTGAGCTGATTGTTTCTGCGTCTGGCCCATATGCATTATCCAATCGTTCAGGTCTTTATAACCCCTGTACAAGACGCTTTCATCACTGAATTTTTGCTTATCAATTTCGAGCGCTTTCTGTATGCATTTTTGTCCGGTTGTATCACGGTCGAGATATAGATGAACAGCTTTGTATGTCTGCATTAGAGACAGATTTTTTTGGAAAAAAGAAGCTGAATTCAGGATCAAAAAATTGCTTTTTGGTTGCTCCTGTTTTTGATGAATTGCCTGGTAAGAAAGGAAGTTAAAAAAGCCTTCAAAGACGGTAAGTTTGTCGGCACAATTTTTAATGATTGTAATGTCTTTTGGAGAACTGCTGGCTTTAAACTTTTCGTTGCGTAATTCATAGCCGCCGGCATTATTTTTAAAGCCTATTGCATAGTAAGTTTTGCCGTACAACTCGTAGTCAATTTGCCGGCAATATCTAACAGCCAAATCAACCGGAATTCTTCTTTTATGCAGGTATCGCAGCAGCACCAAGGAAGATATTTCTTTCTCGCAGATGATCTTTATTTTTTTAGTATTATCATCTTCATTGTTAGTCTGAACTTTTTGCTGATGAAAAGAAAAAGAAGTATTTATTTTTCTTAAAAAGTCTACTACGCTACATTGATGAAACCGGATGCCAAAATCAACCAGGTTACCACCTTTGCCATCACCGAAATCATACCACCGGTTCATACTTCGGTTTACTTTAAAAGATGCTGTTTTTTCATCTCTGAATGGCGAGATAAACCAGCAATCATTTCGGGAAATTCTTGAGGGTTTAAAGCCAAGGCTTGATAAATAATCTACTATGTCCGTGTTTTTTACTTCCTCCACGGAAGGAAGGTTGTTTCTGAATTTCATACATCACATTTTCAATTACACAATCAGGTTTGCAAAAACGAAATTAGAAACACGATGATGGATTTATCTATCCCCTTCAAATTCTGAAGGGGATAAAGCGGGCTTATTAAAACACCGCTTTATACTTTTGAATGGTGAACAAGATTTGTGAAAATGAAAAAAAATAATATGCAAGCAACAAGCACTATCGCCAGGGTCTTTGAAACAATTTTGAGCATACCCGGCATGAATGACAATGTAAAAATCCAATTGTCGATTCCAAGAAAGAATGTTTTGATATTAAGTAAAATCATCGAGCGGGGTTTAGGAAAGGAAGTAACGGAAGGCGACAGCATTCTTGATATTACTCCGAAGGAAGCATTTGATGAACTGTCTGCAATATCAGGCGAGTTGCTTGAAAAGGTAGGGCTTACAGAAATGAATCAGAAATTAAACATGCTTAAATAATTCATTATGGAAAGAAATGTTTATACCTGGCACATAGCGGTAGAAAAAGGATTAAATCCGAGTGATTATACGTACGATCCTGATCTAATTCCATTGGGCCAATTTGAAGCGACTTTAGATTTCAAAATATGGTCGAAGAAAGTAATGGGTATAAATTGCTATTTCACCGAGAAAAATTCAGGTGTTAAGTTTCAGCTTACTGTTTATCGCCAGCATGGCACAAAGGAATATGTTATAAAAGAAGGTGGAATTGATTTTACAATAAGCCCAGTCGGCTGTTTGTATCATTTAAACGTTGAAGAAAATTTAAAAGGAAGAATTGTTTTTCAGAATGCCATAATACTCACTAAAATCGAAAATTCCGATCTTAATTTTTCTGATTAGTTCGCAAACATGGAATTTTCGAAGAGGTGTATTATGCAAACAACAACCACAATTGCCAAAGTTTTTGAACCTGTATTAAGCATCCCAGGCATGAACAAGAATGCAAAAATTCAGTTTTTTATTCCAAGAGAAATTGTGTTGCTTTTAAGCAAAATAATTGAACGTGGGTTAGCGGGTAAAGACAGTTTTAATGACGATAACATACTTGACATTGTGCCAAAAGAAACTTTGGCAGAGTTGAATTTTATTTCAGATCAGTTGCTTAAGAAAGCCGGGTGAATACATTTTTGAAATAAATTCGTTTTTTATTAAAAGCTAATACACCATCTGTGATTTTTTGGTGGAAGCTAGGACTACATGTAAAAGCAATAGTTTGGTTCGACATACGGCGCCTCTTGTAAATACCTCAATATTTCGCCAACTTGACGTGCAGCTTTTATTGTGATTGGTAAAGCGTTATCCAACTGTGTGTTATTCCAGTTCATTTTTGTTAGGGCAAGAATTTCAGATGCAATTTTTTTTGAAGATTCTTGGGAGTAAACGATTTTTATTTTTAAGGTTTTTGGAACATACAGGCCCGGATAAGTTTGAAAGAAATCAACACTTCCCTTACTATAAAGGATTTTGGTTTTGTCATCTAATTCCCATAGCGTTCCGCGTAGTGGCGGATAATTACCTACTCGATGAAGACGAGTAATTGATTTCGAAATAGTCATCAGATCAAAAATTTCGATGCCTTCAGCGTTTATTGCAGAAGCGATTCCATCAATCTCATGTTGGTCATAATCTGACGTTTTATGAATGACGACTCTGGCTGGTGAATGCTTGTGTTCTTGCTTATACTTAACTATAGCATTTCTAATTAGTTTTTCAGATTCAATAGAATCGAGATGAATCTGTTTGTCCTCTTTCGATGATTTAGCTGCACCGCCTCTTATTATCATCCCTTCTCCTCTTTCATTGAATACTTGTGCTACACTTGATTGCAGGCTTTCTTCATCTAACGATTTATAAAAACTTACTCCTATAAAGCATGTTTGTAAATCATGTGAATCTCTTTTTAATCGCCAAGGAATTCCTCCTGCCTTATAATAGAGAGCTGTAAAAAAATTCCATGCCCTTGTAGCTTCATCTTGTAATGATCCCTCTGCAACGCTTCCAAGTTTAATTTTATTTTTAATAGAATTGTCATAGGTTGAAGGGAGAACGATTTGAATAGGAATTTTATATTTTTGAGTTTTAGCCTTGAGAAGTTTTCTAAAATCAAGTTTGTTTTTCGCGCCTGCAACTTCCATGCTTTCCTCTTCGTTTTCGTCTAAAACTATTTCATCGGATAATGATTTAGCTATACTTCGAGGAACAGCGCAAATAATAACATTAATGTTGTGATGTTTTGATGTTAAAAACTCAATTTCAGACTCATATAAATTTACGAGAATTTCAATCCTCCTTTCGAGGGACAGTTTAGATAAGTCATTTAAATCTTTTGCTGATAACAATCGTTGATTTTGTGCTGGGCAAATAATTTCCGAATAAAATCCGAAATGTTCAGAAAAGCCTGGAAATAATGGGAAAAGATTTTTTTTATTAGTTTGCTTAGCTCCAACTATATCCTTACATTTTTCAAACCACTGCATGAGTATCTCCATTTCCTCATTATTTGCAACTATACCTAGGTTTATTTTTCTTGGTGAAGAACTTTGGTTAAAATCTAATACACAATAATTCATAATACCAAACTTTATGTCTATGTGGTTATCTAATCCAAAATTCAACTCAGGCTCTTCTATATAGTGCAGCTTCATTTTAAAATTAATTTTAACTGTGTTGTAATTCTCGTGTCTGGTTTGTCAATGTCTTCTTTTTTTAACCAAAGCTCATCATCGATTCCTCGCTCCAAAGAATTTTGCCATAAAGGCGCAAATTTTAGAATTGGTTTGCCATACATCCCACCTTCATTCCTGCAGATAACATCTGCCCAAAAAATAGTTTCACTAAGAACTGCGACCTCTCTATCCAAGGCTTTCTTGCCCTTCAATTTTGTCTCGTAATAAGTATGAATTTTAAACCCATCATGCGTAAAATAGTATGTGGGCGTTATTTCGAAAAACCATTCTTTATCGAAGTTTTGAAATCGCCCTTCAAACGCCAAGTGGCGATAGAATGAAATAATATTAGGATCGCTTTTCCTTGCGTATCGCTCACATACTGATTGATGACTTCTTCTGCCAAACCGATTGTAAGAAAATTTCAAGGACCTTGGTCGCCCTTCTATATCCAATTGTGGCTTGATGTAATAAAGGTTAACCTGTGGGGTATGTTTATGAATAATTCCTTTATGATGCAATACTGATTCTAATGTATTATTTAGTAGTTGAACAAACTTATTTCTCAAAACAATTTCATTTGAGTCAGACCAATTGGAAGTTGGGAATGCTTTCACTTCCCCGTTAATAAAATTTTTCCAAGGAGAAAGATTGAGGTCATTAAAAGAGTAAATCAATTCATCAGTTAAAATCCAGTTCTTATTAATTCCTTTTTTTTCAGCTAATTCATTTAATGCAGTCCATAATTCCATCTTCTTTCTGTATTTAGTTTTGACAAAGAAAATTTTTTCTGGAAAAGCCTTGAGCGGTAACAAATTCGATATTAAGATTTCGGTTTTAGGAACAGGAGTAAAGTATTCTCCAGAATTTGTTTCGCTTAACAGGTTAAGTAAATCGCTCTTACTTTCCTTGCAAAAAATGTTTTGGAATTTATCAAAAACTATTTTTTTGCTCTTTCTTTTTATCGGGTCTTTAAAGTACTGTTTTACGTTTACCCAATATGCCGTGTTGTTATGTAGATCATTGCAAATTAAAATCACAGGGGCATTCCCTTTTAACCAATACTCAATATCTCGGTCGTTGCAATAAAATTCAAAGGTTGTAAGATTGTCCTGTTGATAACCTATCTCAGAAGCTTTACTTTGAACAAGGATGTGAAAGTTATAGGCCTCACCTGTGCTACTGTCTCTTAACTCAATCATGCCGTCTATACCAGCATCTACAGTTCTTGGATGCCAGACAAAGCCCATTTCAAGAACTATCTTTTCGATGAGATTAATTCCCTTTTGACCCGTTAACGTGTTATGTGTATATTTTTTTGGATTCAATCTCGAGACTTTTTTCTAATTTTTCCGTTTTCTTCTCCTTCACAAACAAACCTGTCGTATACTTATCATACAATTCAAATAAAACTTAATGCGTTCGTCTTGTTTGAAAATGATGGGCTGCATTTTTACTGCTTTCCGGTTGCCATTCTTTACCAAAGGCAACCGTTCCCGATTTTATCTCGTTTCCAATTCAGGCGGCATCATATCTGTAAATATAAAAGTTAGGAGCTAACCGATTTGGCTTTTAACAAGCACATTATCCACATGCAGTGTAAAACGCAATAATTGAAATGTTCTGGCACGCGCCTTGGAATTCCATTTAAAAGGGATAAAGGTGTATAGTGATATACGTTTCAATTATCCATAACATCGCAGTGTTCTACTGCACTGTTATCATTTGCATTGATTGTTGTCGATCTGAGCCTTTATCAATTTAAGAAAGGTTATAAGTTTTATGCATTCATTACATCGAACAAGACTTGGAAACTCATGTTTCGATATGTTCATAAGCACAAACAAAAAACCCGCAATCAACATGCGGGCTTTAAAAAATTATTGTTCTGACTCCTTTCGAAATTTATACCTCGCCAGTACTGAAAATATAACCATCAAAACACCTATAATCGAATGGATAACGATGGGTACCGGTTTTTGCATATGGGAACCTATGCAAAACATAAATGCCATTGCCAGCGCGATTGCGATTGTTTTAAGGGTTTCCTTTTTCATAGTCGTTCTTTTTTAAGCGCTGCCGGAACAGGACTGCATGCCGGAATTGTATGAAATGAGTGCTCCTATCATGCAGGTGCCTGCAAGTACTTCACCTGCAACGGGGATTAAACCAAGCGAAGCGCATTCGGCAACATTCATCGTAAACTCACCGATAACGGCATCGCAGGGCCCTGACTGCAAGTTGTTTTTATTAAGTTGCTCAACTGCTTCCTGGTATTGTCTTAGGGTTAAGGTAGCATGTGCTTTAGCTATTTTAGGCGCTAATACATTCACCTGCTTAAAATATTTTACAAGTGTCGCGCTGTCTTTGAAACCAAGTTTCGGAGCCAGTTTTCGACATTCTTTGTAATACAGAAGAGTGTCATTGTAAAGCTCAATCAAATCTTTTCTTCCATGTTGCAACGCCTTGAAAATGGGCAATGAAATTTTGTAAAACTTCACAAAATTTGAGTCGTTTAATAGGGCAGATGCACCGGTTGACAAATCTGATTGCGCACTGCTGTTCAGGACTTGTTGTTCCGGGAGTTTTTCTTTTTGGCAACTAAGCGCGAGTAGCGTTAGCATTGCCATGATTGTTCGTTTCATGTTATTTAGGTTTAGAACAGCAAGTAAGAAACGGTGCAGTTTGTATTGCACATTTTCACGATGTACTTTACCTAGGTTTACTATGTTTTTTACCGCCAGAAAATTTGATACATTTGTTTATATGAATGCAGAAAATACAAAGGCTGTTCATGAAGGAAGAAACGTTAAGCGCATACGAGAGATGCTTGGGGTAAAACAGGAAACACTTGCAAGCGAACTCGGCTTTAACCAGCAAAAGATTTCTTTATTAGAGCAAAAGGAAACGATTGAACCTGAAATTTTACAACAGGTAGCAGAAGTACTTAAAGTGCCTGTGGAAGCTATTAAAAACTTTGATGAACAAGCGGCAGTAAACATCATCTCCAACACATTTCACGACACCAAAGGTTTTATAAACTATAATCCTTCCTATACTTTCAACCCGTTAGATAAATATGTAGAAGCAATGGAAGAGAATAAGAAATTATATGAACGTCTTCTACAGGCTGAAAAAGAAAAAGCAGAATTGCTGCAACGTTTGCTTGATGAAAAAAAATAATCGCCTTATTTCATTTTATTTAAATATCTAATCAAAAAAAGGGGCTATAACAACCCCTCATCAGCAAATGAAAAATAGCCATCCTCGGCGATTATAATAAGATGATCTATTACAGGCAAGTCAAGATATTTGCCAGCTTCTTTAATTTTTTGAGTTAAAGCTTCATCAGCCTGGCTTGGTTTAAGACTACCTGAAGGGTGATTATGGCAAAGTATGAGATTGCAGGCATTAACTTTCAAAGCTGCGGCGAATATTATTTTAGGATCAGCAACAGTGCCGGAAACACCGCCGGTTGAGACCTCAAATATTCCTAATACTTTATTGGTTCTGTTTAAAAACAAAACTTTAAACTGTTCAATAAATTCAATTTTATTTTCGTCCCAGTTTTGTTTGAATAATTTAAAAGCATCATGAGAAGTTGTCACTTTAGGGCGTTCTGAAGCTTTTACTTTTGACTTATAAATCAATTCAATTTCTGCAACCTGCATCCATGCCAATGTGTTTGTAGTTTCCATAACCAATGATTTTAAATTTTAAAAAATTAATTATGGTGCACTACCAGGCTTGTGTTGATAAAGTGCAAAAGGAAACGGAATAAATGATGGCTTTGTGAGCAGGATTGTTGCCGTCTCAGGCAGATGTGTTTATGCCGTAGTCTTTTGCAACGCTACAGAAAACACAAGCCTAACTTTGTGGCAGGATTAATAAGAAGAAATAATAAGTTTAATTGTTTTTTGAATTATTTTATTGAATATGAAATGGTATATTTTCATATCGCCAAACATGTCCTCCGGAAGTTTTGAATTTTCCTCTTACAGCAAGAAAAATTGCATTTTTATGAATGCCAGTCTTGCTTGATGCGTCTGCAATGCTCGTATACGCAGCTTTCTTAACACCATTAATCCTATATTGGATTATTTTCTGAAACCTGGGCAGAGCAGCATATTCACCATTGTAATCGTCATTTTCATAACGCCATACATATCCATTACCGTGATATCTTTTCCTTTTTGCAGACGCAATAATATTTCCCTCGGCAATTCCGGTTTTTTCCGCAGCTTCTTTAATACTTAAGTAACAGCAAATAAGTTTTCCCTTTATATCAAATTGCTTTATCGCAAGCCAATTTGTTTTGCGCATTTTTTCAATCCCCTCTTTCTTTTTTTCCTTTGTTGTTTTATAAGCAGGTAAAATATTTCGGCCGGCTTTTAAACTGTTTAGCATTCTGTCCCGCACATGAATCAATTTCAAATTACTGGCCCTGCAGTTTAGCCCATTCCCCCGCTTTACAGAAACTACCCAAAGGTTTTTATCCTTTTTACTCAGCTCGGGATCAACGAAAACTTCATACACGAGACGCCGGATATTTAAATGATATCTTTTGCCGTTAAATCCTATTTTACAAAAAAGGTGGAAAGTAGAATCGCCCACGTAGCTATTTTTTACTTGTGTTACCGTTTGTGAAAGAATTCTATCTTTTGTCCAATAACCCTTGGAACCATTTGAGCGCGTAATATATCTGGTCAAAGATTTAAGCCTGCCTAAATTCGATACAAGAATATACCCTTCGAATCCTGGAACCTCTTTCCATAATTCTCTTTTTATGTCAGCTAATGATTTATTTTGGTATGGTAACAATACGCGTGTTTAATTTTTAGGTGATTTCTAATAACTAAAATTCCAGCAAAAAATATATAAAAAGTGTACGCAAGCTTTTAAATAATGTCTTGCGATTCCTTCGCTTTAAAACCGTTGGAAAAGCGCAGGAAATGATTGGTTACAATTATCCCTCTTTGATAATACGGGAAAGCTTTTGCCGGAGCAATGTTTGTTAAGAAATGATATTTACTGTAAACATAAAAGCCGAACGCGAAGGCACATATCCAGGTAAGTAGTTGTTGGTTTGTTTCGGTATATGCCGTAAAGAATCTCTCTATTGGTTCAAATACAATCCAAACGGGCAATACACAGGTTAAAATAACACAGCAAATGAATAATGGAATCCATAATAAATTCCGGTTACTCCTTAGAGCAATCAACATACCTTTTAAGAAATAGATTATGAAATAAAGTGCAACTGAGAAAATCAGCATTAAACCAATCCATATTATTTTATCAGTATTTGGAGTAAGTAGTTGCTTTGTAATCAGACAGCTTAGAAATATCAAGGGAGAATAAACTATTATTTTTAAAATCACTTTTATAGTAACCGCAAATGCAAATAATATTCTATTGAATAACATTTGTCCATCATCACTACTTCTCACATATACACTCATAAAAAGGGTTTTATTTAAGACTATAAAATTACCAAAAGTTCAATGCAACTTCTGATTTTTAATTAACAAATCCTCCTTAAATCGAGTAGGAAGGTAGCCATTAACTGACTACCTGTCCTCTCACACCACCGTACGTACCGGTCAGGTATACGGCGGTTTGTTAGAATAACTTTGTTTGGTGTTCTGTTTTCCAGTAGTAGTAATTAAGAAAACCGACGTAGTGAAGCCGAGCAAAATATTTATTATTCAATGCCCGGCATAGTACAGGGCTGTGAGCGATCCTGCAAGAGCCTTTGCCGCTGTTGCTCCATTCATATGCGTTGCTTCTGTTAATACCCAACTTTTCTAAATTTATTCGCTTCGTCTTCGCCTTTTTCCATTGTTTCCATATTCCTATTCGTAATCTGGTTCTTACCATTTCGTCTATCTCTTTCATCTTGCCTTTGGCTTTAGCTATCGAAAAATAATTCACCCATCCTCTTATTACTGCTTCCATCTTCTTTATCTTTTCTTCAGCGTTGGATGGGTCGTTGCGTTTTGTTTTCTCCTTCATCTTCTCTTTTATTTTCTTCAAAGACTTGGAAGCTATACGTATTTCCCATCCTTTTTTGCTTCTGTAAAAAGAAAAGCCCAGAAGTGTACTCTCCTTTGGGCGACTTACTTTACTTTTCGTATGATTTACTTTTAACTTCAGTTTCCTTTCTATGTAACAGGTGATTGTTTCCATTACTCGTTGAGCAGATTTATCACTCCTTACATAGACACTGCAATCATCAGCATAACGCACAAAGCGATGGCCTCTCCCCTCAAGCTCTTTATCCAATTCGTTTAAAACAATGTTTGACAACAACGGGCTCAGCGGGCTGCCTTGAGATGTCCCTTCTGTACGTGGTATTACGACACCCTCTTCCATGATGCCGCTGTTCAGATAACTGCGTATCAGCTTTAAGGTTCGCTTGTCGCTTATCTTTTTTGCCAGTAAACCCATCAGCTTGTCGTGGTTTACTTTGTCGAAGAACTTTTCTAAGTCCAGTTCTATTACCCATTCGTATCCTTCATTCAAATTAGTCTGTGCCTGCAATACTGCTTGATGCGCATTGCGTGCTTCTCTAAATCCATAACTGTAATTGGAAAATTCTTCTTCGTACTTTCGGCTTAGCCACTGGCTTATCGCTTGCTGCAACAGCCTGTCTATTACCGTTGGTATCCCCAACATTCTCGTACCGCCCTGCAGTTTGGGTATTTCGACCTTACGCACTGCCTGTGGACGATAACTGCCCTCCAAAATATTTTTCCGTAACGTTTGCCAACTGGCGTTGAGATAGTCACGAAGTGCATCGGTCTGCATACCGTCAACGCCACCAGCTCCTTTATTTGCAATGACTTGCTTAAAGGCTTTTTGTATGTTTCGGATATCTAATATTTCTTCAAGCATACTACTAAAAAAAACTAATTCCCGGTGTTGCTCTCGTCGGTTGTATGATTTGGCTCAACTCCTCCTGTGATTTACTTTCAGCTTCCGGCTTGTCCTTACACAGGTAGTTCTCTAACGTGTTTCGGTTGTTATTGCCTGCTCATAAACTTTCTGTTTGCTTCACCATTCTAACATTCAGTCCTTCGTCCTTTACGTGAGGCCTCCACGCCTTGCGTGGCTCGTTTCGGGCTTACTATGACCTCGGCTGACTTCTGCTCCATAACCAGAATTGGTTGGCAGACCTCTCAGGGTAAGTTCATCTCTTTTCACTCATGCAGCCTCTGCATTTACATTCTTACATTCCGTGCAGTGTTGGACTTCTGTTCGTTTAGCAACGTCATCCATGTAAGCCTGCCTCTTATGCAGTTTCTATTCGTAGGCTCAAGTGTTTGCCTCCAGCTTCCTTCAGATTCCACTTCACAGTGGACACCCTTGCTCTTGGCTAATGATACGCACTACAACGCTCATTCGGGACTTTCACCCTATAGACAATGAACATGCCTGACACACTAACACAGCGAACCATCCCGCAGGGTGGTTCGCTTTTTACCTCTGAAACGCATTATGTATTTTGCAATATTTTCAGTTTATTAAGAACATCAGTCCAATAAGCCTTTAGATATTTGCTTGCCTTTCCAAAAGCTGTGTCAGCATATTCAAAGTTTGCAAACATTGTTGCCTGCTTAATGGCTTCTTTAACGTTTGTCACTTCTGTAACTGTTCCTTCAATATCTGTAATAGTCATAACAAAAAATTAAGCAACGGCTTTGCAGCCGTTGCATTTTGAAAATTGTTTAGTTCAAAACAAGTGCATCTTCACCATGTTTGGCAAATGCTGCACAAAGATCGAAAGTAACCTGTGCTTTCTTTTGTGCCGTGCCTCCGCATAACAATGAATTGATTTTTTCATCATCATCTTTATAGTTACGCACGTTTTGAAAATACCCAGTAATAGCATTATAAGCACCAAACAATGTTCCTTTGGTAGTTTCCATTTGTTGTGAATCAGCCATCATTGCATAACCAAATGCTCCATAGCATTGATTTTTATACATGGTGGAATTTTCTTCGTCTTTTCCATCCCTGATGTTATTCAATGTTTCTTTGTTTGGAGCCAAAGCAATTTGTATTAACCGTTGAATTTCTTTATCTGATACATTAATCTTTGCCCATTGGTTAAATGCCTGTTCCATCATTGGCGAAAGTGTATTTACCATGCCCATTATTTTATGGGCTTCTCTTAATTGTTGTCCCGCGTTTGAAGTGTGGCGTATTTTTAAAACATTGGAACAATTGGAAAGTGCTGCATTCAAGGTGTTGTTGCAAACGATTCTTACAGGGGTAAAAGCAATTGTAATACTTTCTGTTCCATCGTGTGAAGTAGTAAGAAACAGGTATTGTTCAATTAAATCATCATCGCCTACTTTAATGTACTTCGGCAGCTTTGCAGTTATGAATATCCGCTCACCTTTTCCCAATGCTCCGGCAGTTTCGTAAATAATACCTTCGCCATTGGTAATGCTGTCGAAAAAAGAAAAAGCATCTACGTTTTGCACTACGTGATAATCTCCGCTAAGATGTGTACCTAATATTTCTTCTGTATCTTCACGGTAGGTGAAAAAATCATTATCCGCAATAATTTCTTTACCGGATGGCAGCCTGTAAATGTTGGGCAACATTTTTACAGGAAATGCCAATTGAGATTGAATTAAAACTTCACGGCTGTTTAATTGCTTATCTGAAATTTGCCCATAAGAATGCCAGGCTTTTTCTTTTAAAGAATAAAATGAATACTTACCTGTTATTTCATTGAAATTAAGATTGTGTGCCATAAATTTTGTTTTAAATGATTTTCAGATTGAATTTAAAATGGTAAATCTTCCCTTTCGTTTTCAACTTCGTCCCTAACTTCAGTTAAATGCGATGTTGTTTCTTTTGCCGGTTTACCATGCAGCTTAATGTTGTTTACATGAAAGGTCAATGCGGCTTTTACTTCGCCTGAATTGTTGGTGTAAGTATTGATGCCGATGCGTCCGTATAATTCAACGAGTGTTCCTTTGGTAAGCACTTTTGCAATGCGGTCATTAATCCAGTAAGAACAATTAAAATAGCTAGTCGTCTTTCTAATTTCATCACTGCCCTTTACTTTGTAATTTTCATTCATTGCAATACTGAAGTTTACTACTTTCCTTCCGTCGTTTAATTCATTAACCTTTGCATTTGCGATTAATCTTCCAATGATTTCCATAATTTTTTAATTTAAAAGATGAATAATTAAGCAGCATCCGCCGCTCATTTTCTTTTGGATAGCCAACGTTATTGGGCTGCAGAGGAAGGAGAAATCGCGAAAGCGGTTCTTTGCGACCATTAAAAAACAAACATGCCCGCAAAAAAGTTTTTGAAGAAAAAATACTATCCCATTAGATTACCGAAGGGCAATAGTGTTGGGCATGGAGATTTTTTCTTCAAAACCGCAGGCTTGACTTTCGTATGACGGCGCAGCACAATAGCTTTGATAGCCGCATTCTATCAAAATAAACAAACAAGCGACCCTATTACTAAATTAGTTTCATTTAGAATTTTCTTAAATTCATTAATTCTAATGGATAAAACCATCCATTAGAACAATTCATTTTCCTCACCATCCAGCGAAATATTATGAGACACACCATTTGCGTAATACTTTTTTTAGCAATCATTAATTTTTCCTGCACTAAAGAAAATTTCCAGACAGAAATAATTAGCGCCAAGCCTAAGCAATTAAACGAAAGCTATTATACTTTAAACAGCAGCTTAAAGAACAGCCTTCCCACCATGGTTGACCTGTCGAGTAAAATGCCAACTGTCGGAAATCAATTTTTTTCAAACAGTTGTGGTGCCTGGGCTGTTGGATATTATTGCAAAACATACCAGGAAGCTGTTGAAAAGGATTGGGATCCGGATAAAAATACTTTCTCACCTGCTTGGATATACAATCAGTTATATTATCCTAATGGAGGCGGAGTAGATCTTGAAGAGGTGTTTGACCTATTTAAAAATAAAGGTTGTGATCTGGATGAAAATTTTCCTCTTAAGTTCTATGATGATAAACCAGGTTTAGACACCACCACACAACCTTTCCCCGCATCTTTTACTAATGCTTTGCATTATAAGTCTGGTGATGCTAAAAAACTTGACTTAAATGACATACAAAATATGAAAGATATATTAGCAAATAAAATGGTTTTTGTGATTAATATGCCGGTTTATCCTGATTTTAGAAACCTTGGATTTGAGCAAATTGGATACGATAGTATATATGATACATTCAAAGGCCAAAAAGAGGTTGACCATTCAGTATGTGTATGCGGCTACAATGATAAAATTCGCGCTTTTAAAATTATAAATTCATGGGGAAAACAATGGGGTATGGAAGGCTACGGATGGATCTCTTATGATTTATTTCCTAAATTTTACCAGGCGTTTTTATTAGACGACCAACAAAATGTTTATGATACTGATTGTTTGCTTGGGGATTTTAATGCCGATAACAAACAAGATATTTTAACTGCGAATGGAGATGGCCTATATGTATCTTTTCAAGGAGCAAATGGCTTAAGATTATTAAGTTATGCCTCGGGGCCTATCAGCAATTTTGCAGTAGGTGATTTTAATGGAGATGATACTTCAGACGTGTTTTTCCCAACAGGAAGCACCTGGTTTGTGAAGTATTCTGGAAAGAGACTATGGACCAAAATTAATTCTTCATCCATTAAGTTGGCAAGTATGAAATTTGGTGATTTTAACGGTGATGGAAAAACCGACGTATTTTATGCAAACGGAAGTACCTGGATGGTGTCATATAGCGGTACAAGTCATTGGACTAAAATTAATTCTTCAACTGTAAAAACATCCAGCATAGCTATAGGTGATTTTAATGGTGACGGGAAAGATGATGTTTTTTATCCAAGCGGAACAGATTGGAAAGTTTCTTACTCAGGAACGAGTGCCTGGGTTAAAATTGGATCATCGATTGAAACAATTAGTACGCTTCAACTTGGTGATTTTAACGGCGATGGTAAAACTGATGTCTTTTGTGCGACAGGTAGTCAATGGAAAGTGTCATATTCAGGTACAAGCAAATGGACTAAAATTAATACCTCCTCAGTGACTAAGAATCTAAAACTCGGAGATTTCAATTCGAATAAAATATGCGATGTATTTTATCCCACAACTTCTATCTGGAGAATTTCGTGGTCCGGTACGAAAGCTTGGGATACTTTATAAGGCTACTTAAGAATGCCAATATGTTATTTTATAACAACTAACCTGGGAAATCTTGCTCCTATTACCCCAGCTTTTAAAACTAATTTGTAATCTTCAAGCCAGTTATTTAGGGTATGTGTATAAATTTCCCTTGCCAATTCAAAAAAGACTGATTCTTTTTCTTTAATCGTATCAGCCTGCTTAAAAGAATTCCCACTATTATTGAGTTCGTTTAATTCAGGCAGCTTGCCTTTTAAAATATCATTTACGCTCATAGTTTTCAAATAAACCGGCTTTTCAGTAGCAAGATCGTACATATCCATATTGTCTCCGGATTTAATAAAACCTTTATCAAAAATTCTTTCACTTCCATTAATTTTCAAACTAACCATACTTGTATATTCTCTGCTGGCAGCGTTATATATCAGGAAGAGATTAGGTTTCTCCAAAGAATCACTAAATGTAAATACAGCATACAAACTTTTGCCGATATCATAAGCAGCATAATCTATTTTTTTATCGCCGTTATTATCTCCAACTTCTAATATTCTTTTGTCAGTAATATTAAATTCGGCTTTATCTATTATGCCATTTGATTTTGTACATACTGCTTTGTGAGGGTAGACAGTGTTTGGTGATGAAAATGTAATTGTGTTATAATATAAGCATGTTGGACAAGCCATAAGCAGTCCTCTCATTTCTCCATTTTTTAAAAATGCCACATGAGACAGAGTTTCAGATTTAAAATCTCTTGAAGTAAATAAATACGTGTCGAAATCCATTGTAGAGCCTTTTGAAAAATAACGTCGGTCTTTTATATTTTGTGTTGTTATTTTAGAGTTTGAAATATCCGAAAGCAAGTTTGCGAAACCAGTTGTTTGTGAATGAGCAAAGAGTGAATTAAAAATGAGTAAAATGATTACAAGCTTATTCATCGTTCGTATTGTCGGTTGGATATTTTTTATAAAAATCATCTAATAAATAGTTTAACATAGCTCTCTTCGTACCTTCTATCCATCCATATTGATTAGTCAATTCGCTCCACGGGATATCTCCTTGAGTTTTAAAATCAGTTATCCTCCCTCCAAGATTGTCAATTTTTAAACCTGAACCCAGATAATTAACAATTGGCTCCCAAATTTTGCTTTCATCTGGATCCTTACCATCTAAAACAGAGGAGGCTTGTTCTAGTGCCGCCGCTGTAGTAGCCATAAACGTTTTAGGAATTTCGTTCGCACCGCGGCTATACATAAATCCGACAGGTTTGATTGGAATCACTGATACAAGAGCACTATACATCTTTGAAAAATTATCGTCTTCATTAGGGTTTTGTATAAAACTAACTAATCTTTCTGCTGCGTATAAACCTTTGGCTCCATACTTGAATTTATTTAAATCTTCCGCAGATTCCATTGAGAGTGATTTAGCGATATCAGCAATCCTTGAAAATGGTTTTGAATAATCCAATTCAGTCGGTTCGTTTTTTTTATTTACAGGTATCTCTCTGTAAACAGGTGCTTTTCCAGGAACAGTTATAGACTGCATATCAGGTTTACCATCACCATCTGTATCTATATCAAGTACTGTTTCGTTATTACTTTGGTTTGTCGTAACGTTGTTGAGCCCGTCAATTTTACTTCCAGGAATTTCAGTCTTTGTTTCAGATTTTGCTGAAACTGAAGACTTATCTTTTTTTAAGTCGGTGAAAATCCCATCCAGCTTTTGGAGTAAATCCGCAGCTTCTTCTGCTGTTTGAGCATTATTCAATTGTCTTATATACTCATGCATTTTTCTTTCTTCAGCCTTGTTTTGTAAAGACAAATAAAGATTATCTATAGAACCCCGCTCATTTTCCGGAACAGAGGTTTTATTATCATTTTCATCTTCTTTATACCAACTATATTCAATTTTTCCATTGCTGCATGTAATATTACTTAGCAATATTCCATCACGAATATTGCCAAGCGAACTTTTAAAGTCATTATATACATTTTCATTGCCTGAAAAACAGTCCTTTGCATTTTCAAGAGTTTGGTAATTTCTACTTTTACTATTGGATACCGGTGAAGCTTTGGCTGTTTTCAATTCTCCATAGACTTGACCACAAGGGACGCATTTATGTTTAATTTGCAGTTCACCTTTAAAGTCTGTCCAATCATTATCAAACGGGAAATGGCCATAATTGTAATCAAAATATCTGGTGCACTCCTCAGAATTCCTGAATTCCATTTTATCATCAAAATCATCAACAGATGCACAGCATTCCGAATAATTTGTATAAATAATTTTTAAGTCTAAAACCACACATTCCGGTCCATAAAATTCTTTCCAATGTTTTTCATTATATGATTGGGCATATATACTATTTACTTGAATTAGAATAATTAAGATTGGCACTGCTATCTTGCAAACATTATTCATTTTATAAATTTATTTATGCATTATAGACCTTTAGAAGTTATCGCATATTAAAACTATTTTATTTTTCTAAGTCGAGAGGTGCTTGTATTTGAAAAAGATAGAGATGTTGAACTACCTGTAATAGTTTGTAAAATTGTTCCTTCGTCTTCTAACTTTACAATGACATTAAGGTTCATATCAACACCTTCATGAAAATATTGCATAGGCATTAAGGCCTTATTCGAACACTGCCCGGTTAAAGTAGCTGTATTACCATTTACAGTTCCAGTACAAATACATGTTCTTTCATAATGACCTTCACTTGTTGTTGCTTGTCCTCTGCCAAGAGGATCTCTTATAGTTGCATACCAATAGTTTTCAGATTTAATAATTAGTGTTATATTGTTACCGTTGGTTGTGATGGTAATTGGAGAATTAATATGCCAATTGGTGCTCGTTCCATATTTAGTATTAGGGGATTCGGTACAACGATCGTTTGAAGCATTTATGGAAATGCTTTCAGCAGTTCCGTAATCAATTATTTTATCACATCTGTATTCGCCTGCAAATTGATTGTTATTTTTTTCCACTAATGTAATATTATTATCAATCTTAGTCTCTTTATAAGACTGTGCAGAAGCTATAGAATCAAATTTAGATTGAGCCGTTTTAGAATAATCTGTTGCTACCAGCTCTTTCAATTCAGGATTACCAAAAGAAACTCTTCCATTCGCATCAAAAGAAAAGTTCGGGTTATTACCATTTACAATATTAATAAGTGATGACACCAATCCCAGCTTGTTCATCAATCTGTAAAAAGAAATTTTTGCTTGCAGGCTCATTTGCCCATTTATTTAAAATTGCCAAGGCGTAATTTATTTTTTTAGCCGTTTCGATATTCTTCATAATTGATGAATCAGTTTGCAAAGCCGTGATCATTTTTTTAAGAAAGCTTTGTTTTTGTTGTTGGTTAGGGTTTAGTTGCTGTTGTAGCGAATTATCAGTGCCAGATTCGGTTTTATTGTCTTCAGATGGCACATCGCTGCTTGAATAAGCAATAAAAGCACGGTCTATTGTAATATCAAACGGTTTATCCTGTCCAAGCCTTTTAATGTGAAGTATAACGGGTGAATTATTTTCATTTCTCATCATGCTTGTTATTAAAGATGTAGTTATGCAATCCCCACTAAGAACGTTATCATTTACTTTTAAAATTTCATCAAATAATTGAATTCCGGCAACGTCTGCCGGCAGCCTCTTGGTAACATTATTTACATAAACATGATTTTTAAAAATTGTGAAGCGTACACCTATACCGAAGAAACCATTTTTATTCTCTGTATTATTGGTGTTATAACCTTTTACAGGCTTTTCCTGTGATTGAGTAAGAAAGTTGCAGGTTATTTGATGAGCTCTTATTTTGGATAATAAAGATTTTTCTTTTGCCTTATCAAGTTTTGTTATCAAAAGGCTATATCCGTTTGCAGCAATTGCATAATCCGCCAGATATTCTGATAACTGGCTAAAAGCCATTAAAGCTTTTACATTGGTAGTGTCTCTTTTATAAATTTGAAAAGCAACCTGCCGCCAATCTGGAAATGCCGAGTCAGAAATAATTTTTCCTTCGAGAATGGTATTAATAGCTACACTATCTGGTATTGAAACTTCACCAAGGTTATCATTAAAACTATAAAAATCTTTATCAGGAAATTCCTTTTCATCAAATTTGGCGATAAAATAATCATAATTATTCTTTGATGTATTATTTAAAGCTGCATTCGCAAATACCTGATAGCTTCTTTCTGATGTTTTGTTTATGCTTATAATATTTTTGAAGTCTTTATTTTCATAAGTGTGTACCCATTTTACAGTACCTGTATCAGAATCTACACAAATAAGGATTAATGAAGCGTTATTATCATTAATATAAGTAGCTACTACAATTAATTCTGATGTGGAAAACTCAAAAACTTTTGCATTTTTATCAGACAAGTTGAAATTTATTTTTTTGATAATGGAATTTTTGCCGATGAGATATAATTTAAGTCCTTCCGAATTATCGTTACTATTTATAAGGGAGTTAACGCCATTGTAAATAAAAGTGTCTCTTACTTTATCATCTTCGTCGCCTGAATTTATTAAAACAGCAGCAAAGTCACTTTGAGTATGTATCGAATTTAAATAGAAATCGTTTTTTGAGGTGCCAAGATTGATTGCTTCCTTAATTTTCAAATCTTTATTTATATCAACAACCCAGATATCGTTACCTCCGAGATTAGTCTTAAAATCCCCGTCTTTACTATCTGAAGATATTATGCATCGGTAATTCAAAGGATTTTGTGCGAATATTTCAAGCGCCGTATCATTGCCGCTTCCGCCAATACATTTTGAATCAATCCACATAATAACATATCCGTTACCTCCAAAAGTTTTTATAATGCAAGCATCTGAATTCGCATTTTTAAATTGCTGCGGGAGTCTTAAATCTCTGCGTAAAGGCATTGGGAGTCCAGGTGGAAGTCTGTGACCTTTAGAACCATGAAACCCTTCAAGTATTTTAGAAACCGGAGGATTTTTGCCGGGTTTAAGATTAAGCTCAGGCGTTTGAAGTTCAGGATTTCTACATGTTCCAAACAAAAGAAAGCCTTCAGTATTTTCATAACTATATCGAATTAAATCTTGTGCATTAAAAAATCCAGTGGTGTCATTTTGATGAGGAAAAATTGAAAAGTTGTTACCTATATATATTTTTTCATTTGTAACCCGGGACATCCCTAATATAGAGGCACTATTATATTCATTGGTATTTTCAATTGCCTTTATTTTTCCTAATATATAAGGATGATAATCTTCCTGCACTAATTTATAGCCATTAATTGCAGCATCTTTTAGATAATTTGGATAACAATCTTTAATATTCCAGGCCAAAATTCCATTTGACTTTATCCCAATAATAAAGACAAGGGAATTATTTTTAGATTTGAACGCCAGATCACCGTCATTTGAATTTGATTCAACCAAAATGTAAACGATGTCATTGTCAGGATTGTAATAAGCATCAACTGGCTTTTCGTTTCCTGATCCGCCCCATGTTTTTGTCCATTGGATATTTCCTGAGTAATCAATCATAGTTATAATTACATCTTCTGCGCCTTCATAGGTTGTTGCGATTCCATCACAGGAATTGGATGTTCCTAATAGAACGAATCCTTTATTTGGCAATTCAATTACTTTTAAAAGGGTTTCATTTTGCGAACCGCCAATAGATCGTTGCCATTCTATATTTGGTGATTGGCTTTTTGATACAAAGCCTGATAACAAAATTAATAAGATTAAAAAAAGGTGATTAGCTTTCATGGAGCTAGAGCAGTTTGAGGATGGGCAGAATAATAAAAGTGAATATACAAAATATAAATGTTTTATCTGCAAAAGGGAAGCTTTAATTTTGAATGATTACGTAAAATCTTTATAATACACGTCACCCTATCTGCACTGTCATTCGCATATTGTAAAAACATAAAATCCTTATCGGGGTCGTAGCCATCAAAAATCATTTCTGCAAAATCTTCTGCTGTCGATACATCATAAATTTGTTCCTGCTTGTGAATCTCAGACATCTGCCTTAAACCATCTGCTCTTGCAGCAGTATTCAAATCTAAAAAATTTACTAGTGTTAAGTTAAATTTAATATGACGTATTAAATATAGTACATTTGTAAAACCTATTTACAAATGATACGCTATACAATCAAACTGACAAAAGCTGAAGTCGAAGAACTTCGTACAATCATTAACAAAGGTTCTCACACTTCACAAACATTTCGTGTTGCATACATTCTTTTAAATTGTGATGAAGGCAAGTATTCAGATAAGGTAACCAATGAGCAAATAAGCAAAGTATTGAAGGTTGGTATGCGAACAATAGATCGGGTGAAGAAAAAATTTGTTGAAGAAGGATTTGAGACAGTATTGGAAAGGCGACCAACAAGTCGTATTTATGAAAAGAAATCTGACGGTGATGTTGAAGCCAGATTAGTGACCTTGTGTTGTAGCGAACCGCCCAAAGGATATGCAAAATGGTCGTTACGTTTGCTGGCAGATAAGATGGTAGAATTACAGTATGTAGAAAGCATCTCACATGTAACTGTAAGAAGCATCTTAAAAAAAACGAACTTAAACCCTGGAAAGTGAAAGGATGGGTAATTCCACCGCAGAACAGCAGTGAGTTTGTAGCGAATATGGAATATGTGCTGGATGTGTATAAAAGACCATACGATCTGGATTATCCGGTAGTTTGCATGGATGAATCCGCGAAGCAATTAATAGAGGAATTACGATCATCAACAGCTATGAAACCAGGTCGGGAAGCAAGAGTGGATTACGAGTATGTCAGGAATGGAGTGGTAAATATATTTATGGCAAATGAACCGCTGAAGGGAAAACGTTTTGTTGAAGTCACCGAATTTAAGACCAAAAAAGATTGGGCCCTGTTTATAAAAAGAATTGCTGATCAAGAATATCGGAAAGCAAAAAAGATAACATTGGTAATGGATAATTTCAAAACGCATAATGCATCGGCTCTTTATGAAGCTTTTGAACCGAAAGAAGCCAAAAGGTTGTGGGACAGATTTGAATTTGTCTATACACCCAAACATGGAAGCTGGCTTAATATGGCTGAAATAGAATTGCATGTATTGAATGGGCAATGTTTAAATAAACATATATCCACCATGACAAAGATCAAAGAAGAAGTGAAAGCATGGGAAAGAAACAGAAACAATAAAAACTGTAAAATTAATTGGCAGTTTACAACTAAAGATGCGAGAGTGAAATTGAAAAAATTATATCCGTCAATTAATGATTAACATAACACTAGTTTATAGTTTTGTTCCTGCATTATTCTATGCGTTTATTAATTCAATAATATTATCTAAAATTTCTTGCATCAGGAAATAACTCTTCCTGATTATAAAGTTGCCTTACCTGTGTTTTTTTATTTTCTCCTTTAAACGGAAAACCATCTCTTTCATCCCGGGGCGATAATATGTGCACGGATATTTTTCCATAATCTTTGCTGCTAAGACTGCGTAACATTTTAGACCAATCTTCACAATGCCTGACAATAATATGTATAACGCCACTTTCTTTTTGCACTCTTCCCTGCACCATTAATAATTTTGATTTCAATATTTCCTTTCTGTACACATCTTCAAATAATTGTCTGAATATAACAAGGTTTGCGTTGCCTTCTTCATCTTCAATAGTTATAAAACAAACGCCACCGGCAGTGCCGGGTCTTTGTCGCACTAATACCAAACCTGCGATCCTGATGATATCACCATTATCATAGTTTAAGATGTCACGTGTTGAAACAACTTTTTCTTTTCTTAATTTTTCTCTTATAAAACTTACCGGATGCGCTTTTAATGATAGCCTTAATACGCTGTAATCGTAAACTACATGCTCCGCTAATGTTATTTCAGGCAACAACACAGGAAGTTCATTTCTGCTGTCAGATGGCTGACCTTTAAATAAACCTAAAGGATTATCATGTAAAGCGGTTACTTCCCATAATGCTTGCCTTCTGTCTAAACCAATTGACCTGAATGCATCCGCATCTGCTAACCGCTCTAATGCCAAAAAAGATAAACCGGCGTCGTATAGTTCATTAATACTTGTAAAGGATTTTGTTCTTGCATTAATAAGCTTCTTTATGTCTTTTGCTTTAACGCCTTTTACCTGCCTGAATCCTAATCTTACAGCACGATAATTATTTAGTTTTTTCACGAAGCCACCGGGATCTGCGACTTCCAAAGTATTATCCCAATAAGAATGATTAATATCAACGGGCCTGAATTCGACACCATGATTAACTGCATCTCTTACAATTTGTGCAGGTGCGTAAAAACCCATTGGCTGGCTGTTTAATAAACCACAGGCAAATACATCAGGATAATAGTGCTTTATCCAGGCAGAAACATAAACCAGTAATGCAAAACTTGCGGCATGGCTTTCAGGGAAACCATAACTGCCAAAGCCTTCTAATTGTTTAAAAATTTTTTCTGCATAAGCTTCCGGATAACCATTTTTCTTCATTCCGCTCATCAGTTTATCCTGGAACTGCTTAACCATTCCCTTTACTTTGAATGTCGCCATGCTTCTTCTTAATTCATCTGCTTCTGCGGGCGTGAATCCTGCTGCTACAATTGCAATCTTCATGGCTTGCTCCTGGAACAACGGAACGCCTAATGTTCTGCCTAAAATTTCTTCGAGTTCTTTCGAAGGATATACAACAGGTTCTTTGCCATTTCTTCTTCGCAGGTATGGATGCACCATGTCACCCTGGATAGGTCCAGGTCTTACTATTGCTACTTCAATTACCAGATCATAAAACGATTTTGGCCTTAACCGTGGCAACATTGATTGCTGTGCCCTTGATTCTATCTGGAAAACTCCAATAGTATCGGCATTGCAAATCATTTCATAAACATGAGGGTCTTCTTCTTTATTTATTTCAGCAAGCGTTAAGTCTAGATTGTAATGTTTTTTTGCTTCATCAAAACATTTACGGATGCAGGTTAACATGCCTAACGCTAACAAATCAATTTTTAAAAAACCTAAGGCATCTAAATCATCTTTGTTCCATTCAACATTTGTACGGTCTTTCATCGTAGCATTTATCAATGGGCATAAGTAATGCAGCTTGTCCTGTGATATAACAAAGCCGCCTGTATGTTGCCCCAATTGCCGCGGAAAACCGATGTATTGTTTTGTAAGCTTTAATACTTTTTGTAATTGTGTTTCATTGGTATTAATGCCTTGTTTATTTAGCCTTCTTGTATCGAACCACTCATCTGTAAACTCCCAAACTGATTTAGCCAAACGATCAACAACATCCACTGATAAGCCCATTGCTTTACCCACATCTCTTATTGCACCTTTCTGATGTTGTTGTGTTACTGTGGCAACAATAGCAGCTCTGTCTCTGCCATATTTTTGATAGACATACTGCATTACTTCTTCCCTGCGTTCGTGTTCAAAATCCACATCTATATCAGGTGGTTCATTACGTGCGGCAGATAAAAACCTTTCAAATAATAAATCGTGTTTTGTGGGGTCAACCGATGTAATACCAAGGCAATAACAAACAGTTGAGTTTGCAGCAGATCCCCTGCCCTGGCAAAGAATGTTTTTGCTCCTGGCAAATCTTACAACATCGTACACTGCAAGAAAATAAGAAGCATAGTTCATCTGTTCGATGAATACTAATTCATGTTTGATAGTAGCAACTATTTTTTCAGGAACATTAGCACCGAACATTTGCGATGCTCCCTGCCATGTGAGTTTATATAGTTCTTCCTGTGGCGTTCGGCCATCAGTGGTAAGCTCTTCCGGGTAAACATATTGTAAACTATCAAGGCTAAACCGACAAGCTGCTGCAAACTCCTGTGTTATTTCAATGGCATGAGGATATTGCATGAATAAGCGTTTCATTTCGCCTATTGATTTTAAATGCCTTTCTGCATTTTGATGTAATCTAAAGCCTGCATTATAGATCGTGCATTTTTCTCTTATACATGTAACAACATCCTGCAACTGTCTTCGCTCAGCATCATGATAATGCACATCATTCGTTGCAATAAGTGAACCGTTTAGGTATTGAGCCAATTGATTGAGCCTGAAAAATTTTTTAAAATCATCACGCTGGTAGGAACGGTTAATACCAATGTATAAATCATTACCAAAAGCATCTTTGTATTCTTTTATATCTTGTTTAAACTTATCATCAAGTTCAAAGTTTGGTGTTAAATGTGTTGGCGAAACAGCGATGAACTTTAATCCCCTGGCATGTTTGTACACATCGGTTTTATATAAAATGCACTTACCTTTTGATGTGCGCAAATTGCCTTTGGTAAGTAAGGAACATAAATTAGCATACCCTTCTTTATCTGTTGGATAGGCTAAAAGACTTGTACCATTTTGCAAGTCTAAACGACAACCGGTTATTAATTTAAGATTGCTTTTTTTAGCTGCCGCATACGCTCTCACTATGCCTGCAAGTGTATTGCGGTCAGTAACAGCAATTGCATTATAGCCATAAGCAATAGCTTGCTTTACTAATTCATCGGGATGGGAGGCACCTCTTAAAAAACTAAAATTGGTTGTGACCTGTAATTCGGTATAGCTCATTTCCTTTATTTATTTATCAGTATCTATTGTGCCAGCATTGCTCAGCAGAATTGTTGGAGTACAAGGGAGTGACACAACCGTGATGCCTTGAAATACTATCGCTGGTAACATAAAAAATATTATCCTTTTGCATCAGGCAAAAACTCCATGCATAAACCATTGGGGTTTTTCTTCTTCATTATAATGTCCTAACCTGTATAACCAATACCGCTTTCCTTCTTCGTTTTCTACTATATAATAATCTCTGTGAAAGCCGCCTTCCATCCACCATTCAGGTTCTATGCGCTCACATGCATCTGCTTTAACAACTTTATGCAGCTTATTATTAAACTGAAAATTCATAGGCGGGTAATCAGGAACCGGCGCTGTAACTTTTATAGGCTGCGGTACGGGTAAAATATTGGCAGGCCGCAGTATATCTTTTTGCCATTCAATTGCAGGCTTTTCTTTTAATGAAACAACATTTTTAAATGAACGTTCCGGGCTGTGGTGTTCATCCGGCAAATAACGATTGATGATATTATTACCAAACTTGTTTTCAAGGTTATCAAGCAACTCTGCAATCTCCCTGCTTTCGAGGCTTCCGTTTGTTGTCCAGAAAGTCTGTTGTATTGAAGCAACTTTTTCAACTTTTGTTGCTTCCAGTATAAATACCTCAATACCTAACGCCGGCTCTATCTTTTCAATCTTGTGCTCAAGTAGTTTAAAAATGTGTTTGGGATTGTTGGAAGCATGGTTGGTTGTAACACTTATCTTTTCAATTTTATGATCAATTCTAAAAGCTATAAAATTTATTGCTCTAAGTCCTTTGCCTTCTTTTACCAACCTGCAACATAATTTTTCTAATAATTGTTGCAACGCTATTTCAATGCCTGTTTTTGTTTGAATCAATTCAAGACAGGGCAAACGTTCACTATACTCTGCTAACGGAATTACGGATTGTATATATTCTTCTTTTGTGCCTAATGCCTGGTTAAGCCTTAATAAGAAATCAGCACCAAATCTTCTGCGCAATGCAGAAGGTTGCATGTTCATAAAACTGCCTATCTCTGTCAAGCCAAGCTTCTGTAATTTTTTATTTATTTCGGAATCTATTCTTAATGCAACCGGTGGCAAAGGCATGAGAGCCTGCTGTTGTTTACCTGCTTCAATAATGGCTTTTACTTTTCCATATCTTGATACAGCCCAGGCCGTGCCGATAGTATCTGCCATCGCCGCTCTTATGTTGTATCCAAAGCTTTTAAGTTTATTGATAATATCCTTTAAATAACCTTCTTCGCCGTTCCATAGATGTGTGCAACCCGTTGCATCAAGCATAATTCCGTTTGGTAAATCAACAGCAACAATTGGAGAATAACGAATACACCATTCAGCAATGTTCTTTAATAGTTTTTCATTTAATCCAGCTATATCATCTATAATCTCTAAAGCGGGATAAATCACTTTAGCATCGGATACAATTATACCCACACAAATGCCCTTTGTCTTTGCAACAGCACTAACTTCTGTTATTATCATTCTTCCATGGTCGGGCTTCGCTAAAACAAAAGCAACATCTTTCAGATCAGGCTTTTTTTTCCGCAACCAATCTGTTTTAAGATGCTTAAACCATATCGCTACAAATCTTTTATTCATGCTAACTCACTTTTCTTAATCCTTTATACCATGGAATTGCAGCTTTCTGTTCTGTTATTAGATTAAAGGTGCTATTTACCCATTCTATTGTCCATGTAGATGGCGTACCGTTCCTGATTTTTAAAAGCTCAACTTTCCATCTTGGAAAGCCAACACCCGGCATACCCTCTTCTAACTGGCTTGGCAGTGAAGTAATGCGCCATCGCGAAACGCTGGCAATGTTTGTTATGATCTTTGGCTGATGTCTTACAATAAAACCGGTAGCACGGCTTTGCTCTGCCGCTAACTGAAACCGCCTTGATTCTTTAAAGCTGATGTTTTTTATTTCGGCTATAACTGCTGTAACCTTATTGCATTGCAGTGCTTCTTCTGTTACATAAAGCACGTCTTTTTCATGCCTGAGGTCTATGAATACAATATTTTCAGGAGCAGCATTAAATGCTACTAAGGCCGGCGGAAATAAATGCCTGCCTGCACTAACCCAGATAGAGACTCCGCCTAACCTCATTAACTTTCCTAATACGGCAGCAATGAAACCGTTTGTTGGTGCTGCATCTTCAAAACAACGTGTTATGAATTCATGTGTGCAGCCAATAGGAAAAGTGTTATTAGGGAATGCCTGTTCAACAGCCTTACAGTCAAGACTAACATCATTATCTGTTCGAAGCTTTTTTAATCCCTGTAAAGGAAGAATATTCCTTTGCAATTGAGCAATAGTTGCTTCTTTGAACGCACTATTTTGTTCATCTGTTTTCATTTGTACTTACTTACCCGGCACAAAGATTACTAAAATAATTAGTAAAATGATGCAAAAAATATTAGTGATTGATAATCAGGACCAAACAAAAAGGTTAATACAAATTGTTTGATCGCTTTTCAATTAATAATAGCGTAGAATTAACCTTTTCCATTTCTTCTTGGCATTTGTAATATATGTAATCAAAATATTCTTTCAGGGAACTTGCAACCAACTTAATATCCCTAATGCCCTCTTTAACCCCTCTTTCGACTTCTGCAATGGTAATTTCCTTTGTATCCATATGCTCGTAGTGTTCCTTAAATGAATAAAAAAGTAGGTTAGAATAGTTTTCTCGCGATAGCTGAAACTCTTCAAATTCTTCGTCACTTAACAAAAGTGAATTTTTTTCATAAACATATAGTACTTGGTTTGCCTTGAACCTGAGTTCATGTCCCTTTTTATAGTTTCGATCAATTACGAAGTGAAGGTAATCCATCGTAAATGCTTCCTGAAACTCATGCCAGGAAAATAATGCAACGTTGGCATCTTTTGCAGCTTCATAAGCTCCTTTCTGAAAACCAGCCTTGGATATTATAATTCCCTGGCTTGCACCGCTATCTTCAACAACAGTTCGAAAAGCATGTATAATTGTTTGAGGCACCGAAGACTTCCAATGTTTGCATTCGCATAGTATTTTAGTTTTATAAGCTCCTTTCTTTTCGGCATAGACATCCACTTCTACGGTTCCCCGGACAGTAGTGACGATTTTTTCGGTCGTTGCATCAAAACCGCAATCATTAAGAAAAACTGAGGTATACTTTTGTAATTCTTTCCAGTCCAGAGGATCTTTCGCAACGATCTGATAGTTTGCCATTATTGAGATTTTAACTGATCAATATACTTATTCAAGTCAATTGGCCTTACTGTCCCTAGCCTTTGCAATTCCGCAACCAACTTCAAAAAGAAATAGATTAAAGTTTCTTCTTCAACACTGAAGCAAACATTTACCTTAGGATTAAGTTTATCGCTGAAATCAATTTCTGTTTTAAAGGATTTATCATTCAATACACATCCCAGATCGATAAAATGATCTTCATCTGATTTGGTAACTTGGTTTTTAAAGTGTTTACTTGCACTTATACTTCCCTTCCAACAATTATCCAAGCATAAGAATCCACCTATTATTCTGAAGAGATCAGCTGCGGGCTTTTGTATACCACGGTCGATAAATGTCGTTTTTGTGCGATGCAGAGTTCTTACACTCGCAATTTTTTTCCCCGCATACTCAAGTCTATCTTTATTGACATCCTGTTTGGCTTCAAAAACGGCATACACACTTTCTGCAGGAATATATTTTATGCCACTTTTGTTAAGTACAAATGGTGTATACTGCGCATCATAAATCACCACATCTATTGCATCACTCGTTGAACCCTGATGGTCAACCACCTTAGCCTTTGCCACAGAATATCGCCTTGGCAAATAATCTCTAAGAAATTCAATCCAGATACTTTCAGATCCTTCTCCTTTTGTTGGTTCATGATCAATATTCTCACGTATTGTCCTTAGGTCCAGGATCATAGTCTTTTGCATGCCCAGGAATAAATCACGCATATTTATCTTATTGCTCTGCTTTTTAATCATATTGAAGTAAGCTATTATTGTGTAATAGATATATGTTTACCGCATAGCTATGTTTGAAAATTTCCAAAATCATAAGGAGCGGGTTTTTAATTAAAACATTGTTGTCATTAGCAAGTTCTTTCATCGATTTTAAGTCCAGTGAGCTAGGCTTGGCTGTACCATCTGGATGAGTATGCCACTCGCCAACATATATTAAACTTGGCAAGGAATTGTAATGCAATTCTAGCGACTCCCTTAACCCTTCCGATCCGCGTTCAAAGAAATACCGCGATGACTTATATTTCTTAGGCAACAGGGTGTTTTCTACTACTACCGTTTTATGATGATTAATGTATCTTCCCAACAATAATCCACCGAACTCCTTAGGATATTTGCTGGCTCCGTAGTTGGCAATTCTCTGAATGAGGTCGTCATCAATAATTAATTCTAAAGTTGTTTCTTGATTTATAAATTTCAAAATTGGGTCAGTTTAATATCAAATTTATTTTCTTCGGTACCTGACAAATAAAAGTGTCTGATCGGCACTGATTTTTTATAACAACAATTTATGTGACGGAGGGCAAACTGCAACAATACGGCAATATCATTATACGAGGCCTTGAAAGTCGGACTCCAACAGCCGGCGGAGGTATATAAATCCTCTGTTTCGCGTTCAAACTGATGAAAAATTTGACGGAGCCACTCATAGAGATTTTGTTTCGTACCACATATAAGCTCTTTTGCATGATTGGTAATTGATAGGGAAAATATGTCGGCTCTCAAATCAAGGTCTCCTAAAAGAAATGCGATGTCATTATCAGTAGAGCAATCGAAAATGACGTCAAACTCATCAAGATGTTTCTTTATAGCATCCCGCCACCGGGTATCGTCTCCGTTTATTGCCAGTTTGAAAAGGTCTGTTAGCCCTTCACTGCTTTTAACCTCAACAAAAGGAGAAATAGCAGTCAATCTATTGGAAAGCTCCGTTGCCTTTGCAGTCAAGCCGTGTATAAATCCATACTCTGACCGGCAAATATTTTCAGGCTCTTTTATGTCATGGTCTACCACTAAAACATCCTTAGCACCTCCTCTTACAATTGTGGTAGCAACCATGCTACCAATAGCTCCGATTCCTATAATAAGAATTTTTGCATCCGTGATTTTGGGATGAAAAGCCCCTCTTCCAAAGAAATAGGAATAGGATGAATTACGCGTTTGCGCCCAAAGAATAGGCTGTTCTTTCAACCTTCCTACCCAAGTATTGGTACCGGTTAATTTTTCTCCATAGTTGGGGAATTCATTTATTGGAATCAAAATGGCTTGCCAGTGGATCTCCGAATCGCTAATTAGATAACCGATTAGTAAAGGGATATGCTCAATATACTTCTTGCTTCTAACTTGTTTTCCAATTGAATCCAGCATGCGTAGAAATTCCTGGGAAAAATAGCCTTCTAACTGATGGAAGCTTTTAACAGTAAATCTTTTATTTTCAACAGGTGGGTTATCATTGAAATAGAAAATGCCTTCACTTACTTCCATCTGTTGGTAAAGACTGCTCCATTTGCAAGCTGCCTGATCTCCGTTTATTTTAAATTTCTGAACAAGTAATGTAGCATACGTTTCTTTTTTCCAGCCACCCTCTCTTAATAAGGAATAGGTAAACCGTCCATGCATTCCCATTTTAAATTTGTAGTCAACATTGGTAAAAAGAAAAACACTATTTTGACCGTTAACTGCCTTATGATTTACGACAATATGCTCATAGTTTATATCGACTTCGCAGTTAATGTAGTATTTTTTTATCCAATGCCTTAATCCATTCAAGTCCAGTATGAGTTTTTCAGACAACTCTGGGTGATGTAAAGTATGAACGCAGACCGAGCCATCATCGTTTATGTGGTCATAGATAATCAGTTCTTTGTTAATAAACCGAATACTTTCGGAATCATGAAACTGAAATGGGTAAGAAGGATAAATTTCTACATCAAATGGCAGTGTTACTGCTTGTTCAGCCATTGAAATACTTCCATAAATTACTTCTCCTCTTTGATCAAAAGGCGAAATAATGCTGACCCCTGCAAATCCCGTGATGGCGGTTTCAATCTTTGTTATTCTGTTGCTCATCTTAACCAAATCGTTTTGGTGGAGGTATGGATAAGCCAGCAGCTTTTTCGCCATACCTATTATCGGATGACTTTTCTTCTTCACATGGGAACTCACTGTTTACAGGAAAGTATAATTTAATATTATCATCATTTGCTTCAATATTTTCAATCATATATTTCATATCATCACTTAATGCGCTTTTATCGAAGTCGGCCAGGGAATCAGCTACGTCGTTATTGCTATTGCCAGGATCGGGCAAAGACACTTCTTTTACATTGTCTCTAATATATTCCAGAACAGCTTTTAACCTTGGCCACAAGTCACCAGTAATATCTTTTTTATCAAACGCTTTAATAGTAATCAGTTCAATAAAAAAAGATTTGTATGGCTTGCCTAAATGTATTTTCCAAACCTTAATCAGCCGGATAATTTCCCGGAGCGATGTTTTATCAGCATGGGCTTTGATATTTTGTATCTGTGCCTTTACATTGCTTCTCAATCTGTCGCTTCCCGCAGCAATCTTACCAAACTGGCTGTACACATACAGATTCAGTTTATTATCGTCTTTATATTGGTCCCGGTTTAATTCCCTTCCAGGTACAACATCTATTTTTATGACATCGCCATCACTATCTGCGAAGAATTCAATACCGATGGAAACCTTCTGCTTTCGAACGGTTGCCACATCTTTATATTTTTCATAAAGAAAATTGAATACAGCCGTATACATCTTTTCCAGCGTATCAAAAGCGTCTCTTTTAAAAGGAGCGATCAGATCAAAATCAAATTTTTTGTTTACCGCAGTATTTTTTGCGTAAGAGCCGGAATTAAAAGGATCATATAGATCGCTTTCATATTTTTCCTTAAGATCGCTGACAATTTCATCGCGCTTTTCGACATACTTATCCAGAAGATTTTGTTTCTTTCTGATTTTGTGTGATGCTAACACACAGTCTAAATGTTTGTTTTTATCCGTTGCCATAGTTAAAAATTTACAAATGATTGCCTAACAGTATCTACTTAGTACTGTATTGTATGGCCCGAAAAAAATGGAAGGAAGTATGAGGCGGATATGTTACTTTTGGATTGCATTGAAAGTATTGTTCCATTCCTGCTAACATTCAGTCATCTGCCGAACCTGATTTATTTCTATTTTTTATGTGCGCTTATGAGGAACTCATGGTATTTAGCATCTTTTATTTTTTGCTTATAGAATTCAGTAATTGAAATTGTAGTAACACCAAAGTAGGCAGCAACATCTAAGATCATTTGCTCATCCTCTTCAATCACCAAAGTACAGTTGCTGCATTTACATAAATGCATCAGCAACAATACTCCTTCACCGGCGTAGGAAAACGGTTCGGAAAATTCTTCAATAAAAAAAGTAAAGTCGTCCGGCTGATCCACCAATTGTACTAGCCCCAGCTCTATCATATTCCGAACTTGGTGTTGCTTAGGGCCTGAATAATAGGAAAGTCTATATTCCGATGTAATAATTTTATAACCATCATCAAGTAAGGTCTGGAGCAGCTTTAGCTGACCTAGCATAATAAGATGTTGTATGTTATAGAAAATATACACTATTGAATTTCCAGTATTTTATTATTGTAAATTTCATCCAGCTGATCAAGCGGAATACCTGTCAACTCTACAGCTTTCTCTCTGGATATACGCTTTTCGGCTATTGCTTTTGATATAAGGCCTTCAAATCTTCTCGGCTTTTCTTCGCTTTTTTCATAAGCGCCAAAGTCTTTTTTACTGTCATACCAGGAATTATATATATCAAGCCATTTCCACTTGGTAGCCTCGGTAATTAGCCCGACATTCTTCGCACGATAAATAATGGCTTGTATGGAAATGCCATAAGTTTCTTTCAAATAAATAAGCTCTTTTAATGAAAGAGAAGTCCTGTCTTTGCCGATGTAAGAGATTAATGCATCTTCTACCAACAGCATTGCGGAAGCAAAATAGTTGCACATTTGTTCACGAAGCTCCTTACCCAATTCCTCATGAAATATTAAAACAAAATGTCCCAGTTCATGAATGATTGTAAATCTTTTCCTGGTGACTTCTTTATCCTGAAAGGTGTTCACTATGATAACCGGAATATTCCCTCCCTCATCTTCAATATAGCCACATACACCCTGAGAATTCGTCGGGCGTTCAAGTGTAATAATAATAAATCCCTTAGATTCCAAAAGACTTGTTACATCATCAATTGGAGAATCACCTATCCTCCATTTTTTACGAAGTTTCTTTGCCGCCTTTTCTACATCGGAGAAATTTCTGATTTGAATATCTTCTATCGGGTTTTCGAAAGACACTTTTTCATTCATTATAGTAATCAATTCTATGTATTTCTGAGCATAATTTTTCACTTCATCCAAAATGATATTCTTTTCAACTTCCTCATTTAGAAGCGTATATCCATCCCTAAAATCGATCAGACTTAATTTTTTTTGCTTACCTGAAAAAAAGTGCCATACGCCTACACCAAACACCTCTGAAATTTTCTTTAGAACCTTGTTACTGGGATTTATTGTATCGTCCTCATATTGCTGTATAGCAGGTTTTGAGACACCCACCAGATCAGCAAGGGCTTGAATGGAGAAGCCTTTTTTTAGCCTTAACTCTTTTATTTTTTTTCCAAATTGCATAATGGCCATGTTTCGTATAGTCAAAATTAAAAAACAAAAAATTACTATACAAATTAATTTTGTAATTTCTTAATATGTAATGTTGTTGGGCCTTGCGTGCCGTCGTTTTAACAAATTATGTTACTTAATAGCATGGTTATTGAAACAACCGTGCAACAATTTTCTTTTTAGCTAAACCTGGGGAGCATGATTAGAGCAGAGTTGAAAGATAAAAATCTTATTGCAGATATACTTACCAAATCGTTCAAGGATAACAAAAGCGTCAATTATATTGTAAAGCAAGACGACAAAAGAGAGCAGCGATTGAGAAGTCTTATGGAATATTCTTTTGATATCTGCTATCATTTTGGTGATATTTTTCTTACGGATGATAAAAAAGGTTGTGCGCTTGTGGTTTTGCCAGACGAGAAAAAAACAACTGTGAAATCTGTTTTGCTGGACCTTAAATTAATTTTTTCCTGCATTGGCTTATCGAATATTGGCAAAGCGATGAGCAGAGAAGGAAAAATTAAAAAACTGCAACCTAAAGAGTTACTTTATTATTTATGGTTTATAGGTGTTGATCCTGGTGAACAACATAAAGGAATTGGGAGCTCACTGCTTACAGAAGTAATAAATGAAGCAAAGTCCAAACAAAGAACGATTTGTTTGGAAACTTCAACGTTGACAAATATTCCATGGTACGAAAAATTCGGATTCAAGATTTACAACGAACTTGATTTCGGATATAAATTATTTTTCTTGAAGAAAGAGTAGAGGAGAGAGTTTTACATGCTATTGCCAGGAACCCAAATGCATATTGTTACATTTATTTTTGTATGCATAGAAATAGTGATATTTTTCTATTTGCTTATTTATAAATTAGCAAGGCCGGACGATAAAACGACACCGCTAAATATCATTTTAATTTCACTATTGATTATTTACAATGTTACAGGCGGCTTATTGCCAGACCCAAATATGTCCGGTTCATATTTTATTCAGGAATCAATTGCTTATGGAACCGGCTTTATTGTGCCATGCTATTTTCCGTTTTATGTATATAAGGCATTTGGTTTAGAGAAAATGAAATTTCAAGCTTATAAGGGTGTTTTCTTATGCCTTGTGCTTCCTTATATAGTTTTTGTAATTGTATTTGCGGCAACCGGCAGTTTAGATGATGCAAAGAATTTACTTGTTATACCGGTTTTGTATGCGCTTTGGGTTATTTACTCTCTGTTTAAAGCCATTCATTTCAAATACGGAAACAATCTTGACAGCAAAGAAGCCAAAGAAGAAATAACCGTTCTTTTTTTAAGTCTAACTCCGTGGATTGGATTGCCGATAATTGCCTACTTTAATTTGAGTCAGGCTATTGAAGCTTTGGTAACAAACACGGGCTTTTTATTGTTGCTTGGTTTACAGTTGAAGAATCATGTAAAGCAAATGAGAGTAGAACATGATAAATTAATACTTTCAGAAAAAAGGTTAGTTAACTGGAATGAAAATTTGCAGAGAGAAGTTGAGCGCAGAACTAAAGAACTTGAAAAAGCTAATGAGCAAAAAACAAACACGTTTGTAAATCTTGCACATGAAACAAAGACACCGCTCACTTTAATCAATAACTATCTTGACGAGTATATTAGTAAAAAAGGCGGCTCAGAAGAATTGAATGTTGTAAAGAAAAATATCGACAAGCTTTCAAATGATATTGTAAACTTCTTTGATCTTGAAAGATTCAATAAAGGTTTTGCAATTTATAATCACAATCAGGTTTGCAATTTCAGCGAAATTCTATCAGATAATCTTGTGCTATTTAAAAGGTATGCCAAGAATCGAAATATCGTTTTGCGCGAAAACATTCAACCAAATCTTTTTGTAAAAGCTGATCCGGTGGCCATTAACCGGATTATTATTAATCTTGTCGAGAACGCTATTAAATTTTCCGACGATGATTGTGAAATTGATATTTCATTGCAAGATCATCACGGCAAAATACTTTTCTATGTAAAAGATTGCGGTGTCGGTATTCCGCCTGAAATGCACACAAAAGTTTTTGAACCTTATTATCAAATCACGAATCAAAAGAAAAGTAGTCAGGGTATGGGTTTAGGACTACCCATTGTAAAGAAAGTAGTACAGGATTTAAATGGAGAAATAAGAATTGAAAGCAATCCTAAGAAAGAACCGGGGACTAACGTAATCGTTACTCTAACCAAATACATACTGTCAGAAAATGACGTTGTTATGAATGATTATAGCTCCCGCTCGATTGCAATTGATTTTGAAAATGCAAATCTTGAAGCGCAATTATTTGATGAAAACAAACCAACAATTTTGATAGTTGAGGATAACATATCAATGGTTAATTACCTTGCAAAGAAGTTGCAGGATACATACAACGTTTACATCGCATTTAACGGTAATGAAGCATTAAAAAAATTAAAAGCCATTAAAACAGTTCCTGATCTTATTATTTCAGATGTTATGATGGATAAAGTAGATGGTTATGCGTTTGCAAAAATTATTTCAAATAACCCCAATTATGAGCATATCCCTTTTATGTTCTTATCAGCTAAGGCTGCAAAGAGTGATAAACTTCAGGGCTTAAAATTGGGAGCAATTGATTTTATTCAAAAACCGTTTTCGATAAATGTCCTCAAACAAAAAATAGAATCCATATTAGCAAATACAAAAAAGCAGCGTATGGCTGTTGTCAGCAGCGCCTTCAGACAGATTAGCAAATCAGACGCTTTACCGGTTGTTCAAAATCAAGGAGCTTTTGAACGCAATGGAAAATTGTACAATCTGAGCTCAAGAGAAATGGAAATTGCAAAGCTTGTATGCGAAGGGTTGAAGTATAAGGAAATCGCTGATAAACTGTTTATTGCTGAAAGAACCGTTACTAAACATGTTCAGAATATTTTTGAAAAGGTTGCAGTGACGAATAAGATTGAATTGATTAATAAGCTGGAGAATTAAAAGGGAAAAGTATTTTGGGACTTGCCAGGTGTTACCCACTTCCATACTCCCTTCATGAAAGTCTGATTAATCATTTATCGAATGCAGGCGGATTTTTAATTTTGCATGTTTCAGCATTAAAACGAAATCCGGTTTCAAATGGCAAATATTGCAAGGAATGCGCCCTGCCCTTGTGGCAGTGGAAAGAAATATAAAAGATGTCACGGGATGGAAGACCGGCCAACGAAAGCTTCAAAAGCCTCTTTCAAAGAGCCACCAACTTTTACCAGTCTTATTGCTAATTATAGTTCGGAGCCTATATTAAAACTTTTAGGTGTTCTTCAACTTTTATCCTCTAACCATGGCCATGAAGGTCAGTTCGAGGAAATGGCTCGATTGGCGTTATTGCAAAGAAAAACGCCGGACGATAGGCCATTCGCCTCTTGGCAACGGCTTAATGCTACAATAGCTCCTATGGGTTATCCTGTCGATCCACCAACTAATGCTTTCACTGAAAATGCTATTTTTCGGGAAGGCAATTACGTTGTCTATCCAGGCATTTACCTCGGTGTGACCGAAATACTAAACCAATTACTTGAGTGCATATTTCTTGAAGAAAATGATCTTCCAAAGGAATTTAAAAAAGATGTGAATGACGGTGTCGGCTTAATACTTTTTATGAGCAATAATATTGCTCAGGCAAAAGGTCATTCCCGATATATATATGGGCAACCAAACTATGAGAAAATTGCTTTTCCTGATTACGACACACTTATTAAGGACATAGAAATATTATCGTTTGACAAGAACTATCTCAAAGAAATATCTAAAGTTATAGGCAGTACTTACGAAAGTATTAATGAATTTATCATTCAGCTCAACATGCCTGAGTTAGTAAATGATGATCCCGATTATAATCCTGTAAATCTTTATCCCTTGATTGAAAATGATGGAGAAGTTATTGTTTACGTGCCCACAACAATACCAAATGCATTAATGGATTTTGTTTTTAGAAAGGCAAAACAATATGGTTGTTATAAGGAGATCGCTATGGTTTTACAGGAAAAGCAATTTGACAATTCATGCAGTGCTTTGATTAACATGGGATGGTCGGCAACCGATATTAAATTGCCAGAAGATACCTTGAATTTACCGATTCGGGAAATGATCTTTCAATTTGACAATCAAAAATTCGGATACTTATGCTTTGTAGACACCATGAAGGAGCCTGCAAAAAGTTCCAATGAAAATGCGTTAGAACAAAGAAATAAAACTGTGGCGGAATACCTCAGCAGATTGAATTCAAAACAGAATTTTCAAATACTAACCTTATTCATCATTGCAGAAACCGGGATAGATGGTTTTTTTAGCTGGAACATCCCTTCGATCGGAAATCAAACGACGATGTTTAGATATGGTGAACTTATGACTATAGCCTTTGCTGAAGATTCAAATCATTTATCGCTATGGAAATTTGCAAAAACATACACCAGAACTTCTGAAAAAATGCGAATCATGTCTATGGGCGGGACTTTGGATGCATACGCGATTTACAACGATAATAACGGCAGCCTCGTTCATTCAGATGAAGCTAACCCGTTCGGTGGAACAATGATGATAGCAAATGGAAGTTCAAATGAGTTTTATAGAAGCGTTCAAAAGAACCGGGATGAACATGCAGTTCTTGCTTTTGATGGAAAGGTTGTTGGCTATACTAAAGTAATAAGACCAAAGCGATATGCGGCGGTTTTTAAAGACAAGTTCACTTGGCAGCATAGAATTGTCATCGAAGACTATAAAATGCCAATTTGGGTTACGAATTATCAAAAAGAAAAAGGTAAGGATACATCATTTGCAAAAATAATTTGTGAAGCCATTGCTTATTGGATGAAAAGAATGGAGCCGTTACTTAAACCAATATTGGAACCTCTTAAGTTCATTCAATTAGAATTGGAAGTTGTTGTCAATGAAAAATTGCTAAACGACACAGAATTTGAAATAAAGGAGGTTGATTTTAAAAGCATCTTTATCACAAGTGAAATATCCGCTCCAAGAATTAGAATGCATATACCATATGAATTTTTATACCTTGTTCGTAATCCTAATAATGAAGCTGACAAATTTTTAGTACGAGGGGCACTTCAAGGTGTCGTTGCTTATAGTACTGAAGCAAAAAAAACAATTGAATTATCAGAAGAAAGAATTTCTGAAATCATAGAATTAACACTGCAGCCAAGCCAAGCGAAAATGATTCTTTTCGGTGATCCAACTCGCAATGTGCGATTAGATACCAGAAATTTGCCCCCAATGCGTTATTTGTCCGAAGCTGATGTATCATTTATACTTGATAACATTGTAAGCTATCTGCCAAAGGGCTATAAAATTCCAAAAAAAATTGCCTCTAAAGATGATAAAATAAAAGTGTGCGATGATGTCGTTTTAGCTTTAATAAATATCATAGAAGAAAAAATCGCAAAGTTTAATGGCGAACAGTTATTGCAATGGTTAATAAGGTCCCACGAAAAATGTGTTCAAATTCGTGAGTTTAGAGAAATTCTTATTCCCGCAAGGATCGCATGCTATAGCACAGTCGATGCTGAGGTAAAGGAGCTAACCAATAAGGAAGAAAATTTAGTTTCTACTTCTCATTCATTGCGTACCCTGATTGAATTTGTCGCTTGTAAAGTGCCATCCGGGGATAAGTGGCCAAATTTTGACGATATTGATGAATTACTTGCTTTAACAAGTCAAATATCAAATTGGGGCTCTGCGAGTGAAGCGATGCGGTTTGATTTATCTGACCCTGAAATGGGTTTGCTGCCTTCAGGTAGAATAGGAATGGAAAAATCCTTAGAAAAAGATACCCTCGAACCTTATCAAAACGCAAAGATGCATAGTGAGGTTTTTCAAAATATTGAACAATTTGAAAAAAACTATTTGCCGAAAGACGCGCATGACAATTCTGAAGAGACGGATGATACAAAGGAACTTAATAAAGCTTTTGAGGATGAGTTCGGCATTACGCTTACAAAATTATCTTGGATTATAGGAGTATTAATCAACGAAGGATTTCGCGATGGTAAACCTTGGGTCGAGATAGAGGAACAAGAACTGCAAAAGCTTCTGTTGACTAAAATTGAAAATCTTTCTGAGAGCGAAATACAAAACGCCATCCAGCTTCTAACTCTTATTGAGAGAGATAAAATAATAAAGCCTCCGCTTGGCTTTAAACTTCCAGACATATTTCCTTGGCATTATACAAGACCGTTATCTTACCTAAGAAAACCATTGATAGCTGTTATGGATGAGGAAGGGACTAAAAGTTATTATTACGGGTTTCGTCACTTGATGATGTATCTCGATAATTTAATCTTTCTATTATACACTGGAAAGCTACCAGAACGATCTACAGTTATGATGAATAGTTGGATCGGCGGAATATTAGAAAAGAAGGGAAAACCTTATAGAGATAGTGTCAGAGATTGGTTCAAGACTGAAACAAAGTTCGAAGTAATAGACTACGAAGTTACTATGAAGCCTGGTGGTCACTTTGAAGTTAAAGAAGATATTGGGGATATTGATGTGCTGGTTCTCGATCATGAAAAGAAAATTATCTATCCTGTTGAATGTAAAAATAGTATTGGCGCCAGAAACATTCACGAAATGAAGAATGAAATGGATATGTATTTAGGTCGCGAAGGTCAAGAGAAAAAGTCTAAGATCAACAAACACGTTGAGCGAGATAAATGGCTTCATGCAAACAAACAAGCTTTTACTAAATTCGGAATTCAAAACCCTAATGACTATCAAATTAAATCATTTATTTTAACTGCAGACGAAATTCCGTTGACCTATCTTAAAAAAGAAATTTTACCCTTGCCGATACGTTCTTTTATTTTCTTGCGTAAAGATGGAGTTTCTATTCTAGACGATCTTTAAACAAATATTTATTTAATCCCTCATATTTTTTGCAGTCCCTAAAAAGCTTCCTTTAAAGTTGCAAAATCTTAGGTTAATGGACTTCTCCTCACGCTAATGTATTACATGGAAAGAACGCAGTAATGCCAAAGGTGCTACCAACTGCCTGTAACGGCTGCCGTTAAAAGCTTAAAACCTGTAAGGTATCAGTGAGCCTCTGCCTGAGTATGCGATGCAAGCAGAATTATTTTATAAAATTCATGGAAAGAATTCTGAAATTCAAAACGAGACAAATTAAATGAAATACTCATTTTTACGTACCAAAATACTACTTTTTACTTATATAAATCAAGCATTTATGGTTGCAATTTTGCGGAGTAGTAACTGATTAGCCATGCTCAAATAGCTCCGGATATTAAATCCATGTTCCAATTTTAGAACCAGTGAAGTGAGGCAGTGCGGAGTTTCTCAATAATAAAATCAAAGGATTTTGCTTCATTCCTGTAACTGGTTTGTCACCAGCAAACACGTTAACCAGGCCTATGGCACTAGTATTAACCAAATGGGAAAACCTGATTTATAGTAAAATAAATCCATTTCAGGTAAACGTAAACTCGCTTTCGGATGAATGCATTCAATTACTAATTGAACAATCCGACAAAGAGCAGGAAGAGGTTCGAAATGCCATGGTTGAATGGCTGGTTGATAAACCGAAAATCAGAGATAAACAGCAGTTCGTTCAGTTAAACCAGGCTTTACTTATCCGCTTACTTGATAAATTATATTCATATAAGCAGGAAAAAGCCAACGAACACATTACAAATCTGTATGAGGCAATAAGCAAGCACTTGGAAAACACATTAAATTTTATTGAAGACTTTTTCGGAAACTACTTTGACAGAAGTGAAAGAGTGCCGGCAGGATATTTGAAATTTTCGCTTGAAGAGCTTTGTGAGAAGCTGGAGCAATTAAGCGCAATCCTAAGCGAAGATGGTTCTGTCGATCAAAATTTAAGCAAACTCCTCACAAATAATTTTAATAAGTTTTGTTATCAGCATTCGCAAAACGTTACCTACAACGACCTCATTTACCAAAAAGACCTGATGGATGAATTACTTACGGATGAAACACTAAAATCTGAGCAATCAATAAAAGAAGTTTTGTTTTATTTCAATTTTAATGATGCTGATTATATTTCTTATTTGTATAAAAATTTGTCATGGTTAACAGAATCGCTTGACACAAAGCAGGAGAAAATTTCAGTATTGCGCTTTGAACAAAAAACGATTAATCAATTAACTACAAAGCTAAATGTTCAACTGTCTGCATATATGCCTTCACTAAAACAACAGTTAAGCCAATGGATAGAAGAGGAAATAAAGTTTTTGGAAAGAGGACCACAGGAAATTATTCTATCAAAACAAGAATCCGAACAAGATGAAAAACTTCATCTTTCTCTATCGGTGGCCAAAATCGCTTTGCTATTGCGGTTGATGATTATTGATAAAGTTATAACTAACAGAATCGTAGCTCAGGTGCTGCGCATAATGGTTAAGACCGTTACAACATTGCATAAAGAAAACATTTCATTTGGCAGCCTGGAAACAAAATATCATAATCCGGACAGGGGAACAATAAGCGCCGTAAAAGACATGCTGTTTAGGTGGATTAATATCTTAGGAAAACTATGAGGGTTCGGTTTTTAATAAATGAATGAAATTATGTTGGGTTAGTATTTTTCGTAACTCCTCGTAATGATGATAAGTGAACCCTTCGTGCATTAACAGTACGCCAACAGGTACATGAAGAATATCGTTTACTGTTTTAAAATTATTATTAAAGGCCATTTCTTTAAAACTCTCAGTTAAATCAAGCTGGTGCAGAGGTTGTTCAAGTATTGACTCACTCATAAAAGGCTTTCTTGCAAGGTAAAGATTAAATTATCAACTGCGGTCTTTTTAGGCCGCAGTTTTATTACTGCTTTATTTCAATTTACGCCCCTTATCTAATTAAAGATTGATCAGGGAAAGCGATAAAAAAAATTTAAAGTTATTAGGAGCGAATATCAGAAGATTACGCGAAGCAAAGAAATTAAGCTTACGCGAAATGTCGTATGCCTGCAACATTGATAATAGCAAAATATCGAAAATCGAAAATGGCCAGATTAATATCACTTTCACCACAATACTGCAAATCGCTTCGGCCCTTGAAATTCACCCTTCTGAAATACTGAATACAAAATTCAATTAATTTTTAAAAATTTATCTCTCTCATTTTCAACGCTGTTAGTGCGGTTGTCCTACCGCGTTTACTGTTTTTGAGGTATTCGTCAATAGCATATTTGCATCTGTTAATTCATTACATAAAAACAGACAGTATGCTAAAAAATATCAGTTGGGCAAATTATTGGATTTTCATTCTGGTTACGCTGGCCGCTTATTATATTACGATTGGTTGTCTTTATTATTTGGCAGAAATCAAACAGCTGCTCCAGGGTAAATCGAATTTATTTGTAAAACTAAATACTTCAAAAAACGCTGGTATTGCCAGGAACCCTTCCATTACACCACTGTCGGAAGACAATCTTCAACAAATAGTATCAGAATATATAAACGAGATAACAGTCGCTTTAAAGGAGGCTGCTGAAAATAGCCTTATTAAACAGGAAATAATTTATTCTTTACAACAAATAGCAAATAAATATTCTGTAGTAAAGAACAGCCCTTTCAAATCTTTTATAACCGACTACATTCTTATTGAATGCAATAATTATTGCTCCATTCATCTTGACGATGAAGAAGTGAAGAGAATCTGGATATAGGTGAGTGGAGCTTTTTTGTAAAAATTTTTCTGTCAAATAAAACCGTGAGTATGAAATGTGTTAGAAGGCTCTTTAATAGAGAGACAAAAAGAAAGTTGTTATCGCCAGCATTAACTGCACTTTCTGCAATGTTAATCAATACGGCAAATGCGCAGAATGGCAACGAAGGTATAGACCAGGCAACCGACATGGTGAAAAGCTACTTTGATTCGGGTGCAAACCTTATGTATGCAATAGGCGCACTGCTTGGATTAATAGGCGGCGTAAAAGTTTATCAAAAATGGAATCATGGAGATCACGATACCGGTAAAGTTGCCGCCGCATGGTTTGGCAGTTGCATATTTCTTGTTGTAGTGGCTACAGTTATTAAATCGTTCTTCGGATTATAATATTTCTTATGCAGGAATTTCTTATTAATAAGCTTCATCAATACATCAGTGAAAATAATCCTGACCTGTTAATAATGCTCGAGGAAAAAAATGAAACAACATCTTACCTCAACAACAAAATAAAAAGTATTGACAACCTAATTGCAGAATTAACACAGGGCAATAAGCCTGAATATATTATTGAAGAAGCCTGCATGGATGTATTAACGAAGGAGCTACGGCCAGGGAAATACAATTACATAAAAAATATTATTGAAGAAGAATTTGAATATGCTTTTTACAATTTTCAAAAAACAGGCGTACTTCTTTACGAGATCATAAACATAATAAGCTATTCAAGAGATGTATTTGCAGCTTTTGATTTTACCGAAGAAAATGAAAACAACAGGCTGTTAAGATATGCTGTTACAGGGTTAATAAATGAGTATCTGAGTAAGTAATCAGTGTCGCGTGAAAATGTGAAGTATGGGATACAACACTCATCAAAAATTAATTGATAATATCAATGCGATCCGTATTGCGTTGGAATGGAAAGAAGGAAAAACTCTTTCTGCCAACCATGTAGTTGCGCTAAAAAAATATGCGGGCTTTGGCGGCATCAAAGCCGTGTTGTATCCTAATACAACAAAAGAAGACTGGATAAAAGAAAATGCAACGGAGAGCGATTTAAAACTTTTCGAAAGCATCAGGGAATTGCATAAGCTATTACAACAATACTTTAATGAAAGCGAATACAAACAGGTTGTTGATTCAATTAAGAATAGTGTGCTTACCGCCTTTTACACACCTGAAACAGTTCCTCAAACTTTGTATAGTGTTTTAAAAGACAAGGGACTTCATCCGGAAAGTATTTACGAACCAAGTGCAGGTGCGGGAATATTTATCACTGAAGCCGCAAAAGCTTTTCATCATGTAGGAAATGTCACTGCGGTTGAAAAAGATATTTTATCGGGACGGGTATTGACTGCTCTTTGTAGTTCAATACCAGTTCCTGCTTCTGTGCAGATAAAAGGGTTCGAGCAAACAGATAATAATGAGAATAATAAATTCGATTTAATCACAAGCAATATACCTTTTGGCAATTTCAGGATTTATGATAAGTCATTTAATGATTCGGCACTTACAGGCAAAATTCATAACTACTTTTTTGCCAAAGGTCTTGATAAAATAAAAGAGGGCGGCATTTTAGCCTATGTTACAACCGACGCATTTCTTAATACGGCATCAAATCAACCTGCAAGGGAATATCTTTTTAATAATGCTGATTTTATAAGCCTGGCCATAATGCCTGACAATCTCATGAAAGATACAGGCAACACGGAAGCGCCAAGCCATTTGCTTATTGTTCAAAAGAATACGAATAAAGAAAGCCTATCTGAAGAAGAAAGACAGCTAATTAATGCTGTTGAAAAAGAAAACGAGTTTGGAAAATACAGCATCAATCAATATGCATTTAATCATCCTGAAGTTATAGTTGGTGACGAAATTAAACCTGGTAAAGACCAACATGGAAAGGCTCATCAAACTGTATGGCAACATGAAGATATTAATGCTATCGCTAAAAAGTTGGAACCTATACTTTTCAGGGATTTTGGAGAACGTATAGACAGAAATGCATTCGCCTTAACGGCAACAAATAAACAATCTGAAGCGCAGACAAAACTCACGTTTATTCCTGCGCCGGAAAATAAACCTCAAAATATATCTGTTCAGTTGGGTTTGTTTGATGTGGCCCCGGCAGAAAACATTAACCGTGCAATAGCATATATCAATCCATTAGATGAAACAGTTGTTCAAAAGCAAACTGCAAGGTTGATTCACAAGATAAAAGTTGCTGACAAACCGGAACAGGACGCGTTTGTTTTGTTAACAGCTAAATCAAAACAGTTTGGGCAATATGTTTATAAGCTTTATTCTAATGCAAATGAAATAGCGTTTCCATCAAACTGGTTAAACGCTGCTGCTGTAAGCAATGAACTGAATAGTTTGTCACTTAAGCTTCGTGATTTTAATCATGATTTTTTTGTTGAAGGAGAATCAGGTTTTCATTTCAATTTAAGTAATGAGGAGAAGGAGTTAGAAGAACTATCTCCGGCAGACATAAATTTTTATCATAAAGAAGGCACTCTTATCATTCATAATAATCGTATCGGTTTTGTTTCATTTGCTGCATCAAAAACAGAAAAGCCTGTATTTCTTCCAAGTCTGAATGATAAAAAAGATTTATTGTTTTATCAACAATATATTTCGGTACGTGATGCCTATTTTACTTTAACTGAGCTTGAAAATTCTTATAACAGTGAGTATGATCACCACAGAACTTTATTAAACGAAGGATACAACAAGTTAATATCTCAATATGGAATTTTAAACTCGTCTACCAACCGAACCCGCATTTTAAAAGACGAAGCATTCGGCGCTGTTATACTTAGTTCTCTTGAAAGAAAGGAAGGGGAGCAATATATTAAAGCGGATATACTTACACAATCGCTTATTAAGAAAAATGAAGTTTTCACTACGGATAATCCAATCGAAGCGCTTGCAAGAAGTTTAAACGATATAGGTAAAGTTGACATTGAATTTATCGCGGCTGCCACTGGATTAGCAGATAACCAGGTTATACAGGCTTTAGGTAATCATATTTATTTAAATCCTGGCAACAACACATGGCAAACCGCTGACCAGTTTTTGAGCGGCAATGTTGTTGACAAACTCAGTATTGTTCGAAAAAAGGCCGAAGAAAATCCCGGTGATGCCGAAATCAAACGAAGCCTTGAAGCATTAAAAAATGTTCAGCCGGAAATCATCCCTTTTGAGTTGTTGGATTTCAATTTGGGCGAAAGATGGATACCGCTTGACTATTACAATCGCTTTGCTTCACATCTGTTTGAATTGAATACAGAAGTCAACTATTTTTCTTCGGTTGATACATTCAAAGTAAAAGTAAGTGGTACTAATGCAAAGATTAATTCGGAATATGCAGTAACAACCAAGGCTGGCAAAACGAGCTACGGCTATACACTTCTTGAACATGCACTCGAGAATACGTCACCATTTTATACGTATGAAATAAAACAAGGCGATAAAACGTTCCGCGTTCCCGACAATGATGCGATACAACTTGCGCATCAGAAAATAGAAAGCATACGTAATAGTTTTGGTACATGGCTGAATGATTTGCCTGCAGATGATAAGAAGCATATTGAAACGCTGTACAACCGCACATTTAATTGTTACGTGCTCCGCGAATACGATGGCAGCCATCTGAATTTTCCTGAACTAAATAGAAAGAATTTACAGATAGAGGATTTGTACAGTTCACAAAAAAATTCAGCCTGGCGTATTATTCAAAACAGGGGTGCATTGATAGACCATGAAGTTGGTTTAGGCAAAACACTTACAATGATTGTGGCAGCTCATGAAATGAAAAGATTGGGCACGATACATAAACCGATGATACTTGCTTTAAAGGCAAATGTCAACCAGATAAAAGAAACATACCATAAGGCTTATCCAAAAGCAAAGGTGTTAGCGCCAGGCGAAAACGATTTTGCACCATCAAAGAGAATGCGCCTGTTCCATGAAATAAAAAATAATAATTGGGATTGCATTATCCTTACGCATGACCAGTTTGCCAAAATACCGCAGTCACCCGAAGTACAGAAAGAAATATTCCAGACTGAGTTGGATAATATTGAAAAAGATTTACTGACCTTAAAAGGATTAGGTGGCGACATTTCAAAGCGCATGCTGAAAGGTTTGGAGATACGCAAGAACAACCTTGCAACGAAGCTGAACAGCGTTCTTAGTGATATTGAACAAAAGAAAGATGCAGGTATCAACTTTAAAGATTTAGGTATTGACCATTTGTTTGTTGATGAAGCGCATAAATTTAAAAACCTCACATTTACTACAAGGCATGACCGCGTTGCAGGGTTAGGGAATATGGAAGGAAGCCAGAAAGCGCTTAACATGCTTTTTGCAGTAAGAACATTGCAGGAGAAATTTAATAGCGACCTGTGTGTAACATTTTTATCAGGTACACCAATCTCGAACAGTCTTACAGAAATGTATTTATTGTTTAAATATTTGCGGCCAAATGAAATGAAGCGCCAGCATATTGAAAACTTTGATGCATGGGCTGCGGTATTCGCAAGAAAGTCTGTTGATTTTGAATTCTCCGTTACAAATGAAATCATTGCAAAAGAACGTTTCAGGCATTTTATTAAAGTACCTGAACTTGCTTTATTCTATAACGAAATCACCGATTATAAAACAGCAAAGCATATCAGGCTTGATAAACCGGAACTCGATGAACAGCTTGTCAACATTGCGCCAACACCGGACCAGCAGGAATTTATTATGAAGCTGATGGAGTTCGCTAAAACAGGCGATGCAACACTTATTGGAAGATTACCGCTTACAGACGATGAAGACAAAGGGAGAATGCTGATTGCAACCAATTATGCAAAAAAGATGGCGGCTGATATGCGCCTGATTAATCCTTTTAAATATGCGGATCACCCCAATAGTAAAGTGAATGTATGTGCAAGAAAGGTCGCTGAAATATACAACTCAACCAGCGAACACAAAGGCACCCAAATTGTCTTCAGTGACATTGGCACGCCCAAGCCTAATGCTTTTAATATTTATGATGCTTTGAAGAATAAACTGGTAACTGATTTTGATATTCCTGCCGGGCAAATCACTTTCATTCACGACTGGACAAACAAGAACAAGCATGATTTGTTTCACAAAATGAACAATGGCGAGATAAGGATATTGTTAGGCAGCACCGATAAAGCAGGAACCGGGTTAAACGTACAAAAGCGGGTGGTTGCGATGCATCATTTAGATATTCCCTGGAAACCTGCTGAATTGGAACAAAGAGACGGCCGTGGTGCAAGACAGGGAAATGAAATAGCAAAAACATATTACGGTAACAAAGTCCGGAATTTCATTTATGCCGTAGAACAATCCCTCGATAATTACAAGTTCAACCTTTTAAAGAATAAGCAAACATTCATAAGTCAGATGAAGAACTGTGAACTGAATGTAAGAACGATTGATGAAGGTGCAATTGATGAAAAAAGCGGGATGAATTTTTCGGAATATATAGCAATACTTTCAGGCGACACTTCATTACTTGAAAAATCTAAACTGGAGAAGAAGATCGCTGTGTTGGAAAGTTTAAAAGTGGCACATCATAAGGAATTGGTAAGAGCGCAATTTCAGTTAGACATTTATAAGACCGATAAAACCAACGCTGAACAAACACTTGAAAAATTAAGTATTGATGAATTTGCTTACACAGGCAAATTACAATATGAAAATGATGGTACTAAAGCAAATCCTATTCAGATAAATGACTGCAATTCCTCCGATGCAGAAACAGTAGGAAAATATCTCATAAAGCTTAATGCAGATTGGAAACCCAAAGCAGGCGAATCTGAGGCAACGCAAATCGGATCGTTATATGACTTTATCCTTTTCATCAGGCACGAAAAACAGGCTTTTGAAAACAAAGGAATGTTTGAATACCAATATCATAATACATTCTATGCAGAAAGTAAAGAAAGCGGGTTAAAATATTTATGGAATAGCGGCTACATCAATACAAACAATGCAAAGCTGGCAGCAAGATATTTTTTAAATGCAATTGATCGTGTTGAAACATTGAAAGAAAAATATCGAAAAAATGTAAATGAGCTGACACAAAACATTCACATGATGGAGCAAATTGTAAGCAAGCCATTTGAAAAAAGCCAGCAGTTATCACAATTGAAAATGGAGGTCGCAAAACTGGAAAGGGAGATATCCATCAAGATTCAGAAAAACCAAATGAAACAACACGAAGGTGAACATATTACAGCACACAAAAATGATGCAGTGGTCATTGATTTAAACAAGAAAATGAACAACGAGGCAATTGAGAAAGAAGGCAATAAAGCATTAATTAACAAGAACGCACTTGCACCGAAGAAAGTAAAAGGCTTAAGAATATAAAATGAAAATATGAGCAGCGTTTATAAAATAAATAAGGGCATTAACAAGCCTATCGAATTTAAAGGTGCGCCCGTAAAGGTTCTTTGACAAACATACCCATAGCAAGGTATCAGGCAAGTGTTTCAAATGCCTGTCATCAACCGGCTTATCTGTGAGGGAAACCGATATCAGGGAGTAAAGCATGCCGGTAAACTTATAAGTCAGATAGTTACCAAATCTGCGACTGAATAAGGAGATGAAATAATGGATACGAGGATAAAGCCTAAACTGGTTGAACGACAGTCTGAGTGGAAGTTCTCGAATCTATGACGTAAGGTAACTGAAGTCGTCATACTGTAACACTACTTTTTCGGCCTTTGAGGAATTGTAGCAGAAACAAGTTACAACGCAACTATGATAAATAGTAAAAGATGAACGTCGTATCCGACAATCCATTATGCTAACAGTTGTCAATTAACTAAACGGGGATTACCTAAATCGGAATGCCAGGCAATTGGCTATGAAAGTGGAATTCTGAATATCCGACATGGTAACGGAGTTCTCGTAGTAGTCCGAACGAGGGAAAGCCTTGTACATGGCGAAGGGGAACAGCTAATATTATTTAATACAATTAATGGAAAATGTGAGAGACATTATGAGAAATCCAGAAAACGTATTAAACAGTCTATCAGAGCACAGCAAAGATTCAAACTACAAGTTTGAAAGACTCTACAGGGTACTATTCAATGAAGAGATGTTTTATACTGCCTATCAGCGCATTTACGCAAAAGCAGGAAACATGACGGCAGGTTCAGATGGTAATATCATTGATGAAATGAGTCTGCCTCGCATTGAAAAGTTGATTGGTACAATCAGAAATGAAACGTACCAGCCTAACCCGGCAAGGAGGACATATATACCGAAGAAAAACGGAAAAATGCGTCCTCTTGGAATTCTATCGTTTGACGACAAATTAGTGCAGGAGGTAATCCGAATGGTTTTGGAAGCCATATTCGAGAAGCAGTTTGAAAACAGCGCTCACGGCTTCAGACCTCACAGAAGCTGTCATACTGCGCTGATTCAGGTACAAAAGAACTTCACTGCAACGAAGTGGTTCATTGAAGGTGATATTGAAGGGTTTTTTGATAACATCAATCATGATGTATTGATTGAAATCCTAAAAGAACGCATTGAAGATGAGCGATTCCTTCGGTTGATAAGAAAGTTTCTTAATGCCGGTTACGTTGAAGATTGGACATTTCATAAAACGTACAGTGGAACACCGCAAGGTGGAATTGTAAGCCCGATGTTGGCAAACATCTACCTGAATAAACTGGACAAGTATATGAAAGAATATATTTCAAAATTTGACGAAGGAGAACGGAGGAAATACAATCCAGAGTACTTCAAATTAAGTGGGAAGAAAGCTAAGCTGGCTTACAAACTTGAAACGATCAAAGATGAAACTCAAAAAGCAGAACGAATCAGGAAAATCAAGCAGATAGAAGAACAAAGAAACCTCATGCCAAGCGTTGATGAAATGGATAGCGGATTTAAAAGAATTAAGTATGTAAGGTATGCTGATGACTTCTTAATTGGAGTGATTGGAAGTAAAGAAGATAGTTTGAAAATTAAAGAGGATATCAAAAATTACCTCAATGAAAAATTAAAACTCACATTGTCTGACCAAAAAACACTAATCACCCATGCAAACACATCAGCCAATTTTCTTGGATACGAAATCTATGTTCGCAAAACCAATAATCAAACAAAACGAGGCAGTTTGTCGGGAATGTTAAGACGTGTCTATGATAAAAAGGTTGTACTTAAAATGCCAATAGCGGCAATGAGGAAGAAGTTGATGGACTATGAAGTAATGCAAATTTTGCAGCTTAATGGTCATGAAAAATGGAAGCCTCAAAGTCGGATAAAACTGATAAACAATGACGACCTCGAAATTCTGGATACTTATAACACCGAAATAAGAGGGTTTGCTAATTACTATTCTATCGCTAACAATAGTTCTGCGCTTAACTCGGTCAAGTATATTATGGAATACAGTATGTACAAAACTTTTGCAAATAAGTATCGTATGTCAGTCCGCAAGATCATCGAAAAATATCGTGTAGATAAAGATTTTGCAGTATTCTATTGTAACAAGAATGGGGATAGAAAAATGCGAGTATTCTTCAATGGTAGTTTCAGGCGAAAAGTAGAAATCATGGGAACTTTTTTTGACAATGTTCCAAGTACAATCATGGTTACAGCTACAACAAGTCTTATAGACAGGTTGAAAGCACAGCAATGTGAATTATGTGGAGCAAATAATAATCTCGAAATGCATCATGTCAGGAAATTAAAGGATGTAAAAGGTAAAGAACCGTGGAAAATCCTGATGATTGCAAGGAGAAGAAAAACAATGGCAGTATGCCAATCATGTCATAAAAAGATACACTATGGTCGCATGGACTGACGTATTAGTGGAGAGCCGTATGCGCTGAGAAGTGCAAGTACGGTTCGGGGGCGAGTTCTTGGAAACCTGCTATAGCAATATCGCAAGGCGCCGGGTTCTTAGCCTACGCTTTAAGGCGCAATATATCTGGTACCTAGGCATAAGCTTAGTCATATTACTTGTCCTGTTTGCGGTTCTTTATATCGTTGGAATAAACACCTACGTATGCCTTATTCTTATTGTGATTCTTGGCGCAGGCTTGTATATGCGCGTTTCAAAATTGAGCAACAAATATGGTGAACATGGTATGATGAAAAAGATTGCATCGCAAAGTGTACCGCATGTTATTAAATCTTATTCAAGAAAAATGTTTATGCCCCAATCTCTCAAATAGAAAAATAAATAGATAATAATGGAAAGAAACTTAGAAAACATATTGCCCATATTAGGTGTTGAGCAGGACTGCATTTTGTCAAAGCAGGGGGATGTTACAATTGCATTTAAAGCGGAACTACCGGAAATTTTTACATTATGCAATGCAGACTACGAAGCTTTTCATCAAACCTGGATTAAAGCAATTAAAATTCTTCCAAGGCACTCAGTATTTCATAAACAGGATTGGTATATCGAAACAAAATATAAACTGAATTTTAAAGAAGAAACTCAATTCCTATCACGAAGCAGTGAACGCTTCTTTAATGAAAGGCCGTATCTCGATCATACAAGTTACATCTTTATCACTAAGAAACCGGGCAATAGAAAATCTGCTACTTCAATGATGTCTGGCCTGTTGAGAAAAAGTATTGTTCCGGAACAAAGTATGAATAAGCAATTGCTGCAAGAATTTTATGAAAGCTGCGGACAGTTTGAAAGGATTTTAAAGGACAGCGGATTCGTTCAGTTAAACAGGTTGAAAGAAAATGCCCTGATGAGTACAGAAGACAGCGCCGGTGTGATTGAAAAATATTGTTTCCTACTCGAAAATGAAAATACTTCTACTATAAAAGATATTCAATTTAAAGATGCATTTAGAATAGGTAATGAACATTGCCAGCTATACACTTTAGCAGATATAAATGATTTACCTGGTTTGTGTGGATCGAGGATTAACTATGATAAGTATTCAACAGACAAAACAAAATTCAGTGTTGCCTTTACATCTGTACTTGGCCAGCTATTACCATGCAGCCATATCTATAATCAATTCCTGTTTGTTGATGATGTGCAAAAGACATTAAAGAAACTGGAAAGTAAAAGATTAAGGCTTCAATCTTTATCTGCCTATTCACGTGAAAACGCTATTGCAAAACAGGGAGTGGATGATTTCTTAAATGAAGCAATCGCAGAACAAAGACAACCTGTAAAAGCACATTTCAATTTATTAGTTTGGACAGACGATAAGGAAAAACTGAAAGAGTTGAGAAACATGGTTTCATCTGCATTGGCGCAGATGGATGCAACTCCGAAACAGGAGACATCAGGAGCAGCGCAAATATGGTGGGCCGGCATGCCTGGAAATGAAGCGGACTTTCCAATGAATGACACATTTGACACCTTTATAGAGCAAGCTGTTTGCTTTTTAAATCTTGAAACTAATTACCGCAGTTCCTTAAGCCCCGTAGGTTTAAGGCTTGGTGATCGCCTGACAGGTAAACCCGTGCATGTGGATATAAGCGATGAACCGGTGGCGAAAGGGATATGTACAAACAGAAATAAGTTTATCCTCGGGCCTTCAGGCAGCGGTAAATCCTTTTTTACCAATCACATGGTCCGTTCGTATTACGAACAAGGTACACATATCGTGCTTGTGGACGTGGGCCATTCCTACAAAGGGCTATGTGATTTGGTAAAAGGATATTATTTCACCTACAGCGAAACAGATCCAATTAAGTTTAATCCATTCTATATTCCGGAAGGCGATGTGCTCGATACTGAAAAAAAAGAAAGCATTAAGACATTGTTGCTGGCGCTTTGGAAAAAAAGTGATGAGAGCTACAATAGAAGCGAATATGTGGCATTATCAAATGCGTTGCAACTATACTATGACAGATTGAATAAAGATGAAACAATGTTTCCATGCTTCAATAGTTTTTATGAATTTCTGCGGGACGAATTTGTTCACGTCATAGCAGAACATAAAGTAAAAGAAAAGGATTTTGATATCAGCAATTTCCTGTACGTTCTGAAACCATATTATAACGGCGGCGAATTCGATTATCTTCTAAATGCGACTGAAAATCTTGATCTTCTAAACCAGCGATTTATAGTTTTTGAATTAGATAATATTAAAGATCATCCGATTTTATTCCCGGTTGTAACCATTATTATCATGGAAGTATTCATTTCAAAAATGCGCAAATTGAAAGGCATCCGCAAAATGATTTTAATTGAGGAAGCATGGAAAGCAATCGCAAAAGAGGGCATGGCAGAATACATTAAATATTTGTTCAAAACAGTTAGAAAATTTTATGGGGAAGCTATAGTTGTAACTCAGGAAATCGAGGATATAATCAGCTCACCCGTAGTGAAACAGGCAATCATCAACAACAGTGATTGCAAAATATTATTAGATCAATCAAAATATCAAAATAAGTTCGATCAGGTACAAGATTTGCTAGGTTTAACGGACAAAGAAAAAACACTAATCCTGTCTGTAAATAAAGCCAATGATCCTTTAAAAAGATACAAAGAAGTATTCATAAGCCTCGGCGGAATTTCATCGAAAGTGTATAGAACCGAAGTATCACCCGAAGAATATTTTGCATACACAACGGAAGAGAAAGAAAAAGTAACAGTACAGCAATACGCATTAAAATTTGGCAGCATGGAAAAAGGAATCGCGTCGTTGGCAGCAGAAATGAAGAATTAAATTATTTATTCATAACAATAAAATCTAAACGTATGAACAGCCCGAAAAAATTTCTATCCATTGCCGTTACAGTTATTTTGATTTCATGCAGTGGATCACAAAGTAACAATGCTACTGAAAAAGTAAAATCTTATATGCAGGGAACTTATGTCAGGGCATTTGAAGGCGAATACTCAAAAGGAAACGACACATTAGTAATAAACCAACCTGACGAAAACAATAATTATTATACTATAAAACATAATTCTTCTTATCAAAAAATAAGGAATAAACAATTGCTTCCTCTTGAATACAAAACGGAAGATTGGGTAGCAATCTTTAATGAGCAAACCAATGTGTTAGAAGAACATAAGAAAGGTAAACTAATTTCTTTTTTGCCCGATGAAAATGCCCTGCTGCTTGGCAGTAGCAAATTTGAAAAAATAAAATAAACAATATGAAAAAGCGAGTGTTCATGAAAGGTGTGGTGTTGACGCTTTTTGTAATAGCTATTTCTTCGCAAAAATCAAATGCGCAGCTTGTAATCGCAGAGGTGATTAAAGCCGGTGTGAAGAAAGTTATTATGGCTGTTGATCTCCAGGTTCAACGTATGCAAAACAAAACGATCTGGCTTCAAAATGCACAAAAGGAGATGGAAAATATTTTATCTGAAACAAAACTTGATGAAATATCAGATTGGGTGCAAAATCAAAAAGATTTATATGGTGATTATTTTAATGAACTATGGCAGGTAAAAGATATTGTTGAATACCATCACCGGATTAAGGAAATCACTGAAACGCAGGTAAAAATTATTAGTGCTTACGAAAGTGCTTATAACCTCTTTAAGCAAGACGGCCATTTTACAGACGATGAAATTGAATACATGGGCAAAGTCTATTCAGGCATAATCGATGCCAGCATTAAGAACCTCGACCAGCTGTCTATTGTAATCAATTCATTTAATACGCAGATAAGTGATGAAAGTCGTTTGGATATTATTAACCGGGCTGCAGAAGCGATGACTGAAAATTATAGCGACCTCAAAGCATTCAACAGCCAAAACATGATGTTAAGCCTGCAACGCTCAAAAGATTTAAATGAGGTGACTGTAGTAAAACAATTATACGGTTTACAATAATAATTTTTCATTTTAAAAATGTGAAGATGAAAGTGATGTTGATGGGATATCTGATTATTTTTCCGTTGTTTATGCATGCACAAAGTTTCTTTGCCCAAAAGAAAACAAAGCTTAAGTATATCGCTCAACAAATTGCACTCTTTGAAGTGTATGCCGACTATTTAAAAAAAGGATATGATATTACGCAGGATGGTTTAAAAGTTATTTCTGATATTAAGCATGGAGACTTCGACTTGCACAACGATTATTTTAATTCCCTGAAGAAGATTAATGTAGCAATAAAGGATTACGCACAAGCTGATAGCACCGCAAGTATCCAGGAAGAAATTCTGAGTATAAATGATAATATTAGCAAGTTCATTCAAGATAACGATAATATACAGCAACAAGAAAAGGCTTATATAAAGAAAGTTATGTCTAACCTGCTGTACGAATGCGACGAAAATTTGAACCAGCTTATAATGCTTAGTTCTGACAGCACTGCGACCTTGAAGGATGACGAGCGGTTAAACCGTATAGCTAATATAAATGCCGATATGAAAGACAAATATTCGTTTGCAAAGTATTTCGATAACGAAATCAAAATCCTGTCGCTATCACGTGCAAAGGATATGAACGACGCCAATACTTCTAAATTATTATACGAAATAAAATAGCAATAAGATGAAACAGAAAGTGAGGATGTTGCTGATTTGCTTATCAATGTCATGTCTGTGCTTGCGAACAAAGGCCCAATCTTTCGAGATTCAGCAATTGCTGCTTGATTGTGAAAAACTAACACAGTTAAAAGACATCTATTCTGACATGAAGAAAGGATATGAAGTTCTTTCCGAAGGATATAATGCAGTTAAAGATATTTCTGAAGGCAATTTTGATTTGCATAAATTATTTCTTGATGATCTGTTGAAAGCAAGCCCGACTGTTCAGCAATATCAAAAAGTTGCAGATATAATCAATTGCGAGCTGCAAATAATGTCGGAGTATGATAAGGCATATAACCGCTTCAAACAGGATGATAATTTTTCAGCAGATGAGATTATTTATATCGGCAAAGTGTACAGCAAACTAATAGATGAAAGTCTTTCGGGGCTTAGTGATTTAACTACGGTTATAACTGATGGTGTTTTACGTGCTTCTGATGACGAGCGTTTTAATCAAATAGACAAACTGGATGCTGAAATGAATGACCGGCTTCATTTTCTACGATACTTCAATAATAATACTTCAATACTTTCCTTACAGAGAGCCAGAGAAAGAAATGATGCTAACACAGTAAAAGGTATTTACGGATTAAATAAATAAAACCATAGTATGAAAATGTGTGTGAGAGCTGCTCTTGGAGTAGCGGTGGGGATGGTTTTGCCATTATGTTTAAATGCCCAAAGCGATGGTGGCATTGCCGATGGTTTACAAAGCATGCAAACTACGCTTGATGAACTATATGATCAGATGATGCCTATGTGTAGTCAACTGATAGGTGTTGGGCAAGGCATTGCCGGTTTTGCGGCAACATGGTATATCGCGTATAGGGTGTGGCGACACCTCGCAAATGCCGAACCGATAGATTTTTATCCTTTGTTGAGGCCATTTGGAATTGGAATAGCGATCCTATTATTTCCTTCTGTTATCGCGCTCATAAACGGTGTTATGCAACCAACTGTAACCGGGACTGCATCAATGGTTGAAGGCTCAAATGAAGCTATTGCCAAATTATTACAACAAAAAGACGATGCGATAAAAACAACTGATGCCTGGCAAATGTATATTGGCGAAGACGGAACCGGTGACCGTGACAAATGGTACAAATACACTCATCCCGATGACCCTAATGGATCAGATGAGGGCGTGTTTGATGGCATAGGTAACGATATAAAATTTGCAATGGCAAAAGCATCTTACAACTTCAGAAATTCCATTAAAGAGTGGATGTCGCAGGTGCTGGAAATTTTATTTCAGGCGGCAGCCTTGTGCATTAATACTATACGAACGTTTTACATGATTGTGCTTGCTATTCTTGGCCCAATGGTTTTTGCACTGGCTGTATTTGATGGCTTCCAACATACACTTACAGTTTGGCTGGCACGATATATAAATATCTTTTTATGGCTTCCTGTTGCCAATATTTTCGGCGCTATAATCGGAAAGATTCAAGAATTGATGTTGCAATTTGACATCAGCCAAATCAACCAAACTGGCGATACTTTCTTTAGCAGTACCGATGTTGCTTATTTGATTTTTATGATAATCGGCATAGTAGGTTACTTCACTGTTCCTTCAGTTGCAAACTACATTGTTCATGCGGGTGGTGGCAATACGCTATTGTATAAAGTAACAAGCCTTTTCGGAAGCTCTTCAAAGATGGCTTTAAGCACCGTTTCCAGTGGTGCAGGAATGGCTGCCGATGCTTTAGGCAATGCAGTAGGAAAAATGCAGGGCAGCATGGCAAGCCAGGGATTAAGCGGTGACTATTTTAAAGATGGAGGTAATAAGGGCGGTCAAAGTTATCAGCACGATAAGTTATCAGGCAAATAATAAATAGTTCAAAATGTTCAAGCAATTTCAAAACATAGACACAGCATTCAGATATGTAAGAAGCTTCTGTTTACTTATTGTTATAGCAAGTTTTAGCCTAAGCTGTTACGCTATATACAAAGTTTATCAGATAACAGAAACAAGCAAAGAAAAGCTATACATACTTGCAAATGGAAAAATACTCGAAGCTGTTGCCGGTGATAGAAAAGATAACATTCCGGTTGAAGCAAGGGATCATATCAAAACATTTCATCAATATTTTTTTGCGCTTGACCCTGACGATAAAGTGATACAGGCAAACATTACCAAAGCGTTGTACCTGGCTGACGGGTCGGCTAAAAGAATGTATGACAACTTTAAAGAAGGTGGCTATTACGCTAATGTTATTTCCGGCAACATTAGCCAAAATATTGAAGTAGATAGCGTGCACATTAATACTCGAGAATATCCCTTCTATTGGCGTTGCTATGCTACTGAAAAAATAATAAGAGCTACAAGTATAGTTACGCGGGATTTGATAACAGAAGGTTATCTAAGAAGCGTCTCGCGTTCAGATAACAATCCGCATGGTTTCTTAATTGAGCGCTGGAACACAATTGAAAATAAGGACATTAAAGTTGAAACAAGATAGTAGCGGAGAGAGATATGTTAGTATTTAAGAGACATAAGAAAAGTGAGGTTGCGTCAGAGTGCAAACAACCAGTTGTCTTATTTCAGCACTGGCAAAAGGCAAAACGAAAATTTGCGGATCATCTGCAGCAGCGATCAGAATTGCTATCGATTAAGTCTAAAAAAGTAATACTGTTATTGTTCATCATAGCCTTCACTTCCATCAGCATTCTTATAATAGTTAATGCAACTGTTAACAAGAAAAATAGTATCGGCCTAAAACAAATTTCCAAGCCGTCTTCTGCAAAAAGTAATGAGGATATAACAACAAGTATTGATAGCGTAATAAAAGAGAAGGATTACAAAAGAATTGAGCTGTATAAATCTTATTTGCTGCAACTGAGGGATGATTCAATAAACAGAAACAAGTTTGACAGTATTATGTTGCTAAGACCACATCTGCTTGACAGCATATCACTATTTGAAAAAATGTATTTATCACAATAAAAATAGAACAAATGAAAAAACTAAATCATTCACCAAAGTTTGCACGGCAAAGAAGATTTTTATTGGTCTTGCCTTTATTGACACTGCCATTCATAACTCTAATGTTCTGGGCTTTTGGCGGTGGCAAAGCCAATGGAGCGATGGCTAATGCAAGCACTCATGCAGGAATAAATCTTAAGCTTCCGGATGCAAATCTTAAAGATGACAAAGCATTAAACAAACTTAGCCTCTATCACCAGGCGTCGCTTGATTCTGCAAAAACAAAAGCAGCCGAAAAGCTAGACCCGTATTGGAGCAAGTTTGCAACTGACTCAAATTATAATATGAGTAGCTTGAATGATTATGAAATGGATGCTAACAAAGCTAAAGTGTACAATAAACTTGACGAGTTAAAAAGAGTATTGGATAATGCAGAAAAAAATCCTGGCTATAACCGGCAGGCAAAAGAAAATGATTACTCTATAAAATCTTATTCCTCATCAACCGATATTAATCGTTTACAGGCGGCGATGCAGCAAATACAAACTGCTGGAACTGAAGATCCGGAAATGGCGCAACTAAATGAAATGCTTGATAAAATTCAAGCCATACAAAATCCTGACAAAACACGCTATACAACAAATCAACCGAACAGTAAAAGTTTCCACGTAAAGACAAAAAAAACAAAGGCTAACATTTCCTTATTGGGTGATACTATTTCGCCAAGATATAATACAGTTGTTGAGAACGAACCGCACAATGCATTTTATGGGCTCAGCAGCAGTGATTCAATAAGTGATTCCATTTTTAACAGCACCATCAAGTGTACGATTCCGGAAACACAAACCGTTGTTTCAGGATCAACGATAAAACTCGCTTTAAGCAGTGATGTTACAATCAATGACATGAGTTTGCCTTCCGGCACTTTGATATATGGCACTGCTTCTATATCAAATGAACGTTTAGAAATTGACATTAATTCAATCCGTTATCAAAATTCAATCCTGCCTGTTTCTTTAAGTGTTTATGATATGGATGGCCAAGAAGGAATATTTATTCCGGGATCTATTAACAGGACGGTGGCTAAAGAATCTGCAAACAAGGCAATTAGCAGCATGGATGCAACGATGGTTGATCCTTCAATTGGAGCACAAGCTGCAAGTGCCGGAATTGAAGCGGCTAAATCACTGGCTGGGAAAAAAGTAAAACTCATAAAGGTTACAGTGAAATCAGGGTACCAGGTTTTGCTGAAAAATTCAAAAGACAAATAATTTATATACCTATAAAATAATCTAAGTATGAAATGGAAATGTGTGTTCGCGAATGTGGTGATGCTTGGCTTATTAAGCACCAAACTATTGGCGCAAAATGAAAATTATTCATTTATTCTGCCGTCGAATCTTACAATCACCTGTAATAAAACAACCAATTTAATTTTTCCTGCAAATGTTCAAAGTGTTGACAGGGGTAGCAAGGATATATTGGTACAGCAACCTAAAGGAGTTGAAAATGTTGTGCAAATAAAGGCCGATAAGCCGAACTTTTCTCAAACCAATTTAAGTGTGATAACCGTTGATGGCAGCCTGTATTCATTCACGATTGATTATGCCGCACAGCCGGTGCAATTGAACGTCGTCGTTAAGAATAATAGTCAGATTACAGGCGATTCGCCAAAAACACAAACGATAAAATTATCATCTGATAATAATGAGGCATTGTTTAAGGCTATAGCTCAAAGAATTGATGCAAGCAAGCCCGTTCTTAACAAACGAATATCCCTTAATCAAATGCAGTTAAGGGTCCGGGGAGTCTATATTAATAACGATGTTATTTATTTCAGGCTGCAGGTAAAAAACAAATCGAATCTCAGTTTTGATATAGATAATGTTCGCTTTAGCATAAAAGACCGGGAACAATCTAGACGAACGGCAACACAGGAAATTCAACTTATGCCAGTTTATTCATATCAAGCTTTGAACAAAATTAAAGCTGGCTCTATAGCCAATAATGTTATAGCGATTCCAAAGTTCACGCTAACTGGCTCAAAATATTTACAAATTGATGTTTTAGAAAAAGATGGCAACAGGAATCTGAAGATGCTTGTCACAGGGCATTACCTGGAACGTGCTACAACTATTACTGAATAGAATCAAGTCCAATAAATAGTCTTATACCTGAACAACATAAGAATATGATGGAAGAGCACAGGATTTCAGAAGAGGTAATGAAATATTTACAGGCCGCCGTTGACAGAAACAGATGTTGGATGGCCTATAATACCATGAGTTATTTTTTAGAACCCGGTGATGTCTATCCTTTTAAACACAAAGATGAAGCGGATGAATTTGCGATGAACAATATTAGCGACCGCGATGGCTTTGACGTAATAAAAGTCACTTCAGTTGAAGATGCTCTTCTGCAAATAGTTTTCGGAGTGCCCTCCCATGATTATTTAGATCCGGATGAGGCAAGTCGTTTTCAGCAATTATTATCCAATTATTCAATCACAAATAAAAATTCGGTTATGAACGAAAAAAATTATGAGTATCTGACAGAGCAATTGAAACGTACAGGTTTTGAAGATACTTTAAATGATGAGCTTCGGGCAAATATGCAAAAACAGAATGCTGAGTTTACTTTAAATCTTCAAAAGGAATATGGTACGGATAAAGTTTCAGCGACGTTACATTTTAAAAAATCAGATGAATCTGATATGTTTTTCTTTAACAGGTATGACCTGCAATTGAAGAAAGAAAAGAATGATGAAGCGACCCGGCAGACGTTTTATCCCAATAAGAACATTACTTTAAAAGAAGGATACAACTTATTGGATGGCCGCGCTGTTCATAAAACACTCACGAATAAAGAGAACGAAAAATACACGGCCTGGCTCCAGCTTGACTTTAAAAACAATACAGAAAGCGGCAACTATCAGATGAAGCAATACCACCATAATTATGGTTTCAATTTGGACGAAACTTTGTCGAAATATCCTATTAAGGAGCTGCAAAATGAAAAATTTAAAGAGAGCTTAATAAGATCGCTAGAGCGAGGTAATTTACAATCAGCAACATTTCTTATTAGTGGCAAGGAAGAGAGAATATTTCTTACTCCAAATGTTGCATTTAAGGCTCTGTCTGCGTTTGATGAAAAAATGCAAAAAATAAAATTAAGCGATATAATGCAAAAACAGGAACAAGAAAGCAAGCAAGAAAATAAACAAACAGCTACTGTAAAGCAAGATGTCAAAAAAGACAATAACGTTATCTTGAATAAAGAAAAGCCCCCTCAAAAAAAAAGTAGAAGACAAAAGATGGCTTAAAAATACTTTTTAAAAAAAAGGGATGCATTTGATTCCAGAGATAGAATATTTTTTTGAAGGTATTAAGGGCGATAACAGGATTTACCCTGCCCATATAAGTGTTTACATGGCAATTGTTCAGTGCTGGATACAAAACGGTTGTCATAATCCTGTCATCATTAAAGGGAAGCACCTGATGCTCCTTGCAAAAATTTCCGGGCTGGCGACCTATCACCGCGTAATAAAGGATCTGGACCGTTTCGGATATATTCGATATATGCCTTCCAATGATTGTTTTGCAGGGAGTTTGGTTGATGTTTTATCAGAAGCAGATAAATAATGATGAGTTAAAAGTTGCTGACCAGATATCAGTTTCATCACACATCGCCTCAAAGAAAAATAAATATGCTATTATGTCGATAGAAGTTATAACAAGAGAAGAGCTTGAAAATTTTCGAATAAGATTGCTGAAGGATATTGGGGTGATGATAAAGGAGCAATCCAGTTTATTTTTGGAAAAACCTGAAGGTTACAAGACCACTGACGTTAGGAAGATGCTTGGTTGCTCGTCAAATAAAATAATATCACTTCGCATTACGCGGAAACTTCGCACAAAAAAAATCGGGGGAACACTTTACTATAATAAAGAAGACGTCAAGAAACTACTTGAAGAAGGGTATTAAAAAGCCTGCATTGAGCAGGCTTTTTACATTATTTATCTTTTAATATCAGTCAATTGAAAGCAGTTAACTGTGATCTCTCGAGGATGGTCTTTCTCTTTGTATCAAGTTTATTGTCCAATCCCGCCATATCCAGAATGATTTTTTCTTCATCCACATCTGCATAAATCATCGTGGTTGTAATTTTTGTATGACCCATCATCATTTGCACCGTTTCAATCGGTACACCATTCTTCAGTGTAACGGTTTTCGCAAAAGTATGCCGGGCAACATGAAAGGAGAGAGGGATATCAATTTCGCAAATTTCCTTAATAACTTTCAATTGACGGTTTATGTGCTGATTTGTAAGGAAAGGAAAAATGTTTTCGTGTTCTAGTTCGTGTGAGCCATTTTTGTACTTATTTATAATCCTCGCGGCATCTGCAATTAAGGGAACGGGAGAAAGCTCGTTTGATTTGATACGGTAAACTTTACACCAAATAATATTGTTAGCATCCCATTCAAAATGACCTTGTCTTAATTGCATCACATCTGCAAATGCAAAACCGGTATAGCAACTAAAAAGAAAAAGATCTTTAGCATACTCCAAACTTTGATTTTGAAAATTCTTTTGTTCTAACATTACTAGTTGTTCGAAGGACAATTTTTTTCTTTTATTCTTTTTCACGGGGCATTTATAACTTCCAAAAGCATTAGTTTTCATCCAACCAATTTCAACCGCCCAATTTATTATACGTTTAACTCTTTGTATATGCTTTGCTATACCGTTGCCCAAACATGGGTCATTGCTTTTAATAGGATTGTTGCGAACATAATGCTCAAATTCTGTTATGAATTCTATATTTAATTGCGAGACATATACATTCCCAGAAGAAACAGAATTTGTCAGGAACAGCTTAATGTAGTCAATTGTTGTTTTATAGTTCTTAAAACTTCCGTAACTCAATTTCTGCTCCCATATTGTTTTGAAATAGTCCAATAGTTCCACCAGTTTATGTCCTTTCTGCATCGAATTTTTGCCGAGATAGGACTGTTTTACTATTTCTGCGGTGATCAACGCTTCCTGTTCCTGCAATAAGCGATATTTCGATTTTACCTGGTAGCGCACATCTTCGATGTATTGGTTCAATTCTTTTGTATGAATGCTTTTGCCTTTTATTATTTCTCTTCGTGCATTCCAGTCACTGGCAGTGATCCTTTCTTTTAGGGAAATTTCAGCACGTTCTCCATCAACCGTAATGCGAGCATAAAGCAGTGCCTTTGTTTTGTCGCTACTACAACTTCTCTTAATGAAATTGATTGCGAACGAATGTGTTGTTTGCATAGCAAAAAATTTTAGCGGTTTTGTAATGAATTGAGTTCTTTCTTCACATAGCCGTAGGCCGCAGGTTCCAATCCATTTGGAATCCACCCCTAAACAGATCACATCGGTGACCTAGTTTGCTATGGTTCAGTGGTTTAACTGCTTTCTGGTGAGTTTCAAAGCTAATGCCGTTAATCATTCACCGGATGGCTCACCGGAGATTTGATATTTTCTGATATGCAAGGAATTCTTAAAAACAAAAATGCCTGTAAATCATTATAATTTACAGGCATTTAGCATCAATTTGAGTTGACTTTCGTCGGGAGGACAGGATTCGAACCTGCGACCCCCTGGTCCCAAACCAGGTATTCTACCGGGCTGAACTACCTCCCGAATCTCTCATTTCGATCTGCGATTTCCCGCTACAAAATTTTGAGGGTGCAAAAGTAAGGGTTTGGACTATATCAGCCAACACATTTTAAAATATTATGCATTTACACAGGTTTGGCGCTGTGAGCCTAAGCCTTCAATCGAAAGCTCTACTACATCACCTTCTTTTAAATATTGCGGATCCTTCATACCAAGTGCTACTCCCGGAGGTGTGCCGGTTAAAATAATATCTCCTGCCTCCAGCGTCATAAACTGTGATAAATAATGAACTACATAACACACATCAAATATCATTTTTGATGAATTACCATTTTGCATTTGCTTACCATTCACGCTTAGTTTCATCCATAAATTCTGCGGGTCTTTCATCTCATCCGCTGTTAACACGTATGGTCCCAAGGGACTAAAATTATCACATGATTTTCCTTTTGTCCATTGGCCGCCTCTTTCTATCTGGAATTCTCTTTCTGATACATCATTCACCACAGCATAACCGGCAATGAAATTTTTAGCTTCTTCAGCGCTTTCGAGATAACGGGCTTCTTTTTTGATGATCACAGCCAATTCCACTTCCCAATCTGTTTTTTTGCTTTTTCTTGGAATGAGGATATTGTCAAAAGGGCCAACAACGGTATTCGTACCTTTCATGAAAACAATAGGTTCTTCCGGAATTTTAGCGCCTGTTTCTGCCGCGTGGTCAGAATAATTCAAACCAATACAAATAGCTTTACCGGGCCTTGCAACCGGAGCAGCCCATCGTTCTAAAATATCAACAACCGGAAAAGAATTAATGTCTTTTAAACCCTCCTGCAATTTTTCAAGGCCATTACTCTCAAAGAATTCGTTGTTCCAATCCTTAAACAAACCGGAAACATCGCGGCGATCATTATTACTGTCTATAACGCCCGGTTTTTCATTTCCTTTGTTACCAAACCTTATCAATTTCATGTTTATGTTTTTTGTTTTTCAATTATCACATATAATTCAGCTTAAGGCTAACATGTTGATGTGAGAATTTTATAAGTTCATTATATGTCAACCTTTAAATTTTAGTGAGGGTGTTCCTTTAACCTTAATATTATTTACTATAAAAAGCTTTCCTGCATGCGGCTGCTTCTGCAGGTCATCCTCGCTCATTCCCTTGCTTGCAGTAGTTATGTAAAGATCAGACAGGTTATCTCCGCCAAATGTGCAGGAAGTTACATTAGCTACCGGCAATTCAATTTGTTGTAAAACTTTGCCTGTTTGCGGGTTATACCTTGCAACACGCCATCCATCATAAAAGGCAACCCACAGCATGCCTTCCTCATCAATCGTCATCCCATCTGCAAAACCCTGCTCATGTGTAAGGTCAACTACTACACGCTGATTATTTATATCACTCGTTTCAATGTCAAAATCAAACGCAAAAATATAATTGGTAGGTGTATTAATGTAATACATAATCGTGTTGTCATCATTCCAGGCAAGGCCGTTTGAAATACTAACACTTTCAATTTTCTTTTTGATAGAAAGATCAACATCCATCACATACAAACTACCTTTATTCTCTTCTTCTTTTATCGACATGGTGCCTGCCCAAAACCTTCCTGCTGCATCCGCCTTTCCATCATTAAAACGATTTTCCAAACCAGCTTCGGGATTGGTAATATGCTTAATTGTTTTACTTTCTGTATTAATAAATGCAAACCCGTTTTCAAGCCCTGCAATAAAACCGCCGGTTTCTCTTGGCGCAATGCACCCAATCATTTTGCCAACATTAAAACTGTTATGTGTTTTTATATCAAAGTTATATTCGTGAATATTCCCTTTTATAATATCAAGCCATAATATGCGATTGTTTTCGCCATCCCAAATAGGACCTTCTCCTAATTTGCAAACATGATCTGAAAAAACTTCCGCTGTATAAGGAAAACTCATGATGATTTTTGTAACAAATATAATGTACCGTAAAATTTTTTATTTATTGAATATTACTATGCGAAAAACTAATTGCTGAAACACTCAAACAAAAATGCTTTAGCGTGTGATCATATGCTCCAAAGAAGAGGAATTTTCTTAGTGAAAAGAAATGTCAGGAAGACAATTTTAATGCTCTGCAAAAAAGTTATTAATTTCACGCCGTTGCAAACGTGTAATTTTAACATGATGCAATAAGAATTCCCATGAAGGCAATAATTCCAGTTGCAGGCGCCGGCGCCAAACTGCGTCCACATACTTATACTCAGCCAAAGGCTTTAATACCAATTGCAGGCAAAACAATTTTAAGCTTCATTGTTGACCAGCTTAGAGAAGCCGGTATACATGAATTTATTTTTATTGTAGGATATCTTGGTGAAAAAATACAGGAATATGTGTTGCAAACTTATCCTGATCTTACCTGTCATTTTGTACTTCAGAATGAACGCCGTGGTACCGGTCATGCGGTTGAACTTACGAAGACACTGATAGGGAATGATGAAGTATTGGTAACACTGGGCGATACCATTTGTGAATACAATGTAAAAGAAGTAATGAATGCGCCCTGCAACATGCTTGGCGTTAAAAAAGTAGACGATCCCCGGAGTTTTGGTGTTGCTGAAATTAATGATAATGGTGCAATTGAACATGTAATTGAAAAGCCTGCCATTCCTAAAAGCAATATGGCGTTGGTGGGTATTTATAAAATAAAAGATACCGAAATCTTATTCCAATGTCTGGAACAATTATTTGCCCAGCATATAACCAGTTATGGTGAATATAATTTAACTGATGCACTTGACTGTATGATCAGGCGTGGCATAAAGTTCCAGTCGTTCAAAGTAAAGAACTGGTTTGATTGCGGTAAGAAGGAAACATTGCTTGAAAGCAATACAACCCTGCTTAAAAAGTTTGGAGGCATTGTAGATGCAAACCTCCAAAGCGAGAACTCTATCATTATTCCTCCTGTTGCAATAGGCCCCGGCTGCAGGTTAAAAAATTCAATTGTAGGCCCGCATATTTCCATTGGTGCTAACACTACACTTGAATATTCTGTTATCAGGGACAGTATTATTGGCTCTTACACCAATCTTTTTGAAGTGGTGCTTGATAACTCACTAATAGGCAGTGATGCCAGCGTAAAAGGGCTGAGCCGCACATTAAACATCGGTGATAATACAGAGCTTGATTTTGGCTAAAAATTATCCGGCATAGTCATATTGTATTGTAAGAATTTACCTCTTGTTTATTGCCACATAAAAGATTCTTTTCCTGTATCTATATTCATTGCTTGTTTGTTAAAGTGATAGGAGAGTGGTAGATTTTTAAGTCTAAAATATATTTTTAATTACCTACATTCACATTCATAAAAATATAATGCTATGATCAAATTAATGGTAATTGGTAATCTTGGAAAAGATTGCATAGTAAACACAGTAAACGGCAAAAACGTAATAAATTTCAATGTGGCACATACAGAAAAATTTAAAGACAGCACCGGTGCACAGCGTGAAAAAACAACGTGGGTTGAATGTGCTTACTGGACAGACCGTACAGGTATAGCACCATATCTGAAAAAAGGGCAGCAAATATATGCAGAAGGTACTCCTGAAGTACGTACTTATACAACAAATGACGGTAAAAACGGCGCCTCTTTAAGCTTAAGAGTTCAGACCGTACAACTGCTTGGTTCAAGAGAAGGTGTTAATGCACCGGCACCGGAAAGGAGTTATCAGAATGGTAACGGTAATGCTTATTCAAATCAAAATACACATAGCAGCCATCATGATGAAATAAATGATGCGGGAGATGATCTTCCCTTTTAAAAAATCTATATAAAACTAAATGAAGCCGTTGCAACAAAAGTGACGGCTTTTTTATTTGCCTGCATATAAAAAGGTTACCCACTGAACATCCTTTAAAAATTTAATCCGAATTTATTATGCTTTTCCTCGTCCTATTCCATAATAAGTAAAACCGAAGTTTTTCATTTCCTTCCTGTTGTAAATATTGCGACCGTCAAAGATCACATGGCCGTTCATTTTATTTAAAATTAAATTCCAATCGGGAAGGCGGAATTCAGGCCATTCTGTTACAAGAACAATTGCATCCGCACCTTCTGTTGCACTTATTGCATCTTCTTTCAACTCTACCTTTCCGTTCAGTAAATGGCTTGCTTCCTTCATTGCCACAGGGTCATAAGCTTTTATTTTGGCACCAGCTTCATGCAAAGCATCTATTAAAATAAGCGATGGTGCTTCCCGCATATCATCTGTTTGCGGTTTAAAAGAAAGTCCCCAGATACAGAAAGTTTTCCCTTTAAGGTCATCACCATAATGCCTTGCAATTTTATTAAACATTACTTTTTTCTGATCGTCATTCACATCTTCTACCGATTGCAGGATGCGCATTTCATAATTGTATTCTTTTGCTGTGCGGATTAAAGCTTTTACGTCTTTTGGAAAGCATGAGCCTCCATAGCCTATGCCAGGGTAAATGAAACGGTTCCCTATACGCGGGTCTGAACCAATGCCGTTACGTACCTCATTCACATTTGCACCTACACGTTCGCAGAGGTTTGCAATCTCATTCATAAAAGAGATCTTTGTTGCGAGCATTGCATTGGCAGCATATTTTGTCATTTCTGCAGACGGGATATCCATAAATAAAATAGGATGACCATTCAATACAAAAGGATCATATAACTGGCGCAGCAACATTTGTGCTTTCTCATTTTCTACGCCAATTACAATACGGTCGGGCTTTAGAAAATCATCAACTGCTGCGCCTTCTTTTAAAAATTCAGGATTAGAAGCAACATCAAAATCGATATTAGATTTTCTTTTTTCAAGCGCAGCATTAATGGTTTTTTTCACCTTAGATGCTGTACCTACCGGAACTGTGCTCTTTGTTACTACTATTAGATAACCATCCATATAAGTGCCGATCTGGTCTGCTACCTGTAGTACATATTTAAGGTCGGCGCTGCCATCTTCACCAGGAGGAGTTCCTACTGCAATAAATGCAATTTGAGCACCTGAAATTGATTCCTGCAGGCTTGTACTAAAACGCAACCTTCCTTTCTTAAAATTACGTTCTACAATAACGTCAAGCCCGGGTTCATAGATTGGTAAAATGCCTTTTTGAAGATTGTTTATTTTTTCTTCATTTATATCAAGGCAAATAACATCAGTTCCAACTTCTGCAAGACAGGCTCCTGTAACCAGCCCAACATAACCCGTACCTACAACAACAATTTTCATGGTTAAAATTTAATGGTGAGTTTTAATTTATTTGGATTCTTAGTTAGTAATTTAAATTTTCAGGCGCGAATATAAGCATTGCATTTTTTTATGCTGAATGATAAAGCGCGTCATATTTAGAAGCGCAACCCTTCATGCTGAATTCATCCTTATATAATTCTTTGCAATTATTTTTCAATGCTTGAATTACAGAGTTTTCCGCGTACAGATAATCTTTCAGGGCTGCAGAAAACGATTCTTTATTTACAGCATCACTTAAAAAGCCAATATTTTTTGTTACGATATTGATGATACCGCCAACAGGTGTGCAAACAGGCACCACGCCTGCTGAAAGCGCTTCCAGGAGGCTTATCGGCAACCCTTCAAAAATTGACGTAAGCACAAATGCATCCGAGCATAAATAGTAGTCGCTTACGTTAGATACTTTTCCTAAAAAATGAACATTAGCGGGTTTGCCTGCAATAAGCTGATCATAAATTTCTTTATCATCACCAACATAATCACCCAAAATAACTGCGATCACATTTTCTGCTTCCAGTTCACGCATTACATGAAGCAATAACTGTTGATTTTTTTGTTTTGTTATCCTGGCAACATTCAATAAAACCTTTGTTCCCGCATTCTTTTTAAGAGCATTTATTTTTATTTCTGTTTCTTTAAATGCTTCGGTAGGCTGTACTTCGTTTGAACCGTTTGGTATAAGGGTTTTAATGCATGGGCCGTATTCTTCCAAAGCGCTCTTATGCACTTCCTCGGAAATAGTTACTGCTTCAATTATACCTTTTTTATAAAAGTACTTGAACATTTTTCTGCCGTGTGGCGGCGCATCTTCCTTTGCGAGGTTATGTAGCGTATGAACTTTTTTATAGGGATATTTTAGCCTTAAATAAGAATAAAAACAATAATAGCCTGAATGTAAATGCGTATGCACAACATCTGGTTTAATATTTTTCAGGGTCTTATATATTTTTATAAACATGCTTGTATCAATACCGGGCTTTTTACCAAGTGTAATAAATTTTACTTTACTGTCAAGCATGGAAAGAGGTAAATGCTTACCGGGCACATGATGATACATAGAAATTAAGGTAACCTCATAACCGGGCCTTTTTGCAAGTTCATTGCATAGCTGGATACAAAAAACCTGCGCTCCGCCCCAGCCTAATGCCGGCACCATCTGAACTATTTTATACATACGTTAAGCAGTTGGATTATTCCTGGATAATGTATTATGTTCAAACCATTTTGAATAAAAGCCTGTACCAAGCAATTCATCAAGCTGTGTTATTTCATGCAGGTACAAATCGCTAAGCCTTGTTTTTATCTTCTGCAATATTTCATCGCTTATTTTAACTTCTACCGGTGCAGGCTTGTCTTTGGATGTATTAAGCTCAAAGATTTTATTTTTCAGGAGCTTTCTTTTATTTACAGGCAGCCACGGATCAATCAGATTGTCCACTATCCATTTTCTCGCCCCGCTTTTCTTCACCATGTTTTGCTGCAGAAATTTGCTTTTCAGCTCACCTGTAACATTTTTGGCAGCAAGATTGGCTTCAAAATCTTCATCAACATTTAAAAAATGAAACACTTTTTTTAATAAGCTGTTTGGATCATGTTTTAATTCATCATAATCCAACAACAGCAATTGTTCTTTTTTAAAATATTGAAGAACCGTTTTTACCTGCTCATAATAAAAACCATGCTCTAAATAAGTGAAGTCGTTATTGTCGCGTGTTATTTCAAAATTTGTTTGGGGTTGATATAATAAAGCCGTCTCTATGTCACGGGTTTCACGCATCATCTTTTTAAAATAAAAATAAGAGGAGATGGCCCTGCCTACAGGGTTGCGCAATATAAGTATCAGCTTTGCAGAAGGTTGCTTTTCAGCGATCTGCTTTAATAAGGAAGGATAAAAAATATAGTTTACGGCAGAATGAAACACAACCGGCTCCCGGTTATATGCCGGCGTTTCGAGTAATAATCTTTTATTTAATTGCTGAGGTTGCGGAAACTTTACAAACAGTGGAATATCTTTCAACGAATTGTAACAATAAACCTGCGGATGTTGGCTTATCCAATCATTTAATGTTGTTGTTCCCGCTTTTTGTACACCTATTAAAAATGCAGTGGGAAAGGGCGCTTGCTTTTGCCCCGGCTTTTCAGTCATTAACAGCTAAGATTTATGCTATAAAAATATTTAATTGCGTTCAACTACAAACCAGGGGTTTAACAGGTTCTCTTTGTTATACTGTAATTCCTTACCTGTTTTATAGTCGTAAACATTACAACCGGCAAATTTTGCTACAGCATGGCCTGCTGCTGTATCCCATTCCATTGTAGGTGCTAACCTGGGATATACATTCGCTTTACCTTCCGCCACCAGGCATAATTTAAGCGAGCTGCCTGAACTAATACAGTTTACTTCACCGTGCTGTTGTCTTCTTTCCTCGATAAAGCTCTCCGTTTCCGGCGTATTGTGGCTGCGGCTTGCAACAACTGTATAAATTTCGGGCGCCTGGGCATCGGGTAATTTTTCAGCGGTGCTCATATATTCTTCTATTGAGCGTTCATCACTATCAGCATAGGTAAAGGCATAACTGCCCGTATTCGAATCTGCATAATAAGTTTTGCCCGTTACAGGCACATGAACTACGCCAGCAACAGGGAAACCATTTTCAACCAATGCTATATTAACAGTGAACTCACCGTTACGCTTAATAAATTCTTTAGTGCCATCAAGAGGGTCGATGAGCCAAAATCTTGTCCAGTCTTTACGTTCATCGTAAGATAGTAGTTTGCCTTCTTCGCTCAGAATATTAATATCAAGAGGCGACAAAATATCTTTTATAGCGAGATGACTTCTTTTATCTGCTTCGGTAAGAGGGGAATTGTCGGTTTTAAGTTCTACTTCAAACTCATTTTCATAAACTTCAAGAATTTTTTTTCCGGCTTTAATTGCGGCTTCAACAGAAATCCTGAGCAGATCATTCATTGGTTCAGTGTGTTTATTAAGGGCGGCAAGATAATACAGGAATAATTAATAATTCTATTCCTGCATTAACATTGCTTTAAATTGGCCTATAACCATCTATTATTCAATCATATTTTTTAACCTGTTGGCTAATAAAGTGGTACAAAAACCTAATGCTGCCACTACAGTAAATGACCAGCGCAGGCTTGATACCTGTGCTATGAAACCGATAACCGGTGGCCCTAATAAAAATCCAAGAAAACTGATGGTTGAAACGGCTGCTAACGCAAATTGCGGCGACATGGTTTTAGATTTCCCGGCGAGTGCATATACCATAGGCACCACACAGGAAACACCAATACCTACAAGTAAACAGCCAGTGATCGCGATTTGCAAAACAGGAAACAGGATCATTACAGCCAATCCTGACGCTATCAAAATACCACTGAATTGTAAGATCTTCTTTACACCAAATTTTGTGATAAGCCAGTCCCCAATAAAACGACCGGTAGCCATTGTGGCCATAAACGAAACATAGCCAAGTGTTATATATTTTACAGGTGTATTAATTATTTTCTGAAAATAGATACCGCTCCAGTCTGCCATTGAACCCTCACATATCATACAACAAAAACCAATAAAACCTAAAAGCAAAACAGCTTTATCGGGTTTTACAAACAGCTTTTGTTTACCAGATGCTGCATTGCCGTTTTCCGGTAGAGTGTACTTGTAAAAGAAGCTTATTAAAACAGCTACCAAAACACCTATAATTGAAAAATGTATAAGCGGATTAATTCTTCCCGAAACGAAAAAATTGCCTAATGCAGCACCACAAAACCCCGCAAGGCTCCATAGACCGTGAAATGAAGCCATAATCGATCTTCCGTATATATTTTCAATACCCACTGCCTGGGTGTTCATTGAAATATTAAAAAGATTGCCCCATAGCCCAAAAAAGAAAAGAATGAATATTAGCTGGCAGGTTGTTGCTGTAAATGCCAGCATTATCAGGGTAAGCGGATAGAATATTGAAGCATAGATCAATAACTGCCTGCTGCCAAACCTTGAGATAAGCCAGCCCGACAAAGGCAGACTCAATAACTGGCCAACCGGAACAGCAAATAAAACACCACCCAACGCGGCTTCGCTTAATTGAAGTGTGGTTTTAATATCGGGAATTCTGCTCGCCCAACTGGCCCCTGTAATGCCTGCAATAAAGAAAAATATACTTACCGCAATACGGTGCATTCTGTTTACGGAGAGTGATAGATTCATAAACCTCGATTTAGTTAATAATATCAGTCTACATAAATCTTAGCTTGCCTTAGCAAGAGGATAAACTACATCTTCGTTCAAAGCTGGTTTACCTGTTAATTTTTTTTCGTCTTTATGTACAGCGTATTCCTTTTCGAATAATGAGGAGGTAAGGATAAAGTCTGCGGTAGTTCTGTTTGTTGCAACAATTATGTTATGGTCTGTTGCGGCTTCAACAACTGCTTTCAGATCTTTATTTTCGAGAATCTCGCCTGCTTCACTAAAAATGATCACCGCATCAATCTCATCATTACTGATTAAACTGCACAATTCTTTTAACTCACCTAACTTGCCCGAGGCTGATATTTGCACTTTTTTATTCAATGTACCTTCCAATACTATTGCTGCATAAGAAAGCGCCAATATGTTGTGAGGCAACAGCAGGTTCCGGTTAAAGTATGACCATTCTATCAATTCAGTTTTCTTGTTATCAAAAGCAATAATTGCTATACGTTTTATCTTATTCATAATCTTTAATTTATTTATAAAAAGAAAGCATCAATCTCAACAAAGAAACTGACGCAATCAATCGTAATAGTGTATGTTCTACACATTAATACCTGAATAGAGAAAAAGTAACCCTTTTTATTAAATTCTTAATTCTTTCCAGCACATTGGGATCCTAAGCTTAGAATTCCACGTGGACAAGTTGTCG